>Ga0207643_10000459_pt1 | contig 26396 bp, 22 predicted proteins | sample KBSMisM62_FD_184313 | JGI IMG/M metagenome (GOLD analysis project Ga0207643, IMG submission 184313) | Miscanthus rhizosphere microbial communities from Kellogg Biological Station, Michigan, USA - KBS Miscanthus M6-2 (SPAdes) (version 2) | ecosystem: Host-associated > Plants > Roots >...
GTCGATCAATCGGGGCAAATAGTGGCGCCAGGAGCGAGCATCGAGATACCCGATACCCCAGAAGGCGAATCCTTCGAGGTACGCGTCGCCGGGATCGTCCTCTGCGGGATCGAATGGCATCGGCTGACTGTAACTGTCCACGGCGTTGGCTCCGCGAAGCGTGAGCGGCGGAGGAGCCGTGGTGTCGGCCTGGAACACCTCGAATGCGCGCCTGACCACCGCTCTCATGATGCGACGCCTGCATCGTATCTCCGCTCGGACGAGAGGCGTAGTAGCATTCGACGTCTTGGCCGAATGGTTCGCCCGCCCCGTGCTTCACGTCTCGAGCGTTGAGGCCTCACTCCGCTTCTACGTGGACCGGCTCGGTTTCACGGTTCCGTGGCGCGCCGGAACCGATGGCCATGTGGATGTTGCCCAGGTCGATCGTCAGGGCTGCGCGCTCATTCTTTCCGAACACTGGCCCGAGAAGGTCGGCAAGGGCCTGATGTTCATTTCGCTGAACGTCGACGCGGCGACGCACGAGGCCGAGGTCACCGCGGTCGATGCGTTGCGCGCCGAGTTCGAAGCCCGCGACGTACCCGTCAAGGAGGGCCACTGGGGCTACCGGGTGCTCGTGGTCGAGGACCTCGACGGCAACCAGCTTTTCTTCCCCTATCCGAACGCGCCGGGCGTGGATCCCGAGGGGCTGCAGCGAACGTAACGTTCCAGCTACGCCGTAATAGCGCGAGTGTGTGCCGCAGACGTATGGGCATGCGCCTCCGCGGTCGCTGGCACTTCCAGTGCACGCGCGAGCGTGAAAGCGGCTATCGACATCACCACATCCCGGACAGCGATATCGAAGTGGCCGCCGAGGGCGAGGTTGAAGGCAACGAGAAGAAGCCAGGCACTGGCCACGTACGCGCCGGGGCGCGGCGCGGCGGCAAGAATCGCGACGCCGACCGCAATCTCGATCACGCCTACGATTCCCATGAACGTGGCAACCGACAACGGCAGTACGCGCGCGGCGAGCGGGCTCACGTAAGCGCCCCAGTCAGCGAGGATGTTGAAGAACTTGTCTAAACCGGCCAACGTGGCGGTCAGTCCGAGCGCGAATCGAAGCAGGCGGAACGGCAGATTGAGTCGAGCGTCCATTCGAGTGTCCCTCCACTCAAACAGAGTTCGACACGAGGCAAAGGTGACAAGGCGTCTGTCGCTCAGCAGCCGGACGATCGCGCTTTCCACCGTGGCGGACGTTTGCCAAGGAAAGCGTCCACGCCTTCCTTCCCGTCCGCGCCGAAGAAGTCGCAGGCGATCGCCTTGCCCGCGACCGCATAGGCTTCGTCGAGAGGCATCTCCAGCTGTCGGTAAAACACTGCCTTGCCCGATGCGATTGCCGCTGGCGACTTCGATGCGATGAGTCTGGCCAGCGCCTCGACCTCGGCGTCGAGCGCCTCGGGGGCGACGACGCGATTGACCAGCCCAATCTCGCGCGCACGCTCGGCGCCGATGGCCTCGCCGGTGAGCAGCATCTCCATGGCGTGCATCCGTCCCACGGCGCGGCCGAGCGCGACGCTCGGTGTCGCGCAGAAGGCGCCTATGTTGACACCTGGTGTGGCGAAGGTTGCGGCAGCCGAAGCGACGGCCAGATCGCAGCTGGCGACGAGTTGACAGCCGGCCGCCGTCGCGAGGCCGTGCACCTTCGCGATGACCGGCTGCGGCAGTCTCGTGAGTGTCATCATCATGCGGCTGCAGCGCGCGAACAGCGCCTCCACCTCCGCCACATCGGCCATGGCCCGGATCTCCTTGAGGTCGTGCCCGGCGCAGAACCCGCGCCCGCGCGCTGCGAGCACGACGACGCGGATGCCTGGATCGGTCGCGGCGCGGATGAGCATCGACTGCATCTCGTCAATGAGTGCACTCGAGAGCGCGTTGAACTGGCCGGGACGATTGAGGGTCAGGGTGGCGACACCATCCGTCGTCTCGCAAATCAGAAGAGCGTCGGCACTGGTGGTCAGGCTCGATGTCATGGTGTTGCCCCTGTCTTGATGCTCAGAACGTGACGCCGCGCGGGATGAGACGGTGCTCGTACGCGTGTCGCTCGAGGTCCTCACGGAAATCCGGGTGCGCGATCCCGATGAGGGCTTTCGCCCGCTCCGCCACCGATTTGCCTTTCAAGTTGACCATGCCGTACTCGGTGACGACGTACATCACATCGGAGCGTGGCGTCGTCACGATGTTTCCCTGCGTGAGATCGAGCACGATACGGCTGCGGCGCCCGCCACGCTTCTCGTAAGTCGATGTCAGGCAGATGAACGACTTGCCACTCATCGACGCGTAGGCACCACGGACGAACTGCAGCTGGCCGCCGGTCCCGCTGATATGACGGTGGCCGTCGGATTCCGAGGCGGCCTGTCCTTGTAGATCGATCTGCGTGGTGTTGTTGATCGCGACCACGTGATGGTTCTGCATGATGATGTGCGGCGCATTCGTGTAGTCCACCGGGCAGCAGTGCATATCGGGGTTGCGGTCGAGCGCTGCGTACAGATCGTGCGAGCCGAGGGCGAACGAGTAGACCGCCTTGCCCGGATTCAACTGTTTTCTCGCACCAGAGATCCGTCCGGCCTTGTAGAGCGCGGCGAGGCCGTCTGTCATCATTTCGGTGTGGACGCCGAGATCGCGCACGCCGCTCTCGAGCAGGAGCGCACACACCGCGTTTGGCATGGCGCCGATGCCGATCTGCAGGCAATCCCCGTCTTCGATCTCGGATGCGATGAGACGTCCGATGGCGGCGTCCACGTCGCGGACGGGGGGAATTGGCAGTTCCGGAGCAGGACCATCGTCTCCCTCGATCACGAAATCCACTTCGCTGGCGTGGAGGCCGGTCTGCTCGCCATGAACGTAGGGCAGTCGCCGATTGGTCTCGACGATGACCGTGTGTGCGCGCTCGACGATGGCGCGATGCCACAGGTTGGCGGCGCTCAGATTGAAGTCGCCGTTCTCATCCATCGGGCACGTCTTGACGACGACGATATCCGCGGGGGCCATGAAGCGCCGGTAATAGTCGGGGATCTCGCCAAGATTGACAGGGATGTAGTGGCAACGTCCCTCGTCGTGCTTCTTCCGGTCGTAGCCGGAGAAGTGCAGGCTGAAGACGTGGACGTGTTCGCCGCCGGGATCCGCGTCCAGCACGGCACGGGGCCGCATGGTCAGGCAGTGGCGGATCTTGACGTTCGAGAGCTCGCAGATGCGGGCGCCCAGCGCCCGGTCGAAGAGGTCGGGCTGGCACAGGCCAGCGCCGTAGTCCAGCCACATGCCTGATGTCACCAGGTCCGCAGCCTGCTGTGGCGAGATCGCCCGGGCAGGGGCGGTGGCCACTCGCCGTGTGACGGGATCGGCTCGGATTAACGACACGGGTGACACTCGAACAGGGCGACTATAGCCGAGTAGGGTTCGCGCGTCGATTATTTCACTGGCCGCAGAAAGTTGTTCTTCTCCTATCCGAACGAGCCGGGAGTGGAAGATTTCCAAGGCGCTGTAGCTGGCAGCCTTCAGGTGTTGGGGCCGCTGAGGACGTAGCCAACCATCACGGCGAGAAGGCCGAGCACTACCACGATCCACGTGGACCTTCGGTTCCCGAGGATGCGACCGGCGATGACGAGCGCGACGAGTGACGTGATCGCGGCACCGTTCCGTGAACGGATCAACTCGAGCAGAAAGTCGGTTCGCCCCATTTCACCGGCCCTCCTGAGCGCGTTGCCAAGGACGTAGAGTCGACGCGAAGCAATGGTATTCGGGATGGCGCTATGATCCCGGGCGATTCAAATAGGAGAACTCCACATGACGAAGTTGATGTCAGCCGCAATCCTGATAGCCGTGTTTGCTGCCGTCGTATCCCTTCGCGTCTCTGCGCAGCAGAATCAAATGAGTTTTTTCATCACGAGCGCTGGACCCGGCAACGGAGCGAATCTCGGTGGACTCACCGGCGCCGATAAGCACTGTCAAACGCTTGCGGCGGCTGCTGGAGCAGGCAACCGCACATGGCGCGCGTATTTGAGCGCCGCGGCCGCGCCCGGGCAGCCGGCGGTGAACGCGCGCGACCGCATCGGCAAGGGGCCGTGGATGAATTCGAAAGGTGTCGTGGTTGCCAAGTCGGTGGCTGATCTGCATTCCGATGCCAACAATCTGGGCGGAGAAACTTCGCTGACCGAGAAAGGCACGCCTGTCGCGGGCAATCAACACGACATCCTCACCGGCTCACAGGCCGACGGAACCTTGCAGCCTGGCGACGCGCCGTGCGGCAACTGGACCAGTGCCGACACCGGCGGGGCGATGGTCGGCCATCACAACAAGCAGGGCGGTGGTGCGGCGCCGAACTCATGGAACTCCGCGCACAGTTCGAAAGGCTGCTCGCAGCAGAATCTCATCGCCACGGGCGGAAACGGATACTTCTACTGCTTCGCGAATTGATGTGATTCAGTTGGACGCGCCGGCGAGACACACTCGAACAGGACGAATATAGCCGAGTGGGCCCGCGCGTCCCTTTGCGGCCTCGACCCCCAAGTCGCTTCGTTAATCGTTGTCGCCGCGGGCCCCGCTCCGCAGACCCTTTACATTGGCTCGCAACTTCTTCACGGTCAGTCGCCGCTCTTTAGCGGCCCTGCTCGGCTTCGTGGGTTTGCGCGTGCGCGGCCGAACGGCGGCTTGCCGAATCAGGGCGGCGAGACGGGCCCGGGCGGCGTCGCGGTTCTGTCCCTGCGTGCGATGTTCCCGGCTGTCGAGTACGAGCACGCCCTCGGTAGTCATGCGGCTGCCTGCAAGATCGGCCAGGCGAGATTTGACAGAGTTGGGAAGCGACGAGGCGCCGACGTCGAAGCGCAACTCAACGGCGGTGGCGACCTTGTTCACCTTCTGCCCGCCGGGTCCAGACGCTCGCACGAACCGCTCCTCGATCTCGCGCTCGTGCGGCGCAAGCGTGCTGTCGATCGCAGTCACGGCTCCTCCCCGCGCCCGAGTCTATCAGTCGGCGCGGGGCTGGCGTGGATGAAGCCCTCTCTCGCCGTTCAGGCCGGAGCGACGTTCTCGGCGCGCGGGCCTTTCGGGCCCTGCCCAACGGTGAACGTCACGGTCTGGCCTTCGCGCAAGGAATCGAATGGCGTACCCGTGCACGCGGACTGGTGAAAGAAATACTCGGTACCGTCAGGCGTGGCAATGAAGCCGAAGCCCTTGTTCGTGATGCGCTTGATCGTCCCTTTAGTAGTGGGCATCTGTAGATCCTCTGGAAGAACTGGCTGATGTTGGCCGCATGACTTATCGTGTCTCCCTGACTCCACCGTCAAGGTTGAACGCCATCAGAAGGTTCTTGTACGGTACGACGCGGCCGTGCACGGGCGCAATGCGCTCTGGATTCAGCTTCAGTTCCTGCACCCTCTGAACCATCTGCGCGGCGTATTCCGGACCGCGCTCAGGAGTCCTGATCTCGTCACCGGCCGGTGGGTTGTAGCCGTCGCCGTACATGAGGATCCGCTCCTTCGGGAGGTATGCAATGAGTTGTCCCGTGTGATGTCCGTGGCCGGGCATGTGATACAGCTCCACGGTTCGTGTCCGGTCGCTCAGTACTCTCTTGTCGCCCACGGTTTCAATCATCGGCATGTTTGACGTAGGCGCTGTATCCTCGAGCGTCCGCGCCCTTGCCCACACTTTCTCAAAAAACGCTTTGTTGCTCTCGTGCGTGATCACGGTGATGCCTTCGGCGACGTACTCGCGCAGGCCGCCGGCGTGGTCGTAATGGGCGTGGGTGTTCACGACGTACCGGATTGGCTTGTTCGGTACCGTCTGGCGAACGAGATCGTTGACCACCTTCGATCGCGCGTCGCTCGTCGGCCCTTCGAGCATCACGATGTGATCGCCGAACTCCACGGCAACGCTGCGCGTGCCCGCGCTGTTGAGCGACCAGAGGCCGTCTCCGATCTTGTCAATGGTGGCCATGGGTGTGGCAGGCGGAACCGCCGCTGACGCCACGGTCTCCGGTACGGGTAACGAGACGGCGGCGTTCGGCTGCACGTTGTCGATCGTGATGTCGAGAGTGGGAAAGCCATCCTGTTTCTCGACGATGTGCTTCGGGAACTGGATGTTGCCGAATTGTGCGTAGTCCGAATACGTCAACTCGACCGGCACGTCGCCGACGACGGAGTTCGTCGTCTGGTATTCGACCTTCTCGACGAGGTTCTGCTGATTGAGCGTCACTTTGACGTCGCTGTCCTCCGCTTTGAACGTGAAAACGTTGCCGTCTGCGGGCGCGCCGCTTGCGAGGGCGGCCTTGATGACGCCGTGAGGCGTCAGCCAGATCTGGCGCAGACGCTCGGTGACATTGCCGGGATTCGGCGCCGGCTGCGCGCCCCCTTCGGTCCACGCGTGTTTTCCGCTGACGACCTGAGTCGTCCGCTGGTCGCTCGCAAATGGCTGTGCGCCTCCTCCGCGCGGCGGATGCTCACCCTGCGCGCGCAGCATGTCGAGCTTCATCGCGGGCGTCCGGTAATCGATGGCGACCGTGTAGGTCTTGACCTCGAAGCGCGGCCACGGTCCGCCGGGAGTGTATGCCTGCCCGAAGGCGTAGTTGGCGCCGCTCCCGGACAACTGGATGGAATTCAAATTGGTCGCGCCCATCGCATCGGCTGCGGCAGCGGCACCGCTCGACTTGCTGCACCCGGAGACGGCGATCGCCAGCGCAAGACCGGCCACCAGGGCTGTCATGGTTCGCATGGGAACTCCTTGTCTGTGAGACGCGGCAACTCGAGATAGACGTGGCACCGGGAACGCCGATCTTACAACTTCGGTAGGGTTGTGGCGCGCCAAGGCGGGTCTGAAGACCCGCCTCGACGCCTTTGGGAAAAACACTCTAAGTGCCCGCACGTGAGGAGCTGCCGATGACGAAGCTTGCTGCCCCGAGCAGCTCCTCGTGCGAGGCAGATTTGCCCATGCCCGACAAACCCTCGCTCCCGCACTCGATGTGGGACCACCGCACGAAGCCATCGCGGTCGATCAGGAACTGGCCCTTCAACTGATTCGATGTCAATTCCTGATCGCGTCGGTCGGTCGGCGTGACCTGGTAGCCGTCCAACGCCGCGAGCGCCGCGGCGGCGGCCTGAACGGGCAGCGGCGCCGGGAGCTCTCCGGTGGGATTGATGTACGTGTTCCCCATCATCTGGGCCAGTTCAGCGGTGATCTCCGGTCGAGGCACGCCATACGAGCGATGCGTGGTCAGATGAGGATCGGCGCCGAGCGCCAGACGCATAGGTCTGAACTTGAAATACGAGCGCGCATTGTCCAGTTCAGTGCCGACGATGGCGAGAGAATCGACGCCAAGTGATCGCAGCTGCTCCGACGAGGCGGCCATCTGGGCCAGCGCTCGCCGGCAGAACGGGCAGTAGAAACCCCGGAACAGACCGAGCAGCAACGGAGTCTTGCCTCGGTAATCTGCCAACGTAATAGTCCGATCCTCGTGCACCGCTGGTACGACGAAGTCAGGCGCGCGGTCACCGGATTGAATCGGCATCTGCGTCACGGATTCCTCCACATCAACATAAGAATGGCAAGAGCAGAAGCGTATCAGGGTCGAGGCCGGTCCGCTCGCAGAGCTGCTGAGCTCGGTGCAGGAATTCTTCCGCCCGCACGCGGTCGCCGCGATCCAGATGGATCGTCGCGAGGCCGTCGTAGCACGGCACGATCAGCTGCGGCTCGCCGATCTTCTCAGCGAGGGCGAGCGCTTCGCGATACGTCGATTCTGCCTGCGTGAGCTCACCCCGGCATTGATGGATCTGTGCGATGACGACCAGCGGAACCGCGAGATGATCCAGTTGTCCGAGTTCGCGGTCGAGTGCTGCCGCAGCCTTCGCCGCCTCGAGGCCTTCCGCGTCGCAGCGCTCGGTGAGTGCACAGTACGCGGTGGCGAGATTTGCGTAGATGTAAGACTGAAGTGAAGCGGCGCCGATCTTCGACGCAATCTCGAGGCCGGTGAGCGACACGTCGATTGCCCGTTTCGGTTCCACCGAGCTGTAGAGTACGCCGAGATTCGCATACGCTCGGCAGGCGACGTCGAGCAGTCCGAGATCCTGCGCCGCTTCGAGGCTCCGCTCGATTCGCTCGCGCGCCGCGTCGAGCTGGCCCGACCGCGCGAGTGCGACGCCGATCGTATTGGTGGCCTGCGCGATCGCTGTCGTTGCCGCGATGCGGACATGGGCAGGGTCGGCGCCCGGCTCGGCGAGCGCCCGCTCCGCCGATTGCAAAGCGCGTTCGGCCCATTCGACGGCTTTCCCGTTGTCTCCGCTGCGAAAGGCAGCCAGCCCCAACTCCTGATAGAGATGAGCCGCTTCGAGATGTGCGGTCGAACCTGAGATTTGGTCAAGCGCGCGCCGATACGACGCCATTGCCTCGGCCCGATCCCCGGTCTGCCAGTGGAGTGTGCCGGTCTTGCGGGCGATGCGTGCCTGATCGACGGTCGCCCGTGCGGCGCGATATCCGCCGCTCACCTTTTCGTAGTGCTCCATCGCTGCGGCGCGATCGCCCAGCAGCGCCAGCATATCCGCGAGCCGTTCCTGCGCGGCAAGCGCTCCGCTTCTGTCGCCGTCCGTCTCCGCCAACACCTCGAGGGCGCGCCGATAATGCTGCACCGCGTCTTCACTCGCATACATCGCGTATGCCGCGTCGCCTGCGGCGATCAGCGCGCGCGCGGTTCGCGCCGGATCGGCCAGGCGGCCGGCGTAGTACAGGTGATGCGCTATCCCGGACATGTGCGCGCGAGACTGCTGATCGATCCGCGTCATCGCATCCGCAACGCGCAGGTGGAGGCGCTGCCGCTGGCGCTGAGGGATCGCCGTCGTCAGCACCTGGCAGGTCAATGGGTGTGTGAAGCGCCAACTGATGTCGCGCCTTCCCGAAGGTCCGGTCAGGATTCGGGCCCGTTCCGCTTCATGGAGCGCCGCTGTCAACGTGGCGCCGTCGACCCCGGCGACCTCTTCGAGCAGGTCCGGTTCGAAACGATGTCCGAGCACCGCTGCGGCGCTCAGCAGGTCCTGCGTGTCGGACGACACGCGTGTCATCCGGCGCTCCAGCACGACGCGCACGGTATCCGGGAGCTCGACATCATTCAGGTCGAGGTCGCGCACCCATTCGTTGCGCGCGCCGAACAGTCGTCCCTCGTCCTTCAAGTGCCGGAACAACTCGGCGACGAAGAATGGATTTCCGCCGGTGCGATCGGCGAACGCCGTCACAAGCCTGGCTGGCGGGTGAGGCTTGCCGAGCGACGCGAGGGCATTCTGCACATCGGCGTGCGTGAACTGACGCAACACGATGGCCTGCGCGTGCCGCTGTCCGACGAGCTGATCGAGCGCCGCCTTGATGGCCTGCGGCGTAAACACGTCGCGCGGCTGACCACGGACCCGGTCCAGCAGGCGGTGAATGCCGCTCTTGCTTTCAGCAACGGGCGGAGCGTCCACCTCTCGGTATGCGGCGATGATGACGATCGGGAGGCTCGCGAGCTTCTGTGCCAGGTGCTGCGTCAACTGCAACGTCGACTCGTCCGCCCATTGCAGGTCGTCGATGAAGATGACGAGGGGCATGAACCGGCTGCAGCGCGTCAGGAATTCCCGGACACTCGTGAACAGGTACCGCTGTCGCAGCTCCGGCGGCAGTTGTAGCGGGGGCGGCATGTCGGGGAACAGGCGGTGCAGCTCGGGCATCAGCTTCGCCAGTTCCGGAGCGCTCGCGATGATCGCCTGCCGAAACGCCGACGCTGGCATCAGCCGGGAGGCCTCTTCGAGCACTTCCGTGTACGCGATGAGTGCCGGTGTGCCCTGTTGCTCGTGGCATCGTCCGACCAGCGTCTGACACCCGAGCCGGCGAGCCATGACCAGCGCTTCTTCGGCGAGTCGCGTCTTGCCGACACCGGCGTCGCCCTGCAGCAGGATGAGGCTGCCGCAGCCGAACCTCGCCTCCTGCATGATCTGAAGCAGCTGCGCACGCTCAGCCTCGCGCCCGATCAGTCGGAAGCCGCCATCGTGAGTCGGCCGTTCGACGATGGCCGCCGGGGCGAGCGAGGTTGACGAAGACAGATCGCCCGAGAGCTGGCGCAGGATGCCGCGTACGTCGGCGAACGACTGCGGTCGCGCGGCAGGGTCCTTCGCCAGCAGACGTGTCACGAGCGCGTCGAGCGCCGGCGGCATCGCCGGCCGCTGGTCACGGAGCGCCGCAGGCGGCTCACGGAGAATGGCAACAAACGTGGCCTCGATGCCGGCACGCTGGAACGGGTTGGTCCCCGAGACCAGCTCGTACAGCAGAATGCCGAACGCGAAGATGTCGGATCGGCGATCGGCTGGCTCGCCGCGGACCTGTTCGGGCGCCATGTAGGCGGGCGTCCCGGTGACGACGCCCTGCGTGGGGGCGATCGCGACTGTCATCGCCTGGTCGACGTCATCGCTATGTGGCAGGCGCGCGGCCAACCCGAAGTCCATGACCTTAACATGTCCGTCCTCGGTCAGCATCACGTTCGCCGGCTTGAGGTCGCGGTGCACCACACGCCGCTTGTGCGCGGCGTCGAGTGCCTCGGCGATCTCTTCCGCCACGCGCAGCGCCTCGCCGAGCGGCAGCGGCCCGCCCCGCAGTCGCCGTTCGAGCGACTCGCCACGAACGTACTCCATGACGATGCAGGCGCGACGGTTGAGCGTGGTGACTTCGTAGATCGAGCAGATGAACGGGTGATCGAGCGCGGCGGCGACGCGTGCTTCGCCGAGCAACTGCTCGAGATCGCCGGTCTCGCCGGGAGCGGTGACGAACTTCAGGGCGACTTTGCGATCGAGCATCACGTCATCGGCGAGGCACACCTCTCCCATGCCTCCGCGGCCGATGACTTCGAGGACCTGATACCGGGGCTCGTCCATCACCTGGAATGTTATTGCTGGTCTCGGACGAAAGGTAATCTGTCTGCGCGTGGCGAACTAAGTTGGGGATCGATTACGATTGCCGCAAGTTTCGAGGCAGGCCGTTCGGCGCGCAGCTGGGAGCCTGTCGGTCGCAAGTTCTCGGCGCGCAGGAGCTAACCCATGAAGACCGCTGCGCTAGTAATTCTGTCGGTCGTCCTGAGCTCCCCGGTCGCGGCGCAGTGGCTCGAGCGCCCGACACCTGGCATTCCCCGCACTGCAGACGGCAAGCCGAATCTCGCGGCACCCGTGCCGCGCACCGCCGATGGTAAGCCTGATCTCTCGGGCCTCTGGACGAGAAGATCGCGCACGAACTCGGCCTACAAGCCCATCGACCCAGCATCGGTCGATGCGGTGGTGCGCACGCGCAACGAGAACTTCGGCAAGGAGAGCATGCAGGCATCGTGTTTACCGCTTGGCCCTGGGTACTTGTTCGCGAACGGACCCGACCAGAACTTCGCGATGACCAAAATGATCCAGACGCCTGGGCTGATCGTCGTATTGAGCCCTGATCTCACGTACCGGCAGATCTTCATGGACGGGCGTGCGCTGGAAGCCGACCCGAATCCGAGCTGGATGGGCTACTCGGTCGGGCATTGGGAAGGAGACACGCTGGTCGTGGAGAGTACGGGGTTCAACGACCGCTCCTGGCTCCTCGGAGCCTACCCACACACGGAAGGTCTGCGCGCAATAGAGCGCTATCGGCGAACCGACTTCGGACATCTGTCGATCGAGGTGGATCTTCGCGATCCAAAGATGTATGCAGCTCCCTGGACGGCGAAGATCGAAGCGGAGCTCGCGGCGGATACTGAACTGCTCGAATACGTCTGCAACGAGAACCAGACGTTTCACGAGCACTGGGTCGGCACGCGCTCGGATGACCAGCGATCCGAAGTGACGATCTCGCCCGAGAAGCTTGCACGTTATGCGGGCGTCTACACCGAGCGGAAGCCGCACTGGCAGGATGCGCCGATCGCACGAGTCTTCGAGATCAAGTTCACCGCCGGCGCTTTGTTCCTGGGACCGACGCGGCTGATGCCGCAGTCGGAGACCACCTTCATCAACAACGGGCTCGCGATTGACTTCGTGTTGGATGGTGAAGGCGTGCCGACGCATCTTTTCGACAAGCACGTCTCGGGCGACTATCGATTCGATCGCGGGAAGTAAGCAAAGAAGGCATCCTATTCCTGCAGGGCGGCGCAGCTCTGGGCGAGCGGCAAGAGATCGACGCCGGTTGCGTGAAGACGCGTTAACAGCGATTCGGCCTCTGGCATGTCGCTCAGTCGCCAGCAGAGAACCAGCTGGATGGCGTGTTCGGCGGCGGCGTGAATGAGTGGCTCGATCTCTCCGGTCATCTCGATCATGATTGTCCAGCCCATGTTTTCAGCATAGAGCCGGAGTGCGGCGCGTTGATTTGCTGCGAGCTGAGGGTCTGAAGAGTGAATGTACAGACCAACCAGGTATTTCTGCGGCACATAGTCAGGATATCAGCCTGAAATCTCGCAATCGGCATGAAAGCCGAGTTGAGCCCCGTATTACCCCCGCGCCTTCGGTGGCTCATAATGCATCTCCTATACACGAGAGAGATGCATGTCTGTCTACGCATTCGACGGCACCTGGAACGAAGCGAAGGACGGCGACGATCCGGACTACACGAACACGAACGTGTTCCGCTTCTATAGCGCTTACAAGCGGCGCTCGAAGCGCCCGGAGCTCGATTTCTACGTCGCGGGCGTCGGCACGCGGTTCGACGCGATCGGCCGTGCACTTGGCGGCGCCTTCGGCCTCGGAGCGTTGCCGCGCATCAACGAAGCCTACGAGGCGCTCTGCGAAGCGTGGGATCAGGGCGAGCGCGACATCGACATCGTCGGCTTCAGCCGCGGCGCGGCGACCACGCTCGACTTCTGCCACTGCATCCAGGAGCGCGGCATCCGCAAGCCCGGCAGCGACCTGGTCGTCGAGCCCTCACCGAAGATTCGGTTTCTCGGCGTGTGGGACGTCGTGGCGTCGTTCGGCCTCGCCAATCTTGGCAACACCGCGCTGAACGTCGGGCATCATCTCTCGCTGCCGAAGTCGAACCTGCAGTACTGCTTCCACGCGCTGGCGCTCGACGAGCGCCGGCCGTCGTTCCTCCCGACCCGGGTCGAGGGTGCATGTGAGGTCTGGTTCCGCGGCGTTCACTCCGACATCGGCGGCGGCAACGAAAACCGGGGCCTCAATGACGTCACGCTTCGCTGGATGCTGCACAAGGCGATGGCCGCGCAGTTGCCGATTCTGCAGGAAGACATCGACGCGCTGAAACCCGATCAAACGGCCCAGCCATCTCCTGGCGGCGGGCACAAGCTTCCGGTGGCCATTCGGACGGTCTCGTCGACCGATCGCGGCCACTACACGGTGAAGCCGCTGCAAGGATGGGCGAGCCTTCCGGGCACGTGCGCGGTCGAGAGCGAGTCCGACGAGTGTGCGGCTGCGGAGGTTGGCGGTGCGGGCATCGAGATCCTGCCGCTCGAGGTGCGCCGGCGGGTGCTGGCCATGTGGGAGGCCGCGCAGCAGATCGCCGCGCGCGAGGATATGCCGCTCGACGATTCCAAGGATCTGCTGTTGACGCTGTTTCAGGGTCGCGTGAGCCTCGTCGTCAGTGACGATGACGTGAAGCGTGCGCAAATCGGCGCGGCGCAGCTCGTCGCGAACGCGATCCGCGGCGCACGCAATCGCGGGGAGCATCGTCTCGCGCCGTTCTATGTCAACGAGGCGCTGTTCAATACGCCACACCTCTTCCCGGTGACCGATTGAGCCAGTCCTCCCACCTGAATCCGTTTCGGATTCGCGTGCTCTGGCCAGAGCGGCTGATAGCAAAGGGCCGTCCGTCGCCGTGACGGACGGCCTTCACACGCAAGCAGATGTGATCTGCGCCGCGGCCGCACGCTACCGTTGAATCATCGCCGTCTAATCGTGCGGCACACTGCACGTCGCCGTCGTGGTCGCGATGTTGCCGGCAACGTCGGCAGCCGTTGCGGAGATCGCGTACACGCGCCCGGCGCCTCTCCCGGATCGCTCGGCACGCACCTTGAGATCGCCTCCAGAGATGACGATATCGGGCGCGAGATCGCCGTCGCCAAGGCCCGCTTCCGGCTCGTTGCTCGTCACCGCAATGGACAGGGGGCCCGCGACGCCCGACAGACTGTCGCTGGCTTTGATGAGGGCGACTTGCACCAGTCGATGATCCGGCGGCCAGATCGTGCAGCTGGCCGGCAGTCCCGATAACACCGGTGGCGTCCGGTCGATCTGCAGGCGCACCATCCCAGTCGATTCCTGGTTGCCCGCATTATCGACCGCGAAGTAGCTCACGAAGGTCGTGCCCTCCGCGGTCACTTGAGTGCTGCCGCCGTTGCCGGGAATGATGTACGAGCCGGTTGACGCTCCAGTCAACGAGACATGGATCTCTTTCACGCCCGACCCGCCAACGTTATCCGTTGCGGCGAATGTCATCGTCACTGGAGACTTCGCCCAGCTGCTCGCGTCGGAGGGCGTCGCCAGCGTGGAGGGCGCCTGGGTGTCGCTCGGCGCCGGTGGATCCGACGGCGGACCGGACGGTGGGTCGAAGAACCCGAGGTCGAGGAACGGCTGGGGATCGATGCCTCTCGCCTGAAGCGCCTCCGGAGTATCGCGCAGGAGCGGCTGCGGATTCGGGTTGTCGCCAACGTTTGGAAACTCGAACGTCACGTCCGGGTTCGACGGGTCAGCCTCGAACGTCGGATCGACCGCCGAAACGGCATCACCACCCGAGGATGTGACGATCTTGATGAGATAGGGCAACCCCGGAATCACCGGGACGGCCTCATCGATGAGCGCCGTGACCTTGAGGCCGGTTCGTTCTTCCGTCGTCGGTACTCCCCACCTGTACGTGACCTTCGTAACCTTGCCTCCCGGCGTCAAGTCCGTCCCGCCGACCACGATGCCTTCGATCCCGTACGGGAGCGCGCCGACACCTCCCGCACACCGGATCCCGTTCCAGTTCAGGCGGCCAAGGTCGTCGTAGAACAGGGTTCCGGGTCCGTCGGGAATGCAGACCGTGATCGACCATCTCGCATTTGCCGTTGAACCAGGATGCTCATCGATGCCCGCCGCCGCTTTTAACTTCAAACGCGCCGTCACCTGGAGCCGATGCTGCGGGTCCCGTGCGATGGCCACCTTATACGCATGCGCCGTTGCCGAAGTCTCGCCTTTCGTTGACGATTGCGCCGCAAACGCGTCGGTGCTCACTTCGGCGGAGGCACTCGCTCCGCCCGCGTTCTCCGACGCCACTCGGAACAGGCTGACAAGTTCACCGAGGATGGACACGTCGATGTCGGTAAACCAGTTCGTCTGACCGCCATCGTAGGTCCAGATATGCGCGATTGCAGCCGGCCCGGTGAAGAGCGTGGGGTTATCCCGCGTCTGTCCGACAACCGTGGAACCCGCCGCGGCCAGCGCGATCGCCATTCCGCTTAGCGCACTTGCACGTCGTAACGTCCGAGGCATCATGATCGTCTCTCCTTTTCGTTCCGTTCGTTTGATTCCGTCCACGTTCGTCGTGAAGGCACACCACGCACACGCTCGGTTCGTCGTGCGCCCGAGTCACGAACGCAAATGGGTTTGATGAGGTGTCTCGCTCGGCCCTGGCCGTCAGTCGTCTGCGACGGCCGATTCCAGTTCGGGCGCCATATAGAACTCCCAGGCGATCCCGTCCGGGTCCGTGAATGCGACGTACCGCCGCTTGAGGACCGGATCGAACCGCAGGCTCGTGGATGGGACCTTCGCGGCATCGAGCGCCGCGGCGGTACGTTCGAGTTCCGTCTCGGACCCGCATGCAAGCGCCGCGTGATCCAGGCCGACGCGAGCCGCATCGAATCGATCGCCTGCGGTCGGCTCCGACTGGACGCGCCGAATCACGAGGACCGTATGCCCCGCGAGCGCCAGGAAGGAGTCCCGGGTTTCGAGGACGATCGGGAAGCCGAGCGTGCGGCCGTAGAAGACGTGCGCGCGCGCCAGATCAGTCACGCGAAGGGCGAGATGGTGAATGCCGGCGGTCTGTAACGCGATACTCATGACGCGCTCCTTTGCTTTAGGGACACAATAGGCGGAGCGTTCCGAAGCAGTCCTCAAGGCGCGCTAAAACTTTTCTAAAAGATGTCAGGGCCGGCGGCCATCTTCCGATTTGGGCGCTTCTGTGTCGACACGCGAGAGCAGACACTGGCCCGCGACGGCGACGCGATCGCCATCACGCCCAGAGTGTTCGACACGCTGGTGATGTTTCTCCGAAATCCGCAACGGCTGCTGACGAAGGAAGAACTGCTGCAGGCCATCTGGCCGGATGCGGCCGTCGAAGAAGCCAACCTGACGGTGAACGTGTCGACGCTGCGCCGCCTGCTCGGCGGCAACGGCGACCCACCGTGCATCGAAACCGTGTCGCGCCGTGGTTATCGATTCGTGCTGCCGGTAGAGGTCGTCACGTCGCCGGCGCCGTCACCCGCGCCGCAGCGCGACGACAAGCCGTCTACGATCCGCGCGCAGGAGCTCTATGCCAGGGCGAACCAGGCGGCGTATGAAGCCGACCGGTGGGAGACGGCACGTGATCTCTATCAGGCGTGCGTCGAGGAAGATCCGCAGTTCGTGCCGGCATTGGCGGAACTAGCCCGATGCCATCACCTGATCGCCAAGTTCACGCAGGCGCCGGCCCTGCGGACGTTTGCCCGGGCGCAGGCGGAAGCGACATTCACGCACGCACTGTCGCTCGACCCATCGTTGGCGGTGACGCAGCGGCTGTATGCACAGTTTGAGGTAGACGTTGGCCGCGCGTCCGACGCGGCGGTGCGGCTCCTCCAGGTCATCGAACGGACGGGACCCGAGGCCGCGGTGTTTGCGGGACTCGTGCATGCGCTGCGTTTCTGCGGCCTGCTCGAGGAGTCGCAGTCCGCTCACGATCGCGCGCGCGAGCTCGAGCCCGCGATCGTCACGAGCGTGGCGCATACGTATTGGCTGCTCGGCGATTACGAGCGTGCGCTGCGCGAGACCACGGGCGACATCGGCTACATGCCCGGTCTGGCTCTGGCCTCGCTCGGCCGGCACTCGGACGCGATTGCGGCGCTGCGGTGGCGCGAACGCGTCACGCGTGACAACCGTGCACGTGCCTTTCTCGTGTCGCTGCGCGCGCTCCTCGAAGGCGACCGCGACGAAAGCCTTCACGCGCTGCAACGCGCGACCGACGAGCTGACGGACCCCGAAGCGATGTTCTATGCGGCGCGGACGCTCGCACGACTGTCCGCGCGCGAGGAGGCGTTGGCGGCGTTAGGCAAGGTCGTCGGTGGGGGATACTTCTGCTGTCGCGCATTTGCCGAGGATGCCTGGTTCGCGAGCCTGAAAGGTGACGCCTCGTTCGAGAAGCTGGTCGAAACGGCGCGTGCGCGCCACGAGGCTGCACACCTCGCGTTCCGCGACGCGGGCGGGGATCGACTGCTGTCCGCCTAACGCGCGAGCCTTTCGGCTCGCGTAGTCGAAAGGCGATTAGTCCTTCGAGTCACGCTCGAACTCGTCGATGCCAACGGGAAGAAGCCGATCGATCTGCTAGATATCGGGGCTGCTGGGGGCGGCGCCACCGGAGCACGAGCGGCCGGGCCTGATACTGCGGGGCGCGGAGCCGGAGGTCGTGGCGGCGCTGGCGGATCCGTCACCCCCGCGCGTTGCTGCGGGACGCAGCCTCAAAGAACTAGAGTCCCCTGGATCCGTGACTCCTGTGATAAGTGGAGTCATTGGATGCCGGTCCCTTCGACAACGCTCACCTCGACACGCATTCCGCGGAATGCCGAAGCCGGTCCGATGAACGTGCCCCACAGGGGTAACGCGTTCCGTTGGTCCCAGGCTACCGCCACACGAATAAGGCTGCGGTTTCCCACGATGCTGTTGGTGGGGTCGAAGTCGACCCATCCCGCGCCAGGCAAATACGTCTGCATCCAGCCGTGCGTCGCGCCCCCACTGACAGGGGCGCCAGAGTTCACCTCTGGCAGGAAGATGTAACCGCTGACGAAGCGAGCGGCGAGTCCGAGTGACCGAACGGCCTCCATCATGAGCACGGCGAAATCCCGGCAGCTCCCGCTGTTGCGACGAAGCGTCTCGCCCGGACTCTGGACCCCCTTCTCACTCCGCCGCACATAGGCGAACTCGTCCTTGATGGCGCGCGTCATCGAGTGGAGCAGGGTCATCGTGGTAGTCGGTCCGGACAACGGCAGGAAGCGCGCCGTCCATTGGCCGAGGTCGTCGCACGGATAGTGACGCGCCAGAGCGCCGACGAGATCAGGCCGTTCGTCGTCCGAATACTGAAAGGGAAAGGTGCGTGCCCCGAGGTCGAGCGCGTAGTCGGGCAGCGCCGTTTCTATGTGCTCCAGGGTGACCGTGCTCTCGAAACGAAGTTCAGACGCCGCTTCGTCGAACGTGGCGATGGCCACTGAATTGTCGAAGACGTCGTGCAACCACCGAACGTCGGCCGGGGGCGGCAGGATGTCCAGCTTGGTGGTGAGCAGCCGGAGATCGTGACTCTCACGTGGCCGAAACATCATGCGATGCTCGCCGAATCTCACCGGCTCGGAATACGTGTAGCTTGTGACGTGCCGCACGGTCAGAATGCGCATGTCAATCAGGCCAGGTGGCCGACTCCGCCCTGATCCGCAGCGTCCGTGACCTCGTCCGTCCACACCCTGAAACCCACGAGGGTGGTGGGGCCGAACGTGTTGCTGATCGCCACATCGGTCGCATCGCGTCCGCGGGCAATGAGCACGCGGCCGATCCGCGGGATGTTGTTCCGCGCATCGAACGTCTGCCAGCGCCCGCCGATGTACGCCTCGAACCAAGCGGCAAAATCCATCGGACCATAAGGCGGAGGGATGCCGATGTCGCCAAGATAGCCCGTGCAGTAGCGCGCCGGAATGTTCATGCAGCGGCAGAAGGCGATCGCCAGATGCGCGTAGTCGCGACAGACGCCTTTGCCTTCCTGGAACGCCTGCCAGGCCGTTCTCGTCGGTCGGGCATCTTGGTAGCTGAAGGTGATGTGGCGATGGACGTAGTCGCAGATGTGGTAGATGCGCTGCGCGCCGGCTGGCGTGTGTCCGAAGAGGTTCCACGCGATCTCTGCCAAATGATCCGTCTCGCAGTAGCGGCTTCCGAGCAGGAAAACGAGCGATTCTGCGGGAAGGTCTTGCACCGCATGCGGATGTTCCGATCTCACGATCGCGTCGGCCTCGCCCGAGTCGTTCAGCAATGCAGTGGCCGACAGGTGCAGCTGACCGGCCGGTGCAAGAACCCGGGTGCACCAGTTGCCGAAGCCATCCCTGTAGGCCGTCATGGGGACGAACGGCTTCGCGACCATTCGATCAGGTACGACGAGGTCGCCGACGCGCGTGTGATGGATGTTCAACATCAGCACCATCGGCGTTTGTTGCGGACAGTCGTAGATCAGCTCGTATCCCGCGCGAATCCTCATAGTCGCCATCATCCATTCGCTTACAAGTGAGTGGCGGTTCGTCTCACCCTGAGACCGCGAATCCGGCCTGCCGGCCCCTCGGCAAGCACGCCCGGCATCTCCTGGCTGCGGTGCGAGTGCACCGGCAGTGGATTCGACGAGCTTTGCCTCTTAGCTTAGGACGAGGGGCGATCCGGTGGCTGTGTCCTAATGAACAGTCACATTCAGCGGATTGGTGTCCTCAAGGTCAAGTCCTGCTATTCGACGCAGCAGGCGACCCCAAGTCGCAGACCTCAATGGTGTGGAGTGTGGTGGACCAGACCGAAGCCAGTTTGAAACCCTGGTCAGGGCTCGAACGTCTCGAGTCGAACTGCTGCTGCCACGAGAGTAACCGCGACAATGCGCGGTGGTTCGCGTCGAAAACGACGTCCGAACGACCACGGCTCCGCGGAGCAGCCCGTTCCGCAGCTTCAGCCCGGCCTCAAAGCGGCCGAGCCGATGTCAACAGGATTAAAGCGCCGTGCAACTGCGTAGGCCTGGAACCGACAATTTTCGAATCCGCCAACGAATCTCTGGTCAGCCCGGCGTCCCGTCTTCGTCCGCCCCGAGTTCTTCTTCGGCGTGCTTGACGTCCCGCCGGTCGGCGCCCATCACGTCCTCGGTGAGCGCGACGGCATTGGTGTGCCACTCGGCTTCATCCGCGTGCGGGTCGCCCCAGACATCCGCTTCGACAGCGCCCTTCCGAAGGTCCTCATCGATTTGCCGATCCGCGCGTGGGTCCATATCGCTCTCCCTGGCGAGGTAACGGCCGCTTCAACGGGGAGCGGTATACGCGGAATCTACACCCAAGACGGGGCGAGATCCAGCGTCGTTTTCGTGACGGCACCAGAACAACCGCCCGGCCGTCTCAGTCACGAACGTCTCACCCACCATCCTTCCAACGGTCGTGGAGTAGCCGAGGCGAAGGCCACAACAACAAAGCTCACGCCGAGTCGTGAGCCGTGAAGCGCGAAAACGCCGTGATTTTATTGACCGAATTGCGATCAGCCGCCCATGTTGCTCTGTCTGGCGTTCCTCGCGAGCGCCACGGTCGACACGACTTGGCACCGGACCCACTGAGACTTCCGCTGACCTGTGCCAACGTCCACGCCGCATCCGTCGCGAGCTGGGCGATCCGATGCTTATCAGGCATCACACATCTTGCGCTGCCTGCTCAGGAAGAGATCGGAGCGCGTAACTCGCGTGCCTCTCACCAACTAGGTCTGCGGCGCGCCGAGCAATGCCGGTCCGCCGGCCTCGACGAAGATGTCGCGTGCACGCTCTGACCGCACCCGCACGGTCTCGAGAAGCGCCCCGAAGGCCGGCTCCGAGCGGACGCTGTCGAGCCACGCGTCGGTGGCGAACACTGTATAACAACCGTACCCGCCTTCCACGGCGCGGTGAATGAAGACCATCGCGTCGCCGAGTTCGCCGACGTGCGCGAGATGCCGTCCGACATAGAACAGCATTTCCGGATCGGGAACGGCCGTCGTCTTCGTTTGAGCGATAAGGGCCCGCACGCCTTCGGCATGCCGGCCGTCGATGAAGGCCCGAACGGCTTGCGCGAGCGCGGGCACGCGGTTGCCTGAGCTGACCTCGAGCTCGGCGATGAGCGCTCGGGCCTCGTCGATGCGTCCGAGCTCGACGAGCGAAGCGGGCGCGACGTAGGCCTTGACTTCGGAAGTTGCGAGCGCGTCTTGGTAACGGTGGAGCAGCCAATACGTGTGCATCACGCCAGTCTCGATCGCCGGATCAATCTGCCGCGCGCGCTGGTGCGCCGCCAACGACTCCGCGATCAGTCCGCAGACCCGACACGTGTGGACGAGCGCGGCGTAGAGCTGTGCGTCCGGGCGATCGCGCGCGCGCGCGAGCAGACGCCTCATGGCCTCGTCGGCACGTCCCGCATCGATCTCGATCTGCGCGGACAAATGGTGCGCGATCGACAGATCGGGATTCAAACGCAGCGCCTGCCGCAGCGTGTCCTCAGCGCGCGTCAGGCTCGCCGCCGACGACCCGCTCTCGTACTTCGCCATCAAGCGGTACAGGCGGGCGAGACGCGCCCACGCCGGCGCGAACTGGGGATCGAGGTCGATCGCCTGCAAGTACAGCTCGCGCGCGCCCGCCCACTCCCTCGGCCTCTGAGCGAGTTCGTTGGCGCGGAGGTAGTGCTCGTATGCTTTCGCCGAGGCGGGCGCATCGCGGCGAAGTTGCTGGCGGTCGCGGCCGGTCAGCGGCAACGCCAGCGACTTCACGATCCCGTCGACGAGGAGATCCTGCAGCCTGAAGAGATCTCCCAGTGCCACTTCCGCGGAGTGTGACCAGACCAGCGTCCCTGATACTCCTTCCACGAGCTGCGCGGTGACGCGCAGGTGACCGCCCGCGCGCACCATGGTGCCGACGACGATCATCTCGACCGACGCTTGCCGCGCGATGGTCCGCAGGTCGGCGGTCGGAGTGACACCGGCGGCAAGGCTCGACCGGACGACGAGCGATTCGAGGTTGGCGAGGGAGGCCGCCACCGCGTCCGGCAGGCTGAAGGCGAGAAAGTCGGTATCCGGATCCGCCTTGAGGATCCGGAGCGGAAGCACCACGACGCGTGTCCGTCCGTGCGTCGTGGAAGGTGCGGGCGCTTGATGCCCAGACGCGACGTTGTCGCGCGCCGCGGCAAGTGCGTTGTGCAGTTCCTGCGCCGACGCAAAACGGTCAGCTGGTTCCTTAGCGACGGCGCAGCGGATGACGGCGGCCAGCGGCTCCGTGACGTGCGGCGCTTGCAGCTCAATCGGCGGCGGATCCGTCCGAAGGATGGCCGCCACCGTGTCGGCGATCGTCACACCATCGAAAGGCGGACGCCCGGACAGCACTTCGTACATCAGGACGCCGAGGCTCCAGACATCGCTGCGCGCGTCGAGCGCCTTGCCCCTTGCTTGTTCCGGCGACATGTAGCGCGGCGTTCCGACGAGCAGCCCTGGCTCCGTCTGCAGCAGTGTTTCGGTGTCATCCGACGTCGCGGCAGGCGACGTGCGCCGGGCGAGACCAAAATCGAGCAGCTTGACGTAGCCGTCAGGCCGTAGCATCACGTTTTCGGGTTTGACGTCGCGGTGGACGATGCCGCGGGCGTGGGCGGCGGCAAGCGCGCTCGCGAGCTGGAGCGATATATCGACGACGTCGTGCATGGCCAGCGGGCCGCGCGCCATCCGTTGACGGAGCGTCTCGCCCTCAACGAGCTCGCTCACGATGAAAGGGCGGCCGTCGACATCCCCGAAGTCGTGAATGACGAGGATGTGCGGATGATTGAGCGACGAGACTGCACGCGCCTCTTCATGAAAGCGCCGCAGGCGATCCGCGTCGGTCACGACGTCCAGCGGGAGCAGCTTCAGAGCGACTGGGCGATCGAGTCTCGTGTCGTGCGCCCGGTACACTTCGCCCATTCCGCCTTCGCCGAGCTTGTCGACGATTCGATAGGCGCCAATTTGCCTGCCGATCACGGCCGCGACCCTCGCGCCGGCACGGAAGTATCCTATCGGCATTTTCGAGGAACAAGTGATTCCTGAATTCCGTTGGCGATCGATGATGCGCAAGCGTGGCCGCACAACGGGATCGGCGGGAGCGCACGGCGTACGTCGCGCAGGATTGATCTCTCGGATATCCCCGACTCGTCGCCTGAGCAGCTGAAGGCGATGAGCAGAGTGGGGGGCGCCCACCTATCGCAGACGAGCCGCGGCGACTCGTCGCGATTCGCCTGGACGTAGGTGTGCTCGAGAAGTTCCGCGAGGAGGCCAAGCGCCGGAGCGTCGCCGATCAAACACTGATCGACGAAGTATTGGCAAAGCACGTCCAGAAAGACGTGGCTTAGCGCGAGACCCGCTGACTGAGTTCTTGGTGCGGAAGGGGGGACTCGAACCCCCACGGTATTGCTACCGCCAGCCCCGTCAATCTGGCTGAAATCGCGTGCTGACGTGATCTCACGCGTATCCTCTTGACGGATTCTTGGCGGGAGCGTGCTCCAGCGAATGCCTGCGACGCCTTAATCGCACAGATTCGCACATGCCGCTCGGACCTACCCTCCACCTATAATCAGCCCCGCGCGCATGGCCTTGTCCCCTGGGTCTCGACTCGGCCCCTATGAAGTCACCGTCCAGATCGGAGTCGGCGGCATGGGGGAAGTGTATCGCGCCCGAGACGGGCGACTTCAGCGCGATGTCGCGATCAAGGTGCTGCCCGAAGCCTTCGCACAGGACAGCGATCGACTGGCGCGCTTTGAGCGCGAGGCCCGTTCGCTCGCGGCGCTGAACCACCAGAATATCGCCGCGATTTACGGGCTGGAAGATGCTGGCGGTGTGAAGGCCCTCGTGATGGAACTGGTCGAGGGGCCGACGCTCGCCGACCATATCGCGCGCGGTCCGGTCCCGATTGCCGACGCATTGCCGATCGCGCGGCAAATGAGCGAAGCACTCGAAGCCGCGCACGAACAGGGGGTCATCCATCGCGATATCAAGCCCGCCAACATCAAAGTTCGCAGTGATGGGACGGTGAAGGTTCTGGACTTCGGCCTGGCCAAAGCGATGGAGCCGATCCAAGAGGTGACGCCGAATCACTCGATGTCGCCAACCATCACGTCGCCGGTCATGACGCGGGCGGGCGTGATCCTCGGGACCGCAGCGTACATGAGCCCGGAGCAAGCGCGCGGGCACACTATCGACAAGCGCACCGACATCTGGGCGTTCGGCTGCGTGCTCTACGAAATGCTGACGGGGCGAAGGCCCTTCGCGGGAGAGACCGTGTCGGACCTCATTGTCGCGATTCTCGATCGCGAACCAGACTGGTCGCTGCTTCCAGAGAGTGTTCCGCCCAACGTCGTGACGCTGTTGAAGCGATGTCTGGACACAAACACGAAACGCCGTCTGCGTGACATTGGCGACGCCAGGATCGAGATCGACGACGCGATGACGAGGCCGAATGTGCGAGGCGCGCCAGCACGTGAATCGGCGCGCGTCATCTGGCGGCGGTGGATCGCGCCTGCGGCCGTCGCGGTCGCGGGGCTGGTGGCGCTCGTTGTCGCGGGATGGCGGTCGAGTGCGTCTCCCAAGGGAGCATGGGTCAACCCACTGGCCAACGCGCAGTTTACGCGCTTCACGGACTTCCCGGGCACTGAAACGGTCGGCACGATTTCGCCCGACGGGCGATTCGTGGCGTTTGTGTCCGATCAGAGCGGGCCGTTCAACCTCTGGTGGAGCCAGGTCGGCACCGGGCGCTTCGCCAACCTCACGAAAGATCTTCCGTCGCTCGCGTTCACTGTCAACGTCAGACAAATGGGCTTCACCGGGGACGGCGCCGAGCTCACGTTCGCGAGCGAAGGAAAACGGGTACTGATGCCTTTGATCGGCGGCACGCCGCGTCCGTTCCTGCAGCCGACTGCGCACGCGCCGTCCTGGTCGCCCGATGGCACGCAACTGGTCTACGTGAACGGCGTGGACGGTGATCCGATGTTGATTGCCGATCGCGCGGGTTCCAACGCGCGTGAGATCTTCAAGGACGAGCGCGGCGTGCACAATCACAATGTCGTCTGGGCGCCGGACGGTCGATGGATCTACTTCGTGCACGGGCTGGACGTCGCTGAAGACATGGATGTGTGGCGAATCCGGCCGTCCGGCGGACCACCCGAACGGCTCACGCGGCTCGGTGCCTCCGTCTCGTCCATCGCATTGCTCGATCCGCGCACGCTGCTCTACGTCGCCCCAGCCGCGGATCGCTCGGGCCCCTGGCTGTGGGCACTCGACATCGACGCCAAGGCCTCGCACCGCGTCAGCGCGGGACTCGAGCAGTACAGGTCCGTGTCGGCAACGAGCGACGGACGTCGGGTGGTCGCCACGGTTGCGAATCCGACCGCCAATCTCTGGAGCGTGCCGATCCTGGATCGCGTGGCCGGCGACGCGGACATCGAGGCGTTCACAGTGCCGACGGTGCGCGCGCTCGGACCGCGCTTTCGCGGGACGTCGATGTTCTATCTGTCCGCTCGTGGTACCGGCGATGGCCTGTGGCGTCTTCAGGACGGGCAGACGACGGAGGTCTGGAAGGGCTCGGACGGCGCGTTGCGGGAATCGGCTGCGGTGTCACCCGATGGAAGCCGAGTTGTGATCATGGTTCGCAAGGCGGGCAAGGGACAGTTGATGCTTGTCACCGCGGACGGCTCGGAATCCAGGACGCTGACGGGCGCCATTGACGCCCAAGGTGCCGCTGATTGGGCTCCAGACGGCAGCGCGATTGTGACGGGGGGCAGCGACGAGCAGGGCCTCGGACTCTTCAGGATCCCGATCGATGGTGGGACGCCCGTGCGGCTGGCCAAGGGCCTGGCCATCAACCCTGTCTGGTCGCCAGAGGGGTCTCTCATCGTCTACGCGGCGACAAGCGTCAGCGGTCGCCAGCCGCTCGCGGCCGTGCGACCCGACGGGACGCCGGTCGAGTTGCCGCAGATACAGGTCGCGCCGGGCAACCAAGGGCATCGGTTTCTACCGACAGGGAAGGGCCTCGTGGTTCGACAGATCAACGCGCCCGGGGGGGCGGCGACTGGGGAGTCCATCGACTTCTGGCTGGAGGATCTCGACGGCAAGACGAAGACGCACTTGGCACACTTGTCTGGTCAGTACGCGACACTGAGTTTCGACATCACTCCCGATGGGAAGCGGATTGTCTTCGACCGCGTGAACGACAACTCGGACATCGTGTTGATCGACATACCGAGGTAGATGTCGAGATGTCAGGAACTGCCGGATGGAGAGGAGCCGTCATTCCGTTCGCCCGGCCAGCCAGTCCCCCCATGTGAATCCGGTTCGGACGCGAGCCTTCTGGCTGACACCTGATAGAGCTGCTACGTCGCCACGGACGAGCAGTTCCTTCTTTTGCGAGCTCCAACGCTTAAT
>Ga0207643_10000462_pt1 | contig 26296 bp, 21 predicted proteins | sample KBSMisM62_FD_184313 | JGI IMG/M metagenome (GOLD analysis project Ga0207643, IMG submission 184313) | Miscanthus rhizosphere microbial communities from Kellogg Biological Station, Michigan, USA - KBS Miscanthus M6-2 (SPAdes) (version 2) | ecosystem: Host-associated > Plants > Roots >...
CACGATCGCGCCGGCGGCGTGCGCGTGATCGGCCGTGGCGTCGGTGGACCCGTCGTCGACCACGACGACTGTATAGCCCGCGCGCCCGACTTCGCTCACGACGCGGGGAAGAACGGCCCCTTCATTGTAGGCAGGGATGACCACGTACACCTGCGCCCGCGAGACATGTTCCATTTGCGCATCCACGGCATGGGACCCACAAGAATTCCGCACATCTGCGAAAGTTCCGCCCGGCATCTCAACGCAAGCCGTCGGCAGAGGAGAGCGCGATCCCCGGTGACCCCGACGCATCGCGATCGGCGCTCAGTGAACCAGATGTCGAAGCCGATCTCCTAGAGGCGCCGCTGCGATGGATCGCCGCGTGCCGACATGGATGACCCCGATTTGCGGCAGTGCAATACGAACGTCACGAAGCCTTCCGCAACACGACGCGCATGGCGTCGAACAGGTTGACGGGTATCCCGACGCGTCCGGCGCTTGTCATGCCCGCTGAGCGCATCCCGAGCATGCGCCGCAGTTGGAAGACGATCAGCGAGGCCGGAACGATCTTCCAGGGGTGGTCCGCATGCTCCATCGAAAATCCCAGGCCATGCGACATCCGGCGCATGCTCTCCTGGGTGAAGAACCAGAGGTGCTGCGGCGGGGTCATCAGCCGCCATCGCACGCCGGCAAGCCTGGCGAGCGGCGAGCCGAAATCGCCCGTGGTGATCACGACGATGCCGCCGGGGTTGAGCTGCCGATGACATAGCGCGAGCGTCTCCCGCGGGTCGGGAAGATGCTCGATCACATCGAGCAGGACGATGACATCCATATGACCGAATTGTCTCAGGGTGGCCTCATCTGCCATTCCCTGTACGACGTTCAAGCCGGCGCGGCGGCCATGCTCCACGGCATCCGCGGCCAGTTCGATCCCGGCGACATCGAAATGGCGCGCGGCCTCCATGAGGAAAAAGCCGTACGCAGCGCCCAATTCCAGCAGCTTCCCGCTGCGACGATAGGTGCGGATAAAATCCACGCTGTGCGCGAACTCGCGCCGCAGCACCGGTTCGGCGCCGAGATAATCCGAATAGCCGTCGGCGTGATGGCCGGAAAAATAATCCTCGGTGTAGTAGGCCGCGGGGTCAAATCCGGACGTTTCGGTGCGGCCGAGGCCGCAACTCTCGCATTGCAGGATGTCGCATCCGTTGGTCCTGAAACGAAGGACGTGGTTCCTCGCCCCGCCGCAGGCCGGGCACGCGCGCGTGGCGGCGCCGGGCGTCTCTGCCCCTGGCAACCCAATCTCCAGTGACGGTGTCTGCAAGGAGTTCGCCTTCACCTCTAATACCGGTGGGTCGTGCCGTGCTTCGTGTGACAACCGCATCTCCGCCCACCGCGCGGCCGGGCACGATGCCGGGGCGTCGATGTACGTGAGATGAATAGTCGCGCGCGCGATGCGGTCATCTCGCCGCAGGGCTGGTGACGTTCTACCCGAAATAGGCTTCGCGTACTTCCGCCCGGTCGGCGAGCTCGTCCGGCCGCCCGGCCGCCACCACGCGGCCCTTCGACAGCACGTAGCCGTAGTGCGAGATCGCCAGCGTCTGGTGGACGTTCTGTTCGACCAGGAACACGGTGATGCCGCGCGCATTGATGTCACGGATGATGGTGAAGTTCTCCTTGACCAGGAGCGGCGACAGTCCGAGTGAGGGCTCGTCCACCAGCAGGAGCTTGGGAGCACGCATGAGGCCGCGGCCGATCGACATCATGGCCTGCTCGCCCCCCGACATCGTGCCCGCGAGTTGAGTCCGGCGCTCGCCGAGGCGGGGAAACAGGCGATAGATCTCCTCGGCGCGCGTGCGCGTCACCGCCTCCGACGGCTCCTGATAGGCGCCGACGCGAAGGTTCTCCTCCACCGTCAGCTTGGGAAAGACCTTGCGTCCCTCCGGGATGCAGGCGACGCCGGCGGCAATCACCTTGTGGGTCGGCAACCCCGTGATGTCCTTGCCGTCGAACACGACGCGGCCGGCGCGCGGCGGGGTCAGGCCGAGGATCGAACGAATGAGCGTGGTCTTGCCGGAGCCGTTCGAGCCGAGCAGGCAGGTGATGCTGCCGGCCTCGACCGTAAGCGAGACGCCCTGCAGCACGTCCGCCTTGTCGTAGGCGGTGGTGACGTCCAGGATCTCGAGACGGCCCGTCATCACGCCACCCCGAGATAGGCTTCCTGCACCTGCCGATCGCCGGCGACCTCCGCGAACGTACCCTCCTTGATCTTGCGGCCATAGTTGAGCACCACGCAACGGTCGGTGACGCGCTCGATCACGCCCATCTCGTGCTCGATGATGACGATGGTCAGGCCCGGCAGGCGTTCGCGCACCGAGAGGATGTCGTCCATCAGGTGGCGCGTTTCCTCGTGCGTCATGCCGGCCGATGGCTCGTCGAGCAGGACGAGGCGCGGTCGGCTGATCAGCGCCCGGCAGATCTCGATCCGGCGGCGATCGATCATCGGCAGGCCGGCCGCCGGTTCCTCGATGCGCCCGGCGAGCTCGCGGCTGAACACCTTCACCAGCTCGTGCGCCTCCTCGCGATTGCGCACGAGCTCGGCGGCGAACGCGCCGCGCCGCAGCAGGTTGAACACGAGGCCGTGGTTCAGCCGCTTGTGGTTGCCGACCATGATGTTGTCGAACACCGACAGCGGCAGGCACATGCGCGAGCGCTGGAAGGTCCGGGTCACGCCCGCGCGATAGATCGCCTGCGGCGTCGCGGCGGTCATGTCCGTGCCGCCGACGGTGACCGCACCCTCGTCGGCGCCATAGATTCCGGTGATCACGTTGAACAGCGTGGTCTTGCCCGAGCCGTTCGGACCGATCAGGCCGACGATCTCGCCGTCGTTCACCTCGAAGTCCACGCGGGCGAGCGCAACGAGGCCGCCGAAGCGGCAGGTCACGCCCTTGCAACCGAGCAGCGCGGCGCTCATCGCACGCGCTCCTCGGCATGAGAGCGTCCGCGCTGTGGCTTGGCGCCCGGCACATAGTCGCGCAATTGCCGCGGCAGCAATCCCTCCGGACGAAACAGCAGGATGAGAATCACCAGCGCCGCGTAGAGCACCAGCCGGTATTCCTGGATGACCTGGAATTTCTCCGGCAGGATCACGACGAAGGCGGCGGCGACCGCGACGCCCCACAGGTTGCCCAGCCCGCCCAGGAGGATGATCGACACCAGGATCAGCGAATCGCCGAAAGTGAAATTATTAGGCGCGATGAAGCCCAGCACGTGTGCATAGGCTGCGCCCGCGGTGCCTGCCAGGAAATTGCCGAGCGTGAACGCCAGCACCTTCCAGCGCGCGAGGTTGAGCCCGTAGCAGGCCGAGGCGATCTCATCGAGGCGGATCGCGTCCAGGCTGAGCCCGATCCAGGAGCGCTCGAGCCGGCGCACCAGCGCGAAGCTCAGCACCAGCAGGAGGAGCGCCAGCAGCAGATAGGAGAAATAGAACGAGGCGGTGAAGTCGCCGATCCGGATGGGGCTGTTGAAGTTCCAGCCGAACAGGACGATCGGCTTGACCTGGATGCCTTGCGGTCCGCCGAGCGTGTCGTTGACCTCGAGAAACACCTTGAACAGGATGCCGAATGCGATGGTGACGAGGGCGGCGTAATGGCCGCGCGTGCGCAGCACCGGCAGGATCAGGATCGATCCGATGATCGCCGCCATCAGTCCTCCGAGCGGGAGAGTGAGGAACGACGGCAGCGCGGTGTACTTGGTGACGACCCCGGCGGTGTAGCAGCCGATCCCGAGGAAGGCCGCGCCCGCGAAGTTGACCACGCCCGCATAGCCGAACTGGATGGTCAGCCCCAGCGCCGCGACCATCAGCAGCAATGCCGTGGTCATCATCAGGATGATGAAGTGCTCCTCGTGGAACCAGAGCCCGACGACGAGCACGCCCGCGATCGCGGCGATGTCGAAGGCGCGCTCGTTGCCGCCGATGCTCGCCCTGATCCGGTCCACCAGCCCGAAGCGCGCCCCGAGCACGACGCCGGCGGCGGCGATCACGAGCAGCGTGCCGAGCGCCCGCTCGCTTTCCGCGCCGAGAAACAGCACGCTGTACAGCGTCGCGGCCGCCGCCCAGGCGAGGGCGGCAAGCGGAGACAGGGTGTTCGGCGCTGCCGTCATGCCGTCACACCCGCTCGCTCGATTTCTCTGCGATCAGGCCGGTCGGCCGCCACGCCATGATGGCGATGATGACGGCGAGCGCGAACACATCCTTGTACGCACTGGCGAACGGTAGTGCGACGGCGCCGATGGTCTGCAGGCCGGCGAACAGGAAACCGCCGAGGATGGCGCCATAGATGTTGCCGAGGCCGCCGACCACGGCGGCGCTGAAACCGAAGACGCCGAGCAGAAGGCCCATGCTGAAATTGATCTCGTTGTAGTACAGGCCGTTCATCACGCCGGCAAAGGCGGCGACGCCGGAGCCGATCGCGAACGTGGTCAGCACCACGAAGGTGAAGTTGATGCCCATGGTGCGCGCGGTCTCGCCGTCCTGAGCCACCGCGCGGATCGCCAGCCCGAGCTTGGTCCGGTTGATCAGGAGATGGACGGCGACGATCATGGCCAGGCCCGCGGCCAGCAGCATCAGGCTGTCCAGCCGCAGCGTGAAATGACCGAAGGTGTAGGCCGTGGTCGGCAGCAGCGCCGGGAACGGCTTCGGGTTCGAGCCGTCGGGAAAGCCCAGGCGTACGCCTTCACGGAGCACCGTTCCCAGCATCAGCGTGATCAACAATGTGTTGAGCGCCGGCGCCGAGGCGAGCGGCAGCACGAGATAGCGGGCGATCACCGCGCCGAGCGCTGCCATCGCCGCCATCGCCACGATCGAGACGATGATGAGTTGCAGCAGTGGAGAGCTGATTTGCGCCGCCTTCAACGCGAGATAGATCGCGAAGCCGGTGAACACTCCGACCGTGAGCACGTCGCCGTGGGAGAACTTGATTACGTCGAGCACGCCGAAGAACAGCGTGAAGCCCACGGCGACCAGGCCGTACATGATCCCGAGCATGAGCCCGTTGATCAGATATTGGAGCGCGATCTCCACGCGATCCATTCCGTTCTTGTATCCAAACAAGCGGGCATCGCGACGAGGTGTGGGCGCATCTCGATGGCTCTAGCCTCCGCTGGACACGTACCTTCGAGGTTCCCGCCTTGCAGCCGATCGAAGAAACCCTTCATGTTGAGGGCTTGGACTGCCTCTTTGACGCCCCACAGAAATAAAAGCCCGTACCACCAGCTTGCCAAGAACGCGAAAGCAAGTCCGAGAACGAGAGTAGCCAGCACATTCGCTTCGCAGAACGTGTCGTCCCATTTTAGCGCGGCGAGTTTCGCAGCGATCTCCCGTGCCTTACCTTGTTCAAACCAGAAGATTCTTCGAAATGTCCACATCGGTCAGTCCTCCTCTCCGCATGCTCTCGGCCGTGAGCTCGCGCTCGGATCTGCTGAGCCGTCACTTCTTCAGCTTGCGCTTGCCCGAAGCGTACTCGCTGTCCTCCCAGATCACCCACTTGCCGTCCTGCGCGACATATTTGGAGATCAGCGGCACGGTATTCTGCCCGTGGTCGTCGAACGTGACCGGCCCGATGACGGAGTCGTAGTTCGCGACCTTGCCGAGTGCATCGGTGACCTTCTTGCGATCCGGTCCGACCTGCTCGATGGTGTCGAGGACCAGCTGCATCGCGACGAACGCGAAGGCGCCGTAGGCCTCCGGCGGCTCCTTGTAGCCGGCCTTGTCGTATTGCTCCTGGAAAAACTTCCCGCCCGGCAGCTTTTCGATCGGGGCGCCCTCGATGAAGCAGAGCGAGCCCTCCGCCAGCGGTCCCAGCGCCTGGATATAAGCGTCGGACTTGATGCCCGAGGTGCCCTGCAGCACCGCGTTGAGGCCGATCTTGTCCATCTGCGATCTTACGCGGATGCCGATCGGCGTGAGGCCGCCGAAATAGATGACCTCGGGATTGAGCGCCTTGGCCTGCGTGAGCTCGGCAGTGAAATCCTGCTGGTCGGCCGTGACGCCGAAGGTGCCGAGGATCTGCCCGCCGTTCTCCTTGGCGTATTTCGTGAAATATTCGTTGTGACCCTTGCCGTAGTCGGTGGTGTCGTGAATGACCACCCATTTCTTGAACCCGAGGCCGGTCATCAATTTCGCGGCGACCTCGTTCTGGTTGATCATCGTGCCGTTGACCCGATGCACTTCCGGATATTTGGCGCGGTAGGTGATGTCGGGGAGGACCGCGCCCCAGACCACCATCGGCAGCCCGAGGCGGTTATAGGTCTCGACCGCCGCGATCGCGGCGGCCGAGCAATAATGGGCGGCGGCGGCGATCACCGAGCGGTCCGCGCCGGCCTTGGTCGCCACCTGCACCGCGACATTGGGCTTGCACTCGTCGTCGAGCACGACAAGCTCATATTCGTATTTCGCCTTCGGGTCGGCGTTGCGTAGCTTCACCGCGAGCTCGGCCGAATTGCGGGCGCCGATGCCGTTGGCGGCCACGCCGCCGGTGAGCGGGCCGATGAAGGCCACCTTGGCCTTGTCCTTGGCCGCGGCCGGCAACGACGCCAAGGTCAAGGCAACAGCCAAGCCGACCGATGCGGCAATGGCGGACAGTCCCTGTTTCCTGATCATCTCTCGTTATCCCTCTGGTGGGAGCGCGCGCCGGCCGTTGGCCGGCAATCTGCATGATGCTGGGGAATGCAGAACTTGAAGGCCATGGTTGTCCATCGGGGGAGGGTGGGCAAGTCCAAAGGATTGGCGTTCTGGCGATGCCGACGGCGGCTCGCGCCCGCAAACCGTCGGGCGCGGCACCGGGGCTGGTGCGCCAGGCTTTCTTAGCTTTCTGTGCCCAGGCGTCCGGACATCAGATGGCGAACACGCCCGACGCGGCTCATGTCCTGGCGGCAAGCGCCGCCTTCACCCGCTCGGGCGTCAGCGGGTACTGGCGAAGCCGCACGCCGGTCGCATCGAAGAATGCATTGGCGACGGCGGCCGCGGTCGCGCCCATCACTTCCTCGCCGGCGCCGGTCGAGGGCTCGTCGAGGCGCTGCACCACCACCGGTGTCACGTGCGGATGCTCGGCGAAGCGCAGCACTGGATACGACACCCAGTCGAGGCTGGTGACGCCGTTCTTGTCGAATGTCACCTCTTCCTTGAGCGTGCGGCTCACGGCCTGGATCATCTGCCCGACGATCTGGTTCTCGACCAGCGCGGGATTGATCACCTGCCCCGCATCGAGCGCGCCGTAGATCCGTGTGGCCACGATGTTGCCGGTGCGGCGGTTGACCTCGATCTCCGCCACCGCGGCGCCGTACGAAACATGGTGGGTGCCGAGACCGATGCCGCGGCCGGTCACGACCTCGGCGTCGGACAACGCCGAAGCCGCGACCCGCGGTTTCCACCCCGCCGCTTCGGCGGCGGCGTTGAGCACGCCAAGCCAGCGTTCGTCGCCAATGTTGTTGCGGCGGAATTCGAGCGGGTCGGTCTTGGCCATGAAGGCGAGCTCGTCGATCGTTTGCTCCGACGCGAACGCGAACGAGAGGTCAAGCGGCGAGCGCAGCGGTGCGCCCTTGAGATAGCCGACCATCGGCACCGCGTGGCTGACGACGCGCCGGTTCGCCACCGCGTACATCGAGCCGGTGCTCATGCGGTTGACGGGAATGGAGCCGGCGCCGGTCGTGCGCTCCTTCGGCGCAGTCTGCAGCGCCAGCTCGTGCGTCGTCTCGTTGACCATCCAGCCGTGCTGCCAACCGTGATACTCGTAGGCCACGAGCTTTCCGTTGGCATCGATGCCGGCGCGCACGTCCGCCAGATGCGCCGGGCCATAGTCGTCCCAGCCGAGCTCGTCGGAACGCATGAACTGCACGCGCACCGGCTTGCCGACCGCCTGCGACATGACCGCGGCGGCCTGCGCACAGTCGTCGTAGCAGCTGCGGCCGAACGTGCCGGAGCCCTCGTAATACTGCACGAGGACCTTGGCGACCGGCAATCCGAGCACCGCCGCCAGCATGTCGCGCGAGTTGTAGATGTCCTGGGTCGAGGACATCACCAGCGCGCCGTTCGGGCCGACATCGGCGAGCGCGCAATTGGCGGCGAACGGAGCATGCGACTGGTACGGACAGCGATAGCTCGACGATGCCACATGCGCGGCGCCGGCAAAGGCCTTCGCCGCATCGCCCCAGTCCGCGATCACGGTGTCGGTGGTCTTGGTGGCGCGCATGCGCTCGAACAGGTCGGCGTCGGCATTGCTTGGCAGCGTCGCGCTCTCCTTCCAGGTCACCTTGAGCGCGCGCGCAGCCTTGACCGCGTCCCACTCGCGCTCCGCGACCACGCCGACGAAGTCGCCCTTGCGCACGATCCGCGCGCCGGGAATGGCGGCAATCGAGCTCTCGTCGATGCTCATGGGCTTGGCGCCGTCACCATAGGCGCCTTGCCCGCTTGGCCGCACGATGCGGCCGTGCAGCATGTCGGGCACGCGCACCTGCTGCATGTAGACGTATCTTCCGGTCATCTTGTCCGGGATATCGACGCGCGGCACGCGCGTCCCCACGAGCTTGTACCGGTTGATCGGCTTCTGCGGCGCGATGCCGGTGAACTTGACGTTGAACGGCTTGTCGCCGAGCAGCGCGCCGTAGCTCACGGAGCGGCTGGGATGACCGTCGATCGACACCACCCCTTTGGACACGACGAGGCTTCCGGTCTGCACGCCGAGCCGCGTCGAGGCCAGCGCCAGCAGTGCCTGCCGCGCCTCCGCGGCTGCCGCGCGGATCTGTGGGCCGCCGCGATGGATCGACGAGCTCGAGGTCGTCGCGCCCTGGTTGGGCACGGTGTTGGTGTCGAGCAGAACCGATTTGAGCTGGCTCATCTCGAGATCGAGCTCTTCGCCCGCGATCTGCAGCAGGCCGGTGGTGTTGCCCTGGCCGAACTCGCCCTTGCCGAGATAGACCGTCGCGGTGTTGTCGGCATGCACGGCGATCCACGAATCGATCGTAGTCGGATCCGGCGGACCGGCGGCGTCGCCGCGCGCGGCGGCGGCCGGCAACGGGGAGCCGGCGATGCAGAAGCCGACGACGAGCGCGCCGCCCTTGAGCAGGTCGCGACGGGACAGCGGGCCGGGAGATGTATTGGTGTGGATGGCGTTCATCGCGTTGCTCCCGCCATCGTGGTGGATGCAACCTGGATCGCCTTCATGATGCGCGGATAGGAGCCGCAGCGGCAGAGGTGGCCATCCATGTGGGCGCGGATCTGCGCTTCGCTCGGGCGCGGCGAATGCGCCAGCAGCTCCGAGGCCTTGATCGTCATGCCGTTGTAGCAGTAGCCGCACTGCGGCGCCTGCTCGTCGATGAAGGCCTGCTGCAGCGGATGCAGCGCCGGCGCTTGCGCCAGTCCCTTCTGTTGCGCGTACCACGCGGCCAGGCCCTCGAACGTGGTCAGCGACTTGCCGGCGACCGCGCCGACCGGGGTCACGCACGAGCGGATCTCGACCCCGTCGGCGAGCACCGAGCAGGAGCCGCATTGCGCGAGCCCGCAGCCGAAGCGCGGCCCCCACAGCTTCAACTCGTTCGTGAGCACGTAAAGCAGCGGCGTGTCCGCGCTCGCGGCCACCGGCGAGATTTGTCCATTCACCTTGATCTTGAGGTCGTCAGCCACGCGCACCTCCCATGAGCCGATGCGATTTATTCTTATTCGATTGTGTGAGGCTAACGGCTCGGGCGTGCGCGAACAAGCAGCATTGCTGCCGGGTCGGGGCCGCGGCCGACGTCCTGCTTGGGCTTGACCCACAGGCGCTAAGTTATGCGGATTCTCCCGGTCGTCATGCGCGGGCTTGACCCGCGCATCCATCGTCTTGGCAAAAATGATCTTGGCGAAGAAGATGGATCGCCGGGTCGAGCCCGGCGATGACGGCGGATGATCATCCTCACCGACTCAAGGGGAGCGATCACCTCACCAACTCATCCGTCTTTCCGCTCCGCCGGAATCACCGGCAGCAGCAGGTGCGAAGGATGCAGGGCGTCGCGAAAGACCTTGTGCGTGGTCGCGCGTCCGCTCGGCAGGTGATAGCTGTCGGGCGGCAGCAGCTGCGAGAACGCATCCGCGAGCGGCTCGTTGCACATCAACTCCAATTGGATGCGGTGCCCGGCCTTGAACAGGTTGGAGAACGAATAGATCCGGATGGCGTATTCGATCACCTCGCCCGCCGGCACCGGCACCGACCGAGTGTGCGGATGATGCGGCCGCCATGGTTCCGACTGCGAATGATCGAGCTCGCGATGGGACGCCTTGAGATAGCCTGAGCTGACGACCTGCCGGTTGCCCTGCGCATCGACGTCGTAGAGCTTGGCGATCAGGTTGGTATCGTCGGTGTCGATCGCGACATGGACGTAGAGCGCGGCTGGGCCTGTCATCTCGGTGTCCGCGAGCAGCGGCGCCGTCGTCCACTTCAGCGATTGCACATCTGACGTGACGGTGAACGGCGCCTGATAGAACCCGTCGGGCGGCGCCGCGTCGGCGCCGAGCGGCTCCGGCGTTGCGGCAAGCCGGTGGCGCGGCCGCAGAAAATATTTCGTCCACGCAGTGCGCGCGAGCGGCCATTGCTTTTCCGCGCGCCAGCGCCTGCTACCTTCGACGAATACCCGGATCGGCGCTTCGTTGTCATCCATGATCCCGGTGTCGATGCCCTTGAGCCAATAGTCGTACCAGCGGAACATCTCGTCGTGGGATTCGTGGAACGGCCGCTCCTGCATCGGCGGCAGCGGCTGCAGGTCGAGGCGCTTGATGCCCTGCACCTTGTTGAAGCAGTCGATGGTGCCGTCGACGGTCCAGCCGCGTCCCCACTTCACCTGGAAGTAGGCCGGAATCTTGATCTTGTGCGCGGTGTTGATGGCCTGGCCGTCCTGCCAGAACGGTCCGTCGTGCGGGTTGAGGACGAAGTCCAGCCAGAGATCGTGCGTCTCCGGATAGTTCAGCACGTGGATCATGTTCGGCCAGTGCTTGATGTCGGGGTCCGCGAGCCGCTCCCGGATGCGCGCCTGGTACTCCTCGCGCGAATAGACGCGTTTGCTCTTGCCGGTGACGTTGCGCACCGCGACGCCGCTGTCGCCGCCGCGGCCCTCGCGCGACGCCCGCGGCATCAGCCACATGATGCCGCCGTGATAGCAGAGCTCGTACATGTCGAAGTGGCCGCCGTTGACGAAGATCGCCTTGAGGTGGGGCGGCGCCTCGGCCGCGCCCATCACCTGCACGGTGGCGAAATAGGAAATGCCGATCATGCCGACATTGCCGTCGCACCAGGGCTGCTGCGCCATCCATTCGACCAGGTCGTAGACGTCCTTGCCCTCGCCATGGCCGCCGAGATCGTAGTTGCCCACGAGCTCGCCGTCCGAGCCCCCGGTGCCGCGCACGTCAGCGATCACGTGGGCATAGCCGCGCGCGATCACGGCGCTGATATCGCCGGCTTCGATGCCGCCGTCCCACAGCGGGCTCGGCCGCGCCTGCGGCGGCAGCGTCAGCGCGAGCGCCTGCAATTCCTTGCCATACGGGCTGAGCGCGAGCAGCGCCGGCACCTGGCCCGGCGCCGGCGGCCGGTAGATGTCGGCAGCGAGGTGGACGCCGTCGCGCATCGGGATGCGCACGTTCTTCTCGACCGACATCGACGCCGGTGTGGCTTGCGTGGTGTGATCCAGCATCTTCAGTCTCCGATTTCGATTCAGCTTGGCTTGAGCGGCGGTGCTGAGCCGCCAGTGGCAAGCCGTTGCAGCAGCTGCCAGATGATGACGATCGCGAGCAGGCCGAGCACGAGCCACACGCCGACGGCGGCGGCCTTGTTGATCTCGCCGCCCGACCAGTAGGTGTAAAGCAGCGTCGGCAGCGTCGCGTTGTCGGCGCCTTGCAGCAGCAGCGCGGCGGTGAGCTCGCGCAAGCAATGGGCGAACACCCAGATCCCCACCGCCGCCAACCCCGGGGTCGTGAGCGGCACGATCACGCGGCGCAGGGTGGCCAGCAGGCCGGCGCCGCTCATGCGCGCGGCCTCGTCGAGCTCCGGATGGATTTGCAGCACCACGCCATTCATGGTGCGCGAGCCGAAGCTCAGATAGATGGTGAGATAGGCCACCGCGATGATCCAGATCGTGCCGTAGATCGGGATGATCTTGACCGCCAGGTAGACGTAGACGAGCGCGGTCGCGATCAGCACTCCCGGCATGGCGAGCGGGAGGAAGGCGAGCGCGTCGATCGCGCGCCGTCCCGGCGCGCGCGTCCTGATGCTGACCCAGGCGGTGGCGAGCGAGAGCGCGGCCACGGCCGTCGCCGCCACCAGCGCCACCACGATCGAGTTGATCGTCGCCGCCTCGATGAACGGGTTGCTGAAGAACTCGCGATGGTTGGCGAGCGTCGCCATCTTCGCCGCCGCGAACGAGGGCGGCACCTGGAACGGCATCAGGCTGGTCCAGAGCAGGATCAGCAGCGGCGCCAGCACCGCGCACAGAAAATAGAGGCCCACCCCGGCGATGGCGACCCAGCGCAGCCGTCCGAGCGCAAACGGACGTGGCCGGTAGCCGCGCCCGGTCACGGTCACGAAGCGGCCCGCGTGGCGCATGAGCCGGTGATACGCCAGGGTGAGCACGAGAAGGCCCACGGTGAACATCAGCGCCATGGCGCTGACCTTGCCGTATTCGGGAATCCCGCGCGGGCTGTCCGCCACCAGGCTGTAGATCTGGCTGGAGAGGACGAAGATGCGCGACGGCATGCCGATCGTGCCGGGCACGTCGAACACCACGAAGCTCACGATCATGAGGAAGATCGCGGTCCCCGCCAGCACCGGCAGCAGCAGCGGCAGGATGATGCGGAAGACGAGCTGGCCGGTGTTCGCGCCGGACACCAGCGCGCTTTCCTCCAGGCTCGGGTCGAGATTGCGCGCCGCCGGCGCCAGGATCAGGAATGCCGACGGCACCAGCGCCAGCCCTTCGACCAGGATCATGCCGCCGAGCGAATAGATGTTGAACGGCGGCGCGCCGAGGCCGAACGTCTGCATCAGCACGGAGTTGATCACGCCGGTGCGCGGGCTCAGCAGGATGATCCAGCTGATCGCCAGCAGGAACGGCGGCGTCGCCATCGGCAGGATCACCAATGCGCGCACCAGCGTGGGCGCGGGCAGGTCGGTGCGCTCGACCAGCCATGCCAGCGCGCCGCCCAGCACCAGCGCGACGGCGGTGGAGCCGGTGGCGAATTGCAGCGTGGCCCAGACCAGGCTCCAGAATTGTGGGTCCGAATAGGTCTCCAACACATGCGCGAGGGTGAAGCCGGGATCCCGCAGCAGGCCGCTCGGCTTGAACGCGCTCACGACCAGCACCGCGAGCGGCACCAATACGAGCCAGGCCAGCAGCGCCCCGAGGAGAACGACCGGAAGCAGCCGCGCCGGCTGCGCGCGCGCGAGCCACGCTGCTGTTGGGGGGACGCGAGGTTCGTCTCGCTCGGTCGTCATCACCCGCGAAAGCGGGCGATCTAGTATTCCAGAGGCGGGAGTGGCCCGCTCGTTCATTCGACTGCGACTCTGTGATTACTGGATGCCCCGCATTCGCGGGGCATGACAACCGAATGTGTTGCGATGATCTTTTGAAGCGGTGCCCTGGAAGATTGTGTTGACGTCAGCGCTTCTTCTCCGCCGCCATCAGCATTTGCGTCAGCTCGGCGTCGACCTTCTCGATGGTGGCCGCGTCGGCGAACGAGTACTCGACCAGCTTGACCTTGCCGATGCGCTCGTTGGTCTCGGTTCCCTTGATCAGCGGATTGCCGCGCCCGATCGCCGCCTCGTAGGCCTTCGCGCCTTCGAGCGTCGAGAGCCAGGCGAGCAGGACCTGCGCGCCCTCGGGATTGCCGCCCTTGGAGACCACGGCCCCGTAGAGCGTGTTCATCGGCGTGGGGTCGAGAAAACGCAGGCCGAGCGGCGCACCCGAGGCGATCACCGGTTGCGCCGAATGATAAAGCCCCATCCCGATATCGACCTCGCCGGCGGCGACCTGCTGTGCGAGCTGGAAAGTCGACGGGTAGATCATCGCCTTGAGCTCGATCAGCTTGCGCGTGTAGTCGCGCATGTGCTGCTCGCCATAGACCTTGGCCAGCGTCCCGAGCGTGGCGGCGCGCACCCACTGGCCGATCTTGCCGCGCCATCGCTCGGCCAGCATCTCGTCCCAGGTCTTGGGCAGATCGCCATCCGCCACCCGCTGCTTGTTCCAGACCAGAACGCCGAGCGCGGCGGTGGCCGCAACCGCGTAGGGAGTGGGGGAGAGCGCGGGATCGACGCCCAGGCTGTTCCAGTCGCGCGCGAGCAGCAGGCTGCGTTGGTTGAGCGGGATCAGTTGCGCCACGTCGCCGATGAAGAAGCTCGCGGTGGCGGCGCCGGCCTCCGATTCCTGGATGATGCGCGCGGCGATGCCGCCTCCGCCGGTGTTACGCACGAACTGGATCTTGATATCGGGATATTTCTTGTTGAACGCGGCGGCGATCTTGAGCACCGCCTCCGGCGGCGAGCTCTCATACCAGATCACCGGGCCCTTCTTGCCCGCGATGGCGGCGAGGTCCTGGACCGTGTCGGCGCGTGCCGCTGATCCCGCGACCAGGAGCGCGGTGACGATTGCCGACGCGAGCAGCCGGCGCACCGGAAATTCCATTGTCTCCTCCCTGGCGATATTCGTGCGCCGTTATCGTCGGGCGCTTGTTGCACGAGCATAGCGGGCTTCGATTTGACATGCGAGCCGCACGTGTTGCGCGCGGATGGATCGGACCGGCGTTCGCGTCAGGCGTCTTGCTCGGGCCGGCGAAACGCAAGCAGATTTGCAACCATCGTTTGCACCGGCTGGTCCTTCTGGTTGAGCGTCGTCATCCGCACTCGCACGGTGCCGCGCGACGGATGCAGCTTGGACGGCGTCACCGCGATGATCTCGCAATGCAGATGCAGCGTGTCGCCCGGCCGCACCGGCCGTGGCCACCGCAACTCGTCGACGCCGCTGCCGATGATGCCGTGGGACAGCGGCAAGGTGTCGACGATGAGTTGCATCGTCACCGCGGTCGTGTGCCATCCGCTCGCGACCATCTCCCCGAAGAAGGTCGTCTGCGCGGCCGCCTCATCCAGGTGGAAGACCTGCCGGTCGAACTCGCCGGAAAATCGTTTGATCGAAGCGGCATCGACCACGGCGCGCGCGTCCGACGTGAACACCTGCCCCGGCGCGAGGTCTTCGAGATAGGCCTTGATCACCGCCATCTCCGTTCGCCTAGTGGTCCGATTCCGAAGTTCGTCAGCGTTCGCGGCATGTTCAGATACGAACTTCGGAATCAAAGGACCACTAGCAACTTTATGATTCTAGTGCGGTTTTGAATTTGAAGTTTCTATGGCGATCGTGCCGCAGCAACTGATAGGAACTTCAAATTCACCGCACGAGGCTCGATCATTCGCCGGCGCGCGCCGCGCCGGCGGTGTCGGGCGCGGCCGCTGCGCCCAGTTGCGCAGGCATCAGCGCCGGGACGTCGCCGGCTCCTTCCCGCCATCGTCCGGGCGTGATGCCGGTCACCCGCTTGAATGCGCGGTTGAACGCCGCTTCCGACTCGTAGCCGACCTCGGCCGCGATGCTCGCGATGCCGTCGCGCCCGTTGCGCAAGCGGTCGGCGGCGAGCTGGATGCGCCAGCTCGTCACATAGTCGATCGGCGGCCGGCCGAGCAGCGCCTTGAACCGTTCGGCGAGCACCGTGCGCGAGGTGCCGGCTTCGCGCGCGAGATCATCCGCCGTCCAGCGTCGCGCCGGGTTCGCGTGCACGAGCACGAGCGCGCGCGCCACCACCGGATCGTTGAGCGCGGCAAACCAGCCCTTGCTGCCGGCCGGCAGGCGGGTGGCGTGGCGGCGCAGCACCTCGACGAACAGGAGCTCCATCAGCCGGCCGAGCATCATCTGCGTGCCCGGCCGCGCCGCGTCGACCAGCGCGAGGATCTCGCGCACGGTCGAGGCGATCATGGCGCCGATCCTGTCCTCGTCGGCGCGCTCGACCAGCAGCTCGGGCAGGGAGCGAAACAGCGGTGCGAACAGAAATTCGGACGACTCGATGAAGCCGCAGACCATCCGGGTCTCGGCGCCGCCGCCACCGTGGTTCGCCGTCCATATGCCCTCGATCATGCCGCGACGAACGATGTCGGAGGCGAACGCCATCTCCACCGCATCGCCGTTCAGGAACTTGTGCTCGTCCGCGAACGGCATCAGCAGCAGGTCCCCGGCTTTGACCTCGCGCCGCTGACCGCTGGCGGTCTCGACCGTGCAGCCGCCCGCCGCGATCAGATGAAAGATGCTGATATGGCGCAGATGCGCCATCGGCATGCGTTCGTGGTAGCGCTGGGGCGAGACCACGCCGAACGGCGCGGTGAAGCGGGCGCTCAGGAACACCGAACCGGTCAGGCGCACCGCCCGCAGCATGTCGGAGAGGGCGTCGGGCCCCTCCGCGGCCGGGGACCCCGGCGTATCGGCAAATGAAGGCGGCGTCCCGGTCATTGTCGACGGTCCGTAACTCCCGGATAGGTCGCGCCCATCACGCGGCCGTCTCCGGCAGCCGTCGGGCAACTTGAGCCGCAGGATAGACCATGCCGACAACGGGAGCACCAGATGTCCATACAGGCGCTGCGCAAATCACCTGAACCACCTGCCGCCACGCCCCGGTGGCGTGCGCTGCTCGGGCAGATCGGCCCGCAACTCGCGGAGGAGGGGCGGCGCTGTGACCGGGCCAACGAGTTCGTCGGCGCCAACATGGCGCTGCTGCGCGAGCACGGCTTTCTCGAGCTCGCCGTGCCCGCGGAGCTCGGCGGCGCCGGGCTGTCGCGGACCGAGCTCTCGGCGATGTTGCGCGAGCTGGCGCACTATTGCGGCTCGACCGCGCTCGCTCTGGCGATGCATACCCACGTGGCTGCGGCCGCCGCCTGGCGCTGGCGCCACCAGAAGGCGCCGACCGACGGCCTGCTCAAGCGCGTCGCTGCCGAACGCATCCAGCTCCTGTCGTCCGGCGGCTCCGATTGGCTCCTGGGATCCGGCAAGGCGGTCAAGGTCGACGGCGGCTACCAGGTCTACGCATGCAAGGTGTTCGCGAGCGGCGCGCCGGCCGCCAACCTGTTCATGACCGGCGCCATCGAGGAGGACGCCCCCGATGGTCCGGCGGTGCTGCAATTCGGCGTCCCGATGAACGCGCAGGGCGTCTCGATCATCGAGACCTGGGATACGCTCGGCATGCGCGGCACCGGCTCGCACGACGTCCGGCTCGACGGCGTGTTCGTGCCCGATGCGGCGATCGGCGCGCGGCGCAAACCCGGCGTCTGGCATCCCCTGATGCATATCGTCGCGCTGGTGGCGATGCCGCTCGTCTATTCGGTCTATGCCGGCATCGCCGAGGCGGCGCGCAACCTTGCCGTCGAAACGCTCGCCAAGCGGCGCGAGCCGGCGGTGATCGCCGCGCTGGGCGCGCTCGACACCGAGCTCGCCGCCACGCGCATCGCGCTCGACAGCATGGTTGCCTTCGCCGAGACGGCGCAGCCCTGCCCGGAGACCACCAACACCATCTTCATCCACCGTGCGCTGGTCTGCCGCGACGCGATCCGGACCGTCGACCTGGCGCTCGACGCCGTGGGCGGCGCCGGCTATTTCCGCCGGCTCGGTCTCGAACGGCTGTTCCGCGACGTGCAGGGCGCGCGCTTTCATCCCCTGCAGGAAGGTCCGCAGCGCCAGCTCGCGGGCCGCATGGCGCTCGGTCTGCCGATCGACGGATAACGGAGCGCTCCCGACCTCGTGTCCCGGCCAAGCGGCGTCATCGTGCCGCTTCGGTCGGGCACGTTATTGCGCGCGCGCGACACCGCGGCGCGGTAGCCCACTCACCCAGGAGGCGATATAAGATTCCAAACAACGAAAACCGGCCGCGCTGACGACGGCCGGAAAAGTCGGCTTGCGCGCCGGCGGAGGGAGGACGCCGATGTTCACGCGACGCGGGCTTTTGGCCCTGTCCGCCGCTGGACTGCTTCGCAGCACCGTCGGTGCATCGGCGCAGGAATGGCCGCTACGTCCGATCCGCATCGTCGTGCCGTTCGGACCCGGCGGCGGCGCCGACATCATCGGCCGCATCGTCGCGCAGTCGCTGCAGGAAAAGCTCGGCCAGCCGGTCGTGATCGAGAACCGGCCGGGCGCCGGCGGCACCCTCGGCAACGAGGCGGTCGCCCGCGCCGACAAGGACGGCTACACGCTCGGCATGATGACCGCCGGCCAGATCATCGCCGCGGTCATGAACAAGTCGCTGCGCTACGACACGCTCACCGCGTTCGATCCGGTGTCGCTGGTCGCGACCGCCGGCCTGATCATCGTCGCGCGGCCGGACTTCCCGGCCAATGACGTCAAGGCGCTGATCGCGTCGGCCAAGGCCAATCCCGGCAAGATCTCATTCGCCAGCCCCGGCTTCGGCGCCACCCAGCATTTCACCGGCGAGCTGTTCCGGCAGACCGCGGGCATCGACATCCTGCATGTGCCGTTCCGCAGCTCGCCGGAGGCGATCTCCGCGGTGGTCGGCAAGCAGGTCGACGTGCTGTTCGATACGATTTCAGCCGTGCTGGGGCAGGTCCAGTCCGGTCAGCTCAAGGCGCTCGCGGTCACCGGCAAGGACCGGTTTCCGGCAGTGCCCGACGTGCCCGCGGCGATTGAATCCGGCGTGCTCCCCGGCTACGACGTCACCACTTGGTACGGCGTGTTCGCGCCGCGTGACATCCCGCGGGCGATCGTCGCCCGGCTCAACAAGACGATCAATGAAAGCCTGACCGAAGCGGCGGTGCAGGAGCGGCTGACCAAGGCCGGGGTGGTCGTGGGCGGTTCGACGCCCGAGAAGTTCGGCAAGCACATGGCGGACGAGGTCGCGCGCTGGAACAAGGTGCGCGAGGCGGCCGGCATCCCGCAGCAATAGCTCGCGGCACCTATTGCCCCGGCCGACCGGTGACGACGCTCTCGTCCATCACACCGTCGGTGGAGATCACGGCGCTTTCGGTGGCCTTCAACCGCATGCGGGAAAGCCTCAAGCAGGCGATCGGGATGATCGAATGACGCTCCGCCAGCAACTCAGCGTCCAACGCGAGCGGGGCTTGCGGGCGAATATCCTGCGCGTAAACGATCCCGCCATGACTCTACGCTATGACGGGATCGCCTCGCGCAAGGCGTTTACGACGCCGAGCTCTTGTGGCCGTTGCGCTTCTTGGCTTGATGCGACGTTTTCGCCTTCGGTGCCGCCTGCTGGCCCTCCCAGCCTTGCGTCGGAGGCGCGTCGAACACCATGCCATTGAATATCACGGGCTGCTGGGCTTGAGCATGCGCGGCCGTAACAAATATACCGAGGATAAAGGTGGCGATTGCCAGATGCTTCATCGGAGACTCCTCCCGTTGCGATGGACTTCTATTTCGCTGGGAGTTCCCGCCGGTCGGCAAGGAAAGTTGCCGTAAATTTGGATGGCCAATCAATTAACGTCGTATGATGAGCGCACAACTCTGGCGCGGGCGAACCCTGCACCGTGTCGGCCGGCGCGCGTAACGGCGGCGTTAAAATGCGAGGACGCTTTGTCTGTTGAGAGCGCCTGATCGGAGTCCCCGCGACGGCAAAGTTGACGGCGAAGCGGCCGTTCTCGACGCAGTCTCACACGCATATCGGAACTGGACATGACGACATCGGCAGAACGACAGGTGACGGGATGAACAAGGAACTGCGCCGCCATCCGCGGCAATCGGGATCGGCTTCTTCCGCCGGCGTGCCGGTGGCGGGCTCGGCCTGCGAAATGTCGCTTGACCGCCGCCGGTTTCTCATCGGGATGAGGACGATCGCGACAATCGGCGCAGGCACGCTCGCGCTCGCCTCCAGTTGGCACTCCGCGCTCGCTCAGAGCTATCCCACAGCCCCGGTCAAAGTGATCGTGACGACAGGCGCCGGCGGCGCGCCTGACGTGATCGCGCGGATCGTGGCGGAAGGCCTGACGCACCGCTGGGGCCAGCAGGCGTTCGTCGCCAACCATCCGGGCGCGGCCGGCTCGATCGGTATGAAGGTCGCGGGGTCTGCGCCGGCCGACGGTTACACGCTCCTCTTTGCGTTGTCGTCGAGTTTCGTCGCGCTGCCCGAGATCGCGAAGGACTATCCGTATGATCTGGTGCGGGACTTCGTCTCGATCGGCTTCGTCTGCGAGCAGCCGATGGCGATTGCGGTGCCACCTTCGCTCGGCGTCAACACGCTCGGCGAGCTGATCGACTACGTGAAGAAGCGGCCCGGCGAGATCAATGTCGCGGTCCTCAGCCGCGGCGGCATCCCGCATCTGACCTCCGAATGGATCAAGCTCGCCGCCGGGCTGGATTGGACGTCGATCAACTATCCCGGCACGCCGGCCGGCCTGAGCGACGTCATGGGCGGCCGCGTGCAGGTGATCATGGATGGCCTGCCGAGCCTGGCCGGCTCGATCAACGGCGGCAAGCTCAAGCTGCTTGCGGTCGGCTCGGCCCGGCGCCTGCCGAACCGGCCCGAGACGCCGACCATCGCCGAAACGCTGCCCGCGATCCCGCGCGCGCTCGGCTTCTTCGCGCTGATGGGCCCGCCCGGCACGCCCGCGCCGATCGCCGCCAAGATCAGCGACGATCTGCGCGCGGTGCTGAGCGAGCCGGCCACGAAGCAGCGCTTCGAGGACATCGCCAGCTACGTCAATCCGATGTCGGGCGCGGAGTTGCTCAGCTACATCCGCACCGAGCAGGCGCTGTGGAAGCCGGTGATCGAGCAGATCAGCACCTTCAAGGCCGCGCCCAAGTGAACGCCCAAGTGAACGCTCAAGTGACGCTCGCGTGACGCTCACCGCGAAGCGGCGCGATCGATTGAGCGATGGCGAAAGAGCCGATGCTCATTCTCAGGTCGGCCCTTGCTTGGCTTCGATCTCGGAAATCCATTCAGTGATCGACTGACCGATTGCCTCGGCGTGATCTTCCTGCAAATAGTGCAAACCGGGTCCAAGCGGCACGACCTGGCAGTTCTTGATCGAAGCGGCGAAGCGTTCGGCAAAAGCTGGCGAGACCAGCGCGCCCGGATCACCAACGAACAGCAGTTTGGGATAATCCGCGACGGCCAGCGCGGCATGCGCAGCTTCAAGGGCGGCATGGACGTCGGCCGGCTCGCCCTCGATCGGTAGCTCGTTTGGGAGCCGCCATATCGGCCGCCGGGAATCTGGCGTGAGAAACGGGTCGCGATAGGCGGCCATCTCCTCGTCGCTGAGCTTGCGCTTGATCGAGCCGGGAAGCACGCGCTCGATGAATGCATTGCCTTCCAGAATCATCGCTTCGCCCTCGCCTGGCGTTCGGAACTTGCGGAACGTCTCGCGCGCCACGGGTGACTGGTGAAAATCCTCCCAGCTCGGCATCGGCCGAATGAACTCCATGAAGGCGAGGCCGCACACCTGCGCGGGGCGCCGCGCCGCGAAGTGAAAAGCCAATGCCGTTCCCCAGTCCTGGGCCACGAGAAAAAACTGATCGACGTGGAGCGCTTCGATGAATGCGTCGAGGTATCGCGCGTGATCGAAGAAGCGATACTCGATATCTGGCTTTCCCGACTGCCCAAAGCCGATCAAGTCGGGCGCAATGCAGCGCGCCACGGGTGCCACCTGCGGCATGATGTTGCGCCAGATGAACGACGAAGTCGGATTGCCGTGCAGGAAGAGCGCGACGGCCCGGCCGCTCGCTCCCACTTCCCTGTAAGCCATGGTCGAATCGAGAGTGGCGACGTGATGTTGGTCGATATGCGTGTGCATCCTTGCGTCCTCGCGAATGCGCGGGTCGTCGGGCCCTGCCCCAGCGATCCCTGGATGCATTGAACCATGCCTAGACAAGTGGTACTAAAAAAGTTCCAATTCCGGAAAAAAGCATGGAGCCAGTTCTGGAGCTTCCGATCCGCCTTCCCGGCAAGGGATCGCGACGCCTGCTTCGGAACTTGCATGAGCAGCTAAGGGCCGCGATCCTTGACGGGCGGCTGCAGCCCGGCCTTCGCATGCCGTCCACGCGAGCATTTGCAATGCATCTGGGCGTGTCGCGCAACACGGCCATTGCGAGCTACGACCTCTTGCTCAGCGAGGGCTACCTGACCTCGCGTCCGGGCGCCGGTACCTTTGTGGCCGACGTGCGTCCGCGCCAAAACCCGCGAAAGAGCCACGCCACGGAAGCCGGCGGAGACGGGCGCTTGGCCGCATTCTGGCGCGGGTCGGCAAGATCGCTACGCCCAAGGCCAGCCGCAACACCGCGTTTTGATTTCCGGGTCGGTCTTCCCGACCGGTCGTTGCTTCCGCTTCAGGTCTGGCGGCGCGTGACCGCGCGAGCGCTCAGGACGTTGTCGAAGTCTCCGACGGCCTATGCCGAACCTGAAGGTCGGCACGTGCTTCGCGACGCCATCTCGAAGCATGTTTCATTTGCAAGGCTGGTGGCCTGCCAAGCCGACGATGTTGTCGTCACCGCCGGCGCCCAGCAGGCCTTCGACCTGATTGCGCGGATACTGGTGACGCCCGGGAAGACCACGGTAGCCGTTGAAGAACCGGGCTATCCGCCGCTGCGGGCGGCTTTCGCTGCGGCCGGCGCGAAGCTGGTTACCGTCGCCGTCGACTCGGAAGGCCTTGTCGTGGATCAACTGCCATCTACGACACGCGTCATCTGCGTGACGCCCAGCCACCAGTTTCCCCTGGGCATCGTCATGTCTCCTCGCCGCCGTATGACTTTGCTCGATTTTGCCCAATCGCACGACGCGGCTGTTATCGAGGACGACTACGATTCCGAGTTCCGGTATGACGGCCGGTCCCTTGATGCGCTGAAGACGCTCGATCAAACGGACCTCGTCTTCTACGTGGGTACATTCTCAAAAAGTCTGTTTCCCGAGATCAGGCTCGGCTTTGTCGTTGTCCCCAAATGGGCGCAGCCGGCCCTTGTCGAAGCCAAGCGGATCGCCGATTGGCATGGGACCGTGCTCGCACAGGAGGCACTCGCAATATTCATCGACGAAGGTCACATGGCCCGCCACGTTCGAAAGGCGCGAACGGTCTATGGTCGCCGCCGCGGCGAGCTGCTTCGCGCCCTGGCGGACCACTGCGGCAAACAGTTGCAGCCCATGGGAGGCGAGTCCGGCCTGCATCTGGCGGCGAGGCTGCTGACGCCTGTCGGCGCTCGCGTCGTTGCCGCAAGCGCTGCGGAAATCGGCATCGAAGTAACGCCGCTTGACGCGTTCGCGAAAAGCTCGCCGGCTCTGAACGGATTGGTGTTCGGATATGGCATGATTGGGGAAAAAAAGATCGACGAAGGTCTGCGTGGCCTGGCGGGGATCATAAGGCGGCATTCGCGGCGATAGACTGCAGTCATTGCGGCACGCCCGGTTGTCTGTCTCTTCCGGTTGTTGCCGGGCCTGACGTAACCCGCCGCAAGAACCTTCCGATCTCTGCGTGGTCGGTTCCGGCAAGTTCTCCAGCGACCGGACCATCGCGCAATACGCGTCCGAGATATGGCACGCCAAGCCTTGCCCGGTGGGATAAGGCGTGTTCCGTTGAGATGGAGTCAGCTCGCGCGGCAGACTCGGTCTGCTCCCTCCCCGCGCGCCCCGGGCAAGCCCGGGTCGCGTCTTAATCTTGCGTTGGGGGAGGCGGGCACATCGAGTGCGCGGCAACTGCCTTGCGTCCAGCCTAAGCGGCTACGCACGAGACGGAGACGGAATGGCGCTTTCACCACTGGCCGGCAAGCCGGCCCCAAAGGCGATGCTGGTTGATCTCCCGCGGCTGGAACGGGACTATTTCGAGCGCCGGCCGGATCCGGACGATCCCGCCCAGCAGGTCAGCTTCGGGACCAGCGGGCACCGCGGAACATCCCTGCGCGGCTCGTTCAACGAGCCGCACATCCTGGCGATCACCCAGGCGATCTGCGACTATCGGCATGAGCAGACGATCACGGGTCCGCTCTACATGGGGAAGGACACGCACGCGCTCTCGGGGCCGGCGCAGCGCACGGCGCTGGAGGTTCTGGCCGCCAACGACGTGCCGACCGTCATTCAGCGAGATGACGGATTCACGCCGACACCTGTCATTTCTCACGCCATCCTCGTCCACAATCGCGGGCGCAGCGATGGCCTCGCCGACGGCATCGTCATCACGCCCTCGCACAATCCGCCGGAGGACGGCGGCTTCAAGTACAATCCGCCCAACGGCGGGCCGGCCGACACCGATGTCACCAAGTGGATCGAGGCGCGCGCCAACGCCCTGCTTCGCGACGGCAATGCGGGGGTGAAGCGGCTGCCGCTGCAGGCCGCCATCAGCAGCCAGACGACGCATCAGCGCGACCTCATGCGCCCTTATGTCGAGGACCTGCGAAACGTCATCGACATGGATGCCATCCGCGGCGCGAAGCTGGCGCTCGCGGTCGACCCGCTCGGCGGCGCCGCCGCGGGCTACTGGGACCTGATCAATTCGATCTACGGCCTCGACATCGCGGTCACCAATCCCCGGATCGATCCGACCTTCTCGTTCATGACCGTCGACCACGACGGCGCCATCCGGATGGACTGCTCGAGCCCCTATGCGATGGCCCGGCTCGTCGGCCTCAAGGACCGCTATCGGGTCGCGTTCGCCAACGACCCGGACTCCGATCGGCATGGCATCGTCACGCCGACGGCAGGATTGATGAATCCCAACCACTACCTGGCGGTGGCGATCGACTATCTGCTGACGCACCGGCCCGACTGGCCGGCGAGCGCCGCGATTGGGAAGACCGTGGTCAGCAGCGGCATGATCGATCGCGTCGTGAACAAGCTGGGCCGCCGGCTGTTCGAAGTGCCCGTGGGCTTCAAGTGGTTTGCGCCTGCATTGTTCGACAGCTCGTGCTGCTTCGGCGGCGAGGAGAGCGCCGGCGCCAGCTTCCTGCGCCGCGATGGCAGCGTATGGACGACCGACAAGGACGGACCGATCATGAACCTGCTGGCCGCCGAGATCACCGCGCGTACCGGCCGGGATCCGGGCGAGCGCTACACCGCGCTCACGGCGCAATTCGGTCCGGCCTACTACACCCGCATCGACGCACCGGCGACGCCGGAACAGAAGGCGAAGCTGGCGCGGCTCTCGCCCGAATCGGTCAAGACCGCGAGCCTGGCCGGCGAACCGATCCTGCTGAAGCTGACGCACGCCCCGGGAAACAACGCTCCCATCGGCGGTTTGAAGGTGGTCACGACCGGCGGCTGGTTCGCGGCGCGTCCGTCCGGCACGGAAGCCGTGTGCAAGGTCTACGCCGAGAGCTTCCGCGACGAGCGGCATCTGCAAATGCTGGTCAGCGATGCGCAGCGGATCGTGCAGGGCACCTGACGGCGCGACCGCGCGCATGCAACGGCACTGGAGCTTTTTCCACTCGTGTTGAATCGATCCGCGGTCATTCCGGGGCGCGCCACCCAAGTCGGCTCTAGCCGACTTGGGCATATTTAAATGCCGATCTCGGGTAAACCCGAGATCGGTGGCGCGAGCCCGGAATCCAGTAATCGTCGGCGGTGGTTACTGGATTCCGGGTTCCCTCGTTACACTTTGTTCCCGTCCACGGTCGCGGTGGCACGCAGATCAGCGGCGACCGAGCACAAGGCATAGGCACACTGCGGAGGATACGGCTTGCTTACATTCCTCTTGGCGGCGGCGCTTATCTAGGGGAAGATAGCGGGTCGCCCGCGCATCTATCAGCGCTCGTCAGCCGGCTGATCCAACCAAGATGGGGATTCATCGCCCGGGCCGACTCAGCGCTTGGCTTCCGGAGGTTCCCTTGCGCCTGACCCGTCGCTCTGTTCTTCGTACCGGCGCGCTTGCTGCCCTGTCTCCCTGGTCTGGCGCGGTGCTGTGGTCCGCCACGCCGGCGCGCGCGCAGGGCTCCGGCGTGCAGTGGGGACACTGTCTGCCGCTGTCCGGCGAGTTCAAGTATGCGGCCGGCTTCAGGCAATTCGACTACGTCAATCCGCAGGCGCCGAAGGGCGGGACGCTGCGCCTGGCGGCGCTCGGCACGTTCGACAACTTCAACCAGGTGGTCGCGGGCCTCAAGGGTTTGTTCGCCGCTGCCGCCGGCACGATCTGCGATACGTTGATGGTGTCATCGCTCGACGAACCGATGGCCAATTACGGGCTGATCGCCGAAGAGGTCGGCCATTCCCCGAACTTTACAACCATCTCCTTTCGCCTGCGCGCGGCCGCTCGCCATCACGACGGCACCCCGATCACGGTCG
>Ga0207643_10000464_pt1 | contig 26283 bp, 20 predicted proteins | sample KBSMisM62_FD_184313 | JGI IMG/M metagenome (GOLD analysis project Ga0207643, IMG submission 184313) | Miscanthus rhizosphere microbial communities from Kellogg Biological Station, Michigan, USA - KBS Miscanthus M6-2 (SPAdes) (version 2) | ecosystem: Host-associated > Plants > Roots >...
CGTGCACGAGCGCAGCAGCCCGAGTCCCCACGGCCCGGTGTGCAGGATGTCGCGCGCATAGATCGGCAGCAGCGCCGTCGCGCCGCCGAGCAGCACGGCGAACATGTCGAGCGATATCGCACCGAGCACCGCGGGCTGGCGGCGGATGAAACGAATGCCTTCGAGCACGGACGACAGGCCCGGTGCCGATGCCGGCGCGCGCCGCCGCTCGATGCGGATCAGGAAGATCATCAGCCCGGTCAGCACGAACAGCGCCGTGCTGACGGCATAAACGGTTGCCGGCCCGGCGACATAAATGATGCCGCCGAGCGCCGGCCCGGCGATGATCGCCGTCTGCCCGGCCGACGCGTTCGCCGCGATCGCGCGCGACAGCAGTTGCGGTGGGACGAGCGCGGGCAGCAGCGCCTGCATCGTCGGCATCTGGAACGCGCGCGCAGCCCCGACGACGAATATCAGCGCGAAGATGACGACCTCGCTGATGACGCCGAGCGCGCTTGCGATGCCGAGACCCAGCGCCGCGGCAGCTTCGGCGAGCATGCAAAGCTGCAATACGCGGCGGCGATCGAAATGGTCGGCGACATGACCCGCGACGAGCACGAGGAAGAACGACGGCAGAAATTGCGCGAGGCCGACGAGCCCGAGGTCGAGCGCACGCCCGGTCAGCGTGTAGACCTGCCAGCCGACGGCGACGGCGAGCATCTGGTGGGCGATCATCGCAAATACGCGCGCGAGCCAGAACAGCACGAACGGGCGCTCGCCCATCAGTGTCGGCTCGCGCGGGCTCGCAGGACCAATCGTCGTCATTGCGCGGCACCGGCGTCGATCAGCGTCAATATCACGGGCATCGACAGTGCGGCGATCGCCGTCGTCAGCACGATCGCCGACGCGATCGCGCCCGACAGCACGCCGAACTGCCGCGACATCAGGTAGACGTTCGCGCCGATCGGCAGCGCCGCGAGCATGACGACGGCGGCGGTTTCCAGCGGCGGCAGCACGAGAATGCGCGCGAGGCCGTATACCGCCGCCGGTTGCGCGACGAGTTTCAAGAACGCGATGGCAAAGCTCTGTCGCCACTCGGCACGAATGCCGAATTCCGCAAGGCCCATGCCAAGTGCAATCAGCGACAGCGGTACCGCTGCCTGGCTCACCATCGACATCGTCTGGTCGAGGATGTCCGGCAACGGGAGCCCGAGAAATCCGAATGCGGTGCCGGCCAGGATGCTCGCGACAATGGGATTCGTGATGACGCCGTGGACGGTCTTCAGCAGGCTGCGCGCCGACAAATCGCGGTGACGCGCCCATTCGACCGAGATCGTGACGAGCGTCCACAGCACGAGCGAATTGAACACGACAACCAGCGACACGGCGGGAAGCGCCGCCTCACCTAGCATCACCTTTGCGATCGGGATGCCGAGCAGCACGAGGTTCGAGAAGATGCCACCCATCGCGAATACCGACTGGCCGACACCGTCCATCCGGAACAGTGCAGCACTCGCGATGCGACCGATGACGTAGACCAGCAGGCAACCGCCGAAGAACGCCAGCAGCAGACGCGCATCCACACGCGGCAGCCGCCCGAAGTCGCTCATCAGCCGGAACAGCAGCGTCGGCACGGCAATCGTGAACACGAACCGTGTCAATGCGTCGGAAGCCGTGCGTGGCCAGCCGAAGCGCGACAGCGCATAACCCAGCAGGACGAGCAGGAACAGCGGCGCCGTCAGTCCGGCGACATGCAGCAGCATCGCCAACGCGAGGGCGAGCTCAGCGGCCGCGCGGGCCGATCAGCGCGAGGAACTCGTCGCGTGTTGTCTCGGAATCGCGAAATGTCCCCAACACCGACGACGTCACCATTTCGGAGTTCTGCTTTTCCACGCCGCGCATCATCATGCACAGGTGACGTGCCTCGATCATCACGCCGACGCCGCGCGCGTCGATCGAATCGAATACCGCCTGCGAGATCTGCTCGGTAAGCCGTTCCTGCAGTTGCAACCGGCGGGCGAACATGTCGACGAGCCGGGCGAGCTTGCTTACGCCGAACACGCGGCCCGTCGGGATATAGCCGATGTGGCAGCGTCCGAAGAACGGCAGCATGTGGTGCTCGCAGAGGCTGTACACCTCGATGTTCTTCACGATGACCATGCTGTTGGTCGACTGCGTGAAAATGGCGCCGTTGATCAATGCCGTGACGTCGGTGCGGTAGCCGGAAGTCAGGAATGCCATCGCCTTCGCGACGCGCTCGGGTGTCTTCAGCAATCCTTCGCGTTCGGAGTCTTCGCCCAGCGCCCGCAGGAGTTCACGCGTGAGTTGCTCGATCTTCTGCACGTCGATTGTCATATCGGTGAGGCTTGGCACGCTGCGGGTGCCGGCCGTTGACGGGGGAGGGCAGGAGTATGAGAGATTGCACGGGCTTGCGCCATGTCGCGCGTTTGGCTGCCCCCGCGACCGGCTGTCTTGTAAAAATGCGCATCCCGGTCACCGGCGCCCATTTTGCAGGCACGATGTACGATGAGGTTCATTGCCATCGGCGCCGGGAGCGATCGCCATCGACCCGGCCGGCATCCGGAGCACCGCTGATGAGTCGTCCGGAGGACTGCCTGTGAAGTGCGCGAGCTGCGGCCAGGACAACCCGGCCGGCGCACGCTTTTGCGTTCACTGTGGCACCGAGCAGGTGTCGACGCCCATTGCGGTGGCGGCGGCAGCGAACGCGGTACGGCCTAGAAACCCGGTGCCGCAGGCAGCCAATGCGCCACAGGCGGCCAACGCGCCACAGGCGGCCAAGGCGCCACAGGCGGCCAACGCGCCACAGGCGGCCAACGCGCCGCAGGCAGCCAACGCGCCGCAGGCGGATGCTTCGCGCACGACCGGACGACAACCGCGGGCCGAGCGGCCGCGCGCGACGCGTCATTTCGCGGACGCGTGGGGCCCCGACACCCAAGCTCCGGCATTCCCCGCCGGCAGCGATCCGTTCGAGGTCACGGGCGGCCCGTACACCGGCACGCCGCCGCGGATGTCGGCGCCAACGCCTGCCGCGATCCCCGTTTATGCCACGCATCCGCGCCGCCTCGGTATCGCCATGCTGCTCGTCGCCCTTTGCGTCATCGTGGCATTGATCGCCTTCGTCGCCTGGAAGACACGCGCGGGCGCGCCGGCGGCGCCGCCTCCTGCCGCGGAAACCAGCGACGATGCAAGCGTGATGTCGGCGTTTCCGCCGGATGCCACGCCGCAACGACCTGCGCGCGCCGGAGCTCCGCCGGCGCGCGGGTCGCCGCAAGCCGCTTCGGGTGGTTCGGGTGTCGATGCCCCACCGACCGGTGGCGCATCCACCGCCGACGGCGTCGCGGCGCATCCACCGGTGGAGATCAAGCCGCTGCCCGCCAAGCCGGCGCGCAAGGCGGCCGTTGCAACGGCACCAAGGAGCCCGTCGCCAGCCCCGCCGGTCGTCCAGCCCGAGGTTGCACCGGCACCTGCACCGCCGCCCGTCGCCGCAGCGCCGCGGAAGGCAGCTCCCGCCGTCGACCGGTGGGTGCTGATGACCGAAGAGCTGTCGCGCTGCACGCGCGAGGATTTCATTTCGCGCGTCATCTGCGACCAGCGCGTGCGGTTCCGCTATTGCGATGGTTACTGGGGCAAGACGCCACAGTGCCCGGGCAACCCGGTTCCCGAGCGCAGCCAGTGACGTAGTGCTGTCGTTCGCGGCGCCCGGCTGCCCTCGCCTGTCGACGCTAAAACACGTCGCACCCTGCGCGTGACGGCGCATGCCGTAGGTGCATCCCTACAGTCAATTCCGCGCGAAGCCGATGATGCGGATCCCGCGATAGCGTCTACCCTCGATGCATGTCGAGATCGCGACCGACGTTGTGCGGTCCCACGTTACCGGGGAGAGAAAATGACGCGAATCGTTGCAGGCGTATTCGATGACGGGCAGTCAGCAGCGGCGGCTGCGCACGCGTTGCGCGAAGCGGGTTTCGAAGCCGCGGACCTCGACCAGTTCGCGCTGAATCCGCCGGGCCGTCACAATCGCTTGCCGCTCGGTGGCGACGAGGATGCCGATGCGAAGGCCGAAGGCGGCGACAAGGGTGCGATCACCGGTGCGGCGATCGGCACGGCCGTCGGTGCCGTCGCCGGGTTGGCCGCGATGCCGCTGGTAGGACCGATTGCCGTCGCCGGCGGTGCGGCCGCCGGCGCCTATGCAGGGTCGCTGGCCGGCGCGGTCGAGAAGATGGGCGACGACGAACCGGCGCCCGAACTGCGGCCCGCCGGTGTGATGGTCGCCGTCAATACCGACTCGGACGAGGATCAGGACACCGCCATCAGCCTGTTGCGCAACCGCGGCGCCCAGATGATCGAGCGCGCCGACGGATCGTGGCACAACGGAAAGTGGGTGGATTTCGATCCGGTGCGTCCGCCGGATATCATCGAGTCGAACGTCGCAACGACCCGGCATGGGAACGGAGCGCGGCCATGAAGCGCCTGCTGCGGTCGGACGGCCGGTCGCTTACGCGTCCGCCCACGTTGCGCCACATGCAGGAGGGACGCTGGGGCTATATCCTGGCGTGGCTCGTCGGCGTGCCAGTGCCGATCCTGATTCTCATCTACCTGCTGCGCGGCTGCACTTAGCGGCCGACCTTCTGCGCGGCCGCACTTAGCGGCCGGGGAGGGCCGCGGTCAGCGGAGTCCGGCGGGATTACCCGCGGCCCACGAACGGCATTTTCGTCGCCATCACGGTCATGAACTGCACGTTCGCGATGATGGGCAGGCTTGCCATGTAGACGACGGCGCTGGCGACGTGCGCGACGTCCATCAGCGGCTCGATCGCGATCTCGCCATTGGCTTGCGGCACGCCGGTGGCCATTCGGGCGGCCATTTCGGTTGCCGCGTTGCCGATGTCGATCTGGCCGCACGCGATGTCGTATTTGCGTCCGTCGAGGGACGTCGATTTGGTTAGGCCGGTGATCGCGTGCTTCGTCGCCGTGTAGGGTGCCGAGTTGGGCCGCGGCGCGTGCGCCGAGATAGAGCCGTTGTTGATGATGCGACCGCCGCGGGGCGTTTGCGCTTTCATGATGCGGATCGCGTGCTGGGTGCACAGGAACGCACCCAGCAGATTGGTATTGATCACCGCCTGCAACGTTTCGACCGGCAGGTCCTCGAGCGGCACAGCCGGTGCGCCGGTGCCAGCGTTGTTGAACAGCAGGTCGAGCCGGCCGAGTTTCTGGGCGACGCCATCGAACAGCGCCGATACCGAGGCGGGATTGCCGATGTCAGTGACGATGGGAAGCACGTCGCCGCCGCGGCTGCCTGCGGCGCGCACTGTCGAATCGAGCGCGTCGCCACGGCGTCCCGCAACGGCGACGCGGTAGCCGTTTTCCAGCAGCGCGAGCGCCACTGCCTTGCCGATCCCGCTTCCGGCACCGGTGACAATTGCAACCTTGCGTTGATCGTTCATCGGCCTTGGTTCTCCTGCGACGTCCGGGACACTAGCACAGCCGGGCTGCGTTGCGCTTCGTCGTCCAATCGCTGGGTGCGCTCGTGCCGCTTGCGGCCGCCCGGCGGCGCGAACAGCGTCGGCGGTGCGATCGCGTTGCCTTGCGCGAAGTCGACGCCCACGCTGCGCAGCGCTTCGAGCGTCGCCGCCGTTTCGACGGACTCGGCGATCGTCTGCTTGCCCATCACGCGGCCGATCCGGTGGATCGCCTCGACCATCGCTGCATCGACAGGATCGTGCAGCATGTTGCGCACGAAACTGCCGTCGATCTTGATGTAGTCGACCGGCAGTTGCTTCAGATAAGTGAACGACGAGACGCCGACGCCGAAATCGTCGAGCGCGAAGCGGCACCCCGGCTCCCGCATCGCACCGATGAATTCAGCAGCTTTCGACAGGCTCGTCACCGCCGTCGTTTCGGTGATCTCGAAGCAGATCGCGCGGTGCGGAATGCGGAAGCGCGCGAAGCTCTCGCGCACGTAGTCGAGAAACTGGTCGTCGCCGATCGATGCGCCCGAAAGGTTGATCGCGTAGGTTCCGGAAAGCGCGCTCGCGTCGCCCGCAGCGCGGCGGTCGGCGAGCAGCCGGAACGCCGTGCGGATTACCCAGCGGTCGATCGACGGCATCAGGTGATAGCGCTCGGCCGCCGGGATGAAAGTTATCGGCTGGATCAGCTCATCGCTCTCGTCGATCAGCCGCACGAGCAGTTCCTGGTGCAGCACCTCGGTGCCCGTCGAGTGCATCGCGTGCATCGGCTGCGCGTACAGACAGAGCCGGTCCTCGGCCAGCGCGCGATGCAGCCGGTTCACCCACTCCATCTCGCCGCGCCGCAGCGCGACTTCGTCATCCTCGGGGCGATAGACCTGTACGCGATTGCGGCCCTTGTCCTTCGCGAGGTAGCACGCGGCGTCCGCGGCCGACAGCACGCTCGCGAGCGTATGCGGCCCTTCGGCCAAGTTGACGAGACCGATGCTGACGCCGATCGTGAACGAGCGGTTCTTCCATGCGAAGCGGAAATCGACGATCGCCTTGCGCAGCGCCTCGGCGATGCGCAGCGCGGGCGACGGCGGGCAATGCGGCAGCAGCACGCCGAACTCGTCGCCGCCGAGGCGCGCGAGCACGTCGCCTTCGCGCAACCGTGGCCGCAAGAGCGCGCCGACCTGGCGCAGCAATTCGTCTCCGGCAGCGTGGCCGCTCGTGTCGTTGACGACCTTGAACTGGTCGAGATCCAGATACAGCACCGCGTGCTGTCCTTCCTCCGCCTCGCGATGCTCGACGGTCGCGCGCACGCGCTGCTCGAACTCGCGGCGGTTGAGCAGACCCGTCAGCGGATCGTGGCTCGCCAGGTTGGACAGGCGCGCCGCGTACTGGCGCTCGCGACTCATGTCCTGCACGACGAGAACTGCGCCCACGGTGCGCGCCGTGCGATCGCGAATCGGTGCGACGCTGTAGTCGATCGCGATCGATTCGGCGCCCCGGCACAGCAGCACGACGTTGCCTTCGGCTTCGATGGCGCTGGCTTCGCTCAGCGCACGGGCGACCGGATCGGCGATCGGCGCGCCGGTCGCCTCGTCGACGACAGCGAACACTTCGGCGACGGGGCGCTGGTGCGCTTCGGCCAGCGGCCAGCCGGTGAGCCGCTCGGCGACGGGGTTCATGAACTCGATGCGGCCCGCCGTGTCGACGGTGACTACCGCGTCGGCGATGGACGCGAGCGTGACCTGCGCGCGCTCCTTCTCCTCGAACAGCAGCGCTTCCGCCTGGCGGCGCTTGCGGATGTCCGACAGCGAGCCGACGAAGCGCTCTTCGCTCGCGGCAAGCGCGTCCTGCAGGTTGCGGCGCTGCGTGAACAGTCTGCGCAATGTCACGCTTGCAAGGGCGACGACGCTCAAGCTCGCGATCAGCCTGACGACGAGCACCATCAGGCGTGCAGAAGGATCCGCCGGATCGAGCAGGAAGTCCGTGAGCGCGATCGCGACCAGCACGACGACGATGCAGATGAATGGCCAGATCGTTCTGAACAACGACTGCACGGCCGGCTTTCGTTCGCCGCGGCCCGCATTCGTCGCAAGCAGCCGAAGCTCGGACGGATCGTTGATGTCGCGCGCGTCCATGCTCAGCCGCCCGCCGCGTTCGACGCGACGCCCGCCATGTCGCCGAGTCGCGCATCGTGCGTGACCGCGGCATCGGCCATCGCGCTCTTTACTCGTGCCGGTGCCTGCGCGGTCAGCGCGATCCACGAGGGGTGGCGCGCTGCCGATGTCCAGACGGCCCAGTGCAGCGCCGAAAGTGCGGCCGGGTCGGCGATCAGCTGATTCTTGTCGGCGCCCGATAGGGCACCCAGACCGTCACGTAGCGCACGTTCGGCGATTGCGGTGCTGAGGAAGTCGCGATTGCCCGCTGTGCCGGTGCGGCCGACCGCCTGCGCGCAGATCAGCGCATTGGTCACGGGGTCGACGATCGCAGTCGCGACATCGGCGGGCTGGGACGCGTGGTGCCAGTAGCGGCGTGTGGCACGGATGACCGGCGGCGGGTGCGATTCCTCGGGGATCAGGAAGTACTTGCGCCGTCGCAATCGGCGCCCGAGACCGATGCGGCTCGTCAGCACCGACAGCGGGATGGACAGGATCAGTGCGCCGACGACGGGCAGCAGCCACCAGAGGTAGGACGGATTCAACCACCAGACGATCGCTGCCCAGAGGACGCCCACGAGCGTATGGGTGCCGTGACGCGCCACCGCGTTCTTCCAGCCGGTTTCGTTGTCGTCGCGCGGCGGCGACTTCCAGCGCACGGCGCGGCCGGCGAGCGCCATCGTCACGAACTGCGTGTGGAACAGCATCCGGATCGGCGCGAGCAGTGCGGAGAACACCATCTCGCAAAAAAGACTCAAGGCGAGGTGCAGCCGCCCGCCGTGCGGTTGAGGGTCGGCCCACGCGATGCGCAGCGCTGCTAGCACCTTCGGCAGGAACAGCAGTGTGGCCGTGGCCGAGAATAGCGTGATCGCCCATTCGGGACGCCACTCGGGCCACAGCGGAAACAGCTGATACGGCTCGACGAAGTACTGGGGCTCGCGCAGCGTGTGGATCGCGAGCAGCACCGTCGACAGGATCAGGAACAGGAACCACAGCGCAGCCGACACGTAAGCCATCACGCCGGTCATGAAGACGGCGCGGTGCGCCGGGTGCAACCCGCGCATCCAGAACAGCCGGAAGTTCATCAGGTTGCCCTGGCACCAGCGGCGGTCGCGCGACAATTCGTCGATGAGGTTGGGCGGCATTTCCTCGTAGCTGCCCGGCAGGTCGTACGCGATCCATACGCCCCAGCCGGCGCGCCGCATCAGCGCAGCTTCGACGAAATCGTGCGACAGGATCTCGCCCGACAGCGCGCCGCGTCCGGGCAGCCGGCCGATCGCGCAATAGCGGATGAACGGTGCGACACGAATGATCGCGTTGTGACCCCAGTAGTGCGATTCGCCGAACTGCCAGAAATGCAGGCCGGCGGTGAACAGAGGTCCGTACACGCCCGTGGCGAACTGCTGGACGCGCGCGTACAACGTGTCGCGACCCGCGGCGCGCGGCGCTGTCTGGACGATGCCCGCGTCTGGATTGGCTTCGGCGATCCGCACGAGCGATGTCAGGCAATCGCCGGTCATCACGCTGTCGGCATCGACCACGATCATGTAGCGGTACTTGCGGCCCCAGCGCCGGCAAAAATCGGCGATGTTGCCGCTCTTGCGCTTGATTCGGTGCTGGCGCCAGCGATAGAACACGCGTCCAAAACCATCGACGCTGCGGCACAGCGCGAGCCACGCGTCGAGCTCGGCGACCCGCGTGTCGGCGTTGCCGGTGTCGGAAAGCACGTAGAAGTCGAAGCGATCGAGCGCGCCGGTGCGCCCGAGCGATTCGTACGTGGCGCGCAGGCCGGCGAACACACGCTGGACGTCTTCGTTGCAGATCGGCATCACGACCGCGGTGCGCGCATCCGGCGGAATGTCGATCGCCGCCGTTCCAAGCTGATGGCGGGAGATCGCGTAGCGGTCGTTGCCGCGCGCGAGCAGCCAGAAGCCTGCGAGCGCCGTCCAGAAGCCGGCGGAAATCCACGCGAACAGGATCGCGAACAGAATCAGGATTGCAATCTCGATCGGCTCGCGTCCGTGATACGGAAGGATCCGGATCATGTAGTCGGTCGCAATCACCGTCTGGCCGAGGATCAGCGCCGCCAGCACTATCCGTCGCCGCGACGCGCGACCGCGCCAGCGGCCGCCGGGATCGCGCTCTTTCCTGGCCGGCGGGTGCTCGTCGACTCCGATGGATGCATCGCCGGACGGTGGCAATGTGCCGGCGCTGCGCCCGGACGCAGCGCTGCCGAGCCAACCGTGCGGCGCCATCGGGCTTCGCGCGAGCCGCGGCGTCGTCTCCAGCCGCTCGCGGCCCTGCACGTCGTGCGTGACCGGCGGCTGGTGTTCCCCGCCGCCGACGGCGAGTCGCAAGCGTGCACCGATCGTCGCGTGGGCGGCGTTGGCCGCAGTGGCCGCGTGCGAAGCGAGCATCGCGTGCACGCGGGCGAGCGCTCGCGCAACGGTTGCGCCGTGCGCCAACGCGTCGGCGAACAGCAGCGCACGTCGTTCGCCCGACAGCGGCAGGCGCGCGAGATACCGCAGCAGCACGTCCGCGACCGCCGGTACCGCGTTCAATTTACCGGGAGGATGTAGCTCCATGTCTCGGAAAGCGTCGTGGCGCCGTTGCGCAGGAACGCACGCAGCTCACCCGGCTTCTTGTCGTCCTGCCGCTTCATGCGGATCGTGAGCCGCCACCCGCCGGTAACGTCGTTGCGATAGGCGTTGGTCTCGAGGATGTCGAGGTTCTGGTCCGCGCTCACCACGCCCTGCACCGGCGTCTCGGGCGCGAGCTTGCGCAGCGACGGTCCCTCGAAATCGACGATCAGCGAAATGCTGTCGTCGGGCTTGCGCAGGTAGCCGTGGCCGCGGCGCGTTTGCGCGACGTAACCGAGCGATGGACGCGTTTCATTGTCCTTCTGCCACAGCATCCGGTATTCGTAGTCGAACGGTTGCTGCGGCGCCGGCGCAGTGTCGGGCGAGAAAAACGCGACGATGTTGTCGTTGGTCTCGTCCGGTGTCGGGATTTGCACGAGCTCGATACGCCCCGCGCCCCATTTGCCCTTCGGCTCGATCCAGGCGGACGGGCGGGTCTCGTAGCGCGCCTCCAGGTCCTCGTAGTCGGAAAAGCTGCGATCGCGCTGCTGCAACCCGAAGCCGAGCGGATTGGTGACCGCGAACGATGTCACGAGCAGCCGCTTCGGATTGACGAGCGGACGCCAGATCCACTCGCCGGTGCCGTTCTGGATCGACAGCCCGTCCGAGTCGTGCACTTCGGGGCGGAAATCGTCGATGCCGACGCGATGGTTCTCGCCAAAATAGAACATGCTTGTCAGCGGCGCGAGCCCAAGCTTTGCGACGTTCTGCCGCAAATAGAGTTGCGCGCGCACCTCGATCACCGTGTCCTGTCCAGGCTTCAGCACGAAACGATACGCACCGGTGGCGCGCGGCGAATCGAGCAGCGCATACAGACGCAATTCGCGCGCCTGCGGATCGGGTCGCTCGATCCAGAACTCTGTGAACCGCGGAAACTCTTCGCCGGACATGAGCGCAGTATCGATCGCGAGGCCGCGCGCCGACAGGCCGTAGCGCTGCCCACGGCCGAGCGCACGAAAATAGCTCGCGCCGAGGAACACCAGCACTTCGTCCTTGTACTTTGTCGAATTGATCGAGAAGTGGACGCGAAACCCCGCATAGCCAAGGCCGCTCAGCGCCTTCGGATCGAGCGTGTTGGCGCCGTAGTCGAAGAGCTCCGGGTCGAAGCGAATGTCGTGTACGCCATCGGGCGCGATCTCATGCAGCCGGACCGGATAGTTGTAGTACAGCCCCTGGTGGAAGAACGCCAGCTCGAACGGCAGCTTCGCCGAGCGCCAGAACGCCCGATCCGGCTTGAAGCGGATGTCGCGGTACTGGTCGTACGTGAGCTCCTGCAATTCCTTCGGCAGGTTGACGTCGGGTTTCTTGTACGAAGAGGCAGCGAGTTGCCGTGCGCGCGATCCGACGTCGTCGAAACCGAACGCCGCGCAGGTGGCGGCGAACAGGAACGCGGCGAGCGCGACCGTGAGGCCGCGCAGTGCCGCGAATCCAGCGCGCGTCAGAAGCAGACCCGACCGCCGAAATGGCGACCGAAACCGCCGGCGCATACCGACGGGCCCCAATACGCGTAAGGTCGCGGTCCGTAGTAGTACGGGTAATACGGCACGGCCGGGCTGTAGTACGGTACGTAGGCGGGCGCCGGGTCGACGGCGTAGTAATCCGGTGGCGCGCCGTCCCGATAATCGGGCGGCACGCTTTCGCGATAGTCGGGCGGTACCGGCGGATAAGCGCCGGCGTCAGCAGTCGTTGGCGGCATCGGTGCCGGCCTCGCCGCTGCGATTTGCCGCGCGATCTGCCATTCACGCCACTGCACGAGGCGCGCCGCTTCGTCGGCAGTGATCTCGTTCCGCGCGACGCGCGCGTCCGTTGCGCGACGATAGCCATCCATTTGCGCCGCAAGTTCCTGCGATTGCGGTTGTGTCAGCGACGGCAGCGGCGGCGGTATCGATTGCGCCGATGCAACCGGTGATGCGATGCCCAGCGCGAGTGCGAATCCCGAAAGTGCAAACAGATGTTTCATTTCAAGCTCCTGGCGTCAAACGCCCGCATTTGTGAGGCAATTCGACCATTTTGCAGCGGGTAGGGTTCGCAGCGTCGCGCAACATGATACATCGCATCGCACGAGGGTTTCGTCGTCGAAAGGATGTCGTCTGGCGACGACGTCCGCGGGCCCGTGTCAGCGGATTGCAAGCGCGCCGCGTTACGGTGGTGCGATGTTTGCGTACCCTGGTTCTGAATGCAAGCGACGGAGGAAACGGATGCACGCAGGTGTACCGATTACAACGGGAGAGCGCATATCCGTGTCGCGCGTAGGAAATCACTCACAGGTCGATGAGGACAACAACGATGACTAGAACCAATGCATTGCCCGCCTGGACGCGCCTCGTTGCGCTCTTCGCAGCATTCTTCGCGGGCACGATCGCGTATGCACAAGCGCCGCAGCCTGAGCCCGACGACCCGCCGGTGCGCGTCGGCCGCATGTCGTTCGCGAACGGCGAGGTGAGCTACGCGCCGGCCGGCAGCGACGAATGGGTGCAGGCGCAGGTGAACCGCCCGATCGTCACCGGCGATCAATTGTGGGCCGACACCAACTCGCGCGCGGAACTATCTGTCGACAACAGTTCGTGGTGGCTCGGCGAGCAGACCAGCGTGACAGTGTCCAACCTCGACGATCGGATTGCGCAGTTCCAGTTGCAGCAGGGCACGCTCGAGTTTCGCGTGCGCCGGTTGCCCGACGGCAACATCGTCGAAGTGGATACGCCCAATCTCGCGTTTACCGTGTCGCGGCCGGGCCAGTATCGCGTCGTCGTCGATCCACAGGATGGTGCCACGACGGTCAGCGTGCGCTCGGGCGGCGCCGATGTTTATGGCGAAGGCGCGTCCTACGCGGTTGCGAGCGGCCAGAGCTACCGTTTCTATGGGACCGACCTGCGCGACAGCGAGCTTGCATCGCTGCCGCCACCCGATGCGTTCGATCGCTTCGTCGCCGAACGCGATCGGCGCTACGAGCGCAACGTGTCGGTGCGTTACGTGTCGCCGGAAGTCGTAGGCTACGAAGATCTCGATACGTACGGCACGTGGAGCGCACAGCCGACGTACGGCAACGTCTGGTTCCCTCGGACGGTCCGCTCTGGCTGGGCGCCGTACCGGGAAGGCCACTGGGCGTGGATCGATCCGTGGGGCTGGACGTGGGTCGACGATGAGCCGTGGGGCTTCGCGCCGTTCCATTACGGACGCTGGGCCTACTTCGATCGCGGCTGGGGCTGGGTGCCGGGTCCGCGAACGATTCGCCCCGTGTATGCGCCGGCGCTCGTCGCCTTCGTCGGCGGATCGGGCTTCAGCATCTCCGTTTCGTCAGGCCCGGCGATCGGCTGGTTTCCGCTGGGTCCGCGCGACGTCTATCGGCCGCCGTATCGCGTGAGCAGCAACTACTTCCGCCAGGTCAACGTCAGCAATACGGTGATCAACCAGGTCAACATCACCAACGTCTACAACAACTATCGGACGAACACGAACGTCACGCAGGTCAACTACGCGAACATGCGCGCGCCCAACGCCGTCACGGCGGTGCCGCCGGCTGCGTTCGCACAATCGCAGAACGTGGGCCGCGCCGCGGTCGCGCTGCCGGCAGCGGCAATTGCCGCAGCACAGGTTCAGCCGGTTGCCCGCGTGGCGCCCGCGCGTACCGCGTTCGTAGGTGCCGCACCGGTTGCGCGATCCAAGCCGCCGGCCGCGTCCGTTCAGCGAGCGATGGTCGCACGTGCCGCTCCTCCGCCGGCGCCCGTGCCCGATGCGCAGAGGCTGCAGGCACTGGAAAAGAATCCCGGCCAGCCGTTGTCGCCGCGCGAGTTGCAGCAATTGCGGCAGACGGCGCAGGTCCCGGCCCGCACCGTCAAGGTCGTGGAGCAGGCGAAGCCGGCTGCGACGGCTGCGCCGCCCGCGCGGCCTGCGGGTGAGGGCGCGGCGCGACGTGCGCAGAACGCCGGCGGTGCGCCGGGCGCAGCGGGTCCGGGACAACCGGGTACCCCGGGGGCCGCAGCACCCGGGCGGCCCGCCGCACCGGCCGCGGCCGCACAGCCCGCCTCTGCACAGCCCGCCACGAAGGGCGCCGCATCCAATGCCGCGCCGGCCGCCGAGCCCGCACCGGGATCGCCGGCCGCTGTCCAGCGCGACCTGCGCCGCGGATCGCCCAACGCGCCGGGTGCAACGGCCGGCGCGGCAAGCCAGGGTGAACCTGGCACCGCCACGCCACCGGTTGCCCGACCGCCCCAAGCGCGACCTGCGCCGCAAGACCGGCCCGAGTCGACCCCCGGCGCGGTTACACGGCCGCCTGAAAGCGCCGCGCCGAGCACGCGGCAGCAGCAGCAGGATCGGGCTAACGAGAACCGCGTGACGCCGCCCGCGCAGCCGCCGGCCCAGTCGCAGGGGCAGGGGCAACCGTCCGCGGCGCGGCAACAGCAACTCGATGCGCAGCGGCAGCAGCAGGACGCTCGCCAGCAGCAGCAGCAACAACAGCAACGGCAACAGGCGGACCAGCAACGGCAACAGCAGGAGGCCCGCCAACAGCAGCAACAGCAGCAAAAACAGCAGCAGGCGGAGCAGCAACGCCAGCAGCAGGAGGCTCGCCAACAGCAGCAGCGGCAGCAGGCGGACCAGCAACGGCAACAGCAGGAGGCCCGCCAACAGCAGCAGCTACAACAGCAACAGCAGCAAAAACAGCAGCAGGCGGAGCAGCAACGGCAGCAGCAGGAGGCCCGTCAGCAGCAGCAACAGCAGCAACAGCAGCAAAAGCAGCAGGCGGAGCAGCAACGGCAGCAGGCGCAGCAACGCCAGCAGGAAGCGCAGCAGCGCCCGCCACCGCAGCAGCAGCAACCCCAGCAACAACAGCAACGGCAGGAAGCGCGGCCGGCACCGCCCGCGCGCGGACAGCCTGAGAAGGCCAAGGACGGCAAGGACAAGGACAAGGACCAGCAGTAGGCATCGGCAATCGAAAAACAAAGGCCCGCGTCTTTGCCGGACGCGGGCCTTTGCACATGCTGCGGCGCCCGTGCGCCGCGATCGATCCTGTCGCTAGTGCTGCAATTTCGCTGGCCGGACTACGCGGTTCACGGCCGCGTCGGGCGATGGACCGTCAGCGAATCGACATTCCCGACGGCGGACCGCCTACGGACGGCCCGCCGCCCCCGGTCGCGCGCGGCACGGTGATTTGCGGCATCTTGATACCGCCGGTGCTCGTCGCAGCCGCCGGACTTGCCGGTGTGCCGTACGGAGTCGCCGAGCGCATTCCGGCGACGATTTCCTCGACGGACGCCGGGCCGCTTCTCGCGCCGTTGCGCGCGCGATCGATGGCGGGACACTTGTCGGTGTCCATCGCGATCAGTTGCTGTCCCTGCGCGCGGAGGGCTTCCCGGGCGGCAATGCCGTCGTCGCTAAGGTCGACAGGCGGGAGTGGACCCTGGTAGGTCACTTCGTTCGACCGGTCCACCAGCGCGTAGCAGGTGGATGCGGCTACGGGTGCGGACGCCCCGATCGAGGCGGCGGCTGCGATTGCGATCGCTAAGTCGGAAACCCGCATGATGTGCTCCTTGGAATCGCCGTGATGTCGGATCGACCCATCGTAAGCTGCGGCGGCGGCGCAGGGCAACGGATTTTCCCGGGGAGCCGGCAGACGGCGTCCGTGGCGTGGGAAAAACGCCCAATACCGCATCCACCGTCCGGGGCATCCGCCGCGGTGGACCACCGGAGCGATCGCGCGGCTCGCGAAAGGACGGCTTACACTTCCAAGGAATCCGGCAACCGCTCGGGAGGCGCTCGCCATGAATCCAGTCCGATCCGTCGCGCTGCTGCTGGCGCTCGCCGCCAGCGTCGCCTCGGCGCAAACGCCGACGTATTTCTCCGTCACCGCCGGGGCTCATCCGCACGACGTCGCCGCGACTCGCGAACCCGGCGGGCCGGTCTACTACACGGCGCAGATGACCGGCAAGCTGGGCATCCTCGATCCTGCTACCGGCAAAGTGGACGAGGTTCCGCTCGGCAGGAATTCCGCGCCGCACGGCGTGGTCGTCGGCCCCGACGGTGCGCCCTGGATCACCGATGGCGGACAGAACGCGATCGTTCGCGTCGATCCGAAAACGCACGCGGTCACCGTGTGGAAGCTGCCGGCGTCGGCGCCCAGCGCCAACTTGAACACGCTGACATTCGATCGCCGGGGCAGGGCGTGGTTCACGGGGCAAAGCGGCTACTACGGCCGAGTAGATCCCGCGACGGGCGACGTTCGTGCCTGGCGTGCACCCCGGGGCACCGGACCGTATGGAATCACGACGACGCCGTCCGGCGACATCTACTACGCATCGCTCGCAGGCAGTCACATCGCCCGCATCGATGTCGAGACGGGCGAAGCGACCGTAATCGAGCCGCTCACCCCCAACCAGGGTGCGCGACGCGTGTGGTCCGACTCGAAGGGCAACGTGTGGGTCAGCTACTGGAACACGGGACAGGTCGGCCGCTACGATCCGGCAACGAAGACGTGGCGCGAGTGGAAGCTGCCTGGCGATGCCCGCACGTACTCGGTCTGGGTCGATCCTGACGACCGCGTGTGGCTCACGGACTGGTCGACGAACGCGATCGTCCGATTCGATCCGGCCACCGAGCGTTTCACCAGTTATCCGTCGGACAAGACCGGCGCGAACGTAAGGCAGATGCTAGGACGCGCCGGTGAGGCGTGGGGTGCCGAGTCGGGGACCGACCGGCTGGTGCGGATCGCGACCCATTGAAAGGCGGCCGCCCGTTGGTGGGCGACCGGCACTCAGTCGAACGCGAGCCTCGTCATCAGCGCGGTGGCGGATTGCCGGGGAGCACCCGGAGCCATCCGCGCGGGCAGGCCTGCACCGACGGATAATACCCGCTGTCGGGGCAGTAATACTGCGCTTGCGATTGTGGCACGGTGTTTCCGGACGGCTCGACGTAATTCTGCGTCGAATCGTAGGATGCCGGGCCGTCGTAATACGTCGATGCTGGGTAATACGTCGATGCCGGGTAGTAGGTCGAGGTCGAGTAGTACGGGTAGCCGTAGTAGCCGTAATACGACGGCCCCCACCAGTACCACGGCCAGCCGAAGCCCAGGTACACGTTGCCGTAGCCGTAGTACCCGTGGCCGCCATACCAGCCGTGGCCGCCGTGCCAGCTTCCCCCATGTCCGCCGTGCCAGCTGCCGCCGCCATGTCCGCCGCCGCCGTGACCGCCGCCCCAGCTTCCGCCGCCGTGACCGCCGCCACCACCGCCTCCGCCGTGTCCTCCCGCTGCCTGCGCCCCGATCGTCGCAACACTCGCGACGGCAGCGATGAGCAGCGTGACCAACGTTTTCCTTGTCATGATTGCCTCCGGATCAGCACATTCGTTGGATCGTTGAACCCGCCTTCCGTTCGCCAACGCGTGCACCCACCAAAACGCTTGTCCCCGCGCCGCCGTTGACCGGGCCACGGGGCTGTTACGAACTGTTGCCAGTTCACTAGGAATAACGCGGGTCGAGCGCATCGCGCAACCCGTCACCGACGACGTTGAACGACAGTACCAGCAGGAAGATCGATGCGCCGGGCCAGATCGCCATCCACGGGGAATTGTCGATGTAATTCTTCGCGGTATTGAGCATGCTACCCCAGCTGGGCTGCGGCGGTTGCTGCCCGAGGCCGAGGAACGACAAGCTCGCCTCCGCGATCACTGCTGCCGCGATCGCGAGCGTCGCCTGAACGAGCAGCGGCGGCACGATGTTCGGCAGCACGTGCCGGATCGCGACGCGCCACGGCGCGTTGCCGATCGCGCGTGCCGCGAGCACGAAGTCCTCGGCCTTGACCGCGAGCGTGGTGCCACGCGTGAGGCGAATGAAAACGGGCGTCGCCGAGATGCCGATCGCGATCATCGCGTTGGTCAGGCTGGGTCCCAGAAAGGCCGCGAGCGCGATCGCAAGGATCAGGAAAGGGCACGCGAGCAACGCATCGGTGACCCGGGAGATCAGCATGTCCGTCATCCCGCCCGCATAGCCCGCCAGCAGACCGATCGGCACGCCGACGGAGATCGAGATCAGCACGGACACCACGCCGGCCAGCAGCGAGGCGCGCGCTCCGTACACGATGCGCGACAGCACGTCGCGGCCGATCTCGTCGGTGCCGAACCAGTGCGCGACGCTGGGTGCCTTGCGCACGGTCGCGAAACTGGTCGCGATTGGATCGTAGGGTGCGACCACGCTCGCGCCGAGCGCCACGACGACGAACCCCGCGATCACGGCGAGCCCGATCGATGCGGCCGGGCGCCGCAGCAATCGGCGCAGGACTTTCGAGCGCGGCACCGCGCGCGCCGTCTGCGCAGGCCCGGCCGCCGACTCTTCGCCGACAGCAGTGGACGGGAGCATCACTGCACGCGGATCCGCGGATTGACGATCGCGTACGCGACATCGGCAACCAGGTTCAGGACGATGTACGCCGTCGCGGTGAACAGCACGACGCCTTGCACGACGGCATAGTCACGGTTGAACACCGCGTCGACGATCAGCTTGCCGAACCCGGGAATCGTGAAGACCTGCTCGGTCAGCACGGCACCCGACAGCAGCGTACCGAACTCGAGCGCACCCAGCGTGATGATCGGAATGAGCGCGTTGCGCAGCGCATGCTTCAGCACGACGTCGCGCTCGAGCACACCCTTGGCGCGCGCCGTGCGCACGTAGTCGGACGACAGCACCTGCAGCATCGCGCTGCGCGTGTGCCGCATCAGCACGGCGGCGATTGCGTTGCCGAGCACGAACGCCGGCATGATCATCGACGCCAGGTTTGCTCGCCAGTCCTCGAACGGGCTCACGTAACCCGACGCCGGCAGCCAGCCGAGCGTCACCGAGAACAGCAGGATCAGCATGATGCCGAGCCAGAAATTCGGCGTCGACAATCCCCACAGCGCGACGACGTTCGCGCCATAGTCCCACGCAGTGCCGCGCTTGACGGCGGATACGACGCCGGCCGGAATGCCGATGACGAGCGCGATGACGATCGCTATGCACGCGAGCTCGAGCGTCACCGGCAGCTTGTCGGCGATCAGTCCGCGCACCGGCTGCTGCAGCCGCAGCGATTCGCCGAGGTCGCCGTGCAGCACGCCGCGCAGCCAGTACAGGTAGCGGACGGGAAACGGCTGGTCGAGATGCATCGTTTCGCGCAGGTGCGCGATCACCGTCGGGTCGCGCTCCTCGCCGGCAAGGATCATCGCGGGATCGCCTGGCAGGAGTTGCTGCAACCCGAATATCAGCAGCGAGACGAAGATCAGCGTCGGGATGATCGTCGCGATGCGGCGGATGATGAACGTCGTCACGGCGGCACGGGACGTCCGGCGTGCGTCGCAGTTCGGGGGACGCTATTTGAAGCGGACGCCCGTTACGCGCACAAGGCCATCCGGTATCGGCCGCAAGCCTTCGATCTTGCTCGCGTACGCCCATAGCCAGTGCCGGTGGTAGAGGTAGACGATCGGCCGGTCCTTCAGCACGATCGCCGCGAGCTCGCCGAAGAGCTTCGTGCGCTCGGCGACGTCGCGCGTCGTCCGCGACCGATTGAGGATGTCGTCGACTTCCGGCTTGCAGTATCCCGCGTAGTTGAGCGGTTGCTTGCACCCGTCGAAGCTGAAGATGTTGCCGTCGGGATCGGCGCGTCCGCTCCAGGCGAGCACGTACGCATCGAACTGACCCTTGTCGGCGAGATCGAGCGACGTCGCGAACTCGGTCGACTGGATCTTTATGTCGAACCCGGCTTCGCGGGCCATCGCCTGCACGACCTGCGCGATGCGTTGCGCGTCCGCCGTCGTCGGCGTCATCAGCGTGAACGACGGATTCGTGACGCCGGCCTCCTGCAGCAGCGCTTTCGCCCGCGCGAGGTTGCGCGCGGGGATCGGCACGGTCTTCGCGTAGAACGGGTTCGTCGGCGCGACCCACTGGTTTCCGGCGTCGCCTTCCCCGTCGTTCGCGACCTGCACGATGCCGTCGCGGTCGAGCGCCAGCTCGAATGCCTCCCGCACGCGAGGATCGCGGCCCAGCGGATTCTTCTGCGCGAGGTCGCTCTTGCCGAGATTGATCGTGATGCCCTGGTAGCCGATCTCGGTGATCTTCGTGAGCCGGAAGCGCGAGTCGGCCTTCACCTGCGGCACATCGGATGACCCCAGGCGTTCGATGAAGTCGAGCTGCCCGGATCGCAGGTTCGCGAGGCGTACCGTGGAGTCGGGAATCGGCAGGAACACGACGCGATCGAAATGCACGTCACCCTTGTTCCAGTAGTTGGCATAGCGTTCGAGCACGATGCGGTCCTGCGCGACGCGCTCGACGAACTTGAACGGACCGGCGCATACGGGCTTGGCGCCGAATTTGTCGCCCGCGGCCTGCGCTGCCTTTGGCGAGACGATCATCCCTGCGCGGTCCGCCAGTTGCGCGAGCAGCGGCGAGAACGGTGCCGTCAGGTTGAGACGCACGGTCGCCGCGTCGACGACGTCGACGGTCGCAAGCGGCGCAAGTTCGCCGCGCCTGTTGGAACCGGCCATTGTCTTGTGGCGCTCGAGGCTGTACTTCACGGCTGCCGCGTCGAGCTTCTCGCCGTCGTGAAACGATACGTCCGGGCGCAGCTTGATCGTTAACGCCTTGCTGTCGGCCGACCATTCGTAGCTGGCGGCGAGTTGCGGGACGATATTGAGCTTCTCGTCGATGTCGAACAACTTGTCGCAAAGCGCGGCGAACACGATCCGGCCGACGAAGCTTCGCGCGAGCGTCGGATCGAGCACGTCTGGATCCTCGGCCAGGCCGATACGCAGCGTCTGCGCATGCGCATTGATGACCGACAGCAGCGCGCATACGACGATCAGCGCGCAGCGACGAAAGCCGTTGGGCATGGCGGTTCTCCGCAGTTCGACGAGGGACGCGCGCGGCAAACCCAGTCTGGGTCTGCGGCCGGCGCAAAATCAGCATAGCATGCGACCCACGGTGCGCTCGCCGACGAACATTTCGGGGAACTCGCCGCGGCAAAGCGGGTCCGTCCGTTGGCCCGCAGACGATCGCCGTCGCACGGCCGCACGACGCGCCGGGCGATTCCCGAACGCGACGCGAAAAATTCACGGCGCGACTACCCTCGTGCTGCAAGCCATGCCACCGGGAGGTCGCACGATGAAGCGGATGATGCAAAGGCTCGGAATCGCTGGCATAGCGCTCGTGATCGCGTTTGCGCGTACGGCGGACGCGGCCACGCTTACGGCCGTCGAGTACTACAACGCGACGCTCGATCACTACTTCGTCACGGTCTCGGCCGACGAGATCGCGAAGCTGGATGCCGGCGTATTTGCCGGCTGGGCGCGCACGCAACTCAGTTTCACGGTATTCGATCCGGCAACGCCAGGCGCCGGCGCCGTGCCGGTGTGCCGCTTCTACGGCAGCCCGACTGCCGGGCTCGACTCGCACTTCTACTCCGCGTCGGCCGCAGAATGCGCCGACGTGAGGGTGCGCTTTCCCGGTGTGTGGCTCGAGGAAACCGCCAATGCGTTCGGCGTCTTTCTGCCCGACGCGCAGACGGGACAATGCCCGTCCAACAGCGTTCCCGTGTACCGGTTGTGGAATCGACGGGTCGATTCCAACCATCGCTTCACGACAGATCCCGCCGTGCAGCAGCTGATGGTCGCGCGCGGGTACGCCGCCGAAGGCTACGGCGGCGGCTCGATGCCGGTCGCGATGTGTGCGCCAACCGATGGTTCGAGCGGGCCGGGCCCGGTGCCGACATGCGTCGTAACGCCATCCGATGGCACGCCGAACGTCGGCAGCTCCTTGACCCTCACGGCAGTTTGCAGCAATTCGCCGTCGGTGTTCACGTGGACCGGTTGCACGAGCGCGATATCGACGTGCATCGCAACGTCAGCCGCAGCGGGGCAGGTTGCGTATTCGGTCGTTGCGCGCAATGCCGCGGGTCCGAGCGCACCGGCGAGCGTTACCGTCTCGTGGGAAGCGGCGGGTGCGGTCGCGACCTGCACGCTGGCGCGCACGTCGCAAACCGATCCGCCGCTCGTCAACTCGAGCGTCGTGCTGGCCGTGACATGCGACAAGGTCGCCGGCAGCTACACGTGGAACGGCTGCTCGAGCACGAGCAACATCTGCATCGCGCGCGAAACGACGCCGGGACCCCATACGTACTCGGTGTTCGTCCGCACGTCCGCAGGGGCGAGCAATCCGGCGACGATGACGCTGGGCTGGGTATCGAGCCCGCCATCGCCACCGGGCCTGTGCGCGCAGTTCCCGAGCTACCTGTGGAGCGACGTTGGCAGTCAGAGCGCGCGAGTCGAGAGCGCGCGGATGATCAACCCGCCCGCGTTCGCATGGAACGGCGCCTGGACGGTGCGATTCGTCGTGCCGCCGACGATCGGCACGCGCGTGGGTCGATTGTCGGCGGCCGAGTTTGCCGGCGAGCCGACGGTGCGCGAGGCAACGATCTCGAAGATACCGTGCGATTTCCGGGCGACCGACCCGTCCGGAACCAGCGGTCCGGTGTCGCGTGCGTCGGGAATATCCGTGACCAACTTTTTTACGGCCGATCCGTCGCGGCCCGGCTACCCGGTGCTGCAACCGGGTGGCACGTACTACTACAACCTGCGCAACTTCAACCCGTCGAGCGGGACGATTTCCTGTCCGTCGTCGCCGGGCCGCTGCGATGCGTTCATCGAATCGTTGCTTCCACGGTGACACGCGGCGGCGCGACGTGGAAGCAGCGCCGCTTCACTGGTTTTCCGCGTCGTTTTGAGGTAAAAGTCATCGACGGACGATCGGTCCGCACCCGACGCTAGCGAGGACGCCCACTTGGCCAAGCCCAACTTCGAGTTTCAGAAACGCCAGAAGGAACTGGAAAAGAAACGCAAGAAGGAAGAGAAGAAGCAGAAGAAACTCGATCGCGCGGCCGCCGAATCGCCGGCACCGGAACCAGGCGCCACACCGCCCGAGTCGACGTAACGCCCACGGCGGGGCGCTCGCGCGGCGCTCCTCAGCCGGTTTTGCGCCAGACCGTCGCGAGCCATGGCTGCTGCGACCGTGGCAAGCCCGCAGGCCGGAAGTACTCGTCGAGCAAGACGAATCCCGCGTCCGACACGTAACGCGCCCACGTCGCCGGGGCGTGGTATGCGCCATACCTGCCGCGATTCCAGCCTTCCTCGTCATTGCCGTGGGGGTTCGACGCGAACAGCACGCCCCGCGGCTTCAGCGCCAGGTGCAGCTCGGCGAGCACCCGCGGCAACTCCGACGCCGGCACGTGAAACAGCGATGCGTTCGCGTAGATGCCGTCGAAGCGCTGCGGCGGAAGGTCGAGGTGCAGGAAATCCTGCTGCAGCACTTCGCAGCCGCTCTGTTCGCGTGCCATCGCGACGAAGCGCGCAGCGCCTTCGAGGCCGACGGCGACGTGGCCTCGTGCAGTCAGCGTGCAAAGATCGCGACCCGGCCCGCAGCCGAAATCCAGCAGCGTGAATGGCGGCCGACCTTCGATGCGTTCGATTAGCGCGTCGATGTTCTGGCGGACGTCATGATCGCGCGTCGCCTGCCAGAACGACTCCGCCTGGCGATCGTAGTGCTCGAGCGTCGCGCTCGATATTCGCGTCAGGTCCGCCGCCCGCGGCGCGGCGTTCGGCCCCTTGGTCATCGGCTGTGCGCGACCGTCGTCGTCGCGCCATCGCGTGCCGCAGCCGGCAGCGCACGCGCGAGCACGCGGATGGCGTGCACGGCGTCGCGGCGACGGTCGTTGCGCGTCCCGTCGGCAATCTGGTGCCGGCAACTCGTGCCGTCGGCGACGATCAGCGTGTCGGCAGGTGCGGTGCGCACTGCCGGCAGCAGCGACAGCTCCGCCATTCGCATCGACACGTCGTAGTGGTCGACGCCGTAGCCGAATGCGCCGGCCATGCCGCAGCAGCCCGACTCGACCATCTCGACGTCGAGGCCGGGAATCCAGCGCAACGCCGTGACGACGTGGCCGGCGACGTCGAACGCCTTCTGATGGCAGTGCCCGTGCACGAGCGCGCGGCGCTCGGGCAGCGCGTCGAGTGCCAGCGTCAATCGTCCGCCCGCGTGCTCTCGGACGAGGAACTCCTCGATCAGCATCGCGCGCCCCGCGAGTTCGCGCGCAGCGTCACCCAATCCGAGCACCAGGAATTCGTCGCGCAGCGTCAGCAGGCACGACGGCTCGAGTCCGACGATTGCAGCACCGCGGCGCACATGCGGCACGAGTGCGTCGATCATCCGCTTCGCTTCGCGCCGCGCCTCGTCGACGAGGCCGTGCGCCAGGAACGTGCGGCCACAGCACAGCGGCCGCGATGCATCCGCTGCCATCGGCGCGGCGATGGCCACGGAAAAGCCGGCTGCCCGCAGCACCTGCAGCGCCGAATCGGCATTCTCGGGCTCGAAATAGCGGGTAAACGTGTCGATGAGCAGCACGACGTCGGCGTTCGCATCCGTCGCAGCGCTTTGGCGCGCGAACGGGTCGCGGCGCCATTGCGGCAGCGAGCGCGCGGCCGCAATGCCCGTCGGCCGCTCCATCAGCGCCGCCAGCGCCGGCGACCGGTTGCGCAGGTTCAGCAGCGGCGCGACGCGTGCGGCGAGCGATGCCCAGCGTGGCAGATAGGCGAGCAGCCGATCGCGCAAGGGCACGCCGTGCTCGCGCTGCCATTGATGCTGGAACTCGATCTTCATCCGCGCCATGTCGACACCGGTCGGGCATTCGCGGCGACAGCCTTTGCAGCCGACACAAAGATCGAGCGCGTCGCGGACGGCAGTCGACGCGACGGACGGGCCGAGCGCACCCGACAGCGCGTGCCGCAGCGTGTTGGCGCGACCGCGCGTCAAATGGATCTCGTCGCGGGTTACGCGGTAGCTCGGGCACATCGTGCCGGCGTCGAACTTGCGGCAGTGGCCGTTGTTGTTGCACATCTCGACCGCCTTGGCGAATCCGTGCGCCGGATCGCCGCCGCTGCCGGGCGGACTCAGCGCGCCGGTGCGCGGATCGTTCTGCACGTCCCACGCGGTCCAGTCGAGGCCCGTGTCCAGTGCGAGCGTCCGATGCGCGGGCGGAAACCGGAAGAGGCTCGCGTCGTCCATCCGCGAAGGGCGAACGATCTTGCCCGGGTTCATCACCCCTGCGGGATCGAACAGATCCTTGATCGCTTCGAACGCGCGTGTGAGTCGCGGTCCGAACTGCCACGCGACCCATTCGCTGCGCACGAGTCCGTCGCCGTGCTCGCCCGAGTACGCACCCTTGTATTCGCGGACGATCGCCGACGCCTCCTCGGCGATCGCGCGCATCTTCTGCGCGCCGTCGCGGCGCATGTCGAGGATCGGCCGCACATGGAGCGTTCCCACCGATGCATGGGCGTACCACGTGCCGCGCGTGCCGTGGCGGCGGAATATTTCGGTGAGGCGGTCGACGTATTCGGCGAGGTGCGCGAGCGGGACGGCGCAATCCTCGATGAACGACACCGGCTTGCCGTCGCCGCGCAGGCTCATCATGATATTGAGGCCCGCCTTCCGCACGTCCCACAACGACTTCTGCTCGGCGGCGAGCGGGACCTTGACCAGATGCCGCTCGAGCCCGTGGTTGGCCAGCACATCCTCGAGGTCGTCGAGCCTGCGCAGTGTCGCCGCCGCATCGTCGCCCGTGAACTCGACGAGCAGGATTGCGTCGGGCTCGCCCACCAGCGCACGCTCGATCACCGGACGGAACGACGGATTGCTACGCGCAAGGTCGATCATCGTCCGATCGACGAGCTCGACCGCGGAGGGCCCGAGTGCTACCAGCTCGCTCGTCGCGGCCATCGCCGCATGCAGCGAGCCGAAGTTGACGACGCCGAGCGCGCGGTGACGGGGCAGCGGCGCGAGCGACAATGTAAGCGTCCGCGTCCATGCGAGCGTGCCTTCGCTGCCGACGAGCAAGTGCGCGAGGTTGACGCTGCCGTCCACCGTGTACGGGCGCTCGCTTTGCGGGTTGAACACGTCCGCGTTGTAGCCGCCCACACGCCGCATGACACGCGGCACGACGCGCGCGATCTCGTCGTGCTCGCGCTCGCC
>Ga0207643_10000467_pt1 | contig 26151 bp, 33 predicted proteins | sample KBSMisM62_FD_184313 | JGI IMG/M metagenome (GOLD analysis project Ga0207643, IMG submission 184313) | Miscanthus rhizosphere microbial communities from Kellogg Biological Station, Michigan, USA - KBS Miscanthus M6-2 (SPAdes) (version 2) | ecosystem: Host-associated > Plants > Roots >...
GCGTTTCCAGGTCACTCAGAATGACCTCTGGGAGCTTCAGGAGTGTCTCCAGACCCCGCAATCGCAGAAAAAGCCAATCAGCGCGCCTGAGGGTGCTCGCCAGCCAGTCGGAAGTAGCTTTGGACCGCTCCGAAGCGTTTTTACGCAACCAAGACCCTGAGCGGGCATTGGGTCGCAGCGACCGGACCGATTGTTTGCCCATTCTGGCCCGTCGCAAAGTGCTAGGGTCCGGACGGAGATGAGGCATTTCCTTCAGGGGGATCAATGAGGCGGCGCGAGTTTATAGCAGGGATCGGCGGAATGGCTGCCGTCTGGCCGCTGGCCGCACGCGCGCAGAAATCAATGCCTCGGATTGGGTGGCTTGTGTACGGCGACGCCAAATTGGGTCCGATCGATCAGTCGTTGAAGGACGCACTCACACAAGCGGGACTCGTTGATGGCCGCAATATCGAAATCGTCTTCCGCTATGCCAACGGCAGATCGGATCGACTAGCGGAGTTGTCCGCCGAACTTATCGCACAAAAGCCTGACCTGCTGCTCGCCGTTGGCGGTCCTGTTGTCATGCCGCTGTTCGAGGCAAGTAAAGGCGGCGTACCCATCGTTGGTGGCGTTAGCGAAAGCCCTATGCGCGCGGGACTTGCAGTGTCGCTGGCTCGGCCAAGCAAGAATTTCACTGGCATCACATTTCTCACGGATGAAATGGCAGCCAAGCGGATGCAAATCCTGAAGGAAGTGGCACCCAGCGCAAAACGGGCTGCGGTGATATTTAACCCCCAGCATTTCGACGACGAGGTGACGTTTGCGCGCCGCGGTGCGGAATCGCTCGGCGTCGAGCTAACCACCCACCCGATAAATGATGTCACCGATCTCGATGCAGCGCTGCACGCGGTAAGTGCGAGCGGGGCGGATAGCCTCCTCGTTATCTCGTCACGGCTGACCGGCATTGTTGCCGCCAATATTGCCCAATATGGCCAGGAGCATCGGCTCCCCGTGATTGCTTCGTGGCGCGAATTCGTAGCCAGCGGCGCTTTGTTGTCCTACGGACCGAGTCGGATTTTCGAGGCCAAACGCTTGGCGGGCTATGTGCAAAAGGTTTTAAACGGAGCGAAACCCGCCGATTTGCCTATCGAGCAACCCGTTAAATTCGAACTTGTTATCAATCTCAAAACCGCCAAGACCCTCGGGCTCACGGTACCGCCTTTTTTACTCGGTCGCGCCGACGAGGTGATTGAATGAAGCTGCTGTGTGCTGCAACGCATGAGTCCGGAAGTGGCACTTAACGGACCTGCCAATCTTGCACAATCATGTCCGCTTGGCGTGGCAGACCGGAAATCATTCGAACCTTCCGAGCATTTCCGCTGATGACCCAACTGCGACATCGGCGCGAGTTAGCCACCTGCCCTGGGCGCTTCCCAGATGCAAACTTGAACCGATACGATCACCTGGTGAGGCAGGGGCGAGCATGAAGCGGCGGGAGATTCTTTACCCGGGTGAGGCAGCCGCCGCATCACATGGCAACGCCCACAACGATGATTGGACAGCCCACGCTCGCCATTCTATCCATTCGGCCAACCTATCGAGCGACAAACGCGAGCCCAACATGACTGACACACCTGAATACACGCCGCCGGAAGTCTGGGTCTGGGACAAGGACGACAGTCCCAAGTGGCGCTATGGCAATGTCAATCGCCCTATCGCGGGCGCGACGCATGAGAAGGAGTTGGCGCGCGGAAAGCATCCGCTTCAGCTCTATTCACTAGCGACGCCTAATGGCGTCAAGGTTACAATCATGCTGGAGGAATTGCTGGCCGCCGGTCATAGCGGAGCGGAATATGACGCTTGGCTGATCCGGATTGGTGAGGGCGACCAGTTTGGTAGCGGATTTGTCGGGGTGAACCCGAATTCCAAAATCCCGGCACTCATGGACTATAGCGAGCAGACGCCGCGACGCGTGTTCGAATCCGGCGCGATCCTGCTCTACCTGGCGGATAAATTCGGCGCCTTCCTGCCAACGGATCGCGGCAAGCGCACCGAGGCGCTGAACTGGCTGTTCTGGCAGATGGGTTCGACGCCCTATCTGGGCGGCGGCTTCGGGCATTTCTATGCCTACGCTCCGGTGAAAATCAAATACGCCATCGACCGCTTTACAATGGAGCTGAAACGCCAACTCGACGTGCTCGACCGGCAGCTCGCGGACAATCAGTTCATCGCCGGCGACGAATATACGATCGCCGATATGGCGATCTGGCCGTGGTACGGCAACGGCATGGTGAACGGCGCCTCCTACAACGACCCGCGCAAGTTCCTGCAGACGCACGAATATAAAAACCTGACGCGCTGGACGAAGGAAATCGGGAAGCGCCCGGCCGTCAAGCGCGGGCGAATGGTCAACCGCGCCAGCGGGCCGCCTGAAGAACAATTGCGCGAGCGCCATGACGTCAGCGATTTCGAGACCAAAACGCAGGACAAGATCGAGGCGCGCGGGTAACCCATGTCGGCGCGATCCTTCGGGCGAGTTGCGTGATTAGGCAGTAACGTACGTCAACCTGACCGCGTCCTCGCCGATTAAATCGCTGGCCAAAAGGCGGAGCGGCGGCCGGGGGCCAGCGAAGAATGGCTTGCCGCGACCAAGGACGACGGGGCGGAAGTAGAGTCGATACTCATCAATAAGACCAAGGTCGGTCAAGCTTCGCGCCAGGTCTGGTCCGCCAACTTGAATCTCCCCAACGAGCTGAGCCTTCAGCCCGCGTATCACCGCCTCGACATCATCCTCGACAAGTGTGGCGTTGGGGCCGACTGACTTCAACGAGCGCGACACCACCCACTTCGGTTGGCTCCGCCAGGCCGCCGCGAAGTCGCGTTGCTCCGCGTCCCACTCAGGACGGTCTTCGTCCCAATAACGCATCACCTCGTACATGCGGCGACCGTACACGCTGCCGGTCAGGTCGCGCACTTGCTCGGTGAAGTGACGAAAGAGCGAGGGACCAGGCGGCGCAAATTCCTGGTGGTCGTGGTCGACGTAGCCGTCCAAGGACTGGTTCAATCCGAAGACGAGCTTCGCCATGCTATAAAATCTCCATCCCAGGTTCTTCAGAATAGCTTGAGCTGCCGTACGCGTAAATGAGGTTGGGCACAAACTGCGTGCCGTTTTGTCGGTGTGACGAATAACCAGAGGTCCCCTAACCACCCCATTGCCGCCTAGGGCGCATGGGCGCAGCGTGTCCGCAACTGGCACAAATCCGAAGTGCCAGAACTGATCAACGATGTCCGCTCTTGGGGGTAATCCGGACGGAATTTGCTCGCTGCGTGCCTTTCCGCTCTTGACCCGAACCGGTCATTAACGGTGCAATTGTGCTATGATGCACAACTCAGCCATCAAACGATGTGGTAGGGTGCGCTCCTCGGCCTGAGGGAGAGCATGAGACGCCGCGAAGTCATCACGCTACTCGGCGGCGCAGCAGCCGCGTGGCCGCTTGGCGCGCGTGCCGAAGTCGCGTCCAAACGGCCGCTCATCGCGTGGCTGTCAGGGGGCACGGCTCAATTCTCCGCCGGTTTTGTAGACAATTTTCTGCGCGGCATGCGGGACCTTGGTTACATCGAAGGTCGCAACTTTGACATGGTCTATCGTTTCGCCGACGGTTATGGCGACCGGTTGCCGGCGCTGACCGACGAGGTCGTCCGGCTGAAACCCGATGTCATTTTGGCTTCCGCGATTATCGCTGCGTTCGCGGCGAGGAAGGCCACATCAACCATTCCGATCGTGTCGCCGGCGCTCGCCGATGCGGTTCATCTCGGGTTGATCGCCAGCGAAGCGCGGCCGGGCGGCAATGTAACGGGGATAGAGCCATACGTGGAGGGATTGCCGGCAAAACAAATAGAATTTGCCCGCGAGATACTGCCCGGCGTGAGAACGATCGGCCTGCTCACCAATTCGACTGATCCCAAGGCGCCGCCGCAGGCGCAGGAGCTGGAGTCATTAGCGCGGACTGTGGGGGCCAAGGCCGTCTCGGCAGATGCAAACGTACCTGAGGATATCAATGGCGCATTGCAAGCGCTGGCCGGCGAGCGCGTTGATGTGGTCATCGTTCTTCAGACCTCAATGCTCCTGAGCAGCAGTCAAAACATCGCCACGGCGGCATTGGCGAAACGGCTGCCGACCGTCTACGGATATCGCGAGCACGTCCTGGCTGGCGGACTGATCAGCTATGGGGTCGATTTGCGCTGGTGCTTTTATCGCGGCGCCTACTTTGTAGACAAAATCCTGCGCGGAGCTGCACCGGGTGACCTGCCGGTGGAGTTCCCGACCAAGATGTTCCTAGCGATCAATCTGAGGACCGCTAAGGCGCTCGGCCTCACCGTGCCACCGACGCTGCTCGGCCGCGCCGACGAGGTGATCGAATAGAGATGGATTTTGTTGCGGTGCCGCCCGGCGATGTCCGCTGAATGGCCGCTATCGGGTGATGAGCAGACTACATGTGCTCGATGCGAGTTCTTCGCGTTTTGACCCATCTGCAACATCGGCCGACAATTTTGCTGGGATGCACGACGGGCGTCGCCGCGAATGTGATAGCTTCAGCTCGTCCGAGGCTCACTTGGTAACCGTGAACACGGGCTGACGATGCCGATCTCAGCTAAGGTTGCGTCCCTCGTCCACCGGTCGTTGCCGATCCTTAGTTGGATACCCGCCTATCGACGCGAGTGGCTGGTATCGGATGTTTTCGCCGGTCTTGCGCTCTGGGCCGTCATGGTACCTGAGGGCATGGCCTATGCCGGTATCGTCGGTGTCCCGCCGATCATGGGTCTCTACACGATAGTTCCGGCGTTAATAGCCTATGCGCTCCTCGGCACTTCACGTCAGCTGGTTGTCGGACCTGATACGGCCACGGGCCTCATCTCCGCGCTTACCGTTGGCGCCGTCGCAGTTCAGGGCGCTGCATATAATGCGCTAACCTCCACCCTAGCCATCCTGATCGGTTTCTTCTTCCTTTTATTCGGCGCCATGCGCATGGGCTGGGTGGCCGCCTTTGTTTCTACGCCGGTGATGCGGGGCTTCATCGAAGGACTGGTCTACGTCACCATCATAGGCCAGGTGCCGCATCTGATCGGCATAGAGGGCGTCTCAGGCAACTTTTTCACCAAAGTCTGGAATGTACTCCAGCATCTGTCGGATGCTTCGTTCGCGCCGGTACTCACCGGACTGCTTAGCCTCGCTGCGATGCAGCTGTTGCGACCCTTCGCACCGCGCGTCCCCGCTGCGCTGATTGTGATGATCGTCGCCACCGCCAGCATCGGCCTACTTGGCGGCGAGGCGGCGGGCGTTCATGTTGCCGGGCATGTCCCGTCCGGGCTGCCCCACCTAGTCGTCCCGAGTTTCGACATAGCTATATTGCAGGCGCTCGCCCCGGGTGCGCTCGCCATCGTGCTGGTCGGCTATGCGGAGTCACTCGGCGCAGCAAAGGCCGCAGCGATCGAGAGCGGAGGTGACATCGATCCAAATCAGGAATTGGTCGCGCTTGGGCCAGCCAATATCGCCAGCGGCCTGTTCGGCGGATTTCTGGTGGTAGGCAGCCTGTCGAAGACCTCCGTGGCTATTGCCGCGGACGCTCGCAGCCAAGTCGCTAATCTCGTCGCGGCAGTTTTTTGCCTCCTCACGCTGATCTTCTTGACGCCCCTTTTCCGAAACATGCCAGAGCCGACGCTTGCCGCGATTGTTATCGCAGCGATGCTACATCTCACGAAGCCGCATTACTTACGCGAACTCTTCGTCCGGAGCCGCTGGTCGTTTATGAATGCTGTGATTGTCATTGGTGCCGAGCTTACCCTGGGCGTGATGCACGGCATCGCTTTGGGAGTCGTTCTATCCCTGCTTGTATTGATCTATGTAACGAGCCACCCACAAGGAGCGGTGCTCGGCCAGCTTCCCGGTACCGAGGCCTATCGCGACGTTCGGCGCCACCCGGAGGCCGGTACCTTTCCTGGTTTGCTGATTTGGCGCGTTGGCGGCGACTTATTCTTTGCGAGCGTCGGCCAAATGGAAGCAGGCTTGAGAAGCTCGCTCGCCGAGATTCGCCCTCCGATAAAGCACGTGCTTTTAGACATGGGCTCAGTCAACTTTATCGACGTTAGCGCTTGCGATGAATTGATCACATTCATCAAGCAGCTACAAAGCCGGGATGTCACCATCGCTTTCGCCCGTGTCCGAGATACTGTCCGGCAAGATATGCAGCTAGCCAAAATTGAGAGTGTGGTGGGCTTGGCCGACTTTTATGAACGTGTGACCGATGGGGTATGTGCCTGGCAGCGCCAAGAGCCACGTTCGTAGTCAAAGCTATTGAGCCAGGCACGTGCGACCGTGTCGGTAGCGACAGTGATGGAATGACCCGGCTTGATCTGGCCGCCTGGTTCAAGCCAGTGCGGAGATCCGCATCCCGCGCTTGCTGAACGCCGACAGCAGTCCGCCCGGACCGGTCAGCACGCCGATCGGCAGCAGGCAAAACGTCGGCGGGCTCGAAGCATGGGACGCGAGCGCGACGGGTAGGCGTGCGACGAACATCTCACGCGCCGCATCGCCTTCGAGGAACATTCCCATTTCGGGAACGCCGCGCTCGGCGAGGCTTTTCACGAACATGTAGAGTTCCTCGCCCTTGCGCTCGCGGTAGAGGGTTTCGCAATACCCGCCAATCGGGCCGAACCGCTGCCTGGCCTCGAGCATGAAAGCGATGACGTTTTCATCGATGGCCTTGTTCAGCGCGACGAGATCGACGGGCTTCTGCAGCGCCTCGACCTCATGACGCGCCAGCAATGCCGTGATCGGACGATTCAACTCCTTGGCACGATCCACGATAACGCCGCCGGCCGACGGCATCGCCGGCTTCGTCTGGCCTTCCGCCAGGAGCACCATCGCGATCAACAATCCCGGCAAGCCATCGATCTCGGACTGCGGGATCGGCTGTGCGGCCAGTATCTTGCGAAGCTCATCGGATACCGGTCGACTCAACATCGGCACCAGCGGCGGCATCTTTTCGTGCGTGGTGACGGATGGAAGCTTGATATTGTCCATGTCGATCAACACCCGGCTGCTCTGCTCAAGCAGGCGAACGCCGTCGCGGACAATATCGGTGGTCACGGAGGCGGCGGTCCGCGCGTATCCGAACACGATACCAGTGGCATTGTCCGGAGTTTCGATGCGCCAGAATAGTGCGCGATGCTCCTCGGCGCGGGCGACGTCACGCCATCCGGTCGCCGCTGCACTCAACGCCAGGGACATGAACGTGCGGCGATCCATCGCCTACTCCTTCGTTCACGCAGGACGAACGCGATCGCGGCATCATAGTTCCACGCGCAGGGCGAACGGACTCGATCAAGTACCTGTGACGGGCCGAAAAACGTCAGAAAGCACAGAGCGGCGATCAACCCCGATTGCGGAGACGATCGCAAAAAGAGGTGGAATGACCCCGCTTGAACAGCGCGGCGCAGTCGCGTTCGTCGAGATCATTTCATGATGAACATCGCACCATGAATCAGTAAGCCAATTTCATCGTCCGAAAATCTTCCTGGAAACTGCTGCTTGATTGCCTCTCTGACAGTGGCATCAGCCTTTGGCTCCAGCCACAGCGGCTCGATAGCGTTCAAAACGAACCGATAAACGTCGGGAGGTTGCGACTGAAGGAAATCGACTATATGAGCCATCGTGGCTTCCTGCTGGTATGCAGCCACGTGCGCCGGGATAACCAAAACGACGGCCTCGGCCGCGGTACGAGGGGGCACCAGGCGCTTTCTTTAATGGGACGCCGGTGTCTCTTAGCCCCACTTCGGCGGGGTTTTTTTCTTGCCGCAAAACAAAACCCCCGGTCGAGGCGGGGCTTGGTCGACTTCCCAACCACATGCTAGATCGCGCCAAGCTTGCGCCAAGGCCAACAGATCCGACCTGTGATCTTTAGACTTCGCTCGCTCAGCGAGCGTCGTCAACTCCGAAGCTCGCTTCTGATAAAAGTCGCGCGTTGCTTGCATTTTAATCTAAGCAGCGAAAAGGAGGCTCCTAGGCCCCCCATCAACTGCAACTCCGCACAGTTAGATTCGGGTATTGCCTATCTGGATTGGGAGCTTGTGTCGCGGGTGCATCGCCCCGCTTCGGGAGTTTCGCTCCCTTGGAATCTCCTATGTTAACGTCGATGATTGGCGAGCGTTCCGATGTTCCTTACAGTGGAACTGAGGGCGAGCCCCACCCGATCTTGACCGCAGTCGATCGCATCGATGGACAATATTTTCCTTTGTCTGTTGGGCTTTGCCGGCACCGGCAAGCTGACGATTGCACGAGCATTTGCCCGCTCCGTCGGCGCCAAGGTCGTCGACAATCACTGGATCAATAACCCGATTTTCGGCCTCATCGATGCGGACGGTGTGTCGCCTTTGCCGGATGCGGTCTGGAGCCAGACCGCCAAAGTACGCGAGGCCGTGCTCGAAACAATCGCGACGCTGGCAAAGCCTCGCGCGAACTTCGTATTCACGCACGATGGCATCGAAGGCGAGCGCTACGACGAAGACGTGTTGCGAGGCATCCAATCAACAGCGGCACGCCGCGGCGCCCGGCTCATCCCCGTCCGCTTGGTGTGCAACGAGGATGAACTTGTACGTCGTATCCAATCGGCCGATCGCGCACCCATGCTCAAATGCACCGATCCCGCCGACGCGATCCACAAGAGTCGCCACCACGCCGTGCTCGATCCAAGGTTGCCTGGGACTCTGACGCTCGACGTGACAAGGTTGACGCCCGAGCAAAGCGTCGAGGCAATTATCGCGCACATCAAAAGTCTTGGAAGCTAAACAGATCGAAGGTCAGACGGTGGCTCGGCCATACATGTCACGGTTGAGGGACACCCTGAGCCCTCATCCGGGGTGGGCATGTCAGTCACCCCACCAGGCTGGAAGTCGAAAGATCACGACGCCATCAACCCCGATGATGACATCGCGCCCGGCGGCATGAGCTTCCACCATTCTTTCCAATCCGATCTGGGTGAGCACCACGCTTTTCCCGTCCTCCAATGTGTAGTCGGCTCCCTCCACGAGATGGAAGCTGTAGGCATCCTTCTCATCACCGCGGGTTGCAGAGTGACGAACCGCAGGATGATGATCAGGACTGGGCTGGGAGGGTCCCGGCTTGGTCATTTACGGGCTCCCGAGAGATCATGGATATCCAGGTAATGACGAGCGCAGCAGCAATAAGCGCCTCACCCGCGATGATGACAAACCACAGCGCCACGATCGCAAACAGAACGTAGCGTCGTATGCAGCGTGCAAGGGCAAGTCCGGGAATTGCCTCCTCCTCGGTTCTTGCTTAGTGATCTAAGGGTCGCACATTCTTCCTGGGCGTGCCAGTTTTGATGGCCCATAAATCGCCGACGCAGCCCCGTGGAGCTTGGAAGAAGAGCCAAGCTGCCGTTCCGCCCGGCCTGTGCCTGCCCGCATCACCCGGACGCTTTTTCTTCCTCCACGCGTTAACCGATGCCGGTGCGTTAGGATGCGAGCGCTGACCCTTCGATTCGACCTCCCAGCCCCGTTTCCCCGGAGCGGGCATGGCAACCGGCGGAGGTAACATATGCGTGGATGGTGGATCCCTGTCACGTTGGCAGGCGCGCTCGCCCTTGCGGGCTGCTCCGACGCCCCAAAAGAGTCCAAAGGCGACAAGGGCGATCCCGGGCCTCCAGGACCAAAGGGCGATCCGGGCGTTGCCGGTACGACGCTGAGGGTCGTGGCTCCCCAATCATCGACTGCATCGTGCCAGACCGACGAAATCATGATCAGCGCATATTGCACCGGCACCTTTACCAACTATCCGCTGGTCCCTCTTACGAACGGTGCACGCTGTGGCGCCAACCCCAATTCGACAACCCTGCGGGTGACGATCGTCTGCGCAAAACGATAGCGCGGAGCTGGGCCAGCATGCCCCGCATGGAGGAGGACGAGGTGCACGAACGCATCCGAGGTCCCGGCAAATTTGCAACGTCGTTCAAGCGCGCCGAGCTATTGGATGTCCATCGTTTCCGCGACGGCCCATAGCCGATCTGCAAGCGTGCGCGCCGTAGCAGGCGCCATCCGGACGCGCACGATTTGATCCGTTGGACGATGCCAATCGTCGAGCAGGTGCAGCGTGACTTCTATGTCCTTGTCCACACCCCTGGCCATCGCCAATTCCGCGGTGCCCAGGTCATGCGGTGGCGCCCCTCTGAATTCCGCGACCATGCCGGCCCTCCCTGGCCCCATTGCGTCTCCCACGACCGCGGGCTCAACCGGGACCCATCGACTCCATGATTTGCCACATGATCCAAACGGCCAAGCAAAAAAGCCCAACACAGATTCCGAAGCAGCCGAAGACGCCCATGGAGCTGCGCAGCCAATCCCTTATCATGCGTCCATGGCTCCGATAGCGAGCGCGGCATCAAGACAGATTTTACACCTGTAAGGTGGGGTTTGAAACGACCCGGCCAACGAGAAGTTATCAGCCGGAGGCGAAAAGCGTAAACCGTGCGGACGTTTTGAACAGACTAAAACCTGGAACACGCGCGAGGTGCAGACGTTGTATCGACACCGAATTGCCCGACTTGGGTTGGTGGTCCATGCGTCTTACCCTCGCTTTTGGTACGCTTGCTCTGTTGAACAGCGCCTTCGCTTGGGCCGACCGCGCACCCTCCGACGAGGAGCGGATTGCACCTCTGGTCGCTGCGCAGGGTTGTTGGGGCGGAGTAATAACTTTTGTTCACGACCAACGTAAATTCGAAGTGGAAGGCTGCCGCTGCAGCGACGCACAAAAATATCATCTGGAATTTGACAGCGATCTGAAATTGATCGCGAAGCGACTGGTTCGCTAGCTCCGCCTGGTCATTGCCTATCGCGGGAGTGCTCTGCTCCTGCCTCCAGCGCCGTACGTCCGTTACCAGGGATTCGGCACACACCCGCACCGGCGCCGCGTGCTGTCATCATGCATTGCTCATAGGAGACAAATCCGCGATCACTCGGTACAGCCAGAAGGCATCTGGACTTCGCCTTTCCGCTGGGCAAGTCTTTTCAAGACAGCCCAACCTCAGGGAGGATTCAATGCCGAAACTCAGCATGCTCCCGACCATCCTGACCGCCGCTTTTGCGTTCGCCGCCGGCCCGGCGCAGGCCGAGATGAAGAGCCAGTGGGTCGAGTACAGCCACGGCGACACCAAGCTCAAGGCCTATATGGCCTACGACGACAAGGTCAGCGGCAAGCGCCCCGCCGTGCTGGTGGTCCATGCGCGCGAGGGCATGACGCCGAAGACGCAGGCGCTCACCGAGCTGTGGGCGAAGCTTGGCTACGTGTCGTTCGCGGCCGACATTTTCGGCTATGGCCAGGGCGTGCTGCCGAAGGATGTCCCTGAAATGCAGGCCCAGATCGCGATCTACAGCGACGACCGCCCGCTGATGCGCGCACGGACGCAGGCGGGATACGATGCGCTCCTCAAGAACCCGATGGTCGACCCGGCGAAGGTCGCGCTCATCGGCTACTGCTTCGGCGGCGGGGTCGGCGTCGAGTTCGGCTCGACCGGCGCGCCACTCGTCGCCAACGTCTCGATCCACGGCTCGTTCCGCGACCATCACGCCGGCTGGGCGAGGAACGCCAAGGGCATGTATCTGATCCTGCACGGCGCCGAGGACCAGGGCTTCCCGCTCCCGGTGGTCGACAAGGTGGTGCAGGAACTGCGCGGCGCCAAGGTTCCCTTCCAGCTGGAGGTTTACAGCGGCACCGGCCACGGCTTCTCCACGCCCAAGAACAAGGACGAGGAGCGCGCCAACGCGCAGTCGATCGCCTCGACCGGACGGACACTCAAGGAGCTCTTCGGCATCTGAGCGCGGCGGTCACGTCGCAAGGCGATCTGTGAGGTGGATTGAAGCAGCCGCGCTGCTTCACGCGCATCGATGGACAAGCGATCTCCTTCGCGGGGCTTTGGTGCTGCGCTTCCCCTGATCCGTCCTTTTTTCGGTCCCCTGCGACACGCAGCAATCGCCATTCGCGTGATGGCCGTCACAGCGTTTCTCACCGCCGGGCTTAATCTCCACCCCACAAGGATGGAGGGATCCATGCGGTTCGACACCAAACAACTGCTCGAACGTCTGACGCTTGCCCTCGGTGTAGCCGCGGTGGGCATCGCGCTCCTTGCCACTGTCGCGCGGTCAAGCGGCGACCCGATCCTTGCCCGTCATGACCCGGCGGTCATCGCCGCCGCCCACGATTAGAACGCCCGGTCCTGAAGTGCTGGCGGATTGGGGTCAGGGGGTACGCGCTCGACTCCCGGCCTTCACCACCTAAATATGCGGGCATGTCATCGGTTGCCGCGCACCTCGCCCAGAAGCTCACCCAGCAGCTGCCCATAAAGGACGAAAGCGTCCTCCGCACCGTTGCGGAAGCTGCCAATTACGCGCTGGCGCTACCGCGTGCTTGAGCGCCCGGATGCTCAAGATCGTTTGCGTTTGCTCGCTTCGTCGTGCCGGGCAAACGCCTCGATGCCGTCAGCGGTCAAGCATGTCCTGTCGTTGCTCAGCGACAGCCGGTTGCGTCGTTGCCGCCGCTTCCTGCCACCAGTCACAGGCGACCCTCAGCAACGTCACCCGGTGAACCGGATTGTCGGCTCGTTCGGCAGCATTCGTGCACTGCCTCGCATTCTGCGCATAGAGCTCGGCCAACGTCATCGGAGGTACTCCCTCTCAAGAGCGCAAACACGCGCTTTCTCCGATGTACCCTCTCTCTTAGGGGCCGATGTGAGGTAAGGCACACAGTGCCCGGATTATTGCACGTCTCCGCAGGGGCGCTCGTGGCAGGTGGGGCGCTACCCTTCCGGGTGGCAGGCCAAGTCAGGCCCGGCTGTGCGGGACTTTTCTCTTTTTTGCCTTTAGGTTGGACGAGATTCATTTCGTCGTGCGGCTTGGGCGACGCCGCGCCGCCGCAACGCGGAGGACAGCGCAGGCATGAGATGCACCCTTGCCGCCATCGCGTGCGCGGTCTCGCTCAGCACGTCCGCCGGCGCCATCGTCGGTGACGCGCAGCCGGCGGAGTCGCCGATCATCCGGCCCGCGGTGATGATCTGGAGCTCACGCGGCGGCTGCAGCGGAGCCGTCCTGGGCCAAGACCTCCTGCTGACTGCCGCGCACTGCGTCAACGCCGCCACCCAGATCAGAGTCGCGGGGCCCGGAACCGGATGGACCGACGTGAAGACCGTCGCGCAACATCCGCAATTCAAAGCCGGTGAGCGGGGCACGCCGGATCTTGCGCTGCTCAAGATGATCAAGCCAGCGCCGGCGTTGCCGCCGACGCTGCTCGCCGCGCGGCCGGCTGCTGTCGGCGACCGCCTCATCATCGTAGGCTACGGACTGGCCGCCGAGGACGATCGCTGGACGTTCGGCACCGCGCGCATGACGACCCTCACCGTCAACCGCCTCTACAATAATATGATGGAGCTAATCGATCGGGCGGCGATCGGCGAACACCGCACGCTCGGAGGCTGCAAGGGCGATTCCGGCGGACCGGCTTTCGCCGTGCGCGGCGGCGCGCCGCTGCTGGTCGGGATCATCACGGCCGGTCGCTGCGGCGGGGCGACCTGGGCCGCGCCGCTGGCGCAATACCATGACTGGATCGTGGAGACGGCGCAGCAACTGGGCTCGCGGCTCGGGCCGTGACCTCGCCATTTCGCTTCAAGGCTGACGGCGGACATGCGGCACGGCGCAACCGCCTGACCCTGGTGATCCGGCCGTGACCTGGCCGCCGAGAGTGCACCGCTCGATCGGTCTTTGAGCAGTTTGAGAATCGCGTGGACTTCTCTTTTGAGTCAAAAACAGTAATTGCCCACGAAGCGGACCGCCCTGGCCAGGGAAACCACTTCGCATGACAACGTTATATCTTCTGTGCGGAAAGATCGCGGCCGGGAAGTCGACGCTCGCACGTCGGCTCGCGGAACGCCCCGCCACCCTGCTGATCACGATGGATCATTGGATGTCGCTCCTGTTTCCGACCGAGAACAGGACGATCGAGGATTTCGCGCGCCTATCGGCGCGACTGCGGGCTGCGATGGGTCCGCACGTCGTCAACATCCTGCGGCATAATCTCTCGGTCGTTCTCGATTTCCCAGCGAACACGGTGAACTGGCGTAACTGGATGCGATCATTGATCACTGACGCCGACGTCGCACACGAGCTCCATGTCCTGGATGTTCCGGACACGATCTGCAAGGAGAGGCTTCGCCGACGAAACGCGGACGGCGAGCACCCATACCAGGTCAGCGAAGAGAATTACGATCTATTCACCAGCTATTTCGTTCCTCCGGGACCCGGCGAGGGCTTCAATATCGTACTCCATACGCCCTGACGGGTTGGCCGCCGCCGCTACGGTTGCGTCCTGCCGCTGACCGTTCCGTCCTGGGGCATTAGCTCAATCTGTTGGGGCAAGCATTCTTCGGATTTCTTCGTTGCTCATGACCGACGCGATTTTCCCGTTCCTATATCGCAACGAAATGTCGTGATGTTCGCGGTCATAGGAATCAACGCAGTCTGCCGCAAGGATCACCTCCCAATCTCGCTGATAAGCGTCGATCGCCGCCATGCGGATACAGGCATGAGTGTTGATTCCCGCCAGTATGAGCCCATCCGGGTTGAGACCGGTGAGGATGCCGTCGAGAGTGGTGCCATAAAACGCACTGTATCGTTTCTTAATAACGACCGGATCGGACGGAGCGACCGCCAAGTCCGAAACAATCTGGGATCCTTCTGTTCCTTGTATTGTGATGCGTATTCCCTTCGCCCTCATTTCCGGGAATGCGTCTCGCAGGTCCGGCTGGAACTCCTGACGAACCCACACTATGGGCCGGCTGCGGCCTCGCAAGATGCCGACGAGCGCGTTGGTGGATTGAACAAGCCTCTGCCTCGAGGACGGTGCCCATGCTCGAAGAAAGTCATTCAGCATGTCGATTACGATCAGCGCGGGCGCGTTCATGGGGCGAGGTTACAAGAACCCCTCCTCACACCGCAACGTAGCAGTGGATGGGGACAGGCCCGTCAGCTCGTCTGCATGCCGGCCGGACGGCAGCCGCGTCATCCATCGCTACGAGGAAATGACGGCCGAGAAATACAACCGCCCGATCTCCTGACGTATCTGCGCAAGATCGAAAAGAACACCGCAAGATCGCGTGAGCGTGCATGAGCGCGCTGAGGCAAGCTCGCCGGCGTTCCTCCCTTGGACTTGGGCCGCTGACAGGCCGATGCCGTCAGCGGCCCCCTTTCCGATTTTGCCTTGCGGCCATGGCTATGACGGTCGCGAGCGATCGCGGCGTGCGCGCGCCCTACAACTGGTGACCGAACAGCCGCGGCGGCGACGCGGTGCGAGATCCCCCGAACGGGGACGTGACGCGCGGGGCCGGCCGGTTGGAAGCCTTCGCCCTGACCCCATTCGCCGGCGAAGACGCCACCCGTTTCCGCTCCGCGCCGCCGGTCGTGTCCCGGCGCGGGCCAGCGAACACATGCGCGTACTGAAAGTTCTGCGCCGCGGGAACCGCGAACGAGCCCGCCGCGGTCGGCGCCGAATAGTTCGGGCGCGGCCACGGTGCGACCGGCGGCGGCGGCACCTCACCCGGGTGCGGCGGCGCTTGGTCGAAGCCTGGCACCAAGGACACCGCGACCGCCAGGCCGGAAGGATCGGCAACGCCGAAGCTCGCCGGGCTCGGCACCGTCAATGCCGGCGCGGACGTCGCCATATCGGTGACGACCACGCGCGGCCAAAGTCCGTGCGCCGGCGCCGCGTGCGCCGCCCATTGCTCGGGCGTGGTCGCGGTCTTGGGCCGGTCAGCCGCCGTCGGCACCACGTGAACGATCTTGAAGCCGCGCGCCTTGAGCTCCTGGAGGATCACCGGCAAGGCTGCGGCGGTGGCCGCGTGGATGTCGTGCAGAAGCAGAACCCCCTTGCCGCGCGCCTCCAGCCGGCTGACGGCGCGGCGCGCGATCTCGGCGGCGTTGATATGCGTCCAGTCGTCGGCCACGACGTCGACGCTCCAGGTCATGACGCCATGCGCGGCGAGATACTGCTCGACCGAGTCCTGCCGCAACAGGCCGGGAATGCGGAAGAACGGAGCAACCGCATCGGGATCGCCGAGCGCCGCGCGCAGCGAGGCAAACCCGCCTTCGATCTGCGCCGCCGCCTGCGGGACCGACATCCGGCTGAAGGTGAAGGGATGAGTCTGGCTGTGATTCGCGATCGTGTGTCCTTCGTCGTGGACGCGGCGCACCATGGCGGGATAGGCGTTGGCCATCTGTCCGACCATGAAGAAGGTCGCCTTGGTGCATTCGGATGCCAGCGTCTCGAGAACGCTGCCGGTATGACGCGGCACCGGCCCGTCGTCGAAGGTCAGAACGACTTCCCTGTCGTTGAGCGGCAGCGTCTCGTTATATTGCATCGCGCCGATGCGCGCATGCTCGCGCGGGTCGACCACGATGGTGCGAGCGACCCCCAGCGCGCCGGGAGGGCACTCCGCCGCGACCGCTCCGCCATGGACCAGGGACGCCATCAGCAAGGAGGCAGCGAGGATCGCGCGCATGGCCTTATGCTCCAGCGAAATTCGGACGCGCCCCGCACGAATCGAAAGACCGTACTGCGAGAACCGGGGCGAGGCAATTTCCACGGAAAAGCCGGTGGAATCCCCTGCCCCGGCGGTCGCATGCCGGAGCGCTAGTGTCCCGTTTCCGACGTTCGTATCATCTCGCAGGACGCACTTTTACGAACGTCGGAAACAAAGGGACACTAGCAAAGTCTATTCTAGTGTGGCTTTGCATTTGACGTTCCTATGAAGGATTCGCGGCAAAGACTGTAGGAACGTCAAATGCGCCACACTAGACCGGCATCACCTTGCCGGTGGCGATGTCGTAGACCGCGCCGGCCACCTTGAGCTTTCCGGCCGTGACCAGCTCGGACAGGATCGGCTTCGCGACCAGAAGCGACTTGACGTTGAGGCGCACGTTCTCTGCGGTGGCCTCGGCGAGCAGATCGGCGGGCTGCTTCGCCTGCGCCGCAATGACGGCGGGCCGGATCGCGTTGGTCAGGCTCGGCAGGTGACCGGGAAGGGTCGAGCCATCCTTGACCACCTTGATGGTCGCGTCGACGGCACCGCACTTGCTGTGGCCGAGCACCATGATGAACGGAACGCCGAGCACGGCGGCGCCGTATTCGAGGCTGGCGAGGCCATCCTCGTTGATGAAGTTTCCGGCCACGCGCACGACGAACAGTTCGCCCGGGCCCTGGTCGAAGGCGAGCTCGGGAGCAAGGCGGGAATCCGCGCAGCTCACGATGCTGGCGAACGGATACTGCCCCTGCGCGCGGGCGACGCGTCCCGCCGCGTAGTCCCTGTTGGTCGGCGCATTGGCGGCATAGCGGGCGTTGCCCTGCTGCAGGCGCGCAAGCGCCTCATCGGGGCTGATGGCGTTCGGCGGCGGCGCAGCCGACTGCGCCCACGCCGGCAGCGGCGGAAACGCGGCGGCGGCCGCGGTCACGAGCCCGGCGGTCAGGAGGCCACGGCGTGAAAAGCGCATCAGATCGCATTGCTTGCACATGAACGCTGAGTCTCCTGGGTTAAGAACCCGCTCGCTCGCCCGCCGACCGGAACCGCAATAGCCAATTGCAATCCCTCACGTCAATGCGAAAGCCGTGACGCGCGCTGCGAGGACGACGCGCGCCGTCCTCGCGCCAACGCCGCCGGAGGCGACGTGACAATCCGTGTGATGAGAACCGGTGTGATGACGACCGGTTATGACGGCCGCGTTATGATGGCCGCCTGCGATGCACGTCGGCCACGACGACCGGGGTGCGCGCGGAGCGTGCGCGCAGGAAGATGGAGAAACCAATGGACGAGCTCATGCGGAATGCAACCGGCGCGACGCCGCGGCGTGGTTTCTTCCGGCGCATCGCCGGCGCGATGGCGCTGGGGCTCGCGGGGTTTGCGCCCGATCCGTCGCGCGCGCAGGGCGCAGCGGCACGGCCCGGCGGACCGGACTGGCCGGGGCCGCTGAAGGGACGCCATCGTCAACTGGTGGACGCGTACGAGATCAACAAGGGCGCCCCGCTGGCATTCGCCCATACGTTCCTGGCGACAAGCGAACCCCCGAGCGCGAACGTCGTCGCAGCGACAGCCGTCGTCGTCCTGCGCCACGACGCATTCCCGCTCGCGCTCGGGGACGAGATGTGGCGCAAATACAAAATGGGGGAAGCGTTCAAGATCAACGATCCGGAGACCAAAGCGCCCGCACTCAAGAATCCGTTCCTGCACCCGAAGGCGGGCGTGCTGCCAGCGGACGGCATGGCGATCGACCGGCTACTCGCAAGCGGCACCGTGTTCGGCGCCTGCCACGTCGCGTTGCTGTTCCAGAGCAGGATGCTCGCCGGCAACGCCGGGGTGAGCGCGGAGGACGCGGCGAACGAGTGGACCGCAAACGTGATCCCCGGAATCACGATCCTCCCTTCGGGGGTATGGGGCGTGAACCGCGCGCAGGAGGCGGGCTGCACCTACTGCGCCGGAGGCTAAGCGGGGCGCCGCAAGTCCGTCGGCGAAGAATGCGGGCACGCTCGACCGGTCTGCGCGCGCGAACAACCCGCGGCCGATCATCGTGCCGGAGACAAGCGCCCGCGCTCAGGCTCCCGGAGGACTCGATGCGTCGAACACCTGCCCCAGGGCGATGGCGCGCACGCTTCGCCGCTGCTCGGCCTGCGGCCAGGCGCTGCATCCGCGCCGCCGCAGGAAACGTATGTTGAGCCGAGGCGTTGACGCCGTAGCCGTCGCGCACGACCGGCGCAGCCGAACGGAGGCCGAACCATGTACGCAGTTGCACGACACCTGCTGGCGGGCACGCTGGCCGCGTTGTCCGCCGTTTCCGGAGCGGAGGCCCAGATCCGCGGCCGCCAGCCGGCGCTCGACTGGCAGACATTCCTGGTCCCGGAGTTCGGGACCACGGTGGAATATCCCGCGAGCATCTTCCCGGTCCCGGACGGAAAAGCGGAGAAGGGATTGGGCCAGCGCTTCAACAGCGCCGACGGGCGCTCCGTGCTGACCATCTACACACGCGAGAACGCGGCCGGCGACACACCGGCAAGCTACCTCAGGAACAACCTGCGCACGGGCCGGAGCGTGCTCGACTACGAGCGGGTGACGCGCAGCTTCTTCGCGATCTCCTCGGAGCGCCGGGGGCTGATCTTCTACAGCCGCTGCAATTTCTCCGCCGAAGCCGGCGGCGCCATCCATTGCTTCGACCTGGTCTATCCGCAGGACGAGAAGCGCGCCTGGGATCCGGTGGTCACACGCATCAGCCGGTCGCTGCGGCCGCTGGACGGCTAGTGTGGCGGATTTGACGTTCCTATCAGCATTGCCGCGAGTCATTCATAGGAACGTCAAATCCAAAGCCACACTAGGATCATATAGTTGCTGGTGTCCCTTTGGTCCGACGTTCGTACGAGCGCGTGCTGCAAAGGGATGCGAACGTCGGAACCGGGACACTAGAGAGGAAAGTTTGTGCGCTGTGCGGAGCGGGCGCCACTGGCGCAGCGACCCCGCCATGGCTAGCTTGCGGTGATCACCGGCAGCGGCGTGAGCACGGGCGCCGGTGGCTGAGAGACCGTTTGCGCTCCCGCCTTCGATCCCGGGAGATTGCGATGGCCTCGTTGTTCTTCATCTGCCCGAAAACCCGGCACAAGGCCTCCACCGGCATCGAGACCGACGCAAAAAGCCTGCAAGCGGCGTGGACGGGAACGATGAAAGTCGATTGCCCCCACTGCCACGCGGCGCACGACATTTCCGTGCGCGACACCTACATCGAGGCCGTCGCGCAGGACGATTCGGATCGGCTGTATCGGTTCAGATGACGCGGGCGGCTCGACGGCAGCGCTTCGGAGAATCGAAAGCCGGCTTCATCCGGCGGGGCGCGAGCCGCGGGTCACGCGGCGGGTGGGAGGCTCCCGCCACTGGCAGCCGTACGGCCACGGCTCCTTCGGACAGGCAAAGGTGAGCGGGCGGGCGGCATTGGCAGCCGGCTGATCGATCTTGGCCGCGAGCGGGGCGACCTTCGCCGCCGGCTGATCGGTTTTGGCAACGGCCGCCGGCCGGTCGGCATTCTCGTCGGGCGTGGCGCCGGCAAGCGCCGTCACCACCGCGGCGCCGAGCGCCAGCGCCACGGCGCCGGCTATGATCCTGGAAACTGACATTCGGTCCACCCACCCTACTCCCGGTACCCTGCCGGGAGGCTACTGGGTCATTAGTCGCCGCGACGCAGCAAAAGGTTCACGCGGCGGCAGGCCACGTGGAGCGGCTGTATCTATTTGACAAGACAAAGGAATCCAGGTCGACGGGGCGGGGTTCATGGCGCTTCCAAGGCAACGGGCCGGCCCGCCCGGGAGTCATCATTAACCCGATCTTAATTCCGTGCACGGGGGGGGACCGGCGACCACGGAAATCCCTACCCGCGACGCGACGTCACGCCTGACCCGACCGGCCGTGCGCACCGCCGCCATCGGCGCCGACCGGGCCCGCGGCGCATCACGTCGCCACAGGAACCGGGGGTGACGGCATCGGGTTATGCCCACACGCCCCGGCGCAAAGCCCATAGGGAGGTTGCCATGGCCAGATGCGAGACGTGCGGAAACGATTACGACAAGGCGTTTCAGGTGAGCATGAACGGCACCACCCACACCTTCGACAGCTTCGAATGCGCGATCCACGTGCTGGCGCCAACCTGCGAGAATTGCGGCATCCGCATCGTCGGTCACGGACTCGAAAAGGACGGCACCTTCTTCTGTTGCGAACACTGCGCCGAGGTGGTCGGCGTCACCGGATTGCGCGACCGCATCGGCGCGGCGGCCTAACGCGGCGCCACGGTCCGCGCGGAACCATTATCGTTCACGGCAGGTTCACCAGGGCGGGCGCTCAATCGCGCCATGCCATCGACCTCGCTCATTCTCATTACTCTCCGGGAGAGAAACAGATGCTGAAGAAAGTTTCGCTCGTCGCCGCGGTCGCCGCGACACTCTTGATGCTCGCACCCGCCTATGCGCAACGCGGCGGTGGTCCTCCGGCCGGCGGCGGTGGCGCAGCTGCCGCGCCCGGTGGCGGTGGTGGTGGCGCTCCTGGTGGTGGCGGCGGTGGTGGTGGTGGCGGTTGTGGTGGCGGTGGCGCGGGCATGACCCGTGGCGGCGGCGGTGGACCCGGTCCCGGCGTGCGTGGCGGCGGCGACGTCAACCGCAGTTTCAACCGCGGCCACGGTGGTGGTGGCGGCGGCGGTCTGGTCGTCGGCCGGCGCTATCACGGCGGCGTCTGGTACGGGACGGGAGGACGGCGCTTCTGGCGCGGGCAATGGTACCCGTACGGCGTCGGCCCGTGCTGGCTGTTAACGCCCATCGGCTATGTCTGGGTCTGCTGAACGATCGCGTCGCCGATCGGACGAACGCGGAGGGGCCGGGATCACCGGCCCCTTTTCGTTTTGCGCATCGGGCACCGCGCGGGTGCAAACGATGTGCGATGCGCGGACCGGGTGAGCGCGGCGTCCCACGCGAACGCTTCAATCCGTGCGCACGCGGCGAATGAGCGCCTGGATCTGCTCATGCAGATCCGACACCAACGGCAGCCCGCCGACCGAATCAGCCTGCCGCAATAACGCCGTGCGCACATCGTCGGGCAGGCTCGACCATTGCAGCACGACCGCCGCGCCGAGATATTGCAGGGCGGTCTTGTCGCCCTCATGCAGAGTAATGGTCTGGGCCTTCAAGTCCGGCATGGGGCTTCTCCTGCGTTGCCGCCATTCATTCATATAGGGCAGCGCACGGACAAGCGAAGGCGTTTCGTCGCGTTCAAGCGGTTGTCGTCCGCCCGGTGGGCGCTCACCGCGGAGCCGCTGCTGGAATTCGTTGCTCGGAACGAGCGGCATGCCGCCGTGGACTTCGGCAACGACAGCGTCGGCGGCGGTGAACATCGCGCACGACGTAACGCCTATGGTCAATCTTATACAGACAGGGGCCACCCCGCGGGCGCAGTCTGAGTCATACGTCGCCCCCTGCGATCATTCCCCAAGTGGTTTCCAAGCGACTCCATGGCCATCCCGTCTTCGCAGTGATCGGGAGGTGGCGCGCGCGGCTAATTCGCGCAGGATTCTGTGCGGCCCGACAGGCGGCCAGAAGCGATATTCCCGGATCCGTCCGTCAAGCGCCACCCGTCGACCCGCGTGATCCATAGGGGCCGCTATGTAGGCGCGCCGTCGGCAAGCAAGCCAACGGAGGCGTCCACCTCGGCCCTCGTCGAAGTTCTTCAACAAGACGTCGACTTGATTAAGCCCGCATCAAATCGCGTCTGGCTGCTCGCTCACGAGCCCGCGCCGGAGCCGTGTTTTCCGGCGTTCTGTGCTGCGCCGGGGGGCGTCATTGCATCCTGCGGCGCCTCTCCCCCGGCTTCCATGGCGTCGGCCTTGGCCGTGTAGTCCTGGTGAATCGCGAGCAAACGGCTCGAGGCCGCCTCATCGGAAGCGATCGCGGCGAGGCGGAGACAGATGTCGGCTGGCGGCGAAGATAAGCGGCACTCGGCATGCAAGGACAACCCCAATGGCCGCCAACGCGAAACCCGCCCAAGCGTTCCACACAAAAAAGGGTCAGGGGTACGTTTATTTTACCGCGCGCAGGGGACCCTGCGGAACCAAAGTTCCAGGCGCGGCTTATTCCGGCGCAACGGAGGCGACGATGTCCGAGATAGACCCGTGGGAAAAGGCAGCGGACTGCGAGCGGGCAATTCAGGCAGCCGCGGACCCGCAACAAAAGACGATCCTGAAGAACCTGCGCTATCTCTGGATCGCACTGGCCAACGAAAGCGAGTGCATGAGCGCTGACGAGTTCGCCCACGAGAGCGAGACGATCGGTCGTCTGCACGTCGCACTGGCGCGCGCCCGCGCCCCCTCGCTCCACTAGCGTCCCGCGTCCGACATCATCGAAGCCGGCGCGCGGCTTCTGGTTTGAACCAATCAATTCCATACAGCGCGGCATTTCCGCAGCGTCCCCCATCAGGACGCACGCGCAGCCGCGTGTCGGCGCCGAAGTCTGCGATCAAGCAACCCACTGCGCTTCGGCGGGGCTTTCTATGCTGCACGCTTGCTACGTGCTACGCCGCGCGCGAGTCCGGTAATGACCGAGCCCAGTAATGACAACGCGGCCAAAAACTGTAGAATAAGTCTCAAGGTTTCTTTCGCCGGCAAGGCTCCGGCTGGAAAGAGCATGCCGATCACGCCGTACCTCGAGAGCCATAGATTCGATCCCGAGACCAAACGGGTGATGGGCATCGCGTTCGAGATGGCTCGTGTGGCACTTCGATTGTCCGATCGGACCGACGTCGCCAGTGAGATCATCGCCACCAGGATCATTCAACTTGCGAACGCCGGCGAACGCGATGCGGACCTGCTATGCGAGGGCGCGCTGACGTTCCTTCGCGAGCAGCAAGGACAAGGCGGCAGCCAGCCGGTCCCGCCGTTGCCGGGAAGCGATTGACCCGCTACGTTCGGGGACGAGCGCGGTCCATATGGGAGACCCGCCATGAAGATGGTTCATGTCGCCGCGGCGCTGCTCGCGGCACTATCGCTCAGCATCATCGGTCAGCGGCCGGCCGCCGCCGAAATCCACCGGCCCTGGTGCGTGGGCTACGTCGCGACGATCACGTTCAGCTGCACCTTCGTCTCATTCGAGCAATGTATGGAGACAGCGCGCGGCGGCGGCGGCTCTTGCGTGCAGAATCCCTGGTTCTTGCAGTATGGAGAACGCGGCCCGGCCTCCGATGCCAGGCAGGCCAGCGGGCGAAGCAAGCGGCGCTGACGCAGCGGCTCAATCGGCGAGCGAACGCTCGCGCTTCGATGCCGCCGGATTCTGCCCGGACGGTTTCCCATTCTTCGCCGGCGTGCGGGCGCCGTGAGCGGTCGCCTGAATGAGATGATCAACGACGCTGACAGGATCCTGCGCGGGCAAATCCCGGTTCAGGTCAGCGATTTTTTCCCACCACTCCGCGGAATATTTTCCACCCATCACCCACTCCCCGATTACCCATGACGGCGACCCTCATTAAGAATAACCGAGGCGAGATTATGGACGGGTGTCCCGCCCCGCCGCGTGCGGAACCGTGGGAACCCGACAGCCGAACAGGCCATCAGTTGCAATCCCAATGACATAGGCGGCGCCGAAACTGCCCGGGTGCACCGCGCGGAAAATTTGTGACGGGTGTGATGCAGCAGCGTTTCCGGGCGCTGGATGGCGGCGCCCGCCCGGCTCGCGACCATCCTAGCGACACGCACCGGCCCCGATTAAGAGTGAACATCTCGCGGAGCGGCCCGGCACGATTCGCGTTATGTTATTAAAAAGAGGAGCTGATCCTGGCGGGCGCGTTCGCACCGGGGGGCGCAAATGCGCGACACCGCTCGCAACGACCCTGCTTTTCCCCCGCTCTCCGCCTGCGTCATTCCATGGAACCTAAGTTCCCAGCGCACGTTTATGTGGGCCAACCGAAAGAGGAGAACACAATGGGTAAAGGTCTTTTGCTCTGGCTGATCGGGATTCCGATCCCAATCATCCTGCTGATCTGGCTGTTCGGCGGGCTCCACTAGCGTGGCGCTCAGCCAGTTCATCGTGCTCAAGCGCAAGGGGCAATGGGCGGTCAAGTCGAACGACCAGGAGCGATCCTGCTCCAGCCAGTTGGAGGCGATCCATGCTGCCATCCAGCTCGCCAACGAGTGCGGCAAGAACGGCAGGGCCTCGGTGGTCTTGCTCCAGGCGGCAAAAAATCAGTTCGAGACGATCTGGACGTACGGCGAGAGCCCTTTTCCTCCCGCCAAGTCGGACTTGCCACCGCTGTCGGAGGCGTCGTAGCGCGGCCGTGCGATCGCCGTCGCGCCGTCGAACAGAAAAGAGGCGCCGCGTGCGGCGCCTCTTCTGTCTCCGAGCCATGACGAGTGAGCTGGCAGTCTCACGATCCCAAACGGCGCATCTCTGCCAAGGTCGTATCCGTTTGACGCGGCTCGCTTAGGCCATCGCATCTCCTGCGACTCAACGTCCTGACCGAATCACGTTTGCGGCAGGCGCGCAATTCCATAGCGGCTAATCCCCAACAAAAACGCGAGTCCGCGCCGCTGTCCCGTGGTTGGGCAACGGGCCCCCGGGCAGAGCCGCCGCGGGTGGAGGCCCCGGCACGGCGGCGCGTCGAGGGAGGCGGCCGGAAGCAGCGGTCACGGCGCATTCCCGGATGACGCGGATGCTACAAAGGATTCGTGTAACAGTTGTCGGGGATGATCGGCCCGCGCCGGCCGCGCCAGCAACGCGACCTCTTGCAGCGCTGCCGCCGGCGACGCACTCTCATGAACGGCTGCCTGAGGACAAAGCCGGTCAAACATTCGGATGCGTGCCGAGGCAGCGGAGGGAGCCTCCCGTGAAGCCCTTCAAATCGCGCGCAATGATGCTTGCCGCGGCGCTCCTCGCCTGCGCAAGCCTTCCCAACAGGGCCAACGGCGAGACTGTGGCAATGAAAGAGCTCACTCCCACCGGCAAGCTTCGGGCCGGCATCGTTTACGCGCCGGCGTTGTCGGTTTTCTTCGCGGTCAGGGATGCGGATGGCCGGCCGCGCGGCGTCACCGTCGATCTCGCCGACGAGCTCGCCCGGCAGCTTGGCGTCGCCGCGGATTTCATGGTCGCGCCCAATTCGGGCCTGGTGACCGACGCCGTGGAATCCGGCGCGGTCGACGTCGACTTCATGCCGGTCGACGACGAGCGCAAGATGCGCGTCGCCTTCGGCCCGAACTATTGTCTGATCGAAAGCACCTATATGGTCACCGGGGCTTCCGGGATCACAACCCTCGCCGAGGTCGATCGTCCCAATGTCCGGGTCGTCGGCATCGCCAACACCACCACGATCCGTGCCGCCGGCCGGAGCTTGAAAAATACCACGATCACGGCGGCAACTTCGGTGGAAGCGGCCGTCGAGTTGCTTCGGACGGGCGCGGCCGATGCTTTCGCACTGTCACGCGATTCGCTTCCCCCGTTTGTGGCGCAACTGCCGGGCTCCCGCATCGTCGACGGCGGCTTCCAGCAGACCGGCATCGCCA
>Ga0207643_10000468_pt1 | contig 26130 bp, 27 predicted proteins | sample KBSMisM62_FD_184313 | JGI IMG/M metagenome (GOLD analysis project Ga0207643, IMG submission 184313) | Miscanthus rhizosphere microbial communities from Kellogg Biological Station, Michigan, USA - KBS Miscanthus M6-2 (SPAdes) (version 2) | ecosystem: Host-associated > Plants > Roots >...
CCGATGGAGGCGATCGGGCGCACCCGTTCGCCGAGCGGAGCTGTGCGGAGTGGGAGGGGTCGGTATGAGCGTTCGGGCACGCGGGGCATCGATGCTGCCCTGGTGGCTATTCCTGGTGACCGGGATCGCCTGGTTGCTGATCTCGCTGATCGTGCTCCGGTTCGACATCACGTCGATCGCCGCCGTGGGCGCGCTGTTGGGCGTGGTGTTCCTGATGGCCGGCGTGAACGAGTTCGTCCTCATGGGGGCCGTACCCGGGTGGCGCTGGGCCCACGCCCTCCTCGGCGTCCTGTTCATCGTGGGTTCGATCTGGGCGTTCGTGCACCCGCTCGACGCCTTCTACGAGCTCGCCGCGATCCTCGGCTTCCTGTTGCTACTGAAGGGCTCGTTCGACATCGCGATGGCGTTCATGACCCGCGAGGTCAACGACCTGTGGTGGCTCGGGCTCGTCGTGGGGATCATCGAGGTCCTCCTGGCCTTCTGGGCATCGCAGCAGCTGTTCGCGCCGCGCGCCGCGCTGATCTTGATCTGGGTCGGATTCATGGCGATGTTCCGAGGGTTCACCGAGATCTTCTTGGCGTTCGAGGTTCGGAGGCTGAGCAAGGAGCTGTCGACGGCATAGGAACCGGCTCACGGAGCCGTCGAGGGCGCGTCCCGTTGCCCGACGCGAGGCCTGGACCGGTCGAGGGAACGGAGGCGTCGTGAACGAGGATGGCAGCGGGTCCCAGGAGCAATCGCCGGAGGAGCTCGAGGCCGAAATCGAACGGCTGAGGGCGGAGCGGGAGGAACTGGAGGCACGGGTCGAGACCCTGGAGGCCAAGCCCCAGAAGCGGCGGCGGTTCCGTCGGGTCCTGACCCCCATCCTGGTGGTGCTCTCGATCATCGTCTTCACCGTCACCGTCCCAGCGGCATGGGGTGCTCGGACGGTGCTGAACACCGATCGTTACGTGGCGACCGTCGCGCCGCTCGCGGACGACCCGGCGGTCCAGGCATCGATCGCGACGAAGCTCACCGACCAGGTCTTCTCGGCGTTGGACGTCCAGGGGACCATCTCCGACGCCCTCGCATCGCTCGGCGAGCGTGCCACGGTGCTGGCGGGCCCGCTCACCACGGCCGTGAGGGGGTTCGTGCAGGACCAGGTCGAAAAGGTGGTGGCGAGCGATGCCTTCAAGACGTTCTGGGTGGAGGCGAACCGATTCGTTCACACGCAGGTCCTGGCGATCCTGCGCGGGGACACCGAGAACATCAGCATCGTGGACGGAAAGGTGCTCCTGAACCTCCTGCCTATGGTGAACCTCGCGCTGGCATCGATCCAGACGGTCGCATCCGACCTTGTCGGCCGTGACGTGACGCTGCCACAGATATCGGAGAGCGAGCCGCCGAGCGAGGCGATCACCAAGATCGAGCAGGCGCTCGGCCTCGATCTCCCCGACACCTACGGGCAGATCGTGGTGTACGACTCGCAGGACCTTGCGGCGCTCCAGCAGGCCCTCTACGTGTTCGAACGCATCCTGCTCCTGCTCCTGGTCTTGATCCCGATCCTGGTCGCCGCGAGCCTGCTGGTCTCGACGCGTCGGCGCCGGACGCTGATCCAGCTCACGACCGGAGCAGCGGTGGGTCTGGTCCTGGTCCGGCGGATCGCGATCATGTCCCGCAACGACCTGTACGACAAGGTCGACACCCAACGGTTCCCATCCGTCCGCGTCCTGACCGATGACCTGATGGAGAGCCTGTTCCGGTACACGTCGATCCTGCTCGCGATCATGCTGCTGACGTTGGCGATCGCCCTGATCACGGGTCCGTACCCGTGGGCGGTTGCCGCTCGCGGCTGGGTCCGCGATGGGGCTCACGCGATCGCTTCCGCGTTCGGCGGTCACCACGAGCCGGAGACCGGTCGGGCGCGCTGGATCCGAGAGCACCGCGATGCCCTGATGCTGGCCGGCGGGGTCTTGGCGCTCCTCCTGCTGCTGCTGTTCAACCTGTCGTGGTGGGCGTTCGCGATCGTGACGTTGGTGATCGCGCTGTACGAGATCGCCCTGGCGCGGCTGGGTCATGAACCCGAGGCGGCCGATGCGGCGTAGGGGCTACTGCATCGGGGGGAGTTTCGGGCCCCAGTCGTAGACGACGGTCGTGCGGACCAGCAGGTCCTGCACCGACTCGTTCCGACTGCTGACCGCGCTCCAGAAGAGCCCGACCGGGAACAGCGCGCACAGGGCGGCGCGGACGAACGCTCGCCACAAGGGCAGACCGGCGTCGCGAGAGGACACGACGCGCAGGCCGAGCACGCTCTTGCCCCAGGTGCGACCGGTGTTGGCCCAGCCGATCGTGAGGTAGGCGATCAGCAGGATCCAGCCGAGCGCGCTGAGGCGCATGGTCGAAACCTCGGGCCACGAGAACCGGTGGGGGTGGAGGAAGAACCGGACGCCGCTCACGGCGAAGTACACGCCGACCACGGCCACGATGACCACGAGGAGATCGATCGCGTCGGCGAGGAACCGGGAGATGACCCCGGCGCGCTGGCCCTGCATCCCCCGAGCCATCGGCGGGGCGGAGACGGTCACGGTCGCTCTTCGGGTTGGGGGTCGACCGGCCCGCCTGCCGCGGGGTCGCTCGCCTCGCTCGGGGCGTTCGCGGGCGTCGAGGCGGGCCCATCGCCGCCGCCCCGCCCGAGCAACCGCTCCCGCAGCCGCGAGATCGCCCGGTCGGCGTTCATGCTCTGGACGCGGATGCCGCCGACGGTCTCGTTCGTCATCGACCCCATCGCGTCCTGGATCAGCTGCATGAGGTTGAGTTCATCGATCACCTCGCTCGCGATCGCCGTGAGGTCGAGTCGGCGCACCAGCGCCTGCAGGTCGATCCTGTCCGCGACCGCCTGGATGTCGACGCGGCGCACGACCTGATCGAGGTCCACGCTCGCGACGATCGCGTCGAGGTCGAGCCGGGACACGATCTCGTCGATCGGCACCCGTTCCACGATCGCCTGCACATCGATGCGTTCGATGATGCGATCGAGATCGATCCGGGCCACGATCGCGTCGATGTCCAGGCGTCCGATCACCCGGTCCAGGTCAAGCCGATCGATGATGCGATCGAGCTCGATGCGTTCGGCGACGAGCTCGTTGAGGTCGATCTGGTCGAGGGCGGCGTCCACGACCTGTGGGACAAGCAACCGCAGGAACGCCGCGGCCGCATCCTCGTCGCGGGGGCGTTGCTCGCGCCACCGAGCGTCGAGCGTCCCCAGCCGAGTGCCCGCCTGGCGGAGCGGCTCCTGGACGAACTCCGGGCTCGTGACGAGAGAGAAGAACAGCTCGGCGCTGCGCACCATCGTGGTGGCGGCGCGAGCGCCCCATTTCGCGCCCTCGAGCGCGACCCCGATCGCCGCGCCCGCGACGAGCGGGACACCGGAGGCGGGGCGGGCGGTCTCGTCGCCGGGCGCCTCGCCCTCGGCGAACGGCTCGCGGCCGAGCGTGCGCGCGACCGCCTCGGCGAGCACCTCGGAGGCGAGCGCCGTCATCCCGATCGCGATCCGGAACGTCTGCTCGACCAGCTGCTCGAGCGGCGGCGGGGGCTGCGCGGCGACCCGCAGGGGGACGACCTTGCCGAGGCGTTCGGGTGAGACTGCGCCCTCGTCCACGGATCGTCCTCTCGTTGGGGGTGCCCATCATCACCCCTGGGCGGCGAGGTGCCAACAGCCGGGTCTTCGCCCGGGCTACCATCGCCGTGCCCGAACGTCGTCCGGGCACCTCTGACGACGCGTGCCGGAAGAAGACGAGGAGTCGTGGAGCCGCACCCGCCTGCCCCCGGATCCGAGGTTCCCCCTGGTCCCCCCGCACCCGAGCCCGTCGTAGGATCGGATCCGCCGATCGCTCCCGGTCCGGAGGGGGAGGACGCGAGCGACCCCGGCCGGATCGCCCGCGCGCGCCGCTCCGCGGCCGAGCTCGAGACCAGGGCGCGACGGGAGTTCGACCGCGCGCGCGAACAGCACGTCACGGTGCGGCTCGCGGTTCAGGCCTTCGAGAGCGATCGCCGACGCGCAGGGGGTCTCCTGGCGGGCGGTCTCGCGTACCGGATCTTCCTGTGGCAGATCCCGCTCGCGCTGTTCCTCGTGAGCGCGCTCGGCCTGGCGACCGAGCTCTCGGGGGACGACCCCGCCGACCTCGCGAGGAAGACCGGCATGACCGCGGCGCTCGCGGGCACGATCTCGGAGGCCGTCGCCGCCTCGCAGAGCGCGCGGTGGTGGCTCCTGGTCCTCGGTGCGGTCCTCACCGTCTGGGCGGGGCGGGGCGTCTACCGGGGGGCGCGGTTGATCAGCGAGCTGGCGTGGGAGACGCGCGCTCCCCACGCGAGCTCGTTCAAGGGCTCCCTCGCGGTCACCGGTTTCGGCCTGCTCGCGGTCGCCATGCAGGCGTTCCTGCCGAAGCTGAGCGAGGCCCTCGACATCCCCGGGCTGATCCGGTTCGCGTTGGGTCTGATCCTGGCGTCGTCGTTGGCGTTCGGAGTGCTGTGGCTGCTGCCGCGCGCGGACGCGCCTTGGACCTCCATGGTGCCGGGCGCGGTGCTGACGGGGGTCGGGATGCGCCTGCTCGGGCTGGCCGTGTCCACGTACTTCGCGTACCGCCTCGATCACAGCAACGATCTGTACGGAGCGCTCGGGCTTGCCGTCGTGATGATGCTGTTCCTGTTCCTGGTGGCGCGGATCTTCGTGGCCGCCCAGTTCCTGAACGCGACGCTGCATCGGCGCCGCGAGCCGAACGCGGACGCGGGGTGACTCAGCCGCCTTCGGCCGGAGGGATCACGGCCGAGATCATCATCCCCAGGCCGGCGCCGCCGACCACGTCGTGTGGCAGATGCGCCCCGACGTACATGCGACCGAACCCCACCGTCCCCACGACGCCCGCCAGCAAAGGTCGCGCGGTCGAGGGCAGCTCCTCGGCGGCGACGAAGGCGAGCGTGGTCGCGACGGCGGTGTGGCCCGAGATCCAGCCGAGGTCGCCCTCGATGCCCTCGCGGATCGTGACGTCGGGCAGGACGCCTTGAGGACGAGCCCGGCCGCCGAACGGCTTGATGAGCTTGGCGCCGATCCACGCGATCGTGCCGCCGACGGCAAAGCTCGCGGCCAGGCGCTTGCGCCCGGCGAGGAGCGCGAGGACCGAGACCGCGGGCACGGTGCCGACCGTTCCGGCCTGCATGACGGCGCGCACAGGGGTCCGGATCGTGTCGCTCGCGCCGTTGACCGTCCGGAAGAGGCGTTCCTCGTAGCCCGGGAGCTCGCCGCGCCGCGCCTCGGCGAAGCTGACGAGGAACAACGCGGCGCCGAGCCCGAACCGCGCGACCCGTCGGGTCCGCACACCGCGTCTCGCGCTAGGCGGTCCGGCGACCGCGCACCAGTCCCCAGATCGCGGTGACGATCACCGCGCCGAAGATCGATCCGATCAGGCCGCTCGGCCGGAAGTCCAGGCCGTCGCCTGCTATCAGGCTCGCGAGGAGCCCTCCCACGAACGAGCCGACGAAACCGGCGATCAGGGCTTCGGTCCAATCGGTGCGGCCGTGGCTGCGGCCGACGATCAGCTGGGCGACCCACCCGGCCGCCATCGCGATCGCGATCAGTGCGAGGATCAGGTACATCGTCGTCTCCCGTTCCGAAGGTCGGTGCAGTGTACGCGAGTGCGGAGGCCTCGCTCCGACCACTCGGCCCGGCCGTGCGCGTCAGTCCAAGCCGATCGCGAGCGTCGCCCAGACCATCGCGACGAGGGCGAGAGCGCCGACGACGGCGGCCACGGTGAGCCCGACGCGCCGAACGCTCCACACCTGGATCGACACGGGCGGGCGATCGGGCGCGAGCTCGCGGAAGCGTTCGAGGATCGGGCGGCCGTCCTCCTTGAGCTTCTCGCTCACTTGCGTCGGGATCGCGAGCCCGCGGGCGGCGGCGAACGCCTCGGCAACGTCGTCGGGTGAGAAGAACGTGATCGCACGTTCGTAGACGCGGTCTGGATCGGTCCGCAGCGCCAGCGTCAGCATCATGTTCGCCAGGTCGACGGCCTGCCGCCACGGCGTGGGGCGCACCTGGAGGCCGGACACGTCGACGAGCTGCAGGTGGCCGCCGCGGACGAGCATGTTCGCGGGCTTGAGGTCCCGGTGGGCGAGCCCCGAGGCCCAGAGTCGCTGGACCAGCTCCATCCCCTCGTCGATGATCGCGTCGTCGACCTCGGCGTCGCCGAGCGTCGTGGCGTTCGAGAAGAACTCGGTAACGAGCATGTACTCGCGGTCCGGGGTGAGCTCGACGATGCCGTAGGTGGTCGCGACGCCGATCCCCACGTCGCGGAGCAAGCGCAATGCGTAGTCCTCGTAGAGCGCTAGCCTTCGGACCGAACCCAACGGGACCTCGTCCTCGAGCTGTCCGTACAGGATCGAGCGACCGACCTTGTACCAACGGTCCGCTCGCAGGTGGCCGGTCGAGTAGATCTTGCCGAACAGGTGTCCGTCGAGCTCGGCCACCCGCATCCGGAGCGGGCTCGAACCGCCCGAGCCCGCGAGACCGAACGGTTCGATCTCGGTCACGGTGAAGCCGAGCTGGTCGCGGACGGCCACGATGATCGCCTCGCCCCGCGCGCCGCCGAGATCCAGGTGCGCGGCCTTGCCGCCGCGCGCGTAGGACACCGGGAAGACGTCCTCCGGGACGAAGAACGCGAACGCGAACCCGACCGTGATCCATCCGAGGAACAGCGAGTACACCGCGTCGATCGGATAATCCGCGGCGAGCAGGAGCCGCGCCAGCACGACGAGCCCGGTGAGCGCGAACGCACCGGCCCGCGCGAGCCGGCGTGGGCGGCCGGTGGGGGCCAACACCATCGCCGCCCCGAACAGCGTCACCGCGAGCGCGGCCACCGGCAGCGACGGGAAGGCCGTGGTCGAGTTGTTCGACAGGACCGTCACGCCCTCCGGCGCCGGCCGCTGGACCGCCAGGATCGTGTCGAGGAAGTCGACCACCACGTACAGCGCGAGGAGCGTGAACAGGTGCCGCCACCTTGCGAACGACGCGGCGACGACGAGGATCACCACGCGGAGGATCCAGACGGTCAGAGGGTCGGTCAGGCCGTCGAGGAACTTCGCGACGTCGACCAGCGCCGGCGTCCGAAGGTCCTGGAACCATCGCAACAGGGGTGACTGCGCGTTCGAGGGAACGATGGCGAGACCGATCGCGGCACCGACAAGGAGCAGTGCGATCGTCGCCCAGCCCCATGCACGCCACCCGGGCTCGCGCGGCAGGGGAGGCGGCTCGCCGGAGGGGCGTCGGCGCCATGTGGCGTTTCCGAGTTTCGCCGCCGGGTGATCGGACGCGTCGCGCGTCTGCGGCGTCCCGGTTCCGTCGGTCTGCATCGGGCACGGACTCTAGCCCCTGCCGGTCGAGTGTTCATCGTTGGGTGCAACACCACTCCTGTTGGGGTACGCTCCGCCAGCGCCCGAAACCGGGCTTCAAGGGGAGGGTTTGATGCTGGCGTACGAGTGGACGTTCGGCAGTGTGCTGTGGGCTATGGTCGTCTTCTTCTTCTGGTTCATGTTGATCTGGATCTTCATCGGGGTGTTCGCCGATCTCTTCCGTCGAAACGACCTCTCGGGATGGGCGAAGGCCGGTTGGCTCGTGCTGATCTTCATCATCCCGTTCATCGGGATCTTGATCTACATGATCGCGCGGCCGAAGATGACCGAGCAGGACAAGGAGATGATGGCGGCGATGTCCGAGCGGGAGCGCCGGGCGTCCGGGTATTCCGCCGCCGACGAGGTCGCCAAGCTCGCGAAGCTCCGTGACGAGGGCAAGATCACCGCGGAGGAGTACGAGTCGCTGAAGCAACAGGCGATGATGCAGGTCTAGCTGCGTCGTTCATCGAAGCTCCGAGGGCCGCTGGCGCTCCCTGACGACGGGACCCGGCGGCCTTCGAGCGTTCGGAGGGGTTGCGGCCGGTGGAGCCGATGGACGAGGCAGCGCCCGAGGCCCCCGAAGCGCCTGGGGCCGCGGCTCCCCCGGAGCGGCCCGGGACCTGGATCGCTCGCTATAAGCCCGACCTGAGCATCCGCTTCTTCTCGTCTAGCGCCGACGCCGCGAGGGCCCGCCGGCCGACGGACGTGGTCCTGGTCCTCTTCGCTGCCGCGACCCTCGGGCTGGTCTCGATCGTGGCGCCGGATCCGACGGCGTTCGACCAGCGGATCGCCAAGCTGGTCAACGACCTCCCCGGGCTCCTGGGGTGGTTCTGGGAGACCGCCAGCGACCTGCTGGTCTTGTGGCCGCTCGTCCTGCTCGTCGCCGCGGTCGTGGCGACTCGGCGGCTGTTCCTGCTCCGCGATCAGCTCCTCTCGACGGTCCTGGCGGCCGGCGTAGCAGCGCTGGTGTCCGGTGGTTTCTCGGCGTTGGCCGACGGGCTTACCGCCACGGGGCCGCCGACCCTGTATCCGGCCGTCCGGGTGGCGCTCGCGACCGCGCTGATCGCGACGACCTCCCCGCACCTCAGCCGGCCGATCCGCCGCCTCGGCCGCTGGATCGTCATCCTGGGCTCGCTCGGCGTGGTCGCACTCGCGATCGCGCTGCCGCTCGGCGTGGTGTCAGGGCTGGCGATCGGGCTCGGCTCCGCGGCGCTCGTGCACCTCGCGTTCGGCTCCCCCGGCGGGCTCCCGTCGTTGGACCAGGTACGGGCGGCGCTCGAGGAGCTCGGGGTCGAGACGATCGACCTGCGGTCGGCCGAGCTCCAGCCCAAGGGGGTGGCCCTCCTGCGAGCCGAGACGCCGCAGGGGCTGCCACTCCTCGTCAAGGTCTATGGGCGCGACGCCTGGGACGGCCAGCTGCTCACCGCGACCTGGTCGTACCTGTGGTACCGGGACGAGTCGCCCACGCTCACGATCAGCCGTCGGCAACAGGTCGAACACGAGGCATTCGTCACCCTGCTCGCCGAGCGCTCCGGCGTCCCGGTGCTACCCGTGATCGCCGCCGGTGTGGTCGGATCTCGAGACGGGGTGCTCGTGCTGGAGGCCGATGCTCGTCCCATCCAGGAGCTCGCACCTTCCGAGATGACCGATGCACTCCTCGCGGATCTGTGGCGGGCGGTCTCCGCGATGCACGAGGCCGGGATCGCGCACGGGAATCTGGACGCGCAGCGCATGGCTGTCTCGGGAGACGGGTCGGCGTTGATCGGCGACTTCCAGGCGGCTAGTGCGAGCGCGACACCGCCGGCGCTGCTCGCGGATCGCGCCCGCCTGCTGGTGACGACGGCGCTGATGACCGGCGACGACCGGTGGGCGAAGGCGGCGCTGGCGAGCCTGGGTGCCGACGGGCTCACCGAGGTCCTCCCGTACATCCAACCCGCGGCCCTCAGCCGTGCCACGCGACGGTCGCTCAAGGACGCGGGGCACGATCTGGACGCGATCCGGGATCGGGCGGCGTCCGAGGCGGGGACCGAGCCGCCCAAGATCGAACCGCTCCGGCGGGTGACGATCGGTTCGGTGCTGACGATCGCCCTCCTGCTGCTCGCGGCTTACTTCGTCTTCACGGCGATCGCGAGCGTCGGGGTCGACCAGGTGGTGGCGGAGATCGGGAAGGCCGACAAGGCTTGGTTGTGGGTGGGCCTGGTCATCGTCCCGCTCGTCCCGGTGGCAGAGGCGTTCGGCGCGCTCGGGGCGACGATGCTGCCGCTGCGGCTCGGTCCCGTGATCGCGCTCGAGTTCGCGATCCAGTTCATCGCGCTCGCGGTCCCGAGCTCGGCCGCCCGGGTTGCCGTCAACGTCCGCTTCTTCCAACGGCAGGGGGCGCCGGCCGCCCAGGCGCTCACGATCGGGTTGATCGATAGCGTGTTCGGGTTCGTCGTCCAGGTGCTCCTGCTGATGGTGATCGTGTTCTCGGGGCTGGTGACCCTCGACCTCTCGCTCGACGGCCTGAACTTCGACCCCACCGGGAAGCTCCTCGTGCTGGTCGGGATCCTCCTCGTCGTCGCCGCGGTGGTCGCGCTCACCGTCCCGAAGATCCGCCGACCGATCGCGGCCAAGATCGCCGAGGCTCGACCGGCGCTCGCCGTGATCCGCTCGCCGATCAAGCTCGCCGGGCTGCTCGGCGGCAACTTCGTGGCGCAGTTCCTGCTGGCACTGATCCTGGGGGCGACCGTCCGCGCGTTCGGCGAGAGCGCCACGCTCGCCGAGCTCCTGCTGACGAACACGCTCGTCAGCCTGTTCTCCGGGGTGATGCCGATCCCGGGCGGCGTCGGCGTCAGCGAGGCGGCGATCGCCTTCTGCCTCACGGCGATCGGGATCCCGAGCGCCATCGCCGCGGCGATCGCCATCGTCTTCCGCCTGCTGACGTTCTACCTCCCGCCGATCTGGGGCGGGTTCGCGATGCGCTGGCTCCGCAGGCAGGCGTACCTGTAGCGTGCACTGGCAGGCGGGAGTTCCAGCCCGCAGCGGCGACCGAAGGGGACGTGGTGATGATCGGCTCGGCGAGTTACGAGGACGTCATGCAGAACGTCGTCCGCGGCTTCGAGGTCGCGGGGGTCGGGGTGCTCGTCGTCGGCTCGGTCCTCGCGTTCGTGCGGTTCGCGATCGAGCTGTTCGGTCGCCCCTTCGAGGAGGCCTACGAGGGCGTTCGGCAGGGCGTGGGCCGGGCGATCCTGCTCGGGCTCGAGATCCTGATCATCGCGGACATCGTCCGGACGATCACGATCGACCCCACGCTCGAGAGCGTGATCACGCTCGGCGTCCTCGTGCTGGTGCGGACGTTCCTCAGCTTCTCGCTGGAGATCGAGCTCGAGGGCGTGGTCCCGTGGCGCCTGGGCTCGCGAAGAAGCCCGGCCCTTCCTGGTGAGCCGCGGTCTCAGGAGGCAGAGCGGTAGCGGCTGAGGCCACCGGTCCCGGCGACGAAGAACGTCATCAAGATCCCCGCGGGCAGGGCGCCCCAGAAGCTGACGTTCACACCGACGTTGCCGAGGAACAGCATCAGCAGCCACGTCGCCGGGAACGACCCGATGACGACGACGCCGAACAGCACGAGCAGGAACCCGATCATCCCGGACCTCCTCCACGATGGACGACGCGATGTTCGCACGGCGCGCCCGGCGTGTGCGGGAGATCCGGGTTCGTTGGCGTCAGCCGACGAGGGCGTCCGCGGCGACCGCAGCGAAGAGCAGGGCGAGGTAGACGATCGAGAAGCGGAACAGGCGCATCGACTCGGCCGGGGACGTCCCACGCCACAGCCGGAGCGCGCGCCAGACGAACCACCCGCCGAGCACGACGGCCGCGACCAGGTACACCAGACCCATCGAGGCGACCGGCACCAGCAGCAGGGACGTCCCGAACAGCACCAGCGAGTACAGGAGGATCTGCTTCCGGGTCTCCTGCGGTCCTCGGACGACCGGCAGCATCGGGATCCCGGCCGCGCGGTAATCCCCGCTGTACCGCATCGCGAGCGCCCAGAAGTGCGGCGGCGTCCAGACGAAGACGATCGCGAACAGCACCCATGCCGCCGGTCCGACCGTCCCCGTGACCGCCGCCCAGCCGACCAGGGCCGGGACGGCGCCGGCGGCCCCGCCGATCACGATGTTCTGGACGCTCGTGCGCTTGAGCCACATCGTGTACACGAAGACGTAGAAGGCGATCGCCGACAGCGCGAGGCTCGCCGCGAGCATGTTCACCGTGATCGACAGGAAGAAGAAGGAGATGGCGCCGAGCACGAACCCGAACGCGAGCGCGCTGTCGGGCTCGACCAGGTGGGCGGGGAGCGGCCGCTTGCGGGTCCGGCGCATCACCTCGTCGATGTCGCGGTCCAGGTAGCAGTTGATCGCGTTCGCCGAGCCGGCGGCGATCGTGCCGCCCACCAGCGTCACGAAGATCAGGCCGATGGAAGGCAGCCCGTGCTCCGCGAGCATCATCGCCGGCACGGTCGTGATCAGCAGCAGGACGATGATCCGCGGCTTCGTGAGCTTGAAGTAGGCGGCGGTCGTCTCGCGCAGGCTCGAGCGTTTCCCGTTCGAGCGCGCGTCGCCCTCCCCGGCCCCTCGGGCGTGACCCGCGAACCGACGGCTCACCGTGGCGATCGCCACGAGGACGCCCCAGATCAACGCCGACAGGACGACGTGCGCCGTCACCGAGGCCGACGACAGCCTCGACCACACGTTGGCGGCGCCCACGAGGATCTGGGCGACGTAGAGCAGCAACGTCACCGACGACAGGATCACGAGGTCCTTCGAGCGGTTCGTCATCGTCCGGGCCCGGATGGCGACCCAGATCACGAGCAGCAGGACGGCCGCGGCGAGCACGCGGTGGACGAACATCAGGGTCGCGACGCCGCCGAGCGTCGGCACCAGCCGGCCGTCCATCAGGGGCCAGTCCCGGAACGCGAGCCCTGCGGCCTCGGCCCGGACGTACGCCCCGACGATCAGCAGGGCGAACGCGGCCCCAGCCGTCCACAGCGTCAACCGGGCGAACCTCGTATCCGAGCCCGCGATCGACGGGCCCTTGGTCGGCAGCCTCACGTAACAGAAGGAGTTGGCGGTGATGTTCACCAGGACCGCGAGCAGCGTCATCGCGGTCGCGAAGTGCAGCGTCACCAGGGTAGCCTCGAGCTCGCCCTTGACCACGACCCCGCCGAGGGCGGCCTGCGCGAACACGAGTCCCACCGCGGCCAGGCTCGGGACGAGGATTTGCCGCACCCGCCGGTACTGCCGCCACGCCACCACGGCCTGGAGGCAGATCAGGATCACCGTGATCGTCGCGAGCAGCCGATGGGAGTATTCGATGATCGCGTGGGTCTCGAGCGGCGGGATCCATCGCCCGAAGCAGGTCGGCCAGCCCGGGCACCCCAGCCCCGAACCCGTCGCTCGAACGAGCCCCCCGGCCGTGATGAGCAGGACCGTCGAAGCGGTGGTGGCGATCGTGAGTTTCTGGAAGCGCGTCATCGTTCGAGCCGGGGCTCGTCCGAACGATAGCAGCACGCCTCCCGCAGGGGGGCAGGTGGCGGCGGAGCCGGGTCCCGCGTTGACATACTGCCTGCGTGCCGACGCAGGATCGCACCGCGCCCGCGCCACCGTCGACGGCGATCCAGGCCGTCCGCGGGCCGGTCGACCTCGAGCTCGAGCGGTTCCTGGGCGACCGCCGCGCGGAGCTGGCCGGGATGGACCCCTCGGCGGTCGCCCTGGTGGACGAGCTGCTCCGCCTGCTCCGCGCCGGCGGGAAGCGGGTTCGGCCGGCGCTGTGCTGGTGGGCGTTCCGAGCGGCCGGCGGCGGTGAAGGCGACCCGATCGTCCCTGTCTGCGCGGCGCTCGAGCTCCTGCACACGTCCGCCCTCGTGCACGACGACCTGATGGATCGGGACGCCGAGCGCCGCGGCGTCGACGCGACCCACGTCCGGTTCGCGAAGCAGGCGCCGCCCGGGGTGGACCCGGAGGCGTTCGGGACGTCGGCGGCGGTCCTGGTGGGCGATCTGGCGCTCGTCCTGTCCGAGCGGCTCCTGCGCACGAGCGGGTTCGGGTCCGGCCGGCTCGATGCGGCGATGGCCCGCTTCGACCGGATGCGGGCCGAGATGGCGGCCGGGCAGTTCCTCGACGTCTCTGGCGCGCGCGAACCGGCTCGTGTTCGCGCGCTGAAGACCGCTTCGTACACCGCCGAAGGCCCGGTGCTGATCGGCGCGGCGCTCGCCGGGGCCGGGCCGGAGGCCGAGGGTCCGCTGCGGGTGTTCGGGCGGCTGGTGGGGGAGGCGTTCCAGCTCCGGGATGACGTCGCCGACGGCGAAGCCGGGAACGAGGCCGTCGCCGCCGTCGAGGATCTGGTCGCACGCGCCACCCGAACGCTCGGCGATGCGCCGCTGCGTCGCGAAGGCATCGACGCGCTGATCCAGATCGCACAGCTCCTTCGAACCCCGAGGGCGGCCTGATGCGGGTCTCGAACGCGGAGGTGGGCGCGGCGCGTCGCATGTTCGCGAGCCTGCCCTCGGCGGCCGTGGCGACGACCAACGCCGACGGGTCCCCGCACGTCGTGCCGCTGTGGTTCGTCTGGCCCGAGGAGGCGGTCTTCGTCTCGACGCGCCAGGACGGCCGGACGTGGGCGAACGCCCTCCGCGACCCACGGGTCGCGATCACGATCGACCTGGGTCGCGCCTGGGTCGAGGTCGCCGGCGTCGAGATCGTGGGCCGGGCCGAGCTGCTCGCGGCCGAGAGCGCCGCGATGCGCAAGCCGGTCTCGGCCTGGCACGAGAAGTACCGGCCGTTGCTCGCGGGGGAGGGGTTCGCGCGTTTCGCGGAGGAGGTCCGTGGGCTCGGGTTCCTCCGCGTGGTCCCGGACGCCGTCCGCGCTTGGGATCACGCCCGGGGGCGCTGATCCCCCTCGCTTGCCGCCGCCGGAGAACCGGGCATAGGGTTTGTGCGGAGCTTCACAAGTCGGTTAGCATCCTTTGTGAAAGTTTTCACAAGCGGTGGGGGACCTCGTGCCGAGCTCGAACCAGCAGCTTGACGTCGACGCCCTGATCGTCGGCGCGGGCCCGGGAGGCTCCACCGCCGCCTACCACCTCGCGCGCCACGGCCTGGACGTGCTCATGGTCGAGAAGGCCGCGTTCCCCCGGGAGAAGGTGTGCGGCGACGGGCTCACGCCGCGTGCGATCGTCCAGCTGCGGCGGCTGGGGATCGACACCGACGATCCGCGGTTCGAACGCCACCAGGGTCTGCGGATCTACTCGCGCCGCGTGACGCTCGAGCTCCCGTGGCCCGACCTCGAGGAGTTCCCCAGCTTCGGCCTGATGATGACGCGGGCGGAGTTCGACGAGCTGCTGGCCCGACACGCCGAGAAGGCCGGCGCCCGATTGATGGAGCGGACGGAGGCGGTCGGGCCGATCCAGGAGGACGGCTGGGTCACCGGCGCCACGATCAAGGGCGAGGACGGCGAGGAGAGGACGGTTCGCGCGCGGTTCGTGATCGCCGCGGACGGCGCCTCGTCGCGCTTCGCGTCGCAGGCCGGCGTGCGGCGCGATCCGTCGAAGCCGCTCGGGATCGCGGCGCGGCGCTACTACCGCGTCGAGCGCCGCCCCGGTCCGTGGCTCGAGGTCTGGATGGACCTACGCGAGGGCGACGACACGATCCTGCCGGGGTACGGATGGCTGTTCCCGCTGGCCGACGGCTCGATCAACGTGGGCGCAGGGCTGCTGAACACGTTCCGCGACTTCAAGGACCTATCGGCGCAACGCGTGTTCGACGCGTTCTGGCGGATGCTGCCGGCCGAGTGGAACGTCAACGAGACCTCGGCCGAGGGCCGGGTGCTGTCGGGGCCGCTGCCGATGGGCTTCTCGCGGACGCCGCCGGCGACCCCCGGCATGCTCGTGGTGGGCGACGCCGCGGGGATGGTCAACCCATTCAACGGGGAGGGCATCGCCTATGCGATGGAGGCGGGCGAGCTCGCTGGCGAGCTGATCCACGAGGCCCTGGTCAAGGACCGGCCCGGCATCGCGCACCTGTACCCCACGGAGCTCCGCCAGCGCTACGGACGCTACTACCGGATCGGCAACGTGTTCGTCCGGGCGATCGGGCATCCGCCGGTGATGCGGGCGCTCACCGAGTACGCCCTGCCCCAGGAGTGGCTGATGCGCTTCATGCTGCGCCTGATGGGCAACCTCACCGACGGCCGGACGGGCGACGCCCGCGACAAGATCATGTACGCGCTCGAGCGGATCGTGCCGGCGTCGTAGGGGGGCGGAGTGGTTCTGGCGAGCGAGCTGTCCGAGTACCTGCCCGTCGTGATCCTCGCCGTGCTCGCGCTCCTGTTCGCCGTGCTGTCGCTCGCCGTGTCGGCGCTGTTGCGGCCCGACCGCCCCACCCCCGCCAAGCTCGCGCCTTACGAGTGCGGGATCGAACCCGAGCGGCTGCCCAAGGGGGAGCGGTTCAGCGTGAGCTTCTACACCGTGGCGATGCTGTTCATCATCTTCGACGTCGAGACGATCTTCCTGTTCCCGTGGGCGGTCGGGTTCCGCCAGCTCGGGTTGTTCGGGTTGATCGAGATGGCGATCTTCATCGGGCTGGTGTTCGTTGCCTACGTGTACGTGTGGCAGCGGGGCGGCCTGGACTGGGGACAGGCCGAACGGCCGCCGCTGATCGAGAGCGAGGCCGAGCCCGAACCCGAACCCGTGGAGGAGCTCGCCCGTGCCGGTTGAACGCGTCGAGGGCTTCCAGACCGGTCGCACGGCCGAGCAGGGCGAGGAGGAGTTCAAGCGCGGGCTCCTGCTGACCACGCTCGACAAGGCGGTCGGGTGGGCGCGGAAACAGTCGATGTGGCCGGTCACGTTCGGGCTCGCGTGCTGCGCGATCGAGATGATGGCCACGGGCGCCGGCGACTACGACCTCTCGCGCTGGGGGATGGAACTGTTCCGCGCGTCGCCGCGGCAGGCCGACCTGATGATCGTCGCCGGCCGGGTGAGCCAGAAGATGGCCCCGGTGCTGCGCACGGTCTACGACCAGATGCCCGAACCGAAGTGGGTCATCTCGATGGGCGTGTGCGCCTCGGCGGGCGGGATGTTCACGAACTACGCCATCGTGCAAGGGGTCGACACGATCGTCCCCGTCGACATCTACGTCCCTGGTTGCCCGCCCAAGCCCGAGATGCTGATGTACGGGATCCTCCGGCTGCACCAGCAGGTCGCCAAGGAGCCGGCCACGTGACCGCGCGGGGAGCGCGCCGAGCGTGAACGCCGCGGGGATCGCCGAACGCGTGCGGACCTCGTTCCCCGACGTGATCGTGGCGCGCCACGAGGCGAGCGTCATCGTGGGTCGCGACGACCTGCTGGGGGCACTCGGATCGTTCCGCGAGGACCCCGAGCTGCGACTGGACTTCCTGTCGAGCGTGACGGCCAATGACCGGCCGGGCCGCGACCCGCGCTTCTGGGTGGTCTACGAGCTCGCGTCCACCGAGCACCGTCACCGGCTGCGTGTCAAGGTCGGGGCGTCGGAGGACGACCCGCACGTCCCCTCGGTCACCGGGGTCTTCCGCACCGCCGACTGGTACGAACGAGAGACCTACGACTTCTTCGGGATCGTGTTCGACGGGCACCCGGATCTGCGACGCATCCTGCTTCCCGACGACTGGGAGGGTTGGCCGCTCCGCAAGACCGAGGAGCTCGGCGGCGTCGACACGAGGTTCCACGGCGCGTTCATCCCGCCCGTCGACCGGAGGACGTCGTGACGGCCGACCGAGCGCCGAACCCGATCGGCGAGCCGTCGGCGGCCTCCACCCGCGAGATCCACCAGGAAACCATGCTCATCAACATGGGCCCGCAGCACCCCTCGACGCACGGGGTGCTGCGCCTGCTGCTCGAGCTCGACGGCGAGACCGTGCTGGCGTGCACCCCGATCATCGGGTACCTGCACACGGGGATCGAGAAGAACACCGAGTACCGGACGTGGCAGCAGGGCGTGACGTTCGTGACCCGCGCCGACTACCTCGCACCGTTCTTCAACGAGCTCGGCTACTGCTTGGCGGTCGAGAAGCTGCTCGGGATCGAGGCGCCGCCGCGCGCGCAGGTCCTGCGGGTGCTGTTCTGCGAGATGAACCGCATCGCGTCGCACCTCGTTTGGCTCGCGACCTCGGGGCTCGAACTCGGCGCCGTCAGCGTGATGCTCTACGGGTTCCGCGAACGCGAACAGATCCTCGACATCTTCGAGGCTGCCACCGGTCTGCGGATGAACCACGCGTACGTGCGGATCGGCGGCGTCGTGATGGACCTGCCCGAGGGCGGCCTCGACCGTATCGGCGACTTCCTGCGGATGATGCCCGGCCGGATCGACGAGTACGAAACGCTGCTCACCCAGAACCCGATCTGGATCCAGCGCAACCAGGGCGTGGGTCTGCTGTCGGCCGAGGATGCCCTCACCTACGGCGTCACGGGCCCGACCCTGCGCGCCGCCGGCGCGGCGCGGGACGTTCGGCGCGACGAGCCGTACGGCGGCTACGAGACCTACGACTTCGACGTCGTCACGAGCGACGGAGCGGACTGCTACGCCAGGTACCTGGTCCGGATGGGGGAGATGCGCCAGTCCCTGCGGATCGTCGAGCAGTGCCTGGATCGTCTGCGCGAACCCGGCCCGGTGATGGTCGAGGACCCGAAGGTGCGCTGGCCGGCGCAACTGGAGGTCGGACCCGACGGCATCGGGAACTCGCCCCGGTACGTCACCCACATCATGGAGGAGTCGATGGAGGCCCTGATCCATCACTTCAAGATGGTGACCGAGGGCGTCTCCGTCCCGCCGGGCGAGGCCTATGTGCCGGTGGAGTCCCCGCGCGGTGAGCTCGGGTTCTACGTCGTCTCCGACGGGGGGAACCGCCCCGCCCGCGTGAAGATGCGCGACCCGTCGTTCGCCAACCTCCAGGCGGCACCGCAGATGGTCCGGGGCGGGTTGGTGGCCGACGTGATCGCGGTGATCGCGAGCATCGACCCGGTGCTCGGCGGGGTCGATCGCTGATGGCCGTGCTCTCGGACGACGGGCGCCGGACGGCTGAGGCGATCCTCGCGAGGTACCCCGCGGGCCGCCAGCGTTCGGCCGTGCTGCCGCTCCTGTACCTGCTGCAGTCCGTGGAGGGTCGGCTCACGCAGGAGGGGCTCCGCGAGGTCGGCGAGCTCCTCGGCATCAGGACGGCGGAGGTCGAGGCCGTCGCGTCCTTCTACTCGATGCTTCGGCTCCGCCCGACCGGGACGCATGTGGTGTCGGTCTGCACGAACCTGTCCTGCGCGCTCCGCGGCGCGAACGAGGTGTTCGAGGCCGCCCACGAGGCCGCCGGGGTCGAGCACGGCGAGGAGACCTCGCCCGACGGCGCGTTCACCGTTCACCCTGAGGAGTGTCTGGGGGCCTGCGACGCCGCACCCGTCGTCCAGATCGACTTCGCCAACCACGACCGGGTAACGCCCGAGAGGATCGTCGAACTCGTCCGGGCGCTCCGTGCGGGCGAGGTCCCGCCCCCGTCCCGCGGCCGCGCGCCGAAGGACTTCCGCGATGCCTCGCGGATCCTCGCCGGTGTCGAGGAGCCTGCGTGAGCGCCGCGCCGACGACGCGGATCGTCACCGTCAACTGGGACGACCCGAGCGTGGTCGGGATCGACGGGTACCTCGCGGCCGGCGGCTACGAGGGCCTGCGCGCCGCCCTCGCGATGACCCCGACCGAGGTGATCGACCTGGTCAAGACCTCCGGGCTCCGCGGCCGCGGCGGCGCCGGGTTCCCGACGGGCGTCAAGTGGTCGTTCGTCCCGCAGGACACGGGCAAGCCCACCTACGTGGTCGCGAACTTCGACGAGTCCGAGCCCGGCACCTTCAACAACCGCGAGATCATCGAGCGTGAGCCCCACCGGTTCCTCGAGGGGATGGCGATCGCCGCCTACGCGGTCCAGAGCCACCTGGCGTTCGTGTACTGCCGGGGCGAGTTCCTGTGGCCGGGCGAGATCTTGGATTCCGCGATCCGGGAGGCGTACGCGAAGGACGTGTTCGGCGGGTCGGTGCTCGGGTCGGGGTTCGAGCTCGAGGTCGTATTGCATCGCGGCGCTGGCGCCTACATCTGTGGCGAGGAGACCGCGCTTCTGTCCTCGCTCGAGGGGTACCGCGGGCAGCCGCGGCTGCGTCCCCCCTTCCCCGCCGTCGAGGGCCTGTACGCCTCGCCCACCCTGATCAACAACGTCGAGACCCTCGCGACCGTCCCGTCGATCCTCACGCAGGGTCCCGAGTGGTTCGCGAAGATCGGCACCGAGAAGTCGCCGGGCACCAAGATCTTCAGCGTCTCGGGCAAGGTGGAGCGGCCCGGCAACTACGAGCTGCCGCTCGGGACCCCGCTGCGGACGCTGCTGGAGGAGCACGCCGGCGGTGTGCTCGGCGGGCGCCGCCTCAAGGCGTGGACGCCGGGCGGGTCCTCGACGCCGCTGTTGACCGAGGAGCATCTCGACGTCGGCCTGGACTTCGAGTCGATCACGGCCGCCGGCTCGTTGTTAGGGACCGGCGCGATCATCGTGATGGACGAGACCGACTGCATCGTCGAGGCGGCGCGGCGGCTCGTGCAGTTCTACGCTCACGAGTCGTGCGGCAAGTGCACCCCGTGCCGCGAGGGCACGTGGTGGGTGAGCCGGGTGCTCGGCCGCATCGAGCAGGGGTACGGGCGGTCCGAGGACCTCCCGCTGCTGGACGAGCTCGGCGAGAACATCCTGTTCAAGGCCTTCTGCGCGCTCGCGGACGGCGCGGTGAGCCCGATCCAGTCGAGCCTGAAGTACTTCCGCGACGAGTACGTGGCGCACATCGAGGAGCGCCGCTGCCCGTTCACCGGCGTCGGCCCGGGCGCCCAGACCCCGACGGGCTCAGATGAGGACGGGAGCGGCGGGGTCGACGAGGCGGGTCTCACCGAGGTCCTGACGTGAGCACGCCGCACCCCCAGGAGGACCTCGTCGCGCTGACGGTGGATGGGATGGAGGTGACCGTCCCCAAGGGGACGCTGATCATCAGGGCCGCCGAGAACCTCGGGATCGAGATCCCCCGCTTCTGCGATCACCCGTTCCTGGATCCGATCGGCGCCTGCCGGCAGTGCTACGTGGAGATCGAGGGGCAGCGCAAGCTGTTCACCTCGTGCACGACCGAGGTCGCGCCGGGCATGGTCGTCCGCTCGCAGAACACCTCGGACGAGGCGCACAAGGCCCAGGTCGCGAACCTCGAGTTCCTGCTCCTGAACCACCCGCTCGACTGCCCGATCTGCGACCGCGGCGGCGAGTGCCCGCTGCAGGACCAGGCGATGGCGTTCGGGCCCGGCGAGAGCCGGTACACCGAGCCGAAGCGCACCTACGAGAAGCCGATCGCGCTGTCGCCGCTCGTCAAGCTCGACCGCGAGCGCTGCGTCCTGTGCGCGCGCTGCACCCGCTTCTGCGACGAGATCAGCGGCGACCGGTTCATCGAGCTGTTCGCTCGGGGCGCGGGCGAACGCGTCTCGATCGCCGCGGGAGAGGATTTCCGGTCGCCGTTCTCGGGCAACACGGTGCAGATCTGTCCCGTCGGCGCGTTGACGGCCGAGCCGTACCGCTTCGTCGCCAGGCCGTTCGACCTTTCGACCGCCGACTCCGTGTGCCAGCACTGCAGCGCGGGCTGCAACGTCCGCATCGACCTCCGTCGCGGGTCGGTCGTGCGCGTCCTGGCGCGCGACAACGCCGACGTCAACGACTCCTGGAACTGCGACAAGGGCCGGTTCGCGTTCCGGCACGCGGACCTCCCCGGGCGCGAGACCATGCCGCTGCTCCGCGATCACGGGCTCGAACCCCGTTCGTTTGACGACGTGTTCACCAGCGTCGCCGAGTGGTCGAGCGCCGGTCGCGTCGCCTTCCTCACCGGCGGGCGGCTCCCCGACGAGGACGCGTACGCCTTGGCCAAGCTCGCGCGCGTAGGGTTCGGGACCAACGACCTCGACCATCGCCGGACCTTCTACGGTGGCCACGCCGAGTTGCTCGCCGCCGCGTCGCCGCTCGGGACGACCTACCGCGACGTCGAGCGCGCGAAGGTGATCCTCCTCGCGGGGCTGGACGCAGAACAGGAGGTGCCGATCCTGAACCTGCGGATCCGCAAGGCCGCGCGTAAGGGCGCCTCCGTGTTCGTGATCCATCCGCGCAGGACGCGTCTATGGGACGTCGCCGACCACACGCTCTGCCTCCCCGAACACCAGACGTACGTGCTGGAGCGGATCCACGAGGGCGATGCCGCGGCGGACACGTTCGAGGGGCGGGTCGGCGCCGCCCTGCGCGAGGCCGGAGGCGACGCCGTGCTCCTGATCGGCGAACGTATCACGGAGCACCCGCTCGCCGCCGACGTCGCGCTGACCGTCGCCCAGAAGTACGGAGGTCGCGTGGCGCTCGTGCCGCGTCGTGCCGGCGACCGCGGGGCCCTGCGCGCCGGGGTCCACCCGTCGCTCCTGCCCGGGGGTCGCCGCGTGACCGAGGAGACCGAACGCGCGGAGGTCGAGGGCTCGTGGGGGAGCCTCCCGTCGGAGGGCGGGCGTTCGACCCAGCAGATCCTCGAGGCATGCGCGAACCGCGAGATCGAGGTCCTGTTCCTGATCGGCGTGGACCCTCTGCACGACATCCCGGACGCGGGCCTGGTGCGCCGGGCGCTGTCGAACGCACGCCACGTGGTGGTGCAGTCGCTCGAGCTCGGCTCGCTGGAGCCGTTCGCCGACGCGTTCCTGCCCGCCGCCGCGTGGGTCGAGCGCGAGGGTCACGCCACCGACTGGGAGGGCCGGTCGCAGCCGATCCACCCGGTCCGGGGCCCCGCCGGCGTATCGCGGCCCGACTGGGAGATCTTCGCCGGGCTGGCCGAGGCGGTCGGCCGGCCCCTGGGGTTCGAGAGCCTCGAGGCGCTCCAGGCCGAGGCGGCGCCGCTGCTCGAACCGCGAGCGGTGACCTCACGCTCGACGGCATGGACCGGGACCGGGCGCCCGCAACGGCTGGGTGAGCTCACCCTGTTGTCGTACCCGTTGCTCGTCGACGAGGGGCGGCTCTCCGATGGCGCGGACGAGCTGAAGGCGGCGCTCGGGCAGGAAGCGTTCGTCGAGCTGCACCCCGAGGACGCCGACAAGCGCGGGCTCGCCGACGGCGGGCGCGCGACCGTCACGACGGACGCGGGCGAGGCGGTCCTCGACGTGCGCGTCACCGACCACATCGCGCCGGGCGCGGCGTTCGTGCCGTTCAACCAGCCCGGGCTCGCCGCCAACGAGCTGCTGAGCGGGTCGTTCACGACGGCCGTCCGGATCGAGCCCGCCGCCGAAGCCGAGGCCGCGGTCGAGCCGGCCGCCGCCGGGGTCGCCGAGGGAGCCGCCTGATGGACTGGCTCGACTGGGTGCTATTGGTGGTGCGGGTGGCGGTGGTCTTCTTCGCGCTGCTGATCTTGGTGATGCTCCTGATCTGGATGGAGCGCAAGGTGATCGCCGACATGCAGACGCGTGTCGGCCCGACGCGCGCGGGGCCGCGGGGCATCCTGATCACGCTCGCCGACGGGATCAAGCTCTTCTTCAAGGAGGGCATCACCCCGACCCTCGCGGACCGGCCGGTCTACCTGCTCGCCCCGGTGATCGCGATGCTCCCGGCGTTCCTCGCGTTCGCGGTGATCCCGTTCGGGACCCGGGTCGTGGTGTTCGGACGCGTGGTGCCGTTCCAGATCGCGGACCTGTCGATCGGCATCCTGTGGATCCTCGCGATGAGCTCGCTGATGGTCTACGCGATCGTGCTCGCGGGCTGGTCGAGCGGCTCGAACTACCCGCTGCTGGGTGGCGTCCGGAGCTCGGCGCAGATGATCAGCTACGAGGTCGGCATGGCGCTCGCGATCGTCGCGGTCGTCATGTACTCGGACACGCTGCGGATGTCCGAGATCGTGGCGAGCCAGGACAGGATCTGGAACGTGATCCCGCAGTTCCCCGCGTTCGTGATCTACCTGATCTGCGGGCTGGCCGAGACCAACCGGCCGCCCTTCGACCTGCCCGAGGCCGAGTCCGAGCTCGTCGCCGGATACCACACCGAATACTCCGGGATAAAGTTCGCGATGTTCTACCTCGGCGAGTACCTGAACACGGTGACCGTCGCGGCCGTCGCGACGACGCTGTGGCTCGGCGGGTGGCGCGGACCCGCGCCCGACATCGTCCCGTGGCTTTGGCCGCTGCTGTGGTTCCTGCTCAAGGTCCTGGTGATCGTCTACGTCTACATCTGGGTCCGCGCCACGCTCCCGCGCTTCCGATACGACCGGCTGATGTCGTTCGGGTGGAAGGTCCTGATCCCGATCGGCCTCGCGTGGGTGATGCTCACCGGCGCGATCGTCGTCCTGCCCGACGAGTTCGGACGCGATGCGGTCGTCACGGCGTTCGCGATCGGCGTCGGGGTGATCATCGCGATCATGCTGATCTGGCCGCTGTTCGCGAGGCGCCGCCCGGAGGAGGTGCCGACCCCGTGAGCGACGAAGGACCTCCCGCGCGGCCGGCCGGCTCGCCGACGGGGGCGATCGCCCGGGGGATGGCGACCGTCTTCCGACAGATCTTCCGCCGCGACGTGACCGAGGAGTACCCGAAGGAGATCGAGCCGCCGCCGCCGCGCAGCCACATCGGCCGCCACCTGCTGAACCGCCACGAGAACGGCCTGGAGAAGTGCATCGGCTGCGAGCTGTGTGCCTTCGCGTGCCCGGCCGATGCGATCTGGGTCGAGGGTGCGGACAACGACCCCGATCATCCGGTGAGCCCCGGCGAGCGGTTCGCGAAGGACTACCAGATCAACTACCTCCGCTGCATCATGTGCGGCCTGTGCGTCGAGGCGTGTCCGACGCGCGCGCTCACGCTCACGAGCGCGTACGAGATGTCGTTCGGCTCGCGCGAGGAGGCCATCCTCACCAAGGAGCAGCTGCTCGAGCCACCGCTGCCGCTCGGGACCGCTCCGGGGACGGAGGAGGGCTAGGTGGCGGTCGACGAGATCGTCTTCTGGGTGTTCGCGCCGATCTCGATCGGCAGCGCGATCGCGATGCTCCTGCAGCGCAACGCCGTCCACGCGGCCCTGTTCCTCGTCGTGAACTTCTTCACGATCGCCGTGTTCTACCTGGTCCTCGGCGCCTCGTTCCTGTTCGCCGTGCAGATCATCGTCTACGCGGGCGCGATCATGGTGCTGTTCCTGTTCGTGATCATGCTGCTCGGCGTCGACCGCCAGGAGCCCCTGGTCGAGCGGCTGCGGGGCCAGCGGGTGATGGCGATCGTGCTCGGGACGGGGGTCGCGATCGAGCTCATCGTGGCGATCCGGGCGGGGATCGGATTCGCGACGAAGGCGCCGGCGAACTTCGACGAGACCGTCAACCGCGGCGGCAACGCGGAGGCGCTCGCGCGTGTGCTGTTCCGGCAGTACTTCTTCCCATTCGAGGTGACCTCCGTGCTCCTGATCGTCGCCGCGATCGCCGTGGTCGTGCTCGCGTCGCGCCAGCGCCGGGCGATCACGCGGGCCGAGGCAGCGAACACGCGCCAGCGGGAGGCGGTGTGAGCACGCCGATCGCCTACTTCGTCGTGGTGTCCGCGATGCTGTTCGCGATCGGGACGGTCGGCGTGCTGATCCGCAAGAACGCGCTCGTGATCTTCATGTCGGTCGAGCTCCAGCTGAACGCCGTCAACCTGGCGCTCGTCTCGTTCAGCCGGATGCACGGCAACCTGAACGGTCAGGTCGTGGCGTTCTTCTCCATGGTGGTGGCCGCGGCCGAGGTGGTCGTCGGCCTGGCGATCATCGTCGTGGTCTATCGACGCCGGCAGAGCGCCAGCGTGGACGACCTGACGGTGCTTCGGGGGTAGACGCGTGCTCGACCTGGTCTGGCTGATCCCGGCGCTCGCGCTCGCAGGCGCCGCGGTCAATCTCTTCCTCGGACGGCGGCTCGGCAAGACCGCCGGCTGGTTCGCGACGGCGCTCGTCGGGCTCGGGTTCGTGCTCGCGGTGGCAACGCTCGTCGACCTTTTCGGGCTCCCCGCCGACCAGCGCGCGCACGTGACCGAGCTGTTCGACTGGATCTCGGTGGGAACGTTCAACGTGGACGTCGCCCTCCGGGTCGACCCGCTCTCGATCACGATGATGCTGGTGGTGACGGGCGTCGGCTCGCTGATCCACCTGTACGCGATCGGGTACATGGATCACGACCCGCGGTTCGGAACGTTCTTCGCCTACCTGAACCTGTTCGTCTTCTTCATGCTGATGCTCGTCCTCGCGGACAACTACCTCTTGCTGTACCTGGGGTGGGAGGGCGTCGGCCTGTGCTCCTACCTGCTGATCGGGTTCTGGTACGAGCGCCCATCGGCGTCGAGCGCGGCGAAGAAGGCCTTCATCACGACGCGGGTCGGCGACGCTGCGATGTTGCTCGGGATCGTGCTGATCTTCCTGCACATCGGTTCGCTGGACTTCGGCGTCGTGTTCGGCCCGGGCGCGAGCGAGTTGACCAAGGGCACGGCCACCGCGATCTCCCTGCTCCTGCTCGCCGGCGCGATCGGCAAGTCCGCGCAGCTTCCGCTGCACGTCTGGCTCCCCGACGCGATGGAGGGACCCACGCCGGTCTCGGCGCTGATCCACGCCGCGACGATGGTGACCGCCGGCGTCTACCTCGTGGTGCGTTCG
>Ga0207643_10000469_pt1 | contig 26124 bp, 26 predicted proteins | sample KBSMisM62_FD_184313 | JGI IMG/M metagenome (GOLD analysis project Ga0207643, IMG submission 184313) | Miscanthus rhizosphere microbial communities from Kellogg Biological Station, Michigan, USA - KBS Miscanthus M6-2 (SPAdes) (version 2) | ecosystem: Host-associated > Plants > Roots >...
CCTGTTGAAGTACCAACAATAAACGCTACTGCCAATGTTACTGCTCCTGCTCCCGCTCCTGTTGAAGTACCAACAATAAACGCTACTGCCAATGTTACTAGTCCAACGACTCTAGAAAGCAATCAAACTCTTGATATCGTGAAGAAAGCTTTAGGAATTCCTTAAATTCCACACTTTTGTTTCATTATTCTTGGATTTTAAAAAATGAAATAATTCTTTAATGATTCACACTTTTGGCAGAATACGGTGCACAAAAACTATGAATTCCTTGATTACATACTTTACAATGAATTACCAGATAGTCATCATATAACCATGTGTCATTGTTTCATTTCTCAAACTGCAATAATTTGACTTCACCGCAAATCTGGGATTTTCTTGACTGGTTAATTCAATTATCTGATTTCTAACACTGCCAAATTGCAATAATCACATTCTTAAAAGTAGGTGCATTAGATACTATAGTATATAAGAAATAGATTGGTAACTGGTGATGAGCTAGATGAGGAGTACATTTGATTCGGCATGGCAAAATGAGTCTTGCGATTATTATTCAGCCTGCATCGAAATAGCTAACAAAATAAGTCTCGTGGAGGATCCCTCATTAAAAAATGTATACTCATTTATTAAAGAAGCCTCTTCAAAATACCATTTAGCTAAAACTCCCAAATTTCAAGATATAATAAAATATTTACCAATTGATAGTAATATAAGAAAAACAATGATGGTTAGACCTGTAAAAAGTGCATCTGGTATACTGGTAATTACTGTTATGGCAAAACCTTACGACTGCCCACATGGTAAATGTATTTACTGTCCTGGCGGCAAGGAATTCAATATTCCTTTAAGTTATACCGGAAAAGAGCCAGTTACTAAATTAGCACAAAAATTTGAATTCGATCCGAAATCTCAAGTTGCTTCCAAATTGCAACAGCAAGTTTCAAGGGGTCATAATGTCTCAAAGGTAGAACTAGTTATTGTTGGTGGAACTTTCCCATTCATGCCGCAAGATTATCAACGAAATTTTGCAAAAGAATGTTTTGATGCACTGAACGGACAAGATTCTATGTCGTTACATGAGGCACAAAAATTAAATGAAAAAAGTCACATTCGCTGTGTAGGATTCACCGTAGAAACAAAACCTGATTATTGCAAAAATCCCCACATCGATTTAATGCTTGAACTAGGTATTACTCGTGTTGAAATAGGAGTTCAATCTTTGCAAAAAGATGTCTACAGAAATATTAATCGAGGCCATACTATTGAAGATGTATACGATTCATTTCAAATTGCAAAGGATTCTGGATACAAGATCGTTGCTCATATGATGCCTGGATTGCCTGGTTCCACTCCTGAAAAGGATCTCGAAGACTTTCGGAACTTGTTTGAAGATCAACGGTTGAGACCGGATATGCTCAAGATATACCCAACGTTACTTTTACAAGATACTGGATTGGCTAAGTTATATGAAAAAGGTCTTTACACACCATATCCAGATGATGTATTCACAGATCTATTGCTTGAAATGAAAAAAACCGTTCCTTCATGGGTAAGAATTATGAGAATTCAGCGTGAGATAGAATCTGAGAACATAATTAATGGTAACAGTAATAGTAACATGCGACAGATATTGCAGCAAAAATTAAGAGAACAAGGATTACAATGTAACTGCATAAGATGTCGAGAGGTGGGAATAAGAAATGTAAATAATCAGGATGTTAAAATAAATCTCAAACGAATAGATTATGATTCTTCAGATGGTAAGGAAGTTTTCCTGAGTTTGGAGGATTTTTCAAAGAATACTCTTTTCGGATATCTAAGGTTAAGGAAATTGGCTAGGCCACATAGGAAAGAATTGAAAGATAAGAATGGAAAACCCTCAGCAATTGTCCGTGAATTGCATGTACTGGGGCAATTGGTAGACATTGGGAAGAACAATGATCTTACGATCGCTTCTTCTCAACACAAAGGTTATGGATCTAGATTGCTGGGAAAAGCTGAAGATATAGTGAAAAATGAATTCTCCACCAATTCAATTTCTGTCATAAGCGCAATAGGCACTAGGCCATATTACAAGAAATTTGGATATGAATTGAACGGACCATACGTGACAAAGGAGTTGTAGTGAAAATGAAGAGAGAAATAATAGGAAAAGGCACTTGGATTGATAAGCTCGCTTCTACTATTATTAAGAGGGAAAAGGAGATTGGTAGGTCTCTTGATTTAATATTAGTTGAGAGCGGTCTTGGTGCATCTGGTTTCCCTCACATAGGTAGCCTGGGTGATGCCGTTAGGGCTTATGGAGTTTCACTCGCTATAAAAAATTTAGGATATGACTCAAAGTTAATTGCATATTCTGATGATTTGGATGGACTAAGAAAAATACCCTCCGGGTTACCTTCATGGCTGGCTGATCATATCGGTAAGCCCGTTTCTAGTATACCTGATCCTATCGGTGAATGTCATGAATCTTACGGTGCTCATATGAGCAGCTTGCTACTTGATGCATTGGATAGACTTGATGTAAACTACGAATATCTTAACGCTGAAAAAGTCTATGGAAATGGAATGTTAGCAGATCAAATTGACAAGATTTTGACTAACGCTCCTGACCTAGGTAACAAGATTGAAGAAATTGTAGGTCAATCCAAATATAAAGAATCTCTTCCATATTTTCCAATTTGTGAATCCTGTGGAAGACTTTATGTTGCAAATGCTGAAAAATACATAAAAGAAGAAAGGAAAGTTAGCTATGTCTGTAGTGGAACCAAATTGGGTAACAATGCGCTAGAAGGGTGCGGTTATAGCGGAGAGGTACCAATAACTACTGGAAAGGGAAAACTTGCGTGGAAAGTAGAATTTGCTGCTAGATGGAGTGCACTTGATATTCGATTTGAGGCGTATGGCAAGGATATAATGGATTCGGTAAGAGTAAATGACTGGGTATCCGACGATGTACTTAATTTTCCACATCCATTTCACGTAAAATACGAGATGTTTCTTGATAAAGGGGGTAAAAAGATAAGCAAGTCTCTAGGCAATGTGCTTACTCCCCAAGTATGGTTACGGTACGGATCACCTCAATCACTTTTGTTGCTACTATTCAAGAGAATTTCTGGAACAAGGCAAGTTGGTGTTGATGACATACCTACCCTAATGGAGGAGTACGACAACTGTGAGGATATTTATTTTGGCAAGAAGAAAGAGGACAATGAGGATAAGCTCGTTAAAACAAAAGGGTTGTACGAATTTATCAATCACCTCCAGACATCCAAAGAGCCACTTCAACATGTTCCTTACATGCTCATGGTTCAGCAAGCATCTTTTTTCTCAGGCAATGACCGGATAGAAAAAATCTTTGATAGACTGGTAAAATATAAAGTTGCGAGTGAACTGACCTCCGATTTAGAACAAAAAATTCAGCTGGCATGTAATTGGTCTGATGACCATACGTCCACCGAAAAATTTGACGTAGTATTGACTGAAAAGGAAAAACTGATAATAAGAAAGATATTAGAGGGTCTTAACATTGAAGATTCAGAATCAAATTTAGACGCTGAGAAAATACAACAGTTAATTTACGAGATTTCAAAGCAAAACGAAGAGCACCCTCGAAAAATATTCAAACTCATGTACAAGATGTTAATAAACGCAGACAGTGGGCCAAGGCTTGGAGGATATATTATTGACCTGGGTAAGGGCCGGATACGCTCTATTCTTGACCCGTATGTTTCTTGATTCATAAAATCTCTTACTTGTCTGGCTTTAGTATTGCCCACAATAATTTTACCTTAATTCAAACAGATTATCTAATCTAGATTGAATTGCTGGATGCACTCATGCCATTCTCAAAACATATAGGCAAGAGCTAGAATCTAGTATTTGGAGGTCACAACTAGATTGTCACTTGACTTTAAGAAAATGATTGACATACTTCTGGAACAAAAACCCGATATTAATTTAGAGCAATTGAAAGAGCTCATAGAAGAAAAAAAGAGAAAGATAGGCGCAGGTTACTTGACTGATCAAGGAGCGTTGTTTCTGGTGGCTGCAGATTTAGGCGCTTCCTTTGATAATGTTCAGCGAACAAAAAGGGGAATTAAGGATCTGTATATTGGGGCAAGAGATTTGGATTTAACCGTTAGACTTCTTAACAGTTATCCGATAAGGACTTTTACAAAGAAGGACACAAACGACAAGATTGAAAATAGAACGATATCCGTCTATGATGCTGGAGGTAGCATAAAAGTACGCCTCTGGGATAATTTAACCCATGTCGTTGAAGATAATGGATTAAAACCAGGAGATTTGATAGAAATAAAAAATTGCTATGTAAAAAGTGCGCTCAATGGAAAGCCAATCATAAATATAGGGGAGGGTGGAAATATATCTCCTTATCAGGGTAACGATGCTTCAATTCCTGATATTGACGGCATAACCTCAAATATAGATAATATTAGGTCCGAAAAAGAGAACGTAGTAGTGTCCGGACTAATTAGTTCAATCCCGCGGATAATAGAATTCACCGATTCACGAGGAGAGCAGAAAAAATCATTACAAACCATGTTGTCAAATGAATCAGGAGATAGGAAACTAAGGGTTGCATTATGGAATATTGACGAAGATAGCTTGCCAAAATTTTTACAATTGAATATTCCAGTTAGAATCATTGGCGCAAGAATAAAGGAAGGTAATTTACAATATGGCAATGGAGACTATGAGATTCATGGTGATGAAGGTACACTCATGGAATTGAAGGAAAAACCACAGGACTATGAAGTCCATTCAATCAGAGTAATAACCGAAGGGAGAACAGAGAACGATACTGTAAATTACGTTGGCATAGATAAGGATAAGAAATTGGTTTATGTCATCCTTCAAGGACTTTCAAATAAGGTAACACAGAATTCGATAATGGATTGTATACCTAGCCGGATATTTGGGAATATGGTGTTTCTAAAAGAAGATTCGTATTTAGAATTAGTAGAAAACGATTCATTCCCCCGGCTTGAAGAATGTATTTCTAAAATAAAGGACATTAAAACAATAGGTGAATCATACATAGTGGAATCAATCGTCTTGCAGCAACCAAATTCGGCGCAAGTGAATACAAAAACTGGGGAATTGGTTTCAGTTACAGATACCTTGATTGGTGACGATACTGGTGAAATTCGACTTGTAGGGTGGCGTGAGAGTAGTAATGAAATAGAGAAGGTAAAAGTTGGAGATCGAATAAGAATTATTGGCGCTTTACTAAATACTGGTAGAGAAGGCAAATTAGAACTGACACTTAGGAAGGATTCATCAATTAGTAATCTTATGTAGGCCCAGCGGTCAACACATTTCTTTTAATATGATTGATTGATTGGGTCTGTTAGGAACTAGATTTTCATTTCTGTAATACGTGCCATTGTTTATTATTCCATATTAAAAAAATCATGCACTCTACATGACATCATCCACAATCATTTTAAATAATTATCTTGATGTTACTCTTGAGCTGTAGTCATTATTCTTCGCAACCTATACCATCAGCATCAGAATCAAAACCATGAGTGTCAGGCAATAGCACCTTGAAATTCCTGAACGGAATGTCAGCGCAAATCAATTTGGCCGAATAAGGTGTGACACAAATCTCTGGATAGGAAGAATCACAGCCTTCAGTAGAATTAGAGTCAGACTCAGAAGTCGGGATTTTAGTTGCATTTGCCATTATTTTGGGCTTGGTCTGATTTTGATTAGCTTGTTTGACCTCCTCTTGTTCCTGTTCCTCCAGCTGCTTATCGGTACTATTTGATTCCGTATCATTAGTGCTGGTATGATTGGAGGTTGTTGTAACATTAGATTTCTTCATCAAACTTTGAATTACAAATTCTTTAGCTTCGGCTTCTGTGAACTTTCCTGTTTTTAGTAGTTCATTAATTAAGTTATTTCCCCTGACATCTTTGGAAGTTGATGTATTGGAAGTTGATTTTTCTGCCTCATTTTGTTTTTGTTCCTGCTCCTGAAGATCTGCATCAGAGGGGGTTTTGCTTTCAGTAATGTTTTGATTCTCTGCCTCCTGGCGATTTACCTGTTGTGTATTTTGGCGGTCGTCACCAACATATTTTTCCTTATAGTAATTCGTATTCTCAAAGCAACGCACTATTTCATAGTCTCCCAATTTCTCTCCAACCTTATTAGCTAAATCTATACAATTTCTCACATCTTCCTTTGCATTCTTGTATACCGTAGAATTCTTAAATTTGTTGTAGTCTACTTTGTCGTCATCCTTGTCTCCGTTTCTAATGTCTTTGACCATATCCCCCATATTTTTATAGTCTTCCCAAATCTCCTCTACTGCGAATGTTTGAATATTGGTTACTGTAATAGAAAAAACAAAAAGGGTAATCACAAAATACAGATGGTGAATTTTTAGCATAATTCGTATTTCCTTTGTTTATCCTCTACACTATGACAAATAAGGATTTATTGCTAACATTAGGATCTGCAATTACGGTTACATAATTTTCGCTTCAATTTTCTTCTTTAGTGCCATGGCAATTGCTTTGTCAGCTGGGTTTGCTTTCCAATAATTTATCGATGTCGTTACGAGTAGAACATTCGAATCTATTTTGTCGCTTGAGTTTGACCTACATTCAATTTTTGATAATGTTTGTACGCACCCCATATTTGCCAGAGCCAATAACCAACAAGTATTATCCAACTAAATGGCATGGGAATAAGAAATGGTAAACTGAATCCAAGTATTATTGCAACAATCAAGATGATTATTCCTCTTTTTATGAATCCTAAATAGATATGACCTACTCCTGACACTAGAATAGAAAGAAGAATGGTTAGCCAAAGTCTCTTTGCCATTAATTGTAGGTAACTAGACGTCGTTAATAGGGTTTCGTGTCCGGTATTACTTAGATTGTTTCTCGTTTCCTTTATAATGCCATATTGCAGATGAAGATCTCCTTTTATACTAAAGACTATTTCAATGTGTCATGGCTAGAGTAGAGATAAAGTGTAATGAAAATGGACCGGAATTGGTGGTTGTTGATGGAAAAGTTTTCGCTGCCATGTGTAGGTGCGGAGCATCCAATAGTAAACCGTACTGTGATGGAACTCATGCAAAAATAGGATTCAAGGCAGAAGCAAAGGATATTGTAGTAGTAGAACAATAGTTATTCGGCCTAATCCTGCGAAAATTTTTTTTAGAAGGCGAAATATTATCCGGTTATCCTGTTAGCACTTCATGGATCAATATGTTGCAAATGCCGTATTACGGTTTATGCAATGCGATTATACCACGATGGGTCAGACTCCTATAGATCGTGGTTAGGAGTGACTATTCGATCACTTATCCACTGATCAATATTTGATACTGAAATAGAGTAACATTATTATACGTTCTATCGCATTATACTCATCATGACAATTCAAATCGGATCTGAGAAAATTAGATGCAAATTGTGCGGTTCCGAGATACACACTCATAAATATCACCTACATGTTATGGCCGTCCATAGAGATTAACTATATTGCTGTTTTATTCGGTCCCCTGGCGTGAAGATTATTTGGCTAATGATGCCGCACCAGATAGCCTGTTAGTCCCCCTTTCTATCAAAATATAATTTACTAGAATATCGATATTTTATTAGGTAATCAATAAACAGAAGTCATACATTAATTGATTTACGGTATTGCCAAGTCGCGATTTGCCTTAATATTCGTATGAATATAATTATTGAAATTATGCCGATTGCTTGAAACGGAATTGCTAGTAGATCTAATGTTGAGCCAAGGGGCTGACCTATTTCATCTGATTGCATATTGTATTGCGTGCCAAAACTTGTATAACCAATGACAGCTACAATAACGGCGCCAGCAATTGATATCAAAAATAATAACCACCATTGTTTAATCATTTTTGAATTTGGAGTTTTTACCCATTCAATACCTTCTGTCAATACTATCTCAGGATTGCTTGCTTTCCATATCTGTTGGGTAACGTTATATGGTTTCCAAAAAAAGAATATTGGTATAAACCACCAAATTACCGCCATAATAGGAGAAGTAACAGTTTTCGCTCCAAATGAATGGATATTTTTAGTTGCTCTATAATACCAAAATAGTCTGGTAATTAATTCTAGAAATGATACTATTCCACTTATGGTGCCAATTATGCTGAAAACTGACAAAAATACGATATATCCTGTAGATAAGCTTAGATAAATTGTGGCTGCTGACGAAATAACTGTGATGATTATTAGAGCTATATTGAATCTTATCAGCCAATCCGTTACTTTACCAATAGATCGAAATGAGGGCGGACTATAAAGCGTATCCCAAGGTGCGTTTCCTTCACCTCTAAATTCTTTACCTTTCTTCTTACAATCACACGATGAAACTTTACAACCTGCTCCATCATGATACATGGTAAGATGATTACAAATTGGACACTTCAACAGTACAGTAATTTTTGTTACTAGTATTTAGGTTAATTGAAAATAATCACTGCTTTTCCTTATTTATTCAAAAACTTGCTGAAAGAGAAAGATGATGTGGAAAAGTCTTCGGATTATAACATGAAGGGTTTAAATTTAGAAATTCTAAATTAGATATCTAATATTCCAGGTTCATTAATTTCTGTTTAATCAAGTCGGATCTAAAATTGATAAACCAATGGCAATCCGTCAAGTAAATGGTGACCATAACTGAACCATTTGAACATTCGTGAAAATCGAAGACATCTATTATTAAACTACCTCTTCCGGTGGCATTGGAATAGTTTTATTCTTTAACAGATCACCGAAGGTAGTAATATTAGTAGAATTAGAGTTTGTAATTTTACAAGGATCAGTATCAACGCAAATTGTTGTAGTACAGTTTCCGTTACTACAAGTGGTTGTAACATTTGTCTGCAGTTGGCCGTAGGATCTTGAAACTGGCATTGCGATTATCACTATGGCAGATAAAATGTAAAAAGCAATCAATATGCTCGTTTTTCCAGATACCAACGCCTATAGTCTCTAAGATTAGATAAAATAAGTTATGTAACAAAGTTAACGTTCCGATAGATTTGAAGTATAGGGATGTGAAGCGGTGTAAGATGGGACAAGGGTAAATACCATATGGCATCGTGATTAGGACAGGTACTAAGTTATGATACGCGTCCCAAATCTTTAATTTTTATCATGAATTTATTCCTACATTCCGGACAGATCAAAAATGCACTTGCTTGTGCACCAGATGTGATGGTTTCATACTCTATAGCAGACAACTGAATCGGATTTGGATAATCACAATACATACATCGAACTAACATAGACTTGATACGATCTATTATTTTCTGTCTGTCTCTGGCCTCCGACATGTGTATCAAATAAATAAATCCACAAAATCTTATTACTCATGGAACGAATTTTTTACAAAATATATTAAGGTTAACATTCAAAAACATTACTATTTAATGTTATAACTTTCATTTGAACGTCTTTTTTCATTCTATTTCATGGAAAAGGATTGCAGGAAAAAATTCCGAAAAATCTTACGTTTGTCCTATTAAGGAATAAGTCACATTATCCTAATGATCATGCCAATTACGCTCATACTTTTCATCGTTATTATTTTGTCTTGTTTCTTTCTGTTTAATTCAAATATGCGATTTAGCCATGCAATATTATTTGAAAACGGTACATGCACTAATGAAAATTTAACAGAAAATTTGTCAAGTTCAGCAAATCAAACAATAAACACGAATGGCACTGTTGACGATTTTCTCAAGAGTCTACCTAGCGATAACACTATATTGGCAGAATTAGTATGTCAAAACACTTCTGATGAAACAATTGCAAAGTAAATTACAGAGCTTACCATGATTTATTACAAGAGTATTAGAAAGGATTCTAGTTATCGGTAAACCGTTATTTTTTATGTCATTGTGCGAATTAAAAGATATGATATTAATTAGATTCACTGTATTGCCAATTCCAAAAACATACAATATTGTTAGAAGTAGGAAGAATTAGAAACTTTAAAAATTAGAAATTGTATATTCAAGGGATGGGGACAGGGAAAAAGATTGATGTTTTTGAAGAATTATTGATTGCAGACAACAAAATATTGAAAAGTCTGGGAACTGCCAAGCAAAATCATAAAAAAATATTAGACATGTTCGCTAGACGCGTTACCTTGTATAAAGAGTGTGCCGATAAACAAGATGATCCAATGATAAAAGCAATCATTGATGCCAAAAAATCAGTAATAATGAGTGACATGGGTCTGTTAAGCACACAATATGAAATACAATCTGATATTCTGAAAATCATTTCTCGCATTGTTGTTCTTGAGAGAAAACTGTCTCAAATTCAAGGCAAAGAATCTCCATAATTAGCCGATCATTCTCCTCCTTAATTCGTTCGACATCCTTCATTACTCTGATTTCACCTATAGCATCTAATGCACATCAAAGAATATTAACGCTAATTAACGTAAAATATGAGGTTCTCACGTTTTCAATTGATTTTACTTTTCTATGTTGTCTTCCGGATGTAAAGCCTAGATTTCTTCCTGAAGCAGTGTTACCTTGAATTCGATGCATGAGCAATATGGTCTATTACAGCCTGTACGTTTGCCAGAATTATGATCGTGAATTTTATGACCACAGCCAAGACAGATTTCGCGCCATTCCACGATATATTATTGACAAATTAGCTTATTACTGTTTAAGATTTGGGCCCATGGCAACAGATGGGTCGCATAATTCAGCGTCTATTAGAAAATTAGAGAGGGATAAATTCTGTATCTTTCTTCTCAACTACTTAAATAAAACCCCCCATCAGTTGTTACGCTCTAAACACAAAGCAGCTGATGGGACTGGTTGGTTGTCTCTTGTTCATCGTTCAGCCGAGCCCTATCAGTTGCTTTACAAACCATTTTAAATTTTTTGGTACAAGTATCAAAATAACAATATGTGAATGTCCTAACATTCCCTATTTGATTCTTCTAATCTTGATATGCAAATTGTATTTAATCTCAAAATTAATGAATGGGCCGTTACCAAACTATGAGTCTTTTGGATTCTAAGTTTCTGATAGAGGTATCGTTGCTTTCTTCGGGGATTTCATGGATCTTGGCTTAAAACTTTGAATAAAATGCATATATCTGTCCACAGTAACACATAGATAAGAATTAGGTCAAGTAACGATAGCTTATATCTCTTCCTAACTTGGTATTACGAATAACAGACAATAATCTAACCTGTTTATAGTATAGAATCCATAGCTCAATAATGTCGAACAAAATACAAATTGGAATAACGATAGCAGCTTTAGTATTAACAATTGGAATAGCTTCTACCAGTCTGATTACGACCAGTACATTTGGCCAGAATTTGGCACAGGGAAACCAGACAGGTAATCAAACAGCAAATCAGACTTCGCCTGATCCTGCTCAAATTCCAGGTAGTGCATCACAAGGTAGTTCGGGTTCATCTGGACCTCAATACTAATTTTTCCTTCAGTTTTTTATCATTCCTAGTCAATACGATGCATTATTTGAGATGAAGAGATCCTTTCTTACAGTGTAATATTTCTTCATGACGTGCAATCACGCATTATTGAATTCTAAATTGACTTTTATTGATAATGATCAAAAGACTTTTGATTTTTCTCATCATTTGTTTTTCTATCCCAAAGAGGAATGGCAGCACAGTCTTTACACTCTAAATAAACATCTACTCCATCGTGTTTAGACAATACTTTATTTCTTTGGCTAGCTATTATTTTCCGCTTACCACAAATGCTACACGTTGAGAAGTTTCCTACTAGACTCATTTTCTAATTATACACAACTTTTCAACCGGTAAACTCATTTTCGATGAACTATTCAATATTATTGTTATGTGTCTTAAAACTTTTTTTATTTCCATTTGTTTCTTATTATTTATCGTTCCAGAAACCTCTATTAGTAACATATTGTCTTTCAGCATCATAAATATTCTTGTACAGATTTTCATCGTCTACATAATTGCGCAATATACGGGCAGCAGTTTCAACACCGATTCCATACCCCGATAGTACTGTTATTGCCTTCTTGCCAAAATTATTTATCAACGATGCAGTTTTCCAAGCCCTCTCAAATTTGTGATTTTGCTCAGAATTGATTTCAGATCCTTTTAATTTGTTCAGAATTATCTTGGTAAGTTCATAATCTGAAGAAAAGGTAGTGGTAATAAGTCTCGATCCACATTTTTTGCAGGATATAGAGTCCACTATTTCCCTTGTTTCAACCAATCTTTCCCACTTACCACAACGGATACATATCAATCGATGCTTGGTCTTTTCAAGTCTTTCCTTAATGAGTTCTAAGACTCCACGTTCAATGCTCAGCGGTGAGGATGATGATTTGGTATGATGTTCGATGATACTATTAGCCAAAGGAGAAAAACTTGTCAAGTCTAGCCAATGAATTGATATTTCCTTGTTCCTTATCTTTTGCAATAACTCTTGTGTTGATTGTACATCGAATTTATCGTGAATCAATTCCCTTAGTGATTCTTTGCTTATCGGAGTCTTAGAATATCTGTCATAAATAAATCGAGCCATTCGCTTGTCGTATATTGCATTCTTATCAACAAGACCAAATCTCTTTGATACTGTCCAGACTCTCCAATTCAGATTATATGTATTAGTTAGAGATGTGATAAGTATTGTTTCAACGTCGTACTCATCATAAAGAATTTTCTCAATATTTCCTTTCGACAATCTAACAGAAGAACTCAATAGAATTCTATACGGATCTGACTTTGTTTCAACCAAATGTCCAACATACGACGCTAAGAATGTTGAAAATAGTGATGATAATGTATTGTTTATTTTGGTACCAAAAGTTGAATGAATTACAACTGCATTTTTTGAAAGCACATTTTCTATCACTATGTTCTTAGAGTCAGGAACAACGGGAATTTTCTGCAGTGTGTTCTTTATGTCTGATTCAAGCTTTAGACTATTGTCCACAAGAGCCTTATTTCTGAGTTCACCAACTTGTGCTGCAGTTTCATAATCGACGGGAATCATTTCACCAACCCAATGAGGTATGTTTATTGGAGATCCAAATACTTGTTCGACATTGACCTGAAGTTTGTTTTCATCTACACTTACAATTCTCCACTGAGTGCCTTTTAAGATAAAGACGTTACCTCTTTCGCCAAATTCTCCTATAAACTGTTGATCCAAAGTTCCTATTCTTTTCTTTCTTATTACATCAATTACCTCGAACTTTACTATGTTGGGTATAGTTGAAATATTTTCAAAATAGTACTTGTATGATTTTATTCTTCGAGCATAAGTCTGATTCTCGGGATCATATTTTATGATCCTAAAACTATCTAACAAGACCGCACATTGTTCGAGGTCTGAAAAAGCAAGTCCTCTAAAAGGATACGCTCCTGTAATGATTTGGTAAACTTCACCTAAATTTTTTGGTTCTGATGTTGACATCACAAACCCTACTAAATGATGCGCTACTACGTCCAAAGAGTTTGTATGAGTGTTTTGTGTTTCTATTGACCTGTTTTTCATTCTATTGATTATTGACAAGCATTCTAACTCATCATCCCCACTGTTTGCTATAATCAGACCTTTTGCAGATTTGTAATTTGCATGCCTACTTCTGCCAATCCTCTGTACTAATTTCGAAACTTGTTTTGAAGAACCATAGTGAATTACTAGTTCTACCGATCCAATATCCAAACCCAACTCTAATGAAGAGGTGCAAACAACAATACCATTAAGACCCTGTCTAAGTTTTTCTTCAGTTTCTTCACGTGTTTCCCTTGAAAGTGATCCATGATGAACTTCGATTGGGATCTTGTTTTGATTCCTTATTGTTGTTCCAATATATTCTGCCTCATCTCTAGTATTTGTGAAAAGTAACACAGATCCAGTAATTTTGTTATCTTTTAAATAATCAAATACAAATTTGGCCGCGTTACTTATCGATCCTTTCAAATACTTTACGTCAATGTCATAATTCCTGATAGTATTATCAACTAGAATCGAACATTTTCTGTTCGTTCCGCTAATAAAATTTGCAGCTTCTTTTAAATTTCCGATTGTCGCAGACAAACCTATTCTCACAAGATCGTGGGAACTCAAGTTTTGTAACCGTTCAAGACTTACAGTTAGGTGAGTTCCTCTTTCATTCCCAATCAGCTCATGAACTTCATCTATTACTACCCATCTTAGATGCTTCAAGAATGCTTTGAATTTCTCTTGCGTAAGTATTATTCCGAGTGATTCAGGTGTAGTAATAAGAATATGTGGAGGTTTTTTTACCATTTTCTGTTTTGCTATTCTTGACGTATCCCCATGTCTTATCTGCGCATCAAGGTTTCTCCTTTTTGCATAATCAATTATTCTTCGATGAACATCATTATTCAATGCTCTTAGTGGTGTGATATACAGTACAAAAATTGCACTATCTTGAACAAAATCTATATTTCTCGCTCTCTCGCTATCGAGGAGAGAAAGTATTGGAATCAATGAAGCCTCCGTCTTGCCAGATCCTGTGGGCGCAACTAGAAGGCAATTTTGCTTTCTGGAAATAACTGGATAAGAAATCTTTTGAATTTTTGTGAGATTTTGAAATCCTTCGTGCCTAAAGGATTCTAAGATCTGTTCATCAATGACATTCATTCAACTTCTTGATTTTTCTGCTTCAGGATCATGACTTGATTTGACTTTCATTTTCTCATATAGTATAGTTACGAAAAGTCCTGCAATAAACAGGCCAACTGCAATTTGAACCAGAGTGTCAAAGTTCATTGATAATTATTCTAAACATACGTTTCTCATTTATAAATCGATTGAAATATCCTAGGAATCTAAGTTACCATGAAACCCTCTCACATTATTAGATAGTTGGGATAATATTCTATTTGCAATTGATAAACAGGTCTTCCATAGCTCTGCCGCTACACCATGGACATCCGCCTCAATACTTGCTTGCGCGGATGAAAAAACTTGCTTCTTCGATTTCTAAAATACTAATTGAAGATAAGGGAACATGTGAGTTTTTGAAGAGATTGGCTGATCCGTTATGGTTCCAATCATTTGGATGCGTATTAGGATTTGACTGGCACTCTTCTGGATTGACGACAGTTGTCACAGGTGTACTGCAACGCTCAATCAATTTGGAAAATCACGGAATAATGATTGCAGGTGGTAAAGGGAAAAAGTCAATATCCACAAGGAGCCAAATTCCAAATTTGGCAACAATCGCAAATATGACAGGTAAGAAAATATCTGATCTTGTCTACGCTGATAAAATGACGGCAAAAGTTGATAATTCTGCTGTCCAGGATGGATACAACCTCTATCATCATGCAGTTTTCTTTGATGATAAAGGGGATTGGACCATAATACAACAGGGAATGAATTCTGGCATCAAGATGGCTAGAAGATATCATTGGATTTCTGATAGGATTTATTCTTCATACCTATCTGAACCACATTCAGGAATCATTTGTGATAAAATACATCGGGATGTGCTAGACATGACTGCACATGATTCTCTAGAAACCCAAAAAGCTAGTGTAGATCTCATAAATGGAAATCCTAACAATCTCATCACTTCCATAAAGAAACTACAAAACGCAAGATTCAAAACGATGGATGACTGGATCTTCGATCACAACTCTAAAGGTAATACTGAATTGAGTTATGAAATGCCAAGACATCTTAATTGGAAGACTGTCAAGAAAATATATGATATTCAACCAAGAAATTATGAAGAATTTGTTACTATCGATGGGGTAGGCCCTTCTCTAATTAGGGCACTTGCTCTTATTTCCCAATTAATTTATGGCTCGAAAACTTCATGGCAGGATCCAGTACAATTTAGTTTTGCACACGGAGGTAAAGATGGAGTTCCTTTCCCAATTAATAGAAATACATTTGATAGATCGATCAAGTTCTTAAAGGAGGCAATTGAAGCAGGAGAAATATCTGGGGAAGAAAAAAGAACTGCACTAAAGAGACTATCATCCAATTTAAGAATAATACTTCCAGGATATGGTCAATGAAATTAGGGCCATTTTGCAAGTTTTTATGAAGGTATATTTCATTTAGAACATTCAATATTTAAATCCGAGATTTTCTCTATTGGATAAGTAGCTTGTCTTTTTACGAAAGACTCAAAAAAATAAAGAGCATTGTACTTCTTTGGTTTAGGGCAATAAGAATAAAATTCATTCTTGCATCAATCATAGCCGTAAGTAATGGTATTGCCATTAGTTATTGGAAGACTGGAACAATTGATCCAGGATATGCGCTACTAACCTATTTTGGAATAATGTGCTTGCACGTTAGTGTTGATCTGCTGAATGATTATTCTGATTTTAAGAGAGGAATTGATACCAACACAAAGAGAACAAGGTATAGTGGCGGGACTGGTGTCATACCTGAAAATCTAATTAATCCTAAAGTTATTTATTTTGCAGGCGTCGTATTTTTAATTCTGGGCGGTTTGACAGGATTATATTTTGTTACTGTCAAAGGAATTGTAATATTAATCCTCTTATCCTTCGCGATTATTTCAATTTATTTTTACTCTACAAATATTGTAAATGCTGGCCTAGGAGAGCTTTTTGTGGCAATCAAAGGTTGCATGATCGTAATGGGTTCATATTATATTCAAAGCGACACAATTGATTTAAGTTCCGTCTTTGTTGGTATTATTGTTGGTCTTTTGTCGTCTGTTGTGCTCTTAGTAACATCATTTCCAGATTATGATGCTGACAAGAAAGGTGGGAGGAGAACTCTGGTAATTTTATCTGGTAAAGAAAATTCTGTCAAGATCTTTACTGCCGTCATTATGGTAACATATGGAATGATTATTGGTGGCGCTATTTTCAATATTATACCTTTATTTTCAACTATTGGCTTATTGTCAATCCCATTTGCTGCCCGGGCAATTAACAAACTGAGGAGATTTAATGATACTTCTCAGCTAATCTCAAGTATGGCAAATTCAATAATCTATTCAAGGATTTGTGGAATATTACTGGCAATAAGTTTTATTATATGAGAATGGATTATGTTTCCTATTCTGATATTATCAATACCATATGATCATGATCATGTTATAATGATAATCAAACATCGCCTGAGTAATAAATTTGCCAAGATCTAATACTGATTTTAAGATTGAGCTTGAAATATTGCTAAAAACTAATAGATTTGGAAAAACAATTTATTTTTTTGATGAGCTGGACTCGACGCAAGATTACGCTAACGGGTTACCAATTATTGAATCAATGCATGGTATGATAGTTATTGCAAAAAGGCAAAAAATGGGCAAAGGGAGAATTGGGAGAAATTGGATTTCTCCAAAGGGCGGTTTATGGATGTCCATTATTTTTAGACCAAAGTTTAGTGTGAATAGCATTATATTTACTCAATTCATAGGTGCTATAGCAATAGCTGAAGCCATAATGCAAGTTACCAAAATTAAATGTACATTAAAATGGCCAAATGATGTTCTTATTAATGACAAAAAAGTTTGTGGAATACTGGTAGATGTAAACCTACACGGTAACGATAAGGTAATTGTCATGGGTATCGGATTAAATGTAAATTTTGCTTCCTCTTTAGTTAATGACAATTTGACCGACCATTCTCTTAAGGCAACTTCTCTCAGCAAAGAGTATGGTAATGAGGTTGATCTTGTACACTTGACGAAAGCCATTGTTGATAGATTGGAGCATTATTATTACGAGCTGCTAAGCAATGGTAAAACGTTAGAGATAATAGATTTGTGGAAAAAAAATTCTGATATTATTGATAAAAAAGCCACAGTGTATGATGGGAATGAGATAGTAGTAGGACAGGTTATTGATATTGATAAAGATGGAACTTTATTAATGAGATTAGGTGATGGATCAATTAGGAGCGTATCATACTACAGTAATGTCACGTTCCGTTAGTTTGGATGACTTCACCACTCTAATGAGCTTTTCTTCCAACAAGTGGACTTTCAAACATTGCATTATAATTTTAGAACAACGCGATGTTTCTCTTACTCTAGTTCTCAAGACTGCAAGTAAAATTCGATTCTGAATTTTGCAATTGGCGCTTGTTTTTTATGTTCTTGAATGCTCTATAGTCAGCTCATTTTCTTGATCTTCATCTTTAACGTATTTTTTGCAATGACAGGCATCCATTTCTGCAATACGATAGACGCATCTACCCTTCCTATGCATGTCCATCCAATGCCAACTTACATCATGGCCACAGATACAATTAGTCATTTTGAAAAAATCTAAGATTTGTATCTTATTCATCTCTGTCAATTATCTTAGTCTTTTTGATTTATTATTGTCAATTCTTGATATGCTGTCTCAATGATTATTACTATACTCAGAGAATTAAGAGTTAGTTAGAATGATCTTTTCTTGATTTGGTCCTTACTTAACTTAATAAACTTAGTATAAACAAAGATACACAGAGCGAATTGGCAAGAAAAACTGATCCTCCCAGCATGGGCAGTGGATCAATGAAGATTCTGAAACTAAGATTTCCAAAGAGTACTGCATACATTAGGATAAACATTAACGTAGTTCAGATACTAAAACAGATTTGCAAACAATGTGAAAAACAGATACCTGCTTTTGTATTGGAACCGATTCAGAAGGCGACTGAAGAGCTGGATGTAATCTTTCGACAGAGGAGTAAAGGATTGCTCCTGACTAGGAGGAACAACCTCATTGTAGTCCATGCAGATACGAGGTATACATTTGGAAACAGGTATACACTGGAAAGCGATTTCGATGGCTCAAGTATTAGTGTTGCCGTTACAGGTTCTGGCAAATTACATGATTTGATTATTGATGTTTCCAAAAGAGGTAATGTCATGATGAGTTACAAAACCCTGGCAAAGAAAGCTCACGATGGAAATACGAATGTAATCGAATTGCTATTATCAATCATTCCATCAAATGGGATCGATAGCATTTATACGTATTATTATACGGTTCGCAGGGATAATTTGAGAAAGTCAGATTCGGATTCTTCGAGAAAATTAGAACTCAAGATTAGATGCCTATCACTTTCCCCAGCGCCCTATGTAATAACTGAGAAGGGCGGAGTCCGTAAATTGATGGCAAGGGAATTCAAAAGGATGTTTGGAGTCAAATTGCTAAAGGTACCTACGATCGCAACCAATCGGAACATGCGGGATCTGAAAAACATCAATAATTCGTATCGCAGGTTGCGTCCATATATCAACGGGCGCTGTTCCTATGACGAGGGACTCAAAAACGGTGATTTCCGTTACGTTTCAAACGAGTCACTTCTGGGCAAGATCCTGGATCAATATAATGCTTGCAAAATGCACCTGCCCCGGGTTGTAATAGGTAAGGTAAATGAGCTGGTCGGGAATGGGCTGTTTGCCGGACAAGACATCGCATCTGGAACGATAATAGGAGAATATAGTGGAGCAATTACAGAAGTGGCTCCAATTCCGGCTAATGAGAGCATGGATAACACCTATTTTGCGCCCTATTCTACAGACCAAGTTCCTGGTGGCGAGAGGTTTGTCATAGATGCAAAAAATGCTGGAAATCCAACCAGATTTATTAATCATTCAGACGATAATTCGAACGCTGTATGGGTGCCCGTCTTTGATGGAGAAAAATTTCGTTTGATAATTGTGGCTACTAAAGCCATCGCGGAAGGGAAACAGATTCTTTTGAAGTATCGTTTCAGTTACTGGTTAAATCCACAAATCCCAAGCCCTGTTCCTACTTTCTAATTTCTCCCAGTCTTAAAAGTATTGGCCAAATTAGATACTTAGTAGTCTTATTTGTATCTGGATACGATGATTTTATGGGGTTTAGTAAAAAAACAGTGGAATTTTCAGGGTTTATGGGATTATCTTTACAAATCTAAACGTAGGGATCCATCTCGCTTTTTCTAAGGCCCTGCCCAATTAAACGCTATATGCTTGCTGGACCTTCCACTCCTTTTCCATTCGTATCGATACTCAGGAACATTAACTTCATCAGTAACAGCTGTTCCCCATGTTGCAATAGTACCAGGTCCCACTTCACTTCCCGGAGGATTAGTAGTCTGAACTCGTTTGCCCGGAGGAGTCATTGGACCACTCAGAGCCTCACCTTTGGCAATTACTTTTCCTGGTATCTCTACACTCCAATGAGCAAGATCTTCTGCAATTTCAAATTTTATCGGAGCGAAGTCTATTCCGCGGACCTCTCCAATTAACTTTGCAAATTCAGCCATAAAACCACCTGCCTTTCCAGTAAATATCATATTCAAGGCATCTCTCTGTTTCTCATTGGCCTTTTCATCAAAGAAAACCGCAATATTTGCCTTGGTGTTACCTGCCCAGATATTGCCTTTGAAGTCAGCCAACGCCAAAACGTTCAATCCATCAAGTGGTATCTCCCCATAGAGACCTTTCTTAATATGATATGCCAACACACCATCACAGTCGCCGTATGTGGGTGTTTGAGCGAAAGTGCAAGGACATGGTATATTACATTTGCAAACGTCAAACCAATCTCCTGAAACATTCCATCTCGGTACATTCATTTATTCAAACTAACATACAATCATATTTTAGCATTATACTCTACCAATTTGAGTTCAGAACCGTATTGTGAAAATGTTGTTCTAAATCGTAAGCACAGGCAATATGCCTTGTAACAAAGGGAACCATCTGGACTATGTTCATCTTTTTTATGTCCGCAGCTAAGACAGATGTCATATATCCGTATTAAATGTACGTCAAATTCAGAAATAGCGGTCTAAGATCTTATTTCAGTAATGTGGACAGGTGGGTCTATGCTTTATAGTTACAGGGCTTTCACCGCTATCTCCACATTGAGAACATGTATAAAATCTGTCATCCTTTTTCTGAATATCCTTAAGTCTTTTGATTAAACTTACCAGAGTTTCTAGACCAACGGGTTTTTTCAAAGGCTCCACATCACTCAACTCTCTCAGTTCATCTATTTCAGTCTCAAAGGCGGTCATAAATATTATCTTAATATTATTATCCATTTTTTTCACTTTTTTTACGAATTCTATACCTGACATATCTGGCATTCGTATATCCGTTAATATGAGCGAGTACAATTTTGGATTCATCATTATACTCGAAAGTGCGATACCGGGACCAATGAATGCCTTTATCTTCCATCCTTTCGATTCCAAATAACCTTGAAGTAGATCGAGAATGTCTGGTTCATCATCGACAATCATGATATATTTCAATGTACTCTCGAGACTATTAGGAGGCCCCGGGACTTCCTTGGTTTGGTCCAGACTCAACGACATATGGAACGTCCTCTTAAGTAAATTAGTTTATAAATATTTAATTATTTTGATTCTCGATTTGAGACGTAACATCTTATTTTGAACGATAGACAATAAAAAATTTACTTTTTTTCTAAGTTCAGTGCCATCTACAAGTTTGTAGAAGTTATTAATTTGGCATGACATTCAGCACAAATCATCATATCATCTACACCGAAAAGTGAATTAGTTTTTTGTTTGTAGTGATCACATCTTGTCTCGTTAATCATGTTATACTAAGCGCATTATACCTTAAATTGGTTTATCAGAATCAATTCAAGATTTTGGAAAATAGTATACGTTCCTAGTATTAACATTAACCTTAAGTTAGGGTGCTTCAACTAACTTCTGTGTGATGAATTCCGTTATGATATTTGCTCTAATATCCTTGGCACTGGTCGCAGCAATGTTCCTATTCGCACTTCCAAATCCTGTCCAAGCCAAAATTAGTTTCTGTGCAGACGGTGCTGGTATATTTCAGTGCTTCATAAAAGAAAATGATTGTAAGGCTTTCGCAGAGAATAATGATGGGACAACATGCATAAGAAGTAAAACGTAGCGGCTTGAATAAAAAATATTAACTATCACATGCATTCAAAGTGTGGCCAATTGGTAAAGTATATGCCCAATTAATTTATCTATTAGAAGTTTAATAGATTTACTGTAAATTATTGCTAGGAGCGACTTTTTCAAGAAATAATGTAATTATTCTTCTTATTATAGCAATAATTGGTATTGGACTCTCAATACTTTCATACCAGTATTCATCATTTACGGCAAATGAGATAGCAAATATCTCATCACAAGATGTAAGGTCTAATGCAAGGATCGAGGTTTACCAATTATCCCGCATTCTTGTAAGGAGTATGGAATCTATTTCTAATAACCTGCAGGGTTTGAGCAATTCCGTTTCGCTGTTGGATATTAAAAATGATAATGTTCAAAGATTGTTTGATTCAGCACAATCATCAACTAAGGATTTGACAAATGGATACTATATGTTTGATATGCATGGACAAATTATTTCTAAAACAAGTAACAAATCTCTTGAAGCGAGTTACTTTGGAATCCAGGCAAACACATCCGATATCTTTCTATCACCGAATACTCGTAATACGACGTACTATAGCAGTATCATTGATGTTAATAACCAATTTCCATTGCTCTTCATATCATATCCAGTGTTAAAAGATAAAGTTACTACTAATAATGGCACATCCAATTCGAACATGTCAAATTTTGAAGGAATAGTATTTACTACAATTGATTTATCGAAACTTGGAGAGTTTTTGCAGAAGGAATTGTCTCCTGAATTCGCAAGTAATGTTGGATTAATTGATAAGAATGGTGTAATTTTGTATTCCCAAAATAGGAACGTGGTGGGAAAGAATTACCTCACGCCAGAATTTCAGGATCTTATTCCACCTGAGATTAAAGATATCTACAACAATATACTAACCACATCATTGACTGGAGGTTCAGGGTTAAGAGATATCTCGTTCAATGATAACATGACTACTATTGCTTATCAACCAATTACTTTGGACGGTGAGTTCCTGTGGTCACTATATATTAGTACTCCACACAGTTTAGCCTCTAACGTCGGTTACCTTATCAATCAACAGAAAAATTTCAGCACCATTGTAATAATTGTTGTAGGATCCATGGCATTTGGTATTGCATTTTTGATTCTATCGTGGAATAAACGATTGGAAGGTGCGGTGCAATCCAGAACAGTCCAGCTAAAAAAGACAAATGAATCCTTGACTGAATCAAATAGTCTGCTTGCCTCTGCGAATAAACAGCTGGAGATTCATGACAACATGCAAAAAGAGTTCATTAATGTGGCTGCACATGAGCTAAGAACTCCAATAATGCCAATTCTAGGTGAAGCAGAACTAATAGAAAATGATATCAGTGAAAATGAATTTGCAAGTGTCAGTAAGGAACAGATCTCATCAATAATTCGCAATGCAAAAAGACTTGATAGGTTAGCAGCAGATATTTTAGATGTCACAAATATTGAAGGTAAATCACTAAAATTGAACAAGAGTACATTTGATATTGACGAAATATTGTCAGAACTAGTAACAGAATATTCGAGACATATTGAAAATGATCAATCAAAGAGCAAGAAGGTCAAGATATTATACGAACCAATTCATCAAAAAATATTTGCAGACCGGTATAGAATCACACAGGTGATCTCAAATATTATCAATAATGCAATAAAATTTACTGAGCAAGGATCAATCTCTATTGAAGGAACTATGGGCAATAGCGAGCTAACGATAAAAATTACCGATACTGGTAAGGGAATTGATAAGGAAATAGTCAATCGCTTATTTGACAAATTTGTGTCTCGCTCAGAGCAGGGAACCGGATTAGGATTATTTATCTCAAAAAACATAATGGAATCGCATGGAGGAAAAATTACTGGATTTAATAATGAAAATGGCACTGGAGCGACATTTGTTTTTACTTTACCATTGGATAATATTCCAAAGACCAGTTAATCCACATGCTTGCCTTATCTTAGTCTACATACGATTGAGACGTCATTAACATTTGTACCCGTAATTTTGGTGTATAAGGCGCCGTTTATCTTGTTAAATAATGTGTTGCTATCATGATTTTTGAGATATTTTGATACTCCCAACCCTTGTCGTGTTATGGATTGTAACATATGTAAATTTATTACTGCACCAGCCGCCAATGAATTACCATCAATACCATCAGTACCAAAACTAGTAATAGTAAAATCCATACCACTATCTATTTTTTTAAAGCATGACGCGGCAGAAAGCACAGCTTCTTGATTCCTGCCTCCAATACCATTGAGTTTGTTTTTTAAATCAACGGTGGTTTCACCACCAAAAACAAAAGCGTAAGGTGTAGAGATGGAGGGAAAATCACTAACAAGCCTGAATAGAAATCCACCAAGATTTGTAGCCTTTCCTGTGAAGCCGGAACCCAAATTCATTGTCTTTATTCCATTTTTTTCTAAAAATACTTTAATATTTTGGCATGCAATAGTGTTATTGCCAATTATAACGTTATTAATATTAGAAAATACACGATTGCCTGGCTTTGGAGTATCTCTGATATTTCCTGAAATGCCATTGGAAATATAGGTCCTGAGTTTTTTAGATACTATTTTATTATTCCAAATTTGATATTTTACAAGTACATTTTTGGCGTCTTCAAAAGTCGTCAGATCCGGTACTGTAGGACCTGAAGCGATTACATCTATTTTATCATTAACAACATCTGATAGAATCAATGTCAATAGTCTAAACTTTCGATTAATTATTTCTGCCAGCCTTCCTCCCTTTACTTTAGACAGATGTTTTCTAACTGTATTCATTTCATCTATTGATGCTCCTGAGGAGAGTAGTTTTTTGGTTATTTCTTGTTTTTCTGCCAAACTTAAGATATCAATAGGCAAGGGCATAAGAGCAGAAGCTCCTCCTGATAAGAACATTATCACGAAATCATTTTTTTTCACTTTTTTGAGCATTTCAACTATCCTTTCTGTGCCTAAAACTCCACAGGAATCTGGAATAGGATGAGACGCCCATGTTGCTGAGCAGAACTTGTTTTTCATCCTAATTCCATATGGAACCGTAATGCAGCATGATTTGATCTTTTTATTTTTCACGATATTCAAGAATGCATCTGCCATTGATGCTGTTGCCTTGCCCGCTCCAATCAGGTAAATTGACTTAAAATCATTTAGTTCAAAACCGATCTTTTTTCCACTGTGATCAATTACGGTTAGATAATTGCGCTTTACCAGTACAGATTTTTTTATAATGGATGAGGGATTTACCGACTGCAGGCCTACTTCGATGGCATCCAGCGTAAGAGCTAATGAATCAGAATAGTTGTTTCTTAGCATCTCTGCTTTGTTCTGTAGCCTCAGATTCGTCATTAATTCACAAATTACCTCATATTTTAAAAGAGTATAACCCTGGGGCATTAGCTAACAAATAAATAAATATTTTGAGTACAATCCTTGAGTTTTAGATAATAGAATTCTTACAATTTACCAAGTCCTTGTTGATAATTTTTCCAAGCATAGACAGAATTTAGCCATAATATTGTTTAAAGAATTAATATGTGCACGACAGAAACGGTCTGTAAACGTTAATGAGGATTACAATTGTACTTAAAGGATAAATGGTTGCGGATCTTCGTTTGCGTGGATCAATCGGGAGAAGGGGATTAATGTATGTGTCCTACTATGGAAAATCCAGAGCATTTATAGCAAATTATCGTTCATGGAGAGAATATGACTCGGCCGGCAAGACTGCGGAGGTCGCATCATCGATTATAAGTCATGAATCAATACACCTTGCATTGAATAAGTTTTCTGTTCATGCTTCTGACAAATTAGATAATCTATTTGGTAGATCTAATTCGTGGGAAGTCTATCCTCATGGATTGGGAGATCTTAATAGGGTTAAAAAAGGAAGACGCAGAAATCGAAAAATGCGGCGCATTTCTGAAAATTAGATAAAACCCGTAAATGGACGACAGAAATAATAATGATTAAATTGGCTGCAGTAAGTTTTGGAAAGTATGCCTGCGATTTACTTTACTCCGCAAGATGCTAATAGAGTATTACCTGAAGTAAAGAAACTATTTTCTAGCATTACTATTCAGAAAAATAAGGTAATTAAAATTCAGGAAGAATTACAACGATTGGTTAGTGATGGAACGAAATTTACTCCATTCATAAGCAAGAAACAGG
>Ga0207643_10000472_pt1 | contig 26073 bp, 20 predicted proteins | sample KBSMisM62_FD_184313 | JGI IMG/M metagenome (GOLD analysis project Ga0207643, IMG submission 184313) | Miscanthus rhizosphere microbial communities from Kellogg Biological Station, Michigan, USA - KBS Miscanthus M6-2 (SPAdes) (version 2) | ecosystem: Host-associated > Plants > Roots >...
ATATCGAGCCGTTCGAGAACCGGCTGATCGTCCGCTACCGGATCGACGGCGTGCTCCACGAGGTCGAGTCGCCGCCGAAGCGGCTGTCGGCGGCGGTGATCTCGCGGATCAAGATCATGGCCAATCTCGACATCGCCGAGCGCAGGCTGCCGCAGGACGGCCGGATCCGGCTGCGCATCCAGGGCAAGGAAATCGACCTGCGCGTATCGACGCTGCCGACGATGCACGGTGAGTCGGTCGTGATGCGGATCCTCGACAAGGGCCACGTTGCGCTCGACTTTCGCAAGCTCGGCTTCGAGGATGACACGCTGGAGACGTTCCTCGGCGTGCTGTTGCAGCCGCACGGCATCCTGCTTGTCACGGGTCCGACCGGCTCGGGCAAGACGACGACGCTCTACACGGCGCTCGATCGGCTGAACCAGCCCGACGTGAAGATCCTGACCGTCGAGGACCCGGTCGAGTACCAGATGTCCGGCATCAACCAGATCCAGGTGAAGCCGCAGATCGATCTGACGTTCGCAAACGCGCTTCGGTCGATCGTGCGCCAGGATCCTGACGTCATCATGATCGGCGAGATCCGCGACCTCGAGACGGCGCAGATCGCCGTGCAATCGGCGCTGACGGGTCACCTGGTGCTGTCGACCGTGCACACGAACGACGCCCCGTCGACCGTCAACCGGCTGCTCGACATGGGCGTTGAAGATTATCTGCTGACGTCGACGGTCATCGGCATCCTCGCGCAGCGGCTCGTCCGCAAGCTCTGCCAGCATTGCAAGGAATCCTACGTCGCGCTGCCCGAGCTCGTCGAGCAGATGCGGCTGCGCCGCTACTCGAACGATGCCGAGATCACGCTCTGGCACGCGAAGGGCTGCACCCACTGCGCGCAAACCGGCTACAGCGGGCGCCTGTCGATCCTCGAAATGATGCCGATGACCGACGCCGTGCGCAGCCTCGTGATGAAGCACGAGAACGCGGCCGTGCTGCGCGCCGAGGCGATCCGCGGAGGAATGGTCACGATGTACGAAGACGGTCTGCGCAAGGCGCTCGCCGGCGTTACGACGTTCGAGGAAGTCTTGCGCGCCACGCGCGAGAGTTGATCGGGCCTAACTCCCGATGCCCCTCTACAGCTATCGCGCGGTAAGTCCCGCCGGCGACGTCTCGAGCGGCCAGCTCGAGGCCGCCAACGAATCGGAGATCGTCGATCGGCTGCGCGATCAGGGCCTGCTGCCGATGCAGATCGCGCAGGCGCTCGGTGTTGCCGCGACCGGGCCGCGCACGGCGAAGCCACCGCGCGCGTCGTGGTTTTCGCCGAAGCGCGTGACGCGCGACAATGTCCTCGGCATCACGCGCGAGCTCGCGACGCTGCTTCGCGCCGGCCTTCCGCTCGATCGCGCGATGGAGCTCCTGATCACGCTGGCGCCGTCGCTGCCGGTCGCCGTGATGCTGCAGGGAATTCGCGACGAGGTCCGCGGCGGGAAATCGCTTTCACAGGCCCTCGATGCGCGGCGCGACGTCTTCTCGCGGTTCTACGTCAACATCGTCCGCGCGGGCGAGGCAGGCGGCGCACTTGGAACCGTGCTGCAACGCCTCTCCGAAACGATGGAGCGCTCGAAAGAGCTGCGCGACTCCGTGCGATCGGCGCTCATCTATCCGACGATCCTGATCTTCGTCGCGGTCGCGTCGGTGATGGTGCTGCTGGTCTTTGTCGTGCCGCAGTTCCAGTCGACGTTCGCGCAGGCCGGCAAGGCGCTGCCACTGCCCACGCAGGTCGTCATCGTCGTCGGCACGTTCCTGCGCAACTGGTGGTGGGCGGCGCTGCCGGCCGCGGCGCTCGTGGTGCTGTGGTTTCGGCGTCGCGGGCGAATCCCGTCGGTGCGCCGCGCGCGTGATGCGCGGATGTTGCGGATGCCGCTCGTAGGCGATCTGATTGCCAAGGTCGAGATCGCGCGATTCGCCCGCACGCTCGCGACGCTGCTCGCCAACGGCGTGACGCTGCTGGCCGGACTCGGCATCGTCCGCGAGACGATGGGCAACGTCGTACTGTCGAGCGCGCTCGAAGGTGTCACGGCGAAGTTGCGCGAAGGCAAGGGCTTCGGCCATCCGCTCGCGGACACGGGACTCTTCCCGCGGCTCGCCACGCAGATGATCCTCGTCGGCGAGGAGAGCGGGCGGCTCGAGGAAATGCTCGCGCGAGTCGCCGATGTCTACGATCGCGAGGTGGCGACGGCGATCAAGCGGTTCCTGGCGGTGCTCGAGCCCGTCCTCATCCTGTCGCTGGCAGTGATGGTGGGCGGCATCGTGTTCTCGATTCTGCTGGGTGTCATGGGCATGAGCGAACTCGTCGTTTGATGCGTGTCTAAAACAGCACTCGCGCATGCGCGGAGCATCGCGTGTGCGCCGTCTTCTGAACTTTGGGCGCCGGCTCTCGTTTCCGGACGCCGGACTGAAGGATGAACTCATGGTGAAGCGCTACCGTGTTACCTGCATGAGCGTTGCTGCGGAGGGCCGCTGCAGGCGCGTCGCGCGCGAGGCGGGCATGACGCTGATCGAGATCCTCGTCGTGCTCACGCTGATCGGCGTCGTGCTCGGCATCGTCGGCAGCAACTATCTCGGGAAGAGCGAGCAGGCCAAGGCGAAGGCCGCGAAGATCGAGATCGAGCAGATCTCGCAAGCGCTCGACTTGTTCAAGCTCGAGCTCGGCCGCTATCCCAGCACGCAGGAAGGCCTGCAGGCGCTCGTTGCAGCGCCGCCGGGCCTTGCGAACTGGGCCGGCCCGTACTGGAAGAAATCGACGACGCCGAAAGACCCGTGGTCGCATGAATACAAGTACGCCTCGCCCGGTACGCATGGCGCGTACGACATCATTTCGCTCGGCGCCGACGGCGTCGAGGGTGGAGAGGGCGCGAACAAGGATGTGAATAATTGGGAGTGACGGCAGCGCGCGAGGCGGCACGCCGAGCGAAGGCCCGCAGGGCCCGACGCTGCCGGAGCTCCGCGAGGCCGACGCTCGGACGCGGCGGGTCACGCCGACCGCGCAGGGAGGCCGAGGGAGTGAGCAACTCGAACCAGGCCCGATGCTGCCGGAGCTCCGCGAGGCCGACGCTCGGACGCGGCGAGTCACGTCGACCACGCAAAGAGGCCGAGGAGTGAGGGACTCGAGAGCGCGCAAAGGGACGCACAACATGCGCGGCCTGACACTGCTCGAGATCCTGATCGTCATCGCGTTGATGGCCATCATCGCCGGGTTCGTCATCCCGATGTTCAGCGGTCCGGTGTCGACTAGCGAATTACGCGCAAGCGCGCGTCAGCTCGCGGCGGGGCTGCGGCTCGCGCGTAGCGAAGCGCTTGCCGAGCGCCGCGAGACGTTCCTGGTCGTCGACGTCGCAGGCAAGCGATTCAAGGTCGACCGTGATCCGGCCGAGCACAACCTTTCGTCGAAAATCGACATCAAGCTGTTCACCGCGCAGAACGATCTCGTCAGCGACAGCGTCGGGTCGATCCGTTTCTTTCCCGACGGCGGCAGCAACGGCGGGCGCATCACCGTTGCCTCGGGCGAGCGCAAGTTCGACGTCGACGTCGACTGGCTCACTGGCCGTGTCGCGATCCTGGATTGACATGAAACAGGCGCATCGCAATCGTCATTGCGGCTTCTCGCTGCTCGAGGTTCTCGTCGCGTTCGTCATCGTCGCGCTCGTCGTCACGGCGTTGTTCCGATTGTTCGGCGGAGCGCTCGGCAATGCGTCGGCCGCGGACGAATGGACGCGCGCGCTGCTCGTTGCGCAGAGCCGTCTCGCGCTCGCCGCGTCGGTAGAGCCGCTGCGCGAAGCGACCGACGCGGGCAGCGAAGCCGACGGCCGCATCGATTGGCGAACGTCCGTCACGCCCTACGTCCCGGCGGACGGCGATCCCGATCTCGAGCGTGCATCGGAGACGATGGCGACGCGGCTTTATCGCGTCACGGTGGACGTGCGCTTCCCGGGTATCGCCGGGCAGCCGCGCACGCTGACGCTGTCGACGCTCAAGGTCGGGCAGAGGAATCCAGCATGAGGACGGCGGGCGTGAAACGCGGTGAGCGCGGCTTCACGCTGCTCGAGCTCACGATCGCGCTGACGTTGCTCGCGCTTCTGTCGGCCGTGCTGTTCGGATCGTTGCGGCTCGCCGGTCGCAGCACCGACGGCGGACAAGCGAAGGTCGACGCGGCGGCGTCGATGCGCCTCGCGCAGGACTTCCTGCGCACGAACCTGGAGGCTCAGCACCCGCTGCGCATGCGCAAGATCCTGGAGTCTCCGCTGCTCTTCAGCGGCACGCGCGACGAGTTGCGATACGCAGCCGAGTTGCCGCCGCGCATCGCCGGCGGCGGCATCTGGTTCTACCGCCTCTCGCTGCGTACAGACGATTCGCGCTCGCCGCTGACGCTCGAACGGCTCGTTCCCGATCTGGCCGCCGATGCGATGCCCGAGTTCGCCAATGCGGATCGATCCGTGCTCGCCGACGGCATCGCCGATTTGACGCTGGGCTATCTTGGTCGCGATCTCGATGTCGCGACGACCGTCGCGCCGACGTGGCGCGACCATTGGGACAACTCGCAGCAGCTGCCGATGATGATCCGCATCGACGTCAAGCCGAAGCAGGGCCCGGCGTGGCCGACGCTCTACGTGACACCGCGCGAGGCGCCCGAAGCGGGCTGCCGCGCGTGGGACATCGCGCGGCAGCGGTGCGCATCCGTCTAGCGATGAGCATGCGGCGATCACCCTCCATTCTCATGCGCAGCGCGCAGTCGGGCATTGCGCTCGTGCTCGCGCTGTGGCTCACCGTGCTGCTGACCGTGCTGGCGAGCGGCTTCGCGTTCAGCATGCGCACCGAGGCGCTGGCGGTGCGTAACGCAGTGTCGCTCGCGCAAGTGCGCGCAATCGCCGACGGCGCAGTCGAACGCACCGCGTTCGAGTTGATGCGACCGCAGGTGGCGAATGTCTGGAAGCTCGACGGCCAGCCGCATCGATTCGTCGATGGCGAGGCAACGGTGGTCGTCACGGCCGTCGACGAGGCGGCGAAGATCGACATCAACTCGGCACCGGATCCCTTTCTGAAGAGCCTGCTGATGGTCATTGGCGGCCTCGACGACGCGGCGGCGGGCGGCCTCGTCGACGCGATCGACGACTGGCGCGATCCCGATGACTTGCGCCGGCCCAACGGTGCCGAGCTGCCCGAGTACCGGGGCGCGAACCTCAAGTACGGTCCTGCCAATGCGCCGTTCGAGACCGTTGGCGAGGCGGCGCGCGTGCTGGGCATGACTGCGGACGTGTACAACCGGATCGCGCCGGCGATCACCGTCTATTCCCACCAGCCGGGGGTCAATCCCGCTACCGCCGGGCGCAGCGTGCTGCTCGCCCTGCCGAACGCAACCGCTGAGGGTGTAGACGCCTTCATCGCGCAACGCGCACAGGCGCTTGCCGACAAGCTGCCGGTGCCGCCGTTTCCGCCGGCGCAGGCCTTCGGCAGCGGACCGGTGCCGATCTGGAGAATCCGCGCGGAAGCCACGCTGCCCGATGGTGTAACCTTCGCCCGCGAAGCCGTCCTGCGCCCGTCGCCCGACGCGCTACGGCCCCTGATTGCGCTCGCATGGCTCGAGCCGTCCCGATCAGCGGCTGCGCCTTCCCTTTCCGATTCCGCTGCTGATGGCCGCCATCGCTGACTCGACATCCTTCAACAAGCCCGGATACGCCCGCGACCTCGCGCGGCGACTTGGGCTGACCGGCTTCGGCCATTGGTGGGCGCGCGAACTCGCCGCGATGATGCCGTCGCGGCTGCGCTCGGCGCTCGAGCAGCGGCGCGCGCGGCCGCTGCTGGCGTTCGACGGTGCATTGGCGACGCTGTGGCGGCCGCTGCAGTCCGCTGGGCAGGTGCGGATGGTCGAGTCGGCGCGAATCCCCCTCGACGGCGACGCGCAGGCCGTCGCGGCGGGGGGCCGGGCAGCGCTTGCGTCACTGGCACGCGGTGCAAACGGCGCTGCCCCGGAGGTGGTGATCGCGCTGTCGCCACGCGCGTCGCTACGCAAGCGGCTGACGCTGCCGGCCGCCATCGAGGCCAACCTGCACCAGGCGCTTGCCTACGACCTCGACCGGCACACGCCTTTCAAGTCCGACGAGCTTTATTTCGACGCGGCAGTCGTCGATCGCGATCCCGCGCACAACACGCTGCAAGTCGACCTTGCCGCCGCGCGGCGTGCGATCGTCGATCCGATGCTGCGGCATGCCGAGAGCTTCGGCGCGCGTGTAGTCGGTGTCACGGTGGATCCGCCGGCAGCCGCCGCGGCGTCGCGCCTCGATCTCCTTCCCGTCGACCGCCCCGAGCTCACGCCCGGTTCGCGCTGGCATGTGATCGTTCCCTCCGTGCTGCTCGCCGTCGCGATTCTCGCGGCCCTCGTGCTTCCGGTCTGGCAGAAGCGCGAGGAAGCCATCGCGCTCAACCAGCAATCCGACCTGGCACGTCAGCGTGCCGGTGTTTCGGACGCGCTTCGCACCGAGCTCGAGCGCAAGATCGGCGAGTACAACTTCGCCCTCGAGCGCAAGTACGGGTTCCCCGGGACCGTCCAGGTGCTGGACGACATCACGCACCTGCTGCCCGACGACACGTGGATCACGCAACTCGAGCTTCGCAGCGTGCGCGGCAAGGACGGCCAGCGGGAATTGACGCTGCGCGGAGAATCGGCCAACGCCGGTCGCCTCGTGTCGCTGCTGGAGGATTCGAAGCTGTTCACGCAGGCAGCGCCGCGATCGCCCACGACCAAGATCCAGCCCGGACCGGGCGAGATCTTCGACGTCGGCGCTCAGCTGAAACCGACGCCGCCGCCCCAGGCTGCACCGCTCGACCTGACGGCACCTCCGCCGCCACCCGTCGTGCCGCAGCGGCCGCGCGCTGCCCTGCCGGCAACGACGCCGGCGGCGACCCCCAATGCCGCGCCTTCGGCAACCACGCCCGGTGCCGCGCCGCAAACCACACCCGCTGCCGCGCCGCAAACTGCACCAGGTGCTGCGCCGCAAACCACACCAGGCACCGCGCCGGCGACGGCGCCGGCGAACGCACCCGCGGCAGCACCGCCGGCAACGTCGTCGCGGCGCTCGGTCGTACCGCCGCGCAACGCGCCGCCCGGCTCCCCGCCGGGAGCGGGCGCGGCGGTTGCCCCACCGTCAGTGCCGCCAGCGCCAGTGCCGCCCGCAACGGCGGAGCCCGAGCCCGCCGAAGGCGAAGGAAACACGCAATGACGCCACCGGCCCTGAAGGGACTATCGCCGGTGCGGCAGCGCGCGCTTGCCGCGGGGCTGCTGATCGGCGGCATCGTTGCCGTCCTGCTCGCCGTGTTCGTTCCGATTGTCCTTCTGCATCAGCATTACGACGCGGCGATCGCGGACACGTCGGACCGGTTGCAGCGGTATCAGCGCATCGCCGCGCAGGCACCGGCGTTGCGTACGGCGCTCGATGCGATGCAGCACCGCGATGGCCGCCGCTTCTTCCTGCGCAATACCGCCGCGAATCTCGCAGGCGCCGAACTGCAGGAACTCGTGAAGGCCGCCATCGAGAGCAACGGCGGACGGATCACGACCAGTCAGAACACGAGCCCGCGCGACGATGGGCGATTCCGCGAGATCGGCGTCAACGTCCAGTTCTTCGCGGCCACGCCGGCGTTGCAACGGATCCTGCTCGCCATCGAGACGCACCAGCCGTACCTGATCGTCGAGAACCTGACCGCGCGACCGCTGAACGCATTCCGGGGCTTCAAGCCGGCGCCGGGGCAGGAGCCCGAGCTCAACGTCCAACTCGACGTCGGCGCGTGGGCGTTTCCCGAACCTGCACGTGCCACAGCACCCGCGAAAGCGGCCTCGTGATGCGCGCGCCGACCCGCATACCAGGAGAGCGTAATGAGTGACGCCAGCGCGCTTGCCCGGAGCCTGATCGTCTGGCTCGTTCCGTTTGCAGCGGTAATTGCGGCGATCGGCATCGAGACCGATTGGGGACGCTCGTTCAATCGCGATGCACCGGCGCCTTCCGTTACCCCGCCGCAACCTGTCGCCGTCGCATTGCTGCCCGAGTACAGGATCGACGGCGGCACCGAAGCGCGGCGCGAAACGGTGGATCGCGTGCTGTTCAACCCGACACGCCGACCGGCGCCGCCCGCGTCGCAAGCCGCCGGATCCGCCTCCGCGATGAAGCGCGGCCAGTACACGCTGACCGGAACGACCGTGGTCGGCAACGTCGCGACGGCGTTCCTGCGCGAGGTCAACGGCGGCAAGTCGCGGAGCGTCCATCAGGGCGACAAGCTCGGCGACGGTCTGCTCGTCGCGGAAGTGAGGCCGGATCGCGTACGCCTGAAGCAAGGCGACGATGTCGAGGAGCTGTCGCTGAAGATCGCGGCGGGTCCGAAGATGACCGTGCAGACGGTTCCCGTCGCGCCGCCGACCGCCGTGGCGCAGCCGGGGGCCGCAGCCGCTGGAGCCGTCGTCAATCCCGCCGCGGCGGCCCTCGGCGGAGCGGGCGGTTCCGGTCGCAATGCCCCGCGCCCCGTCGCGCCGCCTGCCGCCCAGCCAGCCGCCCAGCCAGCCGCCCAGCCAGCCGCTGCGACGCCGCGAACCAATAGCAATGTGAGCGTCAGCGAGCTCCTTGCCGAGCGCCGCCGCGCAGCGCGCGCAGCCGCCGAAGCGGCAGCGGCTGGCAGCTCACCCGTGACGGCGGGTCCGCCCCGATGATCCCGGCGCAAGCCGGGCCAAAACTTCGTTCGATCCCTCCCGGGGGCGAGCGGATCGAACCTCGCCATTCTCATTCCGCCCACGATGCCACGATGCCCATGACCGCGCCCTATCTGCGCCACGCCCTTGCAGCAGCGCTGCTGCCGCTGCTCGCCGCCTGTGCCCAACAGCCGGCGACGATGGCGGTCTACCCGCCGGCCCCGGTCGCGGACACGACGAAGCCGACCGATTCCGGCGAGGCTGCCCGCGCGGCGGCACGCGCGGCGGCCGACGCGGAAAAGTCGCGCGTGTTCAAGGGCACGGGCATCGTCGTGCGCGGCCAGGATTCCGGCGGTGCGTTGCCTCCGTCGCCGCCGCTGCCGCCACCGGCGGCCGGCCCGGTCGTGCTGAATTTCGAAGGTGCCGATCTGCGCGAAGTGATCCGCAACGTGCTGGGCGACATCCTGAACCAGCCCTACACGATCGATCCCAACGTCGGCGGGCAGGTGACGATCCGCACGACGGCAGGCATCGCGCGCGACGCGCTGCCGGCGACGCTCGAGACGCTGTTGCGAATGAACGGCGCGACGATGATCTACGAAGGCAACCTGTGGAAGGTCGTTCCGCAAACGGCGGCCGTACGCGGCAACGTGACGCCGCAGCTCGGCAATTCGACGCGCGCGCTGCCGCAGGGCTATTCCGTGCAGATCGTGCCGCTGAAGTTCGTGGGCGTGCGCGACATGCTGCGGATCCTCGAGCCGTTCGCGAAGGATGCGCAGACGATCCGCGTCGACGACGTGCGCAATCTGCTGGTGCTGTCCGGGACCGAGGTCGAGCTTCGCCACCTGCTCGAGACGATCGACATGTTCGACATCGACTGGATGTCGGGGATGTCCGCCGGCGTCTTCACGCTGCAGAACGCCGATGTCAAGTCGGTGTCGCAGGAGCTCGACAAGCTCATCGGCAACCGCGACACGAGCCCGTTCACGGGAATCCTGCGCATCATCCCGATCGAGCGGATGAACGCGCTGCTGGTGATTTCGCCGAACCAGGTGTACATCGAGCAGGCGAAGAAGTGGATCGAGCGGCTCGACAGCGGCGCGGGCGAAAGCACCCGCTTCTACGTCTACAACCTGCAGAACCAGCGGGCCGAGCGCGTCGCGCCGCTGCTGCAGCAGGCGTTCACCGGTCGCACGACGCAGACGAGTGCGGCCGGGCCACCGACGCTCTCGCCCGGCACGCCCGCGGGGCAGATCGTGTCGCCGCCGTCGTTCCAGACCCAGCCCACGATCGTGCCCAACACGCCGCAGGCGTCGGCCATCCCGGCGGCGGCTGCCGCGGCAGGCGCTGCGGTCGGCGCTGCGGCGGGTGCCCGATTGGTCGGCGGCGCCGATGGCGTCGGTGTCGTGCGCAACATCCAGGTGGTCGCCGACAAGGACCAGAACACGGTGCTGATCGTCGCCACGCCGTCGGAGTACTCGATCATCGAGCAGGCGCTGAAGAAGCTCGACGTCGCGTCGCGGCAGGTGATGATCGAGGTGACCATCGCCGAAGTTAAGCTCACCGATACGCTGACCTTCGGCGTCGACTGGATCTTCAAGGGCGCGGCACCGTCCGGACGCGGCAGCGGCGGCCTGTTCCAGAGCGGCGGGTTCAACCCGGCCGTGCCGCTGCCCACCACGGGGGCGGGCGCGGTCGCTGCCGGGCTGAGCGTCGCGGCGCAAGGGTTCAGCTACCTGATCAACAACGCGAACTTCCCGGGCGGCGTGCAGGCGGCGCTGCACTTGCTCGACACGTACGGCAACACGAAGGTCATCGCCAACCCGCACATCGCCGCGCTCGACAACCAGAAGGCCACGATCAAGGCCGGCAACCGGATCCCGGTCAACCAGCAGACGATCGTCGGCAACGTCAGCAACGCCGTGACGACGACGTCGCAGTACATCGACACCGGCGTTCTGCTGCAGGTGACGCCCCACATCAACGATGGCGGCCTGGTAACGCTGGACGTGCAGGCGGAAGTCAGCAGCCCCGGAACGCCCGATGTGGCCGGCGGCGCTCCGCCGATCGACACCCGCTCGGTGCAGACGCTGCTGTCCGTCCCGTCCGGCCAGACGATGGTGATGGGCGGCCTGATCCAGGAGACCAAGGGGAACGCGAACAAGGGCTTGCCGCTCCTGAACCGGATCCCGATCATCGGCGGCCTGTTCGGCAGCGAGACGATGACGAACGACCGCAGCGAACTCGTGCTGTTCATCACGCCGCGCGTAGTCAACGACACCGTCGACTACTCACGCGTAATTGAAGATTTGCGGCGAAAGATGGAACGACTTGATGACGTTTTCCCCGCAAAGCCGAATAAAGTGTCGGGAAATCCCGACAATTGAACGTTTTTGCATGTTGCGGGCGTGCAACACCCATGTCGCATGTGCGACGGTAACTCCAGCGAGATTGACGATGAAGCACGAAATGGCTACGCTTTATTCAAGCTTTGCCGCATCGCGGACGGCGGTACGATTGGTGAATCCGCGGTGGCAGCCAGAGGGAAGCAACCGAATTAACCGCTTGTTTTGCGACGTTTTGCGTCACTTCATGAATGGCACCGTCGCCAAACGACGACAGTCGTGGGTCGGAGCCGTCGTGGTCCTGGCCGGTTTGCTCGGCGGCTGCGCCACCCCGATGGGTGGGAGTGCCGGCCTGAGCGCGGACACGCCCGCGGACGTCAAGAAGCAAGCCGTTGCAGCGCGTGCGAAGGCGCGCTGGGATGCGTTGATCAAGCCGGATCTCGCGAGCGCTTATACGTTCCTGAGCCCCGCCTCCAGAGCGACGATGTCCCTCGACTTGTACAAGGCGAAGCACAACGTGGGTATGTATCGTGCGGTGACGATCGAGGACGTGAATTGCGAGGCCGACCGCTGCACGGTCAACCTCAGGCTCACTTACGACTACCAGCGGTTCAAGGGCATGATCACGCCATTGGTTGAACGATGGATCATCACGCAGGGCCAGGCATGGTTTGTGGAACAGGGTTAACGTGGGCGTTGCAAAAAGCCTACAAGTCAGAACGGGGGAAACGCCGATTTGTTTGTAATGAAACACCAACTGTAATAAGATTCGCTCGCTGTTGTTTCTAAAGTGATCACTTTAAACGGCAACTCAACGGAGTCATCACCAACCATGAATATTTTCAAGAAGAAGTCACTGTGCGCTGCGCTCGCTGGAATCGGCGCGCTGGGCGCCGTCGGTGCCGCGCAGGCGGTCAACCTGAATCCCGATGGACTAGGCCAGGTCCTGATCTATCCGTACTACACGACGCGCACGAGCCCCGCCGGCAACGTCTACAACTCGCTGCTTTCGGTCGTCAATTCGACGGCTTCGGTCAAGGCGGTCAAGGTTCGCTTCCTCGAAGGCAAGAACAGCCGTGAAGTCCTCGACTTCAACTTGTTCCTGTCGCCGAAGGACGTGTGGACCGCGGGTATCGTCCCGATGGGTGTTTCCGTCTCCGGTACACCAGCGCCAGGCGCGGGCATCATCACGGCCGACAAGTCCTGCACGCTGCCCCCGATCCCTGAAGGCGGCAAGGCGTTCGTCAACTTCGCCTACTCGGGCGATGGCGCCGGCGCGACGCTCGACCGCACGAAGGAAGGCTACGTCGAAATCATCGAGATGGCGACGTTCGACGATTCCTCGGACACGGCGGCCAACGTCACGCACGTCGGCGGCGTTCCCCCGGGTTGCGGCGACCAGACCGATGCGCTCGCCGCGTCGGAAGCACTGCCGCCGGGTCTTACCGACCAGGACGGCCGTAGCGGCATCTTCGGCAGCATGACGCTGATCAACGTTGATTCGGGCACTGCCGCTGGACAAGACGCGGTGGCACTCGACAACTTCTCGGACGTCGTTCTGTACACGAACGCCGGTTCCGTGCAGCCGGACCTGACGCAGGCAAGCCCGCCGGTGAGCGTGCTGTTCGCGAACAATCTCGTCTACAACTCGCTGTGGACCGCCTCGACCGCGGATCCCGTCAGCGCAGTGCTGATGCACGACCACATCATGAACGAATTCGTGCTGGATGCCGGCACGAACTCGGGCACCGACTGGGTCGTGACGATGCCGACGAAGCGTTTCTACGTCGGCCTCGGCGACGGCACGCCTTTGCGCCTGTTCCAGCGCAACTTCAACAAGACCGACGGTGCCTGCGACGACGTGTCGCTGAACATCTACGACCGTGAAGAGGACACGACGTCGACCCCGATCGACTTCTCGCCGCCGCCGCCTTCGCAGTCGAACGCGATCTGCTGGGAAGCGAACGTCATCACGTTCAACGATTCCAATCTGCTGGGCTCGGCGAACTCCGCCAACATCGCGACGGACTTCGAGAATGGCTGGCTTGACATCGGCTTCTTCCCGAGCACCGTTACGGGTGACATTCACACGCTGGGGAACGATGCGACGATCGTCACCGACATCTTCGCGAATTCGACGGTGGGTCCGGCGACGTATATCGGCCTTCCGGTGGTCGGCTTTGCGATCGAGACGTTCCAGAACAGTGTCATCACCACCAGCGGTACGCCGGCTACGTACGCCAGCAGCTTCGTCCAGAAGGGCACGCGCTTGATCGATGCATTCGCGCCTTCGGCCGCCGCCCGCCGCCGTTGATTCCTGACGTCGGTAGCACGGTAGTGACGCAATTGAGCAGTATCTGAAGAAAGGCGGGACCACAAGTCCCGCCTTTTTTTTTCAGAAGCGCCCAACGCGCCGGGACGGTCCGTCAAGGGCCGCGTTAACAAGATGAAATGAACCGTTTGTCTGCGGCAGCGGCCCGTGTGGCGGCGCCGTACAGGGAGATCGTCAAAGCAAAAACATCCTTCCCGTAAATGGCCCAGGGCTTGCTCTGTGCAATGGTGGCGTGTCGCCACCGATTTTCGAGGTGAACCATGTATATGAATCGCTCCATCAGCCGCGTGCTCGCCGCCGCGGTCGCTTCAGCGGGATTCGCTGTCCCCGTTCCGACGATCGGTGCCAGCCTTTCCTGCACCGCCGCTTCGTTCACCGCCACGTCCGACGGCAGCGGAAACATCAACGTCAGCTGCACCCAGGCGGGGACGACCAGTGGCGGGACGTGCTCGATTTCCGCAAGTCCGTCGGTACTGTCGGCAAGCGGCGGCACCGTCACGGTCTCGACCAGTTGCGGCGCCAACACTTCGCTTTCCGGTGGCAAGTCGGTCGCCCAGAACGGCTCCAACAGCTGGACCGACACTATTGGGGCCAACAGCCTCAGCACGACTGTTTCCTTTACGTATACCGTCAGCGGTGACGGCGGCTCCAAGTCCGTCACCGTTTCGCAGTCCGGCACCGGTGGCACGACGCCGCCCCCCGGCGGTCCGATCAGCTGCGCTGGATTCTCGAAGACTCACGTCATCGACATCGCATGGGGTGCGCCATCGACAGCGGCTCCGCGCGTGCTGACCAGCCAAAACGGCGGATTTACTGCCGGTGAGATCGTCGTCGGGCGGTTCACGACACCGGCGTCGACGGCTGCTGGCATCTACGCGCAGATCAAGTCGGCCGAATGGGGCGATCAGCAGCACAACCGGATCGCGTCGCTGTCCGCGACGCCGTGCGACTTCCCGAATCCGAACGGCCTCGGGCGCCTGGCGACTACGACGATCGCGACGACGTCGCCGGCATTCACCTACTCAGTGGGGGGGTCGTCGTCGTACTACGCGATCCTGAAGCCGAGCACGACGTATTACTTCAACATCAAGAACGTCGACTGCCTCTCGAATCAATCGTGCAACATGTTCATCGAGCTGCAGAAGCCGAAGGGCTTGTAATCGGGTAGCCGCACGACGCTCGCAGTACAGAAGCACGACGATGGCCCCGCGGGGCCATCGTCGTTTTCAGCGTTTGGCGATGCGAAGATGCAGTGCGCCGTCAAGGTGCAGTACGGTCCTGTTCGGCCCGACGTGCATAATTACGGGTTATCCACGTCGATCTTCGCCATGTTTCGAACCGTTCTGAATCTTCCGCTCGTCGTCGTAGCGTGCTGCATGGCCACCAACGCAATCGCCGCCGACCTGCCTCCCGACGTCCTCGTCCGGAGCAGCTGGATGGAGTTGACGCGCGCCGACTACGAGAAAGCCGTGTCGAAAGTGCCTGAGAACCTTCGTTTTGAATTCTCGACAAGTCCCAAGCGCGTGCAGGGCATGCTGAACAATCTGGTGGTCACCAAGACGCTGGCCGCCCAGGCACGGGCGCACGGAACGCGCCCCGCCGCGTCGTTCGAGAAAGGTGCGGGCGACGACTCAGACCGCGCGCTCGCCGCGGCAGAACTGCAGCGCATCGAAGCCGACGCCGGCAAGGAGTTCGACGGCCGGAAAGCCGCGTTCGAGATGAAGGCGCGCGAGATCTACACGCTCGACCGCGACAAATACAAGACGCCCGAGGAAGTTCGCATATCGGACATCGCCGTCACGATCAAGAATCGAGGCGACGAAGCAGCGCTCGCGCGCGCACGCGAAGCACGGCAACGGATTACCGCCGGCGCCGATTTCGGAGCTGTCGTGCGCGAGTACTCCGATGATCCGACGACGCGCGACAAGGGCGGTGCGTTGCCATTTGTCAAGGCGTCGGCCATGGCGCCGGAATACGCGAAGGCGGTGTTTGCGTTGAACCCAGTCGGCACGGTGTCGGAGCCGATCAAGGGGCCAAACGCCTATCACGTCGTCCGGCTTGACGAGCGTCGCGCGCCGCGCCTGCAGACTTTCGAAGAAGTCGGCGATTCGATCATTCGCGACTTGCGCAAGCGCTACGTCACCGAGCAGCGCGAACGGCGCAAATCGGACATCACTGCCGACACGGGACTCCAAATCAACCAGGCCGCCATCGATTCGCTGGTGAATCACATCGATTCACAACGGATGAAGCCTCTCGGACGCGCGAAGTCCAGGGATTCGGCGGCAAAGTGATCGCGCGGGTCAGGCAGGCGTGACCCCTCGCGCTGCCGATGCTGTCTGGTCGGGCGGGCGCGTGGGCGGACTGTTGCCGGGGCCGCGCGATCGCGCGCTGCTCGCCAACTTTCTCCGGCGCGAACTGACGACGCGTTATCTTGGCAGCGTGACCGGGTTCGCGTGGGCGTTGCTAAGTCCACTCGCGCTGCTCGCCGTCTACTATTTTGTTTTCACGCACATCTTCCGCGCCACCGGATTCGCGGGACCGAGCTTCCTCGCGTTCGTCGCCGTGGCGCTGTGGCCGTGGCTCGCCGCCCAGGAGGCATTGCAGCGCGGCGCGGTCAGCATCGCCGGCTATGGCGGGATGATCCGCAAGGTTGCGTTTCCACACGAACTCATCGTGCTCGCGTCGGTTGCTGCAACGTTCGTGCTGCAATTCGCGGGCTACCTCGCCATTCTCGCCGTGCTGCGCATCGCGGGCGAACCGATCCATTTGCGCGGATTGCTGATTGCCGTGCCCGTCTGGGCGGTCCTGCTTGTTGGCGTCGCGGGACTGACGTTCTTCGTTGCGGCGCTGCAGGTATTCGTCAAGGATGTCGAGCACGTGCTGATGCCGCTCTTGATGATGCTGATGTACCTGACGCCAATCCTGTATCCGCTCACGCTTGTGCCGGAAGGCGTCCGGCCTTGGGTCGCCGCCAATCCGTTCAACTGGGTCGTCGGGCGATTGCGCGACGGCCTGCTCGAAGGCCGACTGTCGCTGCAGCCTTCGGACGCACTGGCCGTGGCGATTTCAATCGCGTTGTTCGTTGCAGGTCGCTGGGTGTTCCGGCGACTGTCGCCGCATTTCGAGGACTTCGTATGAGCGCGGGGGGCGAAGCCAGGACTGCCGCGCGCGAGGGGCGCAGCCAACGCCCGCAGGGCCGGTCCGAGCGCGCGGCAGGAGCCCGACACTACAACGTGACGGCACCCGCCGAGATCGCAATGAGGGCGACCCGAAGGGTCCGACGCCGTGCGATTGCGACGAGGCCGACACTCGACCGTGGCATGTTGAAATTCAGCGATGAGGCCGAGGTATGAGCACGGCGCTGCTCACCCTCGAAGGCGTCGGCAAGGACTACGCAAAGGTCGAGTCGCGGGGCGGACGGTTGCGGCTCGTCTTCGACCTGTTGCGCGGGCACGGTGCTGCGCATGTTTTCTGCGCACTCGACGACGTTTCTTTCACGATGGCGCGCGGCGAATCGCTCGGGATCATCGGCGAGAACGGCGCGGGCAAGTCGACGCTGCTCAAGGTCGTTGCGGGCGTGATCCAGCCGACGCGTGGCCGAGTCGCCGTCAACGGTCGCGTCGGCGCATTGCTGGAACTGGGCTCGGGCTTTCACCCCGAGTACACCGGACTCGCCAACATCGATCTCGCCGCTGCATTGCTGGGACTCGCGCCGTCGGAGCTCGGTGCGAAGCGCGACGAGATCATCGCGTTCGCCGATCTCGGCGAACACATCAACGACCCGCTCAAGCAGTACTCGTCGGGCATGGTCGTCCGGCTGGGATTCGCAGTGGCGACGGCGCTCTCGCCCGACGTACTCATCACCGACGAGGTGCTAGCCGTCGGCGACGAATCGTTTCAGAAGCGCTGCATTGCGTGGATGGAACGCTATCTCGCCGGTGGCGGCACGCTGCTGCTGTGTTCGCACAGCATGTACCATATCCAGAAGCTCTGCACGCACGCGCTATGGCTGAAGGATGGCCGCATCGAGCGCTACGGCCCTGCGAATGACGTGGCGCAAGCCTATCTCGCGTACCACGAGGAGAAGGACGCGCGCGCGCACCGCCCCATCGGAACCGACAAGGCTGCGGCTAGCGGATGGTATGCGATCGAAGGACTCGCGCTCGAGCCTTCGGACACGATCGAGCAGGGTGCGGCGCTGACGGTGCGCGGTCAGGTCTTCTCGCCGGATGACCGCACGCCGGTCGTGCTCGTCGGCATCGTGCGCGCCGATGGCACGCCCGTGTATGGCGTCGCGACCGATATGGAAGACGCGCCGCCGGTGCGCATTGCTGTGCAGCGCTACGCGTTCTCGCTGACGTTCCCGGAGATGGCGCTGCTGCCGGGCCGCTATCAGGTTCGCGCCCACGCGCTCGATCCGGAGGGTGTGCGCCTATTCGATCATGTCGAGCAGACGTTCACTGTCACGGGTGCGACGCGCGAGCTCGGTTTCGTTCGTCTGCCACACCGCTGGCAGGCGCCGGCATGACGCGGTGATCGCGTGCCGCAATCGGATAAAATCTGCACGGGTACGCGCGACCTGCCCCCATCTCCGATGCTTCGAACATGAGCGCCGAACTCGAATTCACCGGCGAACGCTACGTTCCGGGAACGACTGGCGAGATCGCGCACGAGCACTGGCATCGGTATGCATTCGTGCGTGCATTCGTGGCTGGCCGCCGCGTCCTCGACGTCGCCTGCGGCGAGGGCTATGGCAGCGCGTTGCTATGCGACACCGCCGCGCACGTCACCGGCGTGGACATCGACACACGGACGCTCGCGCACGCTCGAGCGACGTACGCCGGACGCGCGAACCTCGCGTTCGTCGAAGGCTCCGCAGCTGCGCTGCCGCTGCCGGACGCCTGTGTCGACGTCGTCGTGTCGTTCGAGACGATCGAACACCTCGCCGCAGCGGACCAGCCGCCAATGCTCGCGGAATTCGCGCGCGTGCTGCGACCTGACGGTGTGCTGATTCTCTCGTCGCCGAACCGGCCCGAATACAGTGAGGCGCGCAATCACGTGAATCCGTTTCACGTGCATGAGCTCGACCGTGACGAGCTCGCAAGTCTCGTCGCCCGGCATTTTCCTGCTCAGCGCTGGCATCGCCAGCGACGCTATCTCGGTTCGACACTGTGGTGCGAAGACCGCGGCGGCGGTTACGAAGCGACGGTCGGCGACGCAACCACGGCGGTTGAAGCGCCGTTGCCCCCGGCGATGTATTTCGTCGTCGTCGCCGCGCGCACCACCGCGGCGCTGCCGGCGGCATTCCCCGCGTTGTCGCTATTCACCGATGCTGACGACGCCGAGTTGCGGCGCGTCGACCACGAGGCGCGCGAGGTGATGCGGCTCGACGGGCTGCTGCGCACTTGTGACGCCGAGCTTCGCGACTTCGTCCGGCATTCGCGCGAACTCGAGGCTATGGTCAACCATAGGGACGAGGTAATCAACGAGCGAACGCGTGCTGAAAGCGAGCTTCGCGAGCAGTTCGACTCGCATCGCGACCGGCTACAGAAGGAGATCGATGCGCAGGAGCGGATCATCGCGTACCGTGCTAGCGCTCGTTGGTGGCTGAAGCTGCCGTGGATTCGCGCACGGCGGCTGTGGACCCGGATTCGCACTGCATGATCGCTGCACAGTCGACGCATCGCATCGACATCGTCGTCCCGATCTACAACGCGCCCGACGACGTGCGGCGCTGTGTCGAGAGCGTCTTGTCCTGCACGCCGGAGCCCCACCGGCTGATCCTGATCGACGATGCGTCGACCGATGCCGGCGTCCGCGATGTGTTGCGGGAAATTCAGCAACGCGGCGATCGACACGTCGAGATCCTGCGCAACGAGCGCAATCTCGGCTTCACGGGCACGGCCAACCGCGGGATGATGCATTCGACAGCCGATGTCGTGCTGCTCAACTCCGACACAATCGTGACACCGGGCTGGCTTTCTGCGCTGACACGTTGTGCCGCTTCGGACGCTGCGATTGCGACGGTCACCCCGTTCTCGAACAACGCCGAGATCTGCTCGTTTCCACGCTTCTGCGAGAACAACGCGTGGCCGCTCGACCGGGATCCAGCGCCCGTCGCCCGCGCACTCGCGGATGCCGCGGTGCCCACGTATCCCGATCTTCCAACCGGCGTCGGGTTCTGCATGTTCGTGCGGCGCACGGCAATCGACGCGCTTGGAACGTTCGACATGGCGTTCGGTGCGGGCTATGGCGAGGAGAACGACTTCTGCCTTCGTGCCGCGAGTGCCGGCTGGCGTAACGTGCTCGCCGACGATGCGTTCGTCGTGCATACGGGAGGCCGGTCGTTCGCCGGACGCAAGGCGGAGCTCGGCGGACGCAATCTTGAGCGTCTGCTCGAGCGTCATCCGCACTACGACGAGATGGTTACGCGCTATATCGCCGCCGATCCCTTGCGAGCGCTGCGCGAGGCGGCGCAGACGCGCCTCGATACGCATTCGCCGCTGCAATGCGTTCTGCACGTCATCCATCACCATGGTGGGGGCACGGAGACGCACGTCCGGCAGCTGATCGCCGCATCGCGCGACCGGTGGCGCCACTGCCTGGCCGTGGCTGTCGGCGATCGCTGGCAGGTCGAAGCGCATCGGGATGACGCCAGCGTCGTCACGTTCACGTTCGCGCGCGAGCCCGACGAAACGTGGCGCGATTTCCTGCGCGGCCTGACGGCGACATTTCGCGTGGCACTCATTCACCTGCACAACATTTCCGCGTGCAGGGAAGGCCTGCTCGAAGCGCTCGAAGACAGCGGGATTCCATTTGGGTACACGCTCCACGATCTCAATTTTGCATGTCCGACGATCACCTTCCTGGACGCTGGAGGGCGATATTGTGGCGGAGTCACCGACGCACGAACGTGTCAGGCGTGCGTCGCCGCCCAGCCGGTGTTCGCCAGCGTCGACGTCGATGCCTGGCGCGCGCGGCATGGGGCCCTTGTCGAGCGCGCGGCGTTCGTCATCGCGCCTTCGCAATGGGCGGCGACAATGCTGGACCGCTATTTCCCGCGTAACGACGTGATTGTCATTCCGCACGGGACCGCTGCGTCCTCCGCGACAAGGGCACCTGGCACGCGCCTTGGCGTGCTGATGCCCGACGACGACGTCCCGGTCATTGCTGCGCTCGGTGCGATCGGTCCGGACAAGGGCGCGCGGCGTATCGAAGCGCTCGTCGAGCGAATGCGGGCGCTCGATCTGCCGTTGCGCATCGTCGTCATCGGCTATCTCGACGTGGAGCGCGGGCCGTGGCAATCGGACGACGCGCGACTTACCGTCCACGGCCGCTACGACTCGCGGGACCTCGCCGCGTTGCTGCGGCACTACCGTGCGCAGTTCGTGCTGTTTCCGTCGGCGGGTCCGGAAACGTTCAGCTATACGCTGTCGGAGTCGTGGCTCGCGGGCGTGCCCGCGCTCGTGCCGCCGATCGGCGCGCTCGCCGAGCGCGTCAGCCGTACCGGCGCGGGATGGGTGCTGGGCGACGACGAGTGGATGGATGAGTCGAAAATGCTCGCCCGCGTCGTGGCGCTGACGGGTCCGGCCGGCGTTGCCGCGCGCCGCGCCGCCGCATTGAAGGCGCTCGACGCGCCGCACGCATCAACGCAGTCGATGGCCGATGCCACGCTCGTCCGCTACGACGCTGCGATCTCGTCCGGTGGGCGAACCGACATGCCGCGGCAGGCCTTCACCAATCGCCGCGTGCGCGACGCACTGGGCTACCGCGCGTGGGAACCGCCTGCCGAGCCTGCGCCGCTGCCCGAGAGTGTAGCGATCGAGGCGCCGCCGATCCCGATGCAACCGCAGGGCCTCATGGCCCGCGTCGCCCGGCGCGCACTCGCAATGCGGAGCACGCCGGTGGGACGCGTGCTTTATCGGATGACGCCGGCGCCCGTGATCGACGCACTCAAGTCACGGCTTGATGGGTGACCGGCCGGCAACCTCTCGATGACGCTCGACCGTTATGCCGATTGGCTTGCGCGGGGGCGCGCCCATCAGAAGGAGGGTCGGGTCATCGATGCGCTGCTCTGCTATCGCCGGGCGCTGCATGAGGTGGCTGCCGGCGTCGAAGCGCGCTTTCACGTCGGCGAGATCGCCTGGCAGTTCGGCAACTCGGCCGACGCGATCGCTGCCTGGGAATCTGCGATCGCGCTGACAGAGCATCATCTTCCGAGCTGGCACGCGCTGGCTGATGCACGCGCCGCGAACGGTGACTTCGTCGCCGCGAAGCAGGCAGCGCGTCGCGTGCTCGAGTTGCGTCCCGCCGAGGCCCGTGCGCAACCGCTGCTGCTGATGCTGGAGGCGGTTTCCGGTGACGCCGTGGACGACGCGGCGCTTGCGCGAGCGATCGCATCCAACGCGCAGTGGCCGCCGGGTTTGCTGGCGGCCGTCGGAACAGCCGTTCTCGCCGACGACCGGCGTGCACGGTATCCGACGACGATTTCGAAGCTTCTCGCGGCGGCCAGCCGCGGGCCGGTGACCGTTGCGACCGGTGATGCGTTGCGAATGGTCGCTCTTGCGCTGCTGCGCGCCGGAATGCGTTCCGAGGCCGCGACGTTCCACGAACGCTATTTGCAGAGTTGCCAAGCGTTGCATCGCCCGCCGATGCCCACGACGTGGCCCGCGCGCACGTCCGGCGCGAGCCTGCGCGTGGGTGTACTGGCTACTGCGATGCAGCAGTCGTTGGCGAAAGAAGTTGTCGATGCGATAAGGCAGCGGCTTGGCGAGCAATGCCGGTGCACGGTGTTCGTCGACCAGCCGTCCGATGCGGTGCGGCCCGCTCCGGGAATGCTCGACCTGCGCGTTTTGCCGATGGACGCCGACACTGCGGCGCGAAGCATCGCGACGCTCGATCTCGACGTGCTGATCGACGTAGCGGGCCTCGAGGCACCTTACGGCCCGCTCCTCGCGCGGCGACCGGCGCGCGAGCTCTGGGCGTTTCGGCAAGACGAAAGCCTGCCCGGAAAAATGCCGTTGTACGATCGGACATTCGACGCGAGGCTCGAGTCGCTCGTCGACGCATTGGGCGACCTCCAGCGCGCGCTTCCCGGATTGCGAACGACGCGCGTCGGCGCCGCCGAACTGGCGACGTTATGGGAGGACGCCGTGCATGCCCACCAGCGCGGCGATGCGACGGCGGCACGCGCCGGTTATTCGAGCGTGCTCGACGTGCAGCCCGACAGCGTGCCGGCGCTGTACCTGGCCGGCATGTTCGCGCGCGCCGACGGCGATACCGAAACCGCCGCGCGGCGATTTCGCGCAGCCGTTCGACACGCGCCCGCGTTCGTCGATGCGCGTGCGGCGCTGGCACGCCTCGAGACGCTTGCGGGCAACGCCGACGAAGCGGTGTCGGTGGCGCGCGAAGGCCTCGCGACGCTGCCCGAGTCCGCGGTACTGTGGCGCGCGCTCGGCGAGGCGGAACAGAGTCGCGGAAGTGCGGAAGCCGCGGCCGCGGCGTTCGCCGAGGCACTGCAGCGCGATCCCACGCACGGCGAGACGCACTACAACCACGGCGTCGCGTTGCAGAAGACGCGCAATGTCGCGGAGGCCGCGCGCGCGTACCAGCGCGCGCTGGCGTTCGCACCGGACCTGTATGCCGCGGACTTCAACCTCGGCGTGATCTTCGATCAGCAGGGCAACGCGAATGCAGCGATTGCCGCGTTCTCGAACGTGCTGTCCCGGGTGCCGGATCATGCCGCTGCGTACAAGGCGCTGGCCGAGACGCTGCTGGCCGCGAGCTTGATCGACAAGTGGTTTGCCAACTTCGAGCGCTTCGAACGTCACTGCCCGAACCACGTCGCCCTCGCGGCGCACGCACTCGAAGTGTGCGCGTACCGCGCCGACTTCCCGCGACTCGGCCGATACCTCGACGGCTTGCGTGACGAGCGGTTCACCGCGGGCGAGCCGCTGGAAGTGCTCGATGCACTCCAGCAGATCCTCTACCTGCTGCATTTTTTCGACGTCGAGCCCGAACTCGTCGGCCGCATCGGACGCACGCACGACGCGTTGGCGCGTCGCGTTTACGGCGAGCCGCGGCCGCGATCGTCGAAGCGTTTTCCGGGCAAGGTTCGCATCGGCTATCTGTCGGGCGATTTCCGCGATCACGTGATGGGCAAGATGATGTGGGACGTCATCCGGCATCACGACCGCGACCGCTTCGACGTCTTCGGCTATTCGACGAGCGAAAGTCGCGACGGATGGACCGAGCGCTACGAGCCGCTGTTCGAGCGGCTCGACACCGTGGCTGCGCTGTCCGACCGCGAAGCCGCACAGCGCCTCGATGACGACGACCTCGACCTCCTGGTCGACCTGTCGACACACACGAAAGGCGCGCGGCCCGGCATCCTCGCGCTGAAGCCCGCCCGCGCGCAGATCACGCATGTCGCAACGGCCGGCACGCTTGCGATGTCGGCCATCGATTTCAAGCTGACCGATCGCTACGCCGACGTGCCCCACGATCCCGAACTGCAGATCGAGCCCCTGCTGGTGATGGACGGCTGCGTATATCCCTATCGTCATATTCCGCCGGCAGCCGACGCGCTAGTCACCCGTCAGCGGCTCGGTGTCGATGCGAGCGCTACGTTGATCGGCGCGTTCTGCACGCCGCTCAAGCTGTCGCAGCGCTGCCTGGCGCTGTGGCGCGACGTACTCAAGGAACTTCCGGGTGCGCTGCTCGCGTTCTCGCCGGTGCGCGCTTCGCTGCAACCGGTGTTCAGGAACATCTGCGCCACTGTCGGCATCGACGCGCGCCGGATCGTGTTCGTGCCCCAGGGACGGGACGATGCCGAGAACCAGGCGCGCTACCGGTTGATCGACTTCGTGCTCGACCCTATGCCCTATGGCGGTGTCAACGGAACGCTCGAGGCGATCGACGCATGCGTGCCCGTCGTAACGCTGGTTGGCCGGCGTCATGCAGAGCGCACATCGTATTCGATCCTTACCAACCTCGGTGTCACGCAGACGATTGCGACGACAGGCGTGGAGTACGTTGGCATCGCCGTGCGACTGGCGAGGGATCCGGCGTTCATGCAATCGATTCGCAGCCGCATTGCGGACGCGCTTCCGGATTCGGTGCTGACCGACATGCCGGCGCACACACGCAACCTCGAGCGTGCGTACCTGACTGCGCTGCGCGAGCGCGCGGCCAATGCTCTTGTCGATGCCGAACGAAACGGCGCCTGAGCACGCCGCCGCGGCGCTTGCGCGGGCGCGCGCCTGTCTGGCAGCAGGGGACATCGCCGCGGCGCGAACGCTGTGTGGGCCGCTCGTCGCAACCGGAAATCCGCACGTGGCCGCCGCTGCACACCTGGTGCTATCCGCCTGCGCGGAGCGTGTGGGTGACGCACCGTCGGCACGTGCGCACGTGCAAGCGGCGCTGCACGCCAACGCCGATGACGCACTCGCACATTACGCATGGGCGGAACTCGAGGAGCGCGCCGGTGATCCCGATGCCGCCATCGCGAATCTCGCGCGCGCGATCGCGTTGCAGCCAAGCTTCGTCGCTGCTCACCAACGACTCGGCGTGCTGCATGGCGAGGGCGGCGACGCGGAGCAGGCCGCGGCATCGTTCCGCCGCGTCGCGGAGCTCGACCCTGCCAACGCGCGTGCATTCAACAATCTGGGCAATGCGCTGCGATCGCTCGGGAGGGCCGACGAGGCGCTCGCGGCCTTCGAGCGGGCGGTCGCGCTGCGGCCCGACTACGAGTTGGCAATCGCCAACGTGGCCGTCATGTGGCGCGATGCCGGGGAGATCGAGCGCGCAGAGGCACTGCTGCGCCAGGAGCTCGCGCGTCCGCGCCGCAAGCCGCCGCTGCGCTCGATCGTCGTCATGCTCGCCGGACTGTTGCGCGAGCGTGGCGCGCTCGATGAAGCCGAGCCGTTGTATCGCCAGGCAATCTCGATGGCGCCGTCGTCTTGTGCCGGCGAATGGTTCAATCTCGGACGCGTCTATGCCGAGCGCGACGATGTCGAGCTGGCGCGAGATGCGTACCGGCACGCGTTCGACCTGGATCCGCGGGACCTGCGAGGCGCGCTCGCGCAGGATCTGTCGCTGCCGATGGTCTATGAAAGTGGAGACCATCTGGCCACCGCGCGCGCCGCATTTGCGACGGCGCTGCGCGAGCTCGATGAGCGAGTGGAGGCGCTGGTCTCAGGCCTTAACGCGGAACAGGTGCTCGACGGGTTGCGCTGGACGAATTTCTTCCTCGCCTACCAGGGCGGGAACGACCGCGACCTGCAGGCATCGTATGGCGCGCTCGCCGCGCGGATGATCCAGCAGCGTGCGCGCGAATGGCATGCGCCCGTCGCCGCACGCAATGAAGGCCGCAGGTTGCGCGTAGGATTCGCGTCCGCGTTCTTCCATGTCGGCACGGCGGGTCGTTACTTTCGCAGCTGGCTCACCGATCTCGATCGCGAGCGCTTTGACGTGCGCGTCTATCATCTCTATCCGGGCCAGGACGAAATCGCCGCGGAGATCAAGGGACGCGCCGATCGCTTCGTCGAATTCGGCGGCAGCCGTGCGCGACCGTCCGTCGTCGCACCCGTCATTCGCGGCGATGCGCTCGACGTACTCGTCTATCCGGAGCTGGGCATGGACCACACATCGTTCGCGCTGGCCGCGCTCCGCCT
>Ga0207643_10000473_pt1 | contig 26044 bp, 35 predicted proteins | sample KBSMisM62_FD_184313 | JGI IMG/M metagenome (GOLD analysis project Ga0207643, IMG submission 184313) | Miscanthus rhizosphere microbial communities from Kellogg Biological Station, Michigan, USA - KBS Miscanthus M6-2 (SPAdes) (version 2) | ecosystem: Host-associated > Plants > Roots >...
ACTACCGATCAGAATGTTCCAGCTGAGTCAGAGATAAAAACAGAACAGACTGAAACTACCGATCAGAATGTTCCAGCTGAGTCAGAGATAAAAACAGAAATTACAGAAACTAAAGAAAACACAGAGACTGTAGAGAATAAGGATGTTGTTGATAATGAAGTTAAGGAAATAGCAGTAAACAAGAGTGAGACATAATGGCTAGACTCAAATTAAGAACATTAAGAGAATTGAACGATAATGATTTAGAATCAAAGTTGTCGGAAATTAGAGCGGATTTGCTAAAATTAACAATTGAAAATTCAAAAGGCACCCTTAAGAAAGAAACTGGAAATATGAAATGGAAGAAAAGGGACATCGCCCGAATACATTCGATATTGAAGGAAAGGGAGCTCGCTAGATGACACTTCTAGATTATATTACTCGATATGAATTCATCGGCAGAGATGCACAAATAGATTATGGGCCGACTGAAAATCAGAGGAAAGTGAGTGGCAAAATTATTTTTGAAACTAAAAATACGATTTCAATTGCTAATAATTTCAAGAAATACATTATTCCTAAAAAAACAATACAAAAATTAGGATTGATTTTTAAGGATGAGATTTGTATTATTAACGGTTCAATGATATTAGGGAGACCGGAAGATCGATTAATTAAGTGATGGTTGATAGTTAATGACTAAAAATATTGGATTAACAGTTTCGGAACCAAAAAGGACTTGTGACGATGAATTGTGTCCTTTTCATGGTAAACTTTCCATAAGAGGAAGAATATTGACAGGGATTACTGTAAGTTCAAAAGCGCATAAAATGATTGTTGTATCACGTGACTACCCTAGATTAGTAAGAAAATACAAAAGATATGAGAGAAGTAGTTCGAAGGTCCATGCATTTCTCCCTTCATGTATGGATGTAAATGAGGGTGATGAGGTAAAGATCGCAGAATGTAAGCCTATCTCAAAAACAGTATCATTTGTAACGGTGGAGGTAATAAAAAGTGGCGTCTAAGAGTAGAGCAGTCTCTGCAAAGGGTGTCGAGGAATTTAAACCCTATATTACAAGGGCATTACCTATTGCTGCTAATTTAGTTTGTGCAGACAATACCGGGGCAAAAATATTGAGAATTGCTCAAGTGACACGTATCAAGGGGAGACATTCAAGGATGCCTGCTGCCGCAGTGGGAGACTTTGTTAATGTGACCGTGAAAAAAGGAAAGCCAGAACTACGAAAGCAAATGTTTGGCGCTGTGATTATCAGACAAAAATATGCCATAAGGAGATTAAACGGTGTTCGATTATCATTTGAAGACAATGCAGCAGTATTAGTTACACCAGAAGGAGAAATAAAAGGAACTGACATCAAAGGTCCAGTGGCTGCCGAAGCTGCAGAAAAATGGCCCAGAATCGCGAATTTGGCATCATTGATAATATGAGGTTATGATAATGTTTTACAAACTGATTTCAAAACACAAAAGAGACAGATTATTGGGAGCAAACCTTTCTGCAAACTTAAGGGAACAGCACAAAAAGCGAAGTATGAGAGTGATAAAAGGAGATACGGTTAGAATATTAAGAGGAGAATATGTTGGGATAGAAGGGAAAGTTGAGAAAGTGAATACTGAAAGATCGACACTGTCTATCGAAGGCGTACAGAGAGAAAAAATACGTGGGGGTAATGTCAAAGTGCAGGTTCACGCTTCAAATGTACAAATTATTTCTTTGAACACTGATGATGATTATCGACTAAAAGGCATCCCAAAATCAAGTGACAACGACACAAACACAAAAAAAGGGAAAGAAACAAAAAAATCAGCTGAAAAGAAGAAGGAATTGATTAAGGAGGAATCATAGTCATGGCCAAAAAAGGAGGAGATAAGAGATTAAAACGACAACTTGCACCGCGCTTTTGGCAAGTTAGTAGAAAATCATCTAGATTTATTCTCAACACGATGCCTGGACCACACACCAGAAAGTTTTCGTATCCCATTGGTGTTGTCTTGCGCGATCTTTTGCATGTTTGCTCAAATATTCGTGAAGTAAAAAACTCGTTAAATAAAGGTCTGATTACCGTCGATGGAAAAATGATTCATCATCCAAACTTCCCAGTTGGCTTGATGGATACAGTAGAAATAAAACCTTCAAATGAATTTTATAGATTTGTACCTTCAAACGGACTTCCACTTTTGCCTATAAAAATAGATGCAAATGAAAAAAACCTAAAGTTGGGAAAAATCAAATCCAAAGTCAGTTCTAAGAAAAAATCGTACCAATATTGTCTTCATGATGGCAGAACGTTTCTAAGCGAAGAAGCATATAATGTAAATGATACGTGTTTAGTAGAATTACCAAAATTTGGTGTCAAAAACCATGTTCAGCTGAAAGAAGGTTGTAGCGTTATTGTAACCAGAGGAGAAAACGCAGGAAATATTGGAAAGGTTCAAGAAATTAAGGCCGGATCCTTTTCGCTTCCAAAGCGTGTGTTGGTTTCAATAGGTGAAAAAACTGTGGAATTACCAATAGATATTGTCATGGCAGTTGGCACCGATTCTTCATTAATTCAGGTAAGCAAATAAAATGAGTACAATAAATAATATGAAACATATCAGCTTGGAAAAAGTTGTAATTAATATCGGAGTAGGAAAATCAGGTGAACCCCTAGAAAGAGCCAAGAATGCGCTTGAAGAACTGACATCAAAAAAGCCAACACAGTGTGGTGCAAAAAATAACGTTAGAGATTTTGGTATCCATAAGGGTGAACCAATTGGAGCAAAAGTTACACTTAGAAATACAGAGGCAATGGAATTTGCAAAGAGAATAATACAATCAAAGAATAACCAGTTGAAAAAATCATCTTTTGATGAGTATGGAAATATTTCTTTAGGGGTAAGAGAACACATTGATATTCCGGGAGCAAAATATAATCCAGATATTGGAATTTTTGGAATGAATGTATGCATATCTTTATCAAGACCAGGTTATAGAATAATCAAAAAGAGCAATCCTAGAAAGATGGGAAAGAAGCATAGAATTTCAAAAGATGAGGCCGTTGATTTTTTCAAAAATATGGGAGTTGAGATGATCTAATGCCAAAGCCAAGAGAATATGATATTACCGGTAGAAGGCAGCGTATACATGGCAAGGGCACTCGATGGTGCAAGAGATGTGGATGTTATTCGGGTCTTATTCAAGCTTACAATATTATGCTGTGCAGACAATGCTTTAGAGAAGTAGCAATAAAATTAGGCTTCAAGAAATATGAATAGAAAAATGGGTGTATGAGTTGCCAGCATTAAACATTTTATCAAATCTTTTTGCCACGCTGTATAATAACGAAGTTAGAAGGAAAAAGGAATGCATAGTAAGTCCATCTTCAAGATTTTCAAGCGAAGTATTACGGGTCATGCAAAAGCATAGATATATTGGAGAATTCGAGCAGATAGATGATTCTCGAGCTGGTAAATTTAAGATTCAGCTTTTGGCCAAAATTAACAAATGCGGTATAATTACTCCAAAATTCAGTGTCAGAAAAAATCAGTTTTTGAACTGGGAAAGACAATTCTTACCCGCATACAATATGGGGATTTTGATAGTATCAACTAGCAAAGGTATAATGACTCACCATGAAGCACAAGAAATTGGAATAGGAGGAGTGTTGGTCGGATATGTCTACTAATGATCACATCTCAACACTAGAAATTCCAGAAGGGATTTCAGTTACCTTGGAAGAGAGAACTATTTCTGTCAAGGGAAAACTTGGCACTATTAAAAAGGATTTTACAAAACTTCCCGCCTTTCTAACAGTTGAAAATAATACTGTAAAGATTGAACCTTACGGAACTAGAAGAAAGGATTTTGCTATTTCAAAGACTGCACAAAGCATCATAAATAATATGATAAAAGGTGTTCAGAGAGGCTACAAGTATAAGATGAAAATAGTATTTGCGCATTTTCCAATTACTGTCAAGATAAAAGATGGAAAAGTCCATGTTGAGAATTTTTTCGGCGAGAGAAAAGCCAGAATTTCGAAAATTGTAGGGGAATCTACCAAGGTGGCAATTGAAGGAGATGATCTTGTGATCACTGGCCCTCATCTTGAGCATGTTTCTCAAACCGCTGCAAACATAGAGTTGTCAACTAGAGTTAAGAACAAAGATCAAAGAGTATTTCTCGATGGAGTGTATGTTTACTCCCGAGAATAGAATATGTAGTCGTTATTAGTTTTGGGATGACTTTTATATAGAATATTTGTGCAAGTGAGAATCAAGTGAAAACAGTTATACTTGCAGGAGGTTTGGGAAAAAGACTAAGACCCCTAACCTCAGATAGGCCAAAACCAATGATTCAGATTAATAATACTCCAATAATAGAGCTGCAAGTAAATTGGCTAAAAAAATGTGGGATAACAGACATTATAGTTCTAGTAGGACATTTGAAGGAAAAAATAAAGCATCACCTTGCAGATGGAAAGAAATTTGGAGTTAACATCAGTTATATTGAGGAGAACGTCCCTCTCGGAACCGGTGGTGCTCTTAAGAATGCAAAAGACTACATAATTCAGAATGGAAATACAGATTCAGGTTTTTTTGTAATCAACGGAGACATTTTGACTAATTTGGATCCTTTTACGATATCTGAAAAGGGATCAATGACACTTGCATTGGTTCCTTTAAAAAGTACGTTCGGGATTGTAGAAACTAATGGTGATCTTGTATCGAAGTTTATTGAAAAACCATTCATTAAAGATACGTGGATCAACGCAGGAGTATATTATTTTTCAAATGAAATTTTTGATTACCTACCAGATAATGGAAATCTTGAAACCGTTACTTTACCAATGCTGGTGGAGAAACAGAAACTAAAGGCAAAAAGATTTTCAAATAATTATTGGCGATCAATTGATTCACACAAAGATGTAGACGAAGCCTCCAAAGAAGTTCAAGAAGTATTTAAAAAATGACTGATGAGATAGGTCAAATTGGTATTAATCCAAGTAGTTTATTTAAGACTCAACATATTTTCGAATTCGCCAAACAACTAGATAATAGGTCAGTACATTCAATATGGATACCAGAATCCTGGGGTCGAGAGGCTTTTGTGATGCTTGGAGCTATCGCATCACTAACAAGTAAGATAAAGCTAGGAACATCCATTGTTAGTATGTTTTCTAGATCTCCTGCGACGACTGCAATGGCAGCCTCTACTTTGGATAACATTTCAAAAAATCGTACGATAATTGGTATTGGCGCTAGTACTCCAGTACTCGCGGAGAACTGGCATGGTATCAAATTTGAATTTCCCTTAAAGCGCATGAAAGAATATGTGACGTGTTTTAAATCAATCTCTAGTGGAGAAACAATAAACTTTGATGGGAATTTTTTTAGATTAAAAAATTTAAAAATAATGCATCCATCGACTAGAAAGCAAATCCCTGTTTTTCTGGGCGCTGTTAATTCTGGTATGATAGACTTGGCTACAGATATTGCCGATGGGATAATTTTGTATCTTCGACCTCTTGACGAGCTCAAGGAAACAGTACAACGTGTAAGGTCCATGGCTTCAAAAAAATCAAAAGACTTTGAAATCTCTTGTGTCTTTATTACTGCCATTTCAAATAAAACTCCGGACCTGGCACGTACAAGAGCTGCAAAAACACTTGCTTTCTACGTTGCCGTTGGAAAATATTATAATGAATTCTTGTCTGGTCATGGATTCAAAAATGAGGTTGAGTTAATCACACAAGATTATCAAATAAATGGCGTTGAAAATATACATAAATTTGTCACAGACCATATGCTTGAATCGCTTACAATTTATGGAACGGTCGAGGATTGTACCAGATCTCTAAAGCGCTTTGTCTCAACTGGAATTTCACTTCCCATTTTACAAGTCAATCCGGTTAAGGATAATTCGGAATCAATTAGCGACGCTCTTCTATTGATAGAAAATGTCTAGAGTAGCAATAGTTGATCAATCAACCTCAAAATTTACAAAGGATGCAGTTGTTTCAGTTGAAGAGATTGCATGTGAACCATGCAAAGAAATTCTAGCAAGACACAAAAACACGGATTTACAAATTGATTCAGTTTTTTTATCAACAACAGCTGACGTTCAGTACGGTTCAACTATTGTTTCTGAATATTTGGGCTTAAAACCAAGAATCTCTCAAAGATTGGACAACCTATGTAATTCCGGGTCGAATGCAATTGTTTCGGCATATTCGATGATAAAATCAGGTTTGTGTAGGACTGCCCTTGTTGTTGGTGCAGACATCAAGCAAACTAAGGGATCACAGCTTGTTTGGGATATTTCCAGAGGTTCCTTTACCATGCCGGTCTATTGGGCTGCTTTATTTGCCAAAGTTCACATGCGCATGTATGGTACAACAGAAGAACAGATGGCAGCAGTTACGGTAAAAAATAGAAAAAACGCCTACCTTAATCACAATGCATTGTTTAGGAAAAAAATATCTGTGCAGGAAGTTATGAATTCAAAAAAACTGGTGGAACCGTTGAAATTACTGGATTGCTCTTACGTTTGCAGTGGGGCTTCGGCAATTCTACTGTCTAATGAAGCAGATACAAAAATGTATACAGATTTTCCGGTTTGGATAGAAGGGATAGGGAGTTCTGTCGAGGCGGCTAGCTTCAGTAACGTTAGTTCTGACCTTTCAAGTATTCACTCGACAAAGACTGCTTCGGACATGGCTTACTCAATGGCAAATATCACACCAAAGCAAATAGACGTTGCAGAGCTTCACGATGCATTCACGATTATGGAAATTATGGCATATGAAGATCTAGGTTTTTGTAAAAAGGGAGGCGGAGGCAAATTTGTATCTCAAAATAGTATATCTATCAATCCTCGTGGAGGACTATTAGGGACGGGTCATCCACTTGGAGCCACAGGAGTTGCCCAAGCAGTTGAAATAACCGAGCAGCTCAAGGGTTTGTCCGGAAATAGACAAGTCAAGAACTGTAAATTGGGACTAGTGCATAATATGTCTGCGGCCGGTTCTTCTTCACTAGTTCTAGTAATTTCCAAGGTCTAGGAAATTATATAATCATTCATTGAAGTGCCAGGTCATATTCCACCGATACTTCGATGGATTGATTGTTTTAATTATCCGAATGATTCTCAAAACACTATGAAAGAGTTCCTAGACTCGTTGAAGGAAGGAAAACTCAGAATACCAATATGTCTAAACTGTGATTCAAGAATATGGCCCCCTGCTAACATCTGTAGTAATTGCTATTCAGGAAAAATTAAGATGTCTAAATTGGAATCCAAAGGTCGATTAATTGAATATTCCTCATCGTTCATTGGCGGTAGCGAGATACTAGGACTAGTCGAAATCGCAGGAATCAGGTTAATTGGAATATTGAGGGATGGAAATCTGAAGTCAGGAATTAATGTCAAATTGACCAAATGTGGTGTCGATAAAGATAATTCTCCGTATTACGAATTCTCTGCTGTTTGAGCCTTTACTGAAGGATTTAATTAATCAATAATTATTAGTAGAGATATCGAGATGTCATACGACAGATTTGTTGATGATAGACTGCTTACGAGTAGAGATGTGCTGAATAGAAAACAGGTCAAAATTAAACTGTTAGATTATGATGAATCTGCTAGGGATTTCTCTCAAAGATTTGGTACCAGGATCCTAGTACGAAAAGTTCTGCTAACAATAAAAAAAACAGATACAGAAGAAATCGAAGAAAAAGAATTAGATGTTGAGGAACTTGAGAAAAGAATTAGAAAAGAAAGACTTTGGTCTTCCTCAAATAGATGGATTGCAAAGAGTGAAATAAAAAATGGTTACATTGTGGCGTCAAGGCATCTAGACTTACTTTCCAATGCCATTGCATTAGATATCATTGAATTCTAACATAGTTTGATTTTTTCCCTTTAAAACACATTACGATACTGTATCAGAATATTTCTAAATTCGAATTATGAAATATTCAAATAATTGCTATGTGGTGTGCGTATTGGTAACAATAGCTGTGCAAACTTCTAACGTAACTATTTTTAACCTCATAAAAAATAAAGCGCCGCTGATCAGACTCGAACTGATGGCCCACTGGTTAACAGCCAGTTAAGCTCCAAAGTAACAGCCTTTGAATTTGCTCTACCATGCTGAGCTACAGCGGCGCATATTTTACAAAAATTATTACTTTAATTAAATGTTATGCTAATTCTACAAGGGTAGGTGAAATGTTTCAAAATCCGAATTTTGAAACATTTGAATTCATTCGCAAATTCACTACTTTTTCCTTGTAACGAATACCTTTACAACACCCAGTGCAATAAGCAATACACCTAGCCCTGTTGTTCCATAAAGTGTGGAACTTTCATTTGCACCTTCCTGAGTTGCCACGCCAACCATTCCCGCTATGATTAATCCACCATTAATAAAGAGTAGCGCAGCAACCAGGGTAGATCGCTCTTTCAATGATATTGCAAAAGCAATTATTGATAAAATTACGGCACCACCACCGAATACTCCTCCTCTGACGGCGTGATCAAATTGTAGAAAACCCGTTTTTCCATCAGGAGAACTAGATTGTGCGAACATTACATCTGCGCCGTATATGATTAGTAAGGCGAGTGAGATAAATAACAATATTACAGATATTTTTGTTTTCATATCTAATCGGTATATTCAGATTATTAATAAACTTATTTTGAATAGTAGTACATCTAAAATTTGTAGTATGTTTCTTCAAATACTTGTCAATGAAATTCTAAACATATGCCGGATAGAACATAATTGTTATAGGCCAATGTACAAATACTCCAAGAATATAGCTATTTCTATTGAATAGTAATAATCTCGATAAGAGGTATGTATGGCATCCGTATACCCAAATGAAACTTTGGAATGCTTCAAATAATATTACAATCCAATCAGGAAGTGGTTTTAGTTTTATCGATTCTAACAAGAGAAGTTACCTAGATGGGATTAGTAACATGTGGTGTAATGTTTGGGGTCATGATAGAAAGGAAATACTCGATTCAATGAAAGATCAGCTTGATACTCTACCTCACTCTTCTTTATTTGGTTTGGTCAACGAACCTTCAGCAAAACTAGCAAAACGACTCATTACAATGGCAAAAGGCATGAGTAAAGTTTTCTATACTGATAATGGTTCAACCGCCATTGAAGCTGCGCTAAAAATAGCAACACAGTACTGGAACAACAAAGGAAAGCAACAGAAAAAAAAATTCATTTGTTTAAAAAACGGCTATCATGGTGACACAATAGGTTGTATGTCAGTCGGATATGTTGATGGTTATTTTTCTCCCTACAAATCAATACTACTCAAAACAATAAAGGTAGATTCACCAACCATAAGACATGAAAAATTTGGACCGCAAGACATTGAACAGTATGTCGACAAAATTGAGAACATTCTGAAGAGGATATCATCAAAAATATCAGGATTTGTAATGGAAAGTGGAGCTCAAATTGCTGGTGGAGTAAACATATACCCAGAGAGGTTCCAAAAAGAGATCAGTGATCTATGCAAAAAATACGATATTCTTCTTATTCTAGACGAAATAGCCACGGGTTTTGGAAGACTTGGCAACATGGTGGAATATAAAGCACAAAGATCCGATCCAGATATTGTTTGCTTTGCAAAGGCCCTCACAGGAGGCTATTTTCCCCTGGCAGTCACACTTACAACTTCCAAGATTTTCGAGCAATTTCTTGGGAATTATTGGGATAAACGACAACTATTTCATGGTCATACATTCACTGGTCATCCAGTAGGATGCACAGCTGCATTGACTAACCTGGATCTTTATGAAAGGTCAAATCTTATCAAAAAAATAAGATTAAATTCTATTTCGCTTGATAAACAATTGACAAAATTTTCAGAATTGGAAATTTGTTATGATATTAGAAATAAAGGATTGCTTTGTGGTATAGAGCTAAGAAAGGAGAACAAACCGATCAAGACAATTGATAAGATGCCTATTAGTCACTATATCGCAAAAGAATCATTGAAAAAGGGAATTTATTTAAGAACACTGGGAAATATCATTTCGATAATTCCTCCGTTGGCAATAAGTGAAGAAGACTTAACAAAGATAGTCGATACGGAATATGAAGTAGTAGAAATGGTTCAGAAAAAAATCAAATGATGAAAGTCAAACCATAGGTTGTCTAAATCATTCTAATCTGGTTATAGAGAGTTGCTTTTGAAATTCCAAGATTTTTTGCGATCTTGTTTCTCGGAATGTTCTGAGATAGCATTTTAATTAATACGTCTTTATCAAGCGTTTTTTTGGGGCGTCCAATGCTTTTACCGGCCATTTTCGCTCTTATCATTCCATCTTTAGTGCGTTGTATCAACATTTCCCTTTCTCTTTCTGCTACCCAAGTTAGAATGCCAATCATCAATTTTCTAACACTTGTATCAGTGGTTTGAAGAAATATCTCTTTAGGTGAGCAAGATATAAGCGGAGAGTATTGTTCAATTGCTTTTATTGCATCAAGCGTTTCCCAAAACGTTCTACCTACTCTAGATAGTTCATAGACAATGACAGAGTCTACATGATCTGATCTAACTAATGTTAGCATCTCCTTGAATGCAGGTCTGTCAATTGCAGGAATTTTACCGCTTATTGCAGAATCTTCGAAAAAATCCAAAATTTTATAATCATTATCCTCGGCCCATTTTTCAATAGCCAACTTTTGATTAAGCACTGTTTGCTCGTCTGTACTGACTCGCAAGTATCCAAAGGCGAATTTCATTACAATCTTAATCACAAAAAGTTGATAATACTTTAGGTCAAAAAAAATACGTACAGTTCGAAAAAGGTGTGACATTTTTTAGACTGATCACGAGTAAAAAAATGCGCGTATTATTACACAATTCAAAAATGGGTCCTTTTTTAGACTCCAATGGTCCATCGCAGAAATGACGGATTTCGCATATTGCTCCATTAGTGAGCTGATAGGTGGTTTGATGGATTAATTCTTCATTTTGGGGTATTTTACCCCATAAATAAGCCTAAAAACACCAAAATATGCTAGGTATTTTTTTTAAATTCAGCCATTATCTAAAGTGCAATCAGGGTATTATCAAAAGCCTTCAATCAAAGAAATTAGAGTTTTGTACTGTCTGGAACATTTTCATCAATTGATTGTTTATTTTTCTTACCGGTTGCAAAGTTCAAATTAATTTGGAAAATGGGATAAATCTGTTCCAATAATTAAAGAATAAGTATGGGTTCTAAAAAAGAACTAGTGATGCAAGATTTCGAATTCATAGATTCTTGTATGAAAAAGGTCATTAATGGAAATTCTATTTCCTTTGATGAAGCCGAAAAATTAATTTCAACTGATAATTTGATAAAGCTCGCTGATTGCGCCAACATCATAACCAGGAACTTTAATCACGAAACCGTTGACGTCGAATCCCTGATAAATGCCAAATCAGGTAATTGTCCTGAGGATTGTTCCTTTTGTGCCCAGTCTACATTTTATGAAACAGGGATCACAAAGTATCCTTTCCTTAGTGATGAAGTAATTTTGGAAAAAGCCAGAGAAGCCGAGAAAAATGGTTCTGCTAGTTTTTGTCTTGTTTGTGCATATCGTGAACCATCGCATACTGATTTTGAAAAAATATGCAACATAATAGAAAAATTAAGAAAACAAGTGAATCTAGACATTAATGTTTCGCTTGGTTTCATGACATCGGAACGAGCTAAGAGACTAAAATCATTAGGGGTGAAGAGGTATAACCACAATCTCGAGGCCTCAGAGAGTTTCTTTTCAAAGATCTGTAATACACACGATTATTCTGATAGAGTAAATACAGCAAAAACGGTAAAGGAAGCAGGGCTAGAACTTTGCTGTGGAGGGATAATTGGTATGGGCGAATCGAAGAGGCAACGAATTGAATTAGCATTTTCGCTATCAGCTCTTGAGCCAGATGAAGTTCCTATCAACATACTGATTGCCAGAGAGGGCACGCCAAAAGAGCTGGATAATTGTACAATTGATCCGGTTGACATCATTAGAACAATTGCTGTCTGGAGATTTATTATGCCAAAAACAATATTGAAAATTGCAGGTGGGAGAGAAGTGCACTTTGCTGACGGTGGAAAGCTCGCGCTTCAGGCCGGAGCAAATGGAATTATTACAGGTGGTTACCTTACTACAAATGGAAACGAACCAAATAAAGATATCCAAATGATACATGAAATTGGCCTCGATACCCGAATTCATTAATTCAGACATTGATAGGCTGAAATCAGAAAATCTTTATCGAAAACTAAGAAACATCGATTACCAAAATGGTTCGTTTTTGGTAAGTAACAAAGAGATAATTAATTTTAATTCAAATGATTACCTAGGATTATCCACAAATCAGATAATCATAAGAAATACGGTAAAAGGTTTTGATGAAATTTCTCAATGTAGCTCTAGACTTGTTGGAGGAAATAATTCTGTTATAGAGAAACTGGAGAACTCTTTATCAGGACATAGAAATACAGAATCGTCTCTCGTTTATACTACTGGATATACGGCGGTTCTAGGAGTACTGAGTGCCTTGGCTGATAAACAAACTACTGTATTTAGTGACGAATCTAATCATGCAAGTATTATTGACGGTTGCAGACTGTCCAATTCTAAGATCAAAGTATTTCGACACAACGACATCGAAAATTTATTAGAATTAGTAAGGGGTGTAAAGGGGAAAAAAATTCTTGTTACCGAAGGAATATTTAGTATAGGAGGAGATATGTCAAAATTAAAATCTATTTGCAAATTGGCAAAAGAATTTGGGCTTTTTACAATTATTGATGATGCGCACGGAGATTTTGTTTTTGGAAAAAATGCCTCCGGTACCCCTTCTGAATTAGGCGTAAATGTTCTAATTGATGTTCATATCAGTAGTTTGAGCAAGGCTTTGGGTTGTTTTGGAGGATATGTAGCATGCGCCAAAATTGTTAGGGATTACTTGATAAATAAATCAAGGCAATTCATATTCAGTTCAGCAATTCCGACTCATTTATGCAAATCAGCATTAAGCGGAATTAATATTGCAAAAAAAGGCATTCTCCAGAGAAAGCTCTTCAAAAATGTAACTCTATTGCATGAAGGTTTGATGGACATGGGATTTGACATTGGAGATACATGCAGTCAGATAATTCCAGTTCATGTTGGTTCTGAGAAGTTGGCAATCAAATTCGCAGATGTTTTGTTACAAAAAGGCATACTAGTGCACCCTATGAGGTTTCCTACGGTTAAGAAAGGATGCGCGGTTGCAAGACTTTCTCTGAATGCCTCGCACACAAAAGCACAAGTGAACTATACTCTAGATCAGCTAGAAGTGATAGGAAAAAAACACAATATTATTTGACATTCGATAAAATCTTAATAGAAAACATATCCATAGATTTGATATCATATTTGTTTCCAATATTTCCCCAATGCTATCTTGACTCAAATTTTTCTGTTTATGATTATATTTCATAATTCGAATTCTGAAATATAGATAAATGTTAAGAGTAATAATTACAACAAGGTCAAATCATAAATTTTCATGTTTCATAATTCGAATTTAGCAATATTTATCTAATATGAGTTTCAACTATACACAATGACTGAAAGAGAGTTGAAATTAAAATTGACCGTATCGGAGCGTCAATTTAGAGACATAAAATATTATTTTTCACTCTTACACACAGAATCAATAGTTTCAGGACTAAAATTTGCGTATAATAGACAGAAAGCTGAAGATGGAGGCTACCTAAATGTTGGAAGAAAAAGTTTCGTCAAAAAGGAAACTAGCATGTTAACCAAGGAGCAGGCTAAATGGCGACTTGCAAATTGGAAGTCAATGATAAAGACCTACAGAAATAAAGGATATAGTTACCCAACTATAAGTAGAATAAAGAAAGATATTAGATTAGTAGCAAAGTCAGGAAATAAAAAATAGGGATTAGTAAGTAGACGCTTCTGTACTTTTTTCGTCGATCCTGATTGATGACAAGTCAGGGAATTTCTCTTTCATACTTTGTTCTACTAAAGTAGTAGCTTCTTCGATAATGCTTGTTGATTCTTCGTTCAGTGTTCTTCCGTTGTCTACTTCGTGCTTTGGTATTTGTGCAGAATCGGATAGTATTCCTCCCATAAGATCGGATATTTGGGAAAGTGATTGGTCTGCTTCTGGAACCATTGATGACAAGCCACCTTGTATGTTCTTTATGACAGACATTGCAGGTGTCAGTGTCACCACAACATCTCCTAATTCGGTAATAGTGTTCAGTCTTAATTGAATTTGTTCCAATGCGAGTTTAGCAGAATCTACCATCTTACTCATCTTACGAATTTGTGAGAGTTCATTTGATAGTAATTTTGCGTATTGGACATCATGATTTTGTATTGAGTGAACGATTCTTTTAAAAATAATTTGATCCTTTTCTACAATCTTAGTAGAAATCCCATCTAGTTTTGATATTTGAAGTTCTAATTTCTTCTGAGCTTCCTCAATTCTTGGCTTTAGAGGCGGTTGTGATTTAATACTCTCCAGTATTTTTACTGCCACGTTATCTGGTTGGGTTTTGTTCCACTTGTCTTTAAAGGACATTGTTTTCTGTAAAGCCTATCGCTATTTTTGTTTATAACATCAAATGTAACCAAGATCAACCGTACCTTGGTTACAAGTTAAATGATGGGATTTAGGACTTTTCACTCATTTCTTGGATTTGTCAAACATGTGTAATAATTGCTTTACAGCTCCGTCCATATCCTCTTCTCGCACTTCTGGAGATAGGCCATGCTTTAACAGATTATTTATGGTATTAGAAATCTCTGAGCTTATTTCGTCAAAACTATCAACATCGTTAAATCCTTGCTGATACAGCCTATTTAGTTTCATAGCGTACATCCGGGTTTGATCATTTATTGTGACTTTATACACATTGTCATTTACTTTTATTTCCTCATTAGCCATGGTCTTAATCAATGAAAATGACCATGATCCTCTAAGAAAAATGTTTTGGTGTTATCCTCTAAACCAGATTCTGTAGAAAACTATAACTCAAGATCTCAATCTTACTCCATGTATCATATGCAACAATACTCCTCAGGTAAAGGCTTAGTCAGATAGTATTGCTTTGAGTTTTTTTATCATTTTTTCACCTTCAGATGTAAGCGAATAGTATCTAACCGCCATAGGTCTCGTCTTCGAAGAAGTCATTAGTCCATACTCACTAGCAACTAAACCTGCCTTTTCTAATTTAGCCAAATGAAAAGAAATAATCTTTCTATCCACGGCTATTTTTTCTTCTAATTTGCTTGCATACATCTTTTGAGATTCAAGATGAGTAAGGATATTAGATCTAGTTGGATGCGTAGCTACATAGATTGTCTCAAGTGCATCATTAGATTTTTCTTTAACCTTTTTTTTATCCACTACTGGTAATAATCTATCCTTGTCTATATTAGTTTTTTCCTAGTCAAGTAATAACTATTACTACAGCTGTACTACTATTATACATAATAACTACACCAACGGATATATACTATCCGCCAATAAATTAGAAAAAAAATAGAAAATGACAAGTTCGTTACTAATATTGAATATATAAGTTGGTCAAAAAATCAAATTTAATAGGTTACTGATAGTGCTTTCAAAGAATAAAGGTCATGGTGGGATTTGGACCCACGGCCTAAGGTTTACAAAACCTTCGCTCTGGCCAGGCTGAGCTACATGACCGCCGGCAAAGTTAAATTTTTTTTGTCGGATAATTAAAAGTTTGTTGGTGATAGAGTCCACTTGACTTTAGAATTTTCTAAATTTATGGGTATTTAGGTAATCACAAACGTCTCTTATGGGGATGGATATGACCTGAAATATAATTAGTGTCCATATTGTATATCTCACAGGGCCTAAAAGACCATCTAAAATTATTCAATGGCCTGAAATTTCGACATTCGTATTCACAAACAATTACTTGGTTCCAGAAAACCCAAACATCTAAGATAACAGAATATCTGTTTTATCATGTGGAGAAAAACAATCGGTAGGTAGAGGATAGAGAAAGAAAGAATGGGCTCGATATTATACGTCCCAACTTGTTTTAGTTTTTGGAATCACTTCTATGATTGGTCCTTCCCTTTGCTTCCACCATGGATCAACCCTCACCCAATCAAATTTATCATAAAACATTTTATACAAATCTTCGAATTTTCTGCCATCGTGAATAATTGTGGTTGTTCCTCGCATTACCCCTGCCCTTTCCTTATTGTTCTCTGTAGTGTCTACCACTAAAGCAATTTTATTGTTTTTTTTCAGATTGGCATATTTACGGGTCTTGTAGTCTGTCGGAAAATAGAATTTTCCCTTTTCAAAAATATAAGAAACGGGAGTTATATATGGCACATTGTTATCGCATGTTGCAATTCTACAATTTTCATTCGACTGCAGAAACTTGACTTCATTTTTCCTAAATGACAGTCCTTTCATAGTTACTTGTCGTATTAATGCAATTTATGATTTCTTGGAATTAGATAACCTTTAGGCGCTTGAAAATATTCAAAGATTATGAGTAGTAGTTTTGGCTATACTAGTACAGGACTGCAATTCTTTACGCCTCGTCATTGTAGAATGTTGAACGGGACATCAATTCATCAAAAATCTTTTACTCACTTTTATCATGTTGTGTGAGTACCTTCCCTTTTCTCCTTTTTATTTCAAACAGTACAATAAGAAATTTATTCCAATACGCCGACCAATAATCTAGAAAAATAAAATGACAAAATATCTTGTTGTTGTCACTATCGAAAACAAAGAACAAGTAGGGGATCCAGAAGGAGAGACAATAAAAAAGGATCTCATTCTTAGAAGTGGATATTCAAATGTAGAGTCAGTCAGATCTGCTAAATGCTATAATATTGTAGTCAATACCAGCTCAGAAGGTGAAGCAAAAAAAGATGTGACTAGACTGTGTGAAGAACTAAGAATCTATAATCCCATAGTAAGCAACTGCACAATTGGACCGATTACAAAGATAGACAAGTAAGTTAGTTGCTATGTTATTGTGAACTTAAGTCACGCTACCAAGTCCATGGGTCACATCCGCTCAAGTGGGGTAATACCTACAAATGAAATATAGATATTCAAAATTCTACGTATTGCCTCAACCAACGAAATTCTTGCTTGAGATATTTTAGCATCTTTTTCTTTTAGTATGGGGAGTTTTTCGTAAAATAAGTTAAACATTGTGGCTAGTTCGTATGCATAAAGTGCAATGAGTTTTGGCTCCATATTCTTGACAGTATCTTGTATTACGGTAACATACTTTGAAAGATGCTTTATGATGCGATATTCAGTGGGATCTGAGAGCTGTGAAACATCCCCTGAAAATGAATCAATATTTGATTTCTCAATAAGACGACAGCATCTAGCATAGGCATATTGTAAATATGGACCTGAATTCCCATCCAAGCTCAAAGAATCTACCATATCAAATTTTAATTCCTTGTCTAAATCATTCTTGATTAAACTGTATCTCATTGCAGATATTGCAATTTCTTCTGAAGTCCTTTCAAGATCCTTTCCAGTAATCTCTGGATTTCGCTTTATTGTTTCTTCCTTTGCTTTTCCATAGAGAGTATCAAGTACAAAGTCAGCATCTACAAAAATTCCCTTTCGGCCAGACATTTGTACTGACTTTTGATCGTCAGGTTTGATGCCCAAGTCCATTGCTGTTCTACTTGAAAGTAAGACAGGGCCATAAGACAAATGCATATACCTATTTGAGTTTGATTCAAATTTATTCAAAATTTCCTGGATTATTTTTTGTAATCTTGTTTGTCTATTATCAATGACTGTTATAGAATCTTCGGCAGGAAAGAAAGTTGGTTGATTTGTATCCTTCAAATCATCTGTTGAGCTGGCCCACAAATTTGAATTATCCCACTGTTTCAAAAAAATCCTATATTTGAATTGGTCTTGAAGAGTTCCTACCTTTAGTAATGCATATGGGATATCCTTCGCTATATAAGTTGCAGTTCCATTACTTCTTACTATAATTTTGGTTCCCTCTACATCAGAACCAAAGACCCAGCATCCGGCATTTTCACCTTCAGTTTCCTTAATTATTATATTTTCACTTCTCATTCTCTCGAAGGTTTTTTCCCACAATTTTGACCTTATGATGTGCGATTCAAAATTCAATAGATCATAGCGAGCTTTCATTCTCCAACATGTTCTCAGCTGATCGTTGAGAACTTTGGATGTAATTTCGGAGGCAAATGAGTTTATTTTGGGATCGCCTTCTTCTAATTTCTTTAGCAATGATTTTCTTTTTTCAACCAATGATGAATCCTTTTCATATAACTCATTTACTTTTACGTATACTTCGTTACCGCAGTATGTATCAAACTTCATACTTTGATCAGGAGGTGTTACTGGAAATTTTAGAAATAAAAATCCCACCAGAACATCAGCAACTTGCAATCCAGAATCATCTACGTAATTTAGAACAGTAACCTCATGGTCAGTATCTCTCAATATTCTATACATAGTATCTCCTATGGCAACGTTTCTCAAATGTCCTACGTGTAATGCCTTATTAGGATTAACACTAGTGTGTTCAATAATGATCTTTTTTCTTTTCCCTATATCCAGTTTTGGGTGATCGTTTTTCAAGATATGAGAAATTACCTCATTACCGATTAGAGCAAGATTTGCTTTAAAATTGATATATCCACTCTCGTGTGCAACAACAGATGAAATGTATGATTCCGAATCTGAATCCACATTAATACGAAATTTATGGATTTGTTCAACCAACATCAATGCAATTGTTTGAGGGGATTTTTTTAACTCCTTTGTTACCAAGAAAGCAGCATTACAACTCAGGTCTCCAAATTCGTCTCTGGTTGGTTCTGTAAGACTAAATGTTTCATTTTTGATCTCTAGCTGTTTGAGTGCGAATTTCATTGCCTCATTGGCTTCACTGACAAATTTTTCAAAATTCATATCCTATCTCAAATAATTTAGACTAACATAATCAATAGCATCACACAATCCAACACCCTCCTTACCGCTGACAACATGATCTGCATGAACCTTAACTTCATCATCAGAATGGCCTAATGCGATACTGAGTCCACAGTTTCCAAAAACAGGAATATCAGTTTCACTATCTCCGATCGCAACTACTTCGGTTGGTTCTATATTTAGGAACTCTAGTGCTAGGTTTAGACCCTTTGCCTTATTCACACCTACCTCATTAATATGAAATGCGTATTTGCTATCCACCAAGTCTAATTTCAATCCTTTCTCCTTGAATATCTTCTTGCCCTCTTCTATATCAAAGGTCCTTTGTAATACGACTTCAGATAGCCTGGGAAATACAGGTTTAGTATCTACATTTGATATAGACTGTTTCAATATTTCAAATCCTTTCAAGCATAAATCCTTGTTTCCAAGAATTGTGTGATCTGAGGGTCCTTTAGAAACAACTCCTCCATTCTCACCTATTGCAACCCTAGTTATGCCAAGGAATACTGATAAAACATACGCCTCTATAGAAGAACGGCCCGTAACAAAGAATACTCTGTATCCGATCTTTTCAAGAAACCTCATTTTTGAAACAGCCGGAAGATAGATCATTCCATTGCCATTTTCTGTCAAGGTACCATCGATATCTACTGCAAATGCTTTGATGTTCAAATCATTCTTGGACAAGGTCTATACGATTTATTGTGTTGAGATTTGTGTATCATTAACTTTTCTAAATTAATGCAAGAGTGTGCAATACTAATGTAGAATTTGATAGTGGAACAAAAGATCCATTTACGATTAAATATTTCTCTATTTCTATATTTGATAGGGTCCGTGGCCCAGTCAGGACAGGGTGCTGATTTTCAAGCATAAGCCTCCGGAGCCAGTGTTCGTGGGATCGAAGCCCATCGGACCCGCATCTTACTAGAGTTTAATTACTACTACAAGTAATCCAGTTTGGCAATGTTTGGACGCAAGAAAAAAGAAAGCCATACAGAAACCAATCAGAATGTAGGAACTATTAACTTGGGAATGGCCGGATACTTTGGGGGGCTTATATCGATTCCAGACCCGGAAGGAGTTGAAATTTATCTCCATGATGATAGAATTGAATTTTGTTTCATGAAAAGTAACTCAACTTTGGAGATTCCTTATCCTAATATTACTAGCATCGAGAATATGACAAAAGCAGAATTTTCTTTGTTAAGGGGTAAATATTTCCCCCTTCCGGAATTAGTTACTTATACAAATATACAATATCAAGAAAATCTAGAAGACCGATACGTAGTTATTGATTTTGACATGAGTTTGAATTTCGCGCTAGACTTTTTAAACAAAAAAACGCAGGAATACACAAAGGATGAAGGTTAGGTATTTTTCCTTTATAATTTAAAAAAATAAAGAACTACATTATACTAGCATAAGTTGCAATTATTTGACTCTGTAAGATTCCATACCTTGAAAAGCATTGGCATTATGAATTGGAATTATCTCTGCTTTTGGCATAGGTGCATTGAACTTATCCATAACAGGTTTTATTGTACTATTAATAAAGCTGTTAAAATCCTGTTCAGATTCCCAGATATCCACTACATGATAACCTCCTGAATTATCAAAACCAATAGCGTGAAATATTTCACCTTTGGGCTTATTGTGTTCCCAGTCAACCTCTTTTTTAAGTTCTTCGTACATCTCTTTAGTAAATCCATTTCCAGAAAGTATACACAAAACAGGCATACACTTACTTTGATTTGGCCATATTTGATTTTTGTGTATACATGTTTCTATTTCGGACAATTGCTTATTATGTTCTACATTTTTAGAAATAGCTGAAATAATTTAGATAAGCAAAAATTAGCAATACCCTTTGCCATTACTGAACAGATGGATCAAAAAATTAGATTATTAAATAATGCAATTCAGGGACCTAGCAATACTACCGGTGTGATCCCTGATATAACACATAATTTGGCAGCAGCCTAGATCTTTTTTTGTGTTCGGTCTCATCCACTTCAGAATAGGAACTTGAATCATGCACTTAGAAGCATAAGTTACTATTTCGAAAAAAACAACGTTGATTGTTACAAATGGATGTGGGAAAGATATCAGTCGGTTATTTGATCGTTGACATACGTTGGATGTGCATCTATAATTAAGGTAGTTTCGCCTAGATCTTTAGGTAATTCGATAGAAGTAGCATTGTCTGGAGTTACCTCGTATCTTAATGTCTGTTTGTTTTCATCATAAACAGGATCAAATAATACCACTGTAGAGGTATCTTGTTCTTGTAAATCATCTACTACCAGAACAGCATTGGGTGAGTCTTCTGAAAAGCTATCATCACCAACAGACCAGCTACTCATAAAATCATTGGTACCAATTGTTGTAACAATTCTATTTGGTCTATCAGAAAATAATATTGTATTATCAGAAACGTTGTTTAATTCAAGCAAATAAGCAGTATCATTGATTGGAGATATAGATCCAGACTGTGCGCTTTGAATACTAAGGAATTTTATTCCAGCCATATTTCCATCGACTCTCTGATTGGTCGCTGCGGCAAACAGTAATTCCCCATCCCGAACTACATGGCGCTGATAAATTATCGCTGAAAAAATCAATAAGGATATTGTTACAACTAACATGAAATTAAACATAGGAAGTTAGTTGCTGTTATTTAATTACTTAAATCTGTTGGTTCTAAATTACATTACTATGCTAATTCCTAAATATGAAAGATGAAAAATTATACTTTAGTGAAGCTATTGAATCTATCCTGCAAGTCCAATTATATTTGTACTTGTGTCGTTACTATTTCCAACGCTTTAGCAGCCTATCTTACTACCAAGTTATGTATGTGTCCAGTATGTACGGTATGTCTATGCTCACACTCTGTACCTTCAGGTGGATTTAATTCATCTCCAGATACACAAGCAAAGAACAAATCACCTTTTTGAATTGGCCCGATTTCAGGAACCTTGTCATATACGAAAGGAATGACTAGGGTGTTATGATCAGCTTCTTTAAGTAGCTTTTCTGCATCAATTGTCTTGGTGTTAAATTCACCTCTAATCATAGTAACTACTTTTAGTTCCTTGACATCTTTTCTATCCGATAGTGGAATAGTAATTTGGAGAGTAGGATTCTTTATTGTGGCATTTTCCCCACCATTTGAAGCTTGGAAAGTTCCTGTAGATAGCGTTTTTTCACCTCCTGAACCAATGTTAACTGTATTTTTTCCACCGGTGCTCCCAATATTTCCTTCGACACAAGAATATGATTTCATTTCACCATTCTGTGCGTTAAGGTCATAAGCACACACAAAAAATTCATCCCTATCGCCTACTTTAACAACATCATTTTTTTGGTTGAATCTAAACGAAACAGTAGTGCTTTTTGATTTTAGGTCATTACCGGTTACGTTCTTAACTTGAGTATCACCATTGGCAGAGGCAACAACTTTCATTTTGGTAGGGTCATCTAGTTTTTGTAAGTTTATCTTGGCCTCAATTGTAAAATCACTTGCTGCAAATACAGAGTTAAGAGCGGAAATTATTGTAAATGACAAGATCATAATGCCCAGAAAACAGAAAGGTAGAGTTGACACTATTTTTCTCATTATATCGGATTGGTCCATCATTCTACCTGATACAAAATCCCATATATATGACACTACTTTGCAAATCACCATTTTTTGCTAATATCTTACCCACTTGGATGACCCGCCGCCACTGCTACAGCTTAAATATTAAATTACACAATCCAACAATCAGGACTATTTCACCCACTAAATATGCCATTTAGCAGATTTACTAAGGAGTGATTGGAAATCCTTATATGAGTAAAAAAATTATTCGATAAATACGAATATGAGCACAGAACTGGTAGTTCTACGTGATTATAATAACCAATTAATGAATAGGAGAGAGCTCCAAGTTATATTTAGAAATGTCTCAGGAAACATCAAAAAGAAAGATGCAATTGAGACGATATCCAAAGCAAACAATGTGGATTTAAAGACAATCATACCAATAGAAATCAAATGTAATAGGGGAAGTACGGATGTAAATGCTTTTTTCCACATCTATAAAGATGAGAAAAGTGCCCAAGATACTTTACCAAAATACATATCAATGAGACTTATAGACAAAGCAGAAAGAAAGAAGATATTTGATGAAGCAAAAGCTCAAAAATTAAAAGAAAAGCAGCAAAGTTCAGAAAAGGGAAAATCAAAGAAATAGTGATATAGATATGGCAGATAAAAAGAAAGATTCAAAATCACAAATTTACACATTCTATGATATTTCTGGCGACAAAGTAACTAGAAAGAAGAGGGATTGCCCTAGATGTGGGAAGGGTGTTTTCATGGCAGAGCATAAAGATAGAAACACTTGTGGCAAATGTGGCTTTACTGAATTCAAGCAAAAGCCAAAGTAGCCAAATTTACTCATTTGTTTTTTACCAAGTTTATTTAGTTTAACAAATTTTCTTCATTTAAAATATCCAAAATATCAACTTTTTCACAACTGCATTTTTTACCCACTATTTGTGCCAAAGTTGGAGAAATACCAGCATCGTCTCCTTCAATAAATTTTCTAACTGGAAGTCCATTATCACAAATTATGGTCAATTCTATTTTTCTCAGAGTCTTGACTTTGAAATCCATTTGATAAATGAATTTCCAATTCTTGTTTTTCCTGTTAACGAGCTCGACTATCAATATTCCTGAATCAATGAATTTTCCAAAGTCATTAGTTCCCAATTTTTCTTGAAAAGAAACTAGAGTCAGAACTTTTTTTACACACAGTGGGGTAGAGGTAGGCAATGATCTTACCTTTTCAATTAATTTAAACAAAATTCCGTTAGATTGAATTGATAAGCTTTGTTTGAAATTGATTATTTTTGAATTCTTAATTGTCACATAAAACGGTCTGCCATTCCCAAGTACCAGACTTTCAGGTTCCTCTTTTCCTACTGGCCAAAACGTTATGGAATCAGATTTGAATTTATTTGATATTATTTTTTTCAAAATTTCTTCAATATGACGTTGATTGAATTCCAATTCATCGCTCGTAATGGCATTTTTGGTCTTTAATTGAAACCCCCTTAACTTATTGTATCGTCCTCTTAAGATTACCGTACTTGAGCTGACAGAAATAGTTGTTTCAAATTTTCTATCAATCTGTACGTTAATGGTAATATCAGGATATTCTAAATTAGTTTTCTTTTTCGAAATTTTCCCAAAGTTCTTTCTAATTTCTCGCAGTAGATTTGTTTTAATATTTTCTTTTCCTCTTATCTTAAATCTTGACCTAAATTTGTCTTCACTATCATAGAAGCTGTGATCTAAAGTAAGTCCAATTAGGAAGGTATCATATTGATAATTTCTAGTTGCTTGGACGATCTGCTTACATGTTTCCTCTAAGTGGTTCCATAAACCTCTACATATCTGACAGTTTCTAGCATTGTTGTTAGGAGAATAGTTCTTAATTTGTTGCCTCTCTGAACACCATTTGCATAGGCCGCACTCTGATATAGTTTTCAATTAGCCGTATCGTACTATCCTATACCTAATCTTCTCATCATACCTTGCATTTGTCTACCCTTACTTTGCTTAATCATGCTCTTTGAATTGTTAAAATTCTTTATCAGATCTTTTACATCATGTTCAGCAACTCCTGAACCTCTTGCTATTCTTTTTCTTCGAGAATCATTTATCACCTCTGGATTTTTTTTCTCCTGTTTTGTCATGGATTGTATAATGTACCGCCATTTTACCAATTTACCCTGGATCGCATCAAGTTGATCTTCTTTAACTAACCCAGACAGACCAGGCATGTTATCTATAATATTTCTAAAACCCATTTTTCCAACACTTTCCATTTGTGAATAAAAGTCTTCAATGGTCATCTTCCCACTCATTACTCGTTTGGATTGATTTTCATCTGCCTGTAATTCTAAATCTTTTGCCAGATCCAAGATTGCTTTGATGTCTCCCATTCCAAGCATCCTACCAACAAATCTTGTGGGACTGAACTCTTCAAGATCGTCAATTCTTTCGCCGTTTCCTATAAAAAAGATCTTGGCACCTGTTACAGCTGATGCGGCTAATGCTCCACCGCCCTTAGCAGTCCCATCTAATTTTGTAATAATGATACCACCAACAGGAACCGTATCATGGAATGACTTGGCCTGACTATATGCCTGTTGACCGATTGTTCCATCAATTATCAGTAGAATCAGATCAGGTTTTGAAATATTATACATGGATTTCATCTCTTCTAAAAGCTCTGCTTCATCTTTATGTCTTCCAGCAGTATCTATTATTACTACATCAGATCCTGCGTCTTTGAAATAATCAAGTCCCTTCTTAACTATTGAAGGTGCGTCTTTATTTGATTCATCTCCATACACTTCGACATTTATCTTGACACAATTCATTTTGAGTTGTGTAAGGGCGCCAGGTCTCCATGTATCTGCTCCAATTACTCCAACATGATATCCATGTTTTGTAAGCCATCTTGCTAACTTTGCAGTAACTGTTGTTTTACCACTTCCCTGGATACCAAACATCAGTACGATATTGAGTTTTCCAGGCGAAAAGGAAATGAGTTGGTTTTCAGGCTCAATGTTTTGGCTTTGAGCATAAGTCTCTCCCGTATATCCCATCAGTCGTGAAAGTTCATCATAAAGAATTGAAACAATATGATCCTTCCTGGATAGTCCCTTAGGTGGGGTTTCCTCAAGAGATCTCTTTTTCAAATTCTGGGTTATATTTAATACCAATCTTACGTTAACGTCAGATTGAAGCAGAGCTCGTTGTACATCCTTACACAATGAATCTATTAATTCTTCATTTACGTCAGATGCACCTACTAATTTTTTTAAAGCCGCCCCAAGACTTGAGCGTAGATTGTCTAGCATTATTTATCTATTAATTCATAGTCTATTATTTCAAATATTCCATTGTCACCAAACCATTTGACTATTCCCTTTCTAATCTCTA
>Ga0207643_10000477_pt1 | contig 25907 bp, 19 predicted proteins | sample KBSMisM62_FD_184313 | JGI IMG/M metagenome (GOLD analysis project Ga0207643, IMG submission 184313) | Miscanthus rhizosphere microbial communities from Kellogg Biological Station, Michigan, USA - KBS Miscanthus M6-2 (SPAdes) (version 2) | ecosystem: Host-associated > Plants > Roots >...
GAGATTGGAATACCTGTCGGTGCCATGTTGCACTTCACCGCGCTTGCCGAAGAGCGAATCGGCTTCGTCGAAGAACAAAACGGAGTGACTTTCTTCCGCTTCCCGGAACACTGTGTCGAGATTTTTTTCACTCTCGCCGACCCACTTCGAAACCACACGCGAGAGGTCTACCTTCAAAAGTGGAAGTCCGATAATTCCTGCAATCACCTCGGCAGCGAGCGTCTTGCCCGTGCCAGGTTCACCAGTGAAAAGGACCTTGATGCCACCACCCTGGGCCAACCGTCCAAAGCCCCATTCCTCGTCAACCAAAGAACTGGCCCGGAAGAAATGCGCGATCTCAAGAACCTGTTTGTAGACGTCTTGCGGAAGAATCAAATCGTCAGCCGTGCGTTTCGGATTAACGAACGTCGCAAAGTGATCGCTGCGCTTTCGAGTAACAGTTGCACAGGCTGTTTCGAGTTGCTGAAACAGGTCGGCACGATGTCCGTTGCTGTTGAGCGCGACGTTTGTGCGAGCCATTTGCACGGCCGCGCGCATCTCCGTTCCGCTGAGCCGAAAACGAGCAGCGAGGTTTCCGGCCTGCGGATCGACCACCCCGGGTAGCGTCTGTAACCACATCTGTTTTCGCGTCTGAAACCCGGGTGTCACAAGCTCAAACTCTGTGTAACGCCGCGAATCAAGTAGCCGAACCGGACGCCACGGATGCGTGCCTGTCAAAACCACCGGCGCATTCGAACCCGCGAGCGCTTCGACGAGCACGTTCCGAATTCCTTCATGCTCCGGAGTTTGCACATCGTCGGTCTCCACCCAGAGCATTGCGCCGAGTGCCGACGCGGTTTGTATCGACTGGTGGATACTTTGCGCGACTTCTGTTTGATTTGTTCCCGCGGGGAATTGGAAGCGCCGCAAACGACTGCCCGACTCAGCAGCCAACGCAAAAACCAGTTCCTCTTTATTGCAGTGCCGCGCTCCCCAAACGCCTATGAGTGTGACCTTCTGTTCTACGATCAATCTCGATAGGCGCTCGATGGTTGCAAGATCTACGTCCGGCGGTAACTCCAGCTCATCAGGCAAATTAACTTCGTCCTTATCGCGGAAGAGACTCGCAGGATCGCCTGGACCACCAAGCAGAAAGTGAAGACCCGCGGGATGTACACGCAACTCCTGCCGGGCTTCAATGCTCGCCTCCGCGAGTGGCTGTAACAAGCCTGACAATCGCAGACGGCCATAACGACCAAGCTCGCAACGCAGCGCCAAACGCTGCGGCGCAGTGCGCGCGGCAAGCAGACAGATCAGTTCCACACAGGGCTGCTGACGATTTAAATCGTCGAGAACATAGCCATAAATCCGGCTGTAGGCCCGTGAAATTTCCGGAGCGATGCAGGCAAGCAGCGCCACCTGTTCCTCGTCACTCAGATCGAGCGAGTCTGACAAGACATCGAACGGTAGCCTGTAGCCTTGCTCTTCAGCGTAATTGCGCAACTGCTGTTCGACGTTCTGTTCCTGCAACGTGAGATCCGTTGCAGCCGTTACCGCTGCGCCGTTGCCGTGAGCGACCAGCGCGTCTACATCGTCGAGCAATGCGTGCACGTGCTCGTCAGTGACGCACAACGACGCCAGGCCCGGTCGCGCGAAGCTTTCCGCTGCGGTTCGTTGCACTTCGACTGCCGCATGCAGCGCGCGATTGAGTCCACGCATTCGCAGCAGCAGATGTTCGATTGCGAGAGTTGCTGGTTCCAAATCAACCTCCCAAAAACTCGATCTTGCGTCCCTCAAGCCAGGGAACGTCGCGCAGATCAGCCAGGAAACCATGCTCCCGCAGGTCTTGTTGGCGGCGTCCGAGGGGCAAATTCAATTGCACTGAATTGGACGTGAATCGCACGCGCGCGGGCAGGTTGCCGAAACGTTCGAGTGCGAGGAGCGGCGTCGTTGTTTCGCGGTCTCGCCAAAGCGTCCACGAGATCGTGCCGAGCGCTAACGCTGCCGCCATCGTCAAGCTGAGCTCCAGGTCGGAATGACGAGCCGTGGGGATCGCGGGGCGTTGAACGCTGAGCGCGCTCCACAATAGATCCGCCTGTTCGGCCATTTCCGCGAGTGATTCAGCAGCGCCCGCGAGTGTCGCTGGTTTTGTTTCACGATCATTTGTGTAAAGACGTTCATGCCCGGCTAGACGAACCTCGCGCCACGATTCGCCACGCGTGGGTGGCGCGTCAGTGACAAAGCGGAGCCCGGCCGCATGAAGTGAACGCAGCGTCCCTACACGCGCGGATGCTTGCTGGACCAGTAGATGTGTGTCGCTGAAGTATCGGAGCGCCGATAGGAGCGACTCGAGATCATTGGCCCAGGCAACGGGGAAGAGTCCTTCCAGCTCAACAAGGAGTAGACCTGTTACGTTGTTTGCGTCGCGAGTCTCATGCAGCAGCACCGCGCTGCCGGGAGTGTGTCCTTTGACAAGCGAATAAGAAACGAGCGAATCGAGCGGCGTCAAACGGCCTTCTATCTTTCGCGCAAACTCGGCGATGGCATCGCCAGGCGGTGGAGTCTCAAGACCGGCAAGGGCCGCTACAACTGAAAGGTCTTCCGGATCTCGTCGCCAGCCACGCTCCGGCGGCCGCAAAACTTTGGCCGCGAGTGCAGCCGCAAACAACGGCGACTCAGTCGTGAGATTCGCTGTTTCGAGAGTTGCCGCAAGCGTGTCGAGATAACCGATCCGCGAGAGTGGTCCAAGCAAAAGGAACGGAAGCGCGGAGCGAATGTTGAACTCAGTTTGAGCGAGGGGCGTGCTTTTGATCGACGGCGCAGGTTCGGGAACCGGATGGGATCGTTCAAGCTGGATTGAATCCGGTTTGGTGGGAGCCGGATGCAATTCAGTCTCGACCTCTACTCGTGATGGTTGCGGGTCAACGATTAGACCAGGTGAAGACATCACTCGCTCGAGAGTTTCCTGCAGCGAGACCTCGTCGATCAAATCGTGTTGCAGCTGCTCAGCGATTTCGAGCAACCCATAGAAATGCGTTAGTGAAACTGAGACCGGCGACGTGGGCGTTGAGACATTGGCTCTGGTCAACTGCTGTAACGTTTCGCTTATTCGTGGCGCCACGACAGCACGTTTAGCTCCCGCGAGCTCCGCAATCGCCGCACACAAACTCGCGAACCACGCGTCGAGCTCTTCCTGACTGAACGATCCGAGATGTATTTCCAGTTCGCCCGACTGTTGCCATTGACGCAGAACTGTCAGAACGCGCTCGCGGGGAGTCAGCCGGACTTCTACTGATTCGGGCTCTGAATCCGTGACTAAATCTGGGGCGGAGTTATCACCGGACGATTCGAGATGCGTGGTTTCGTCCGGAAACGCGAGCCTGATGGCCTCACTCAACCTGGTTTCAAGCGCTTCGGATCTGAGTGGTCCAACCGCTCCGTCTTGCAGTGAAGCAGACTCGAGCGCAAGCTCCAGCAACTCTGACAGTTTTACCGGAACCGTGAGGTTCACGCGTTCCGTGATCTCTCTTTCAGCCTCACCGGCAAACAAGTCGCCGAGCTTGCGCGCAAGTAACCACGGAAGCGCAGCAACAACAGCCTTCAGTAGTCGATCAGGCGCCGGCCCCCAGCTCCATCCGTGCCGGCGCACGACGCGGAGAGTACAACGATGGACCACAACCTCTGCCATGTGTGCGATACCTCATCAAGCCGCGGCCTCACGGGACGTTTATGTCGTCAACTATCTGTTCGCGTCCCCCGACGAGCGTCAACACGTAATGGACACCTGAATCCAGGGGCAACACATCGAAATCGATGGTGGTTTCATTGACATTCATTTCGCCCTGACGAACTTGCGTATTACCCGGATCGCTCGATGAGGAAATCTGGATCCATACGGGCGTTTTTTCGGTTGTGGCGCCTCCTGCAGTCACTCGTATCTGCGTGTTTGAGCTGCCGGGGTTACTGACCGACGGAGTCAGTGCGGAGGTACCTACCGGCTCTTTATTGGCGTCGAGATAGAAGGCCCTCGGGCGAGTTACGACGACCGGATCGTAATCTTTCACCTCCACGGCGAGCTCATCCGCCGGCACCAGAAACTGCCCCGCCCGGAAATGCGGATCCGCCGGCCGTCCGGCAAACCGGACCAATAGCTTTTCACCGGCGACGTCTTTCGGCTCGAGTTTCCCTTCCGGATCAGATTCGCGAGTCACGACTCCCATCACGTGACTTGTTTTCTTAATGACAATCAGAGTCATCTTGTCTGTCATCGATTTAACCTCCAGTGGCGGGAATGCCGACCAGCAACACGTAGTTACAAACACCTGGCAGATCCACAAAGTTGGGCGCGGCGGCGGGAACTTGCACCCAGCGGACCTGACACCGAACCCGCCTGTCGGCATCAACCGAACACTCGATCGGCACCGGCGCCCAGTCGGCCCCCGCCGGAAGAGCCGGCGGCGCGAGATCTTCCAGGCGCATGCTGACCTGAACGTGTAACGTGCCTTTCCCGGTCACGTCTTCCGGTTTCACACCCGTCGGCAGCGGCAAAACAACGCCGTCGCTCGCGATCCCCGACTGCACATAAACAGTTCCCGAACTTGCTTTCGATTGGACCATGCCGGGCGTAATGATGTCGCCGTTGGCTTTGACCGTCAGCACCGGAACAAGCGTTCCTTCAGCATTGAACAGACCAAACTTCAGTTCGCCACCGTCCGTCTCATCGAGCACCAACGCGGGCTTATCAGATTGATTCTTGATCCGCGTACGCAACAACAGCCGGCCGCCACGCGCCGCAACCTCGTCGGCCAGAACACCGGCGTACCGCCTGCCGGTGCTGCCCGATTTGTTTTCAAAGCCTTTGAACTTCGTGATCGTGTTGTTCCATTTGACGTAGCCCAACAGAATCAACCAGGGCTGGCCGTTGCCATTGTCTGCGCCTGCAGAAACGTCCGGAGGCGTTTGATTCTCAAGACCGAGATCTTCGCCTGGACCACGAAACGTTATCTCGTAATCCTCGAGTTGCCGTGTCGGCTCCGGATTTGCGCAGTCGCTTATTGTGAACGTCGACGGAGGCGCAGATCGGTCCCGGCCCATAAGTAACACCGGATAGAGATGCTCCTCCCCCGGTTTTTCCTGGACCGCGACATTCAGTTCGTCGAACAGGGCCTCAGATAAACGCCGTGCTTCGGAAACGATGATTTCACGTCCACGACCGTCGATCGCCATTCCGGGTGACAACCAGATCTCCTGGTATTTAACCGGGGTGCCGTTCACGTCAACTTCTTTTTCTTTCGCAGAAAGCTCCAGACCGGTAGCGATACCCCACGTGTGCAAGTACCTGGAATGGCGCGCGTCGCGGCCACGCGAATACTCGACAGTGTCCTGGAGATCCAGAGCTCCCAGTATCTGACCTTCGAAAAAAACAGGTCTGGCAACCGGATCACTCATTTCGTCGCCTCCTTCAACTTCGTGACCTGATTACTCAGCTCGGTTAGTTTTTTTGTCAGTTCCTCCACTCGCTGAGTCAGCTCAGTGTTTTTCTTCTTGAGCGTCCGCGCCTCTTTCAGATCCTTAGCCGCGTCAGTAGTCAGCTTTTCTACAGCTTCGTTTACTTTTTCGTCCGCGATCGCGGTGATTGCTTCACCGGCACGGTCAGGATCGATCTTCAGCACTTCAGCGGTGAGCTTCCGGATGTCTTCATTCTTCAGAGCGTCCGTGAACGTGTCGAGGCGCGTTTGGATATCGGGTGTCCTGGTTAACCTCAGTTCCGGCAAACCGATCCGTTGCGCAAACGTGCCAAGGGTGTTTTGCAGAGACTGCCTCGGCGCAATGGTTCCGACTGAACCCCTGGGAACGTCAAATGTTTGTGTTCTCTTTACCGATCGGCAGAGGAATTGGAAGATGCCGAAGTTTACGCGGCCTGGAAGTTTTTGACGCACGCCAAATGCGGTGTTCGTGCGAAGGAGACCCGATCGGTCCACCGCGCTTCGCCCTGCCTCGACCGCTTCCTCTTCCTCCTCGCAAATCGGATCGGGACAGCACAATCTTTCCAACACCTCGCCAAGCCAATTGATCGGAGGCACCCAGTAACGCAGTGCTGGTCCTGAAATGACGAACTTCCGTTTCAAGTTGCAGATGTCCACCACTTCGCAATCCTTGACAGTCAAACATGCGAGCAACACGGCGGGATCGTCACAAGGTGCGCAAGGTGGATTGAATGCAGCACAGATGCAGTCTTTCAGGTATCTGACCCATGCTGCATGCAGCTGGGCCAACGCCCTGCCGTTTTCTTCAACGCTCGAGTTCGGGCCGGGAATACGAATCGACTCGACGTCGAAGCGAAGCCGGCAATCTCCGGTACGTGGAGAGAGGTCAAGGCGATCGAGTAGTTCCTCACGCAACGCGGCCGCCGGTGATATGGCGTGCGAGTAATCGGCTGCCACGTACAATGAGCCGCGTGCGATCTCTCTCAATCGCGGCTCCTCCAATGTCGGTTGGTCGGCGGCGACTTCCAGCGTACGGTCCAACGCCGCTGTGTAGAACTTGCGAGCGACTTCCGGGGCCTCAACTTTGTCGACGTTAGCTTTGAGAGCTGTTGCAGCATCGCGTAGCTGAACGCGCGCAGCCGCTACTTCATCTTCAGTTCCTTTTTCGACAATGATGGTCGTTGTCCCACCGGTACTCTGAGAAAGTAAGTAGCCAGCGAGGTGAGCATCGGCGGCGTGCATGTCGACGAGCCATTTTTCAAACTCATCGACGGTAAGCCCACTCGAAGGTGTGATGTCAGTCGAGCCCGCCCCCCGGCTACCTGCTACCAGCTTTGTATCGACCGCGGCCGGCAGCCGGTTCTGCTTCATCTGACCCACGGCAGCCACAAAGCTTTTACTCGCAGCCGCCCGATCGTTAGTGACCACATTTGCGACGGGCTCCTGCATCCGCGCGGCGAAGTAGAAAGCGTTCGAATGTTGAGTGGCCTGGAACGCACTATCCAGATCACCGATGCATTCACAGATGCGATCGCGAATGTCGGGTGCATGGCCGCAGGTTTCACCGCAACGCAACTCGAAACTCACGCCTTCATTCACGCGCGTCGGTTGGCACGATTGATTGCTGCAACCTTCGTCTGTGGCGTAAGGAGTGACGGGTTCCGTCAACGTTTCGCAGTAACGAATGTAGAGGCAGTAGTGTCGAGTCGTATCATTCGGTTCGTGAGCTGGTACGGTGGAAGATCCAGTCGTACTCGGATTTACCGCCGCGCCTGCCGGCGTTGCTGTGCTCGGAGTGCCGGGAACTGGCTGCGACGGAGTGGCTTGTCCGTTTTTCTTTGGTGGACAGGGATCGCCACAGTCGAACCCGCCACGCAAACTACGTTTCAGATCGCGGATCATCGCATTGATGTCCAGCGGCTGTGGACACGAAAGCACGAGATCGTTACCGCAGCAGTCGAGAGCGTAGCCGGGGTTGACCTGGACCGTGCCGCCACCGCACGGATGGCATGTCACTTCGAGACCACAGGCCACACCATCGCCCCACAAACGCTGGTTGTGCAAACGATTCTTGGCAACTGTGTAGTCGACGAGCTTTTGCAGGTCTTCTTCAGTTAACAATTGTCCGGCGAAAAACCGTGGTCGTACAAAACCCTGATTGCGACATGTCGCACAGCCAACATCGCCACAGGCACACGCAGTCGCGGGCATGCCTGGTCCACATCCACAACCGCCGCTCTTGCCGGCGCCGCCGCAACCGCAGCCGCCGCTCTTTGAAGTTTTTGTCATGGCGTCCATCTGCTTTCCTCCAAACTAACTCGTTTTGCTCGCCTGTTTGCCGTATTGTTTGCTCGCCGCTTTCTCATTTGGCTTGATATAGAACCAACTCTCGAAGTTGGCTCCGGGCGACCCGGTACCCGAGGTCCATGGGCCATAACCGAACGGTGGCGGCGATACACACCCGGCAAACTCGGTCTCGCGCTGGTAGTCTTCAAATTCCTCGTCGTCGATAAACGCCACGCGCGTAAACGCACCGTCAACGGGACGACAACATTCGTCCAGCAGTCTCGACGTGCGAATAAAAATGATCACGCGGTCGCCGGGGTTTGGGCTTTCATCAGACGTGATGCGAAATCTGATTCGATCGACGGTCGGTTCCTGCGCGGGATCCGGCAGGTCGACGTATTCGGCGGCGAGGTTGAAAATGTCAGCCGCGCGTCCGGCTCCTCCCTGAACAGACCAAAGGTCAATCACTCCCGGCCTGATCGTCGACGTGAGAATCGGCCGCGAGAACGTCACCATCAGAAATCCTCTGGGTCTGTCAGGATCGTCACCGGGAAGGTTCTGCGGGTTCACACCCATCAAGGCTTCGGATTCTTCCTCGGTGTACTCGGCGCCATCGGTCCAACTGATCCCCTTAATGGTCGTGAATTGGTAAGTCGACACCGGACGACGCACTTCGTTGTATATGTCCTCCGGTTTCAGCGGCCAACCGCGATAGAAGTTGTCGATCCGGGCGAGCAAAACACATGGATCACAGCAGCCCTCGCAGCACGTTGCGCAACGCCGATCCGGATCGGGCGGATCGGCGGTGACGCGCACCTTCACTGAATCGCGATACTTGCCGTAATTGCACTCACTCGATGCGCCGCAGGAATCAGGCAGAACCGGACGAGCCGGATCGGTCGGTTGCTGGCAGTAGCAGATCGACAAATACAGTGTGTGTCCGCCGTCGTTGACGCGTTCGCGATCGGCGCGGCTCAGATAACGCCACAGATCGACCGGAAACTTTTCGCGCACGATCAATTCATTGCCTTCGCAATCGAGTGCGAGCCCGCATTCAATGAAAACGCGCACCGGCATTTCCGGGTCGCATTCTTTCATGCGAATCTCTTCGAGCTTGCGACGGAGTTCTTCGAGCTGCTGCTCTACTTTCACGAGCTCAGCAGCGGCAGCCTGGTCTCCGGCGTCGGCTTTTGCTTTCAGGTCTTTGCGCTTGAGCTCCAGCTCCTTCAACTGCGTAAGAAGCTCTTTCAACTCTTCGTCGCCTTTCGGAATGCAAGACTCTTCGTACGGTTCGGGCACGACTTTCAGACCACACACCACGCCGTAACCGTGCAGGCACCGGTTGTGGAGCTTGAGCTTTTCGCGAAAGTAGTGCTGCTCAGTTTGGAAGTCCGCGACGCCGAGCATTTGGCCGTAGAAATAGTTGATCCGTTTGAGGTCGGGAAGAGTGGCGCAGATCGTGTCGTCGCCGTTGCAGCCCGGCTGTGCCGGATGATGGGCCTTTGGTTGATAAGGCGTGTGACCTTCCTTACCCGCCGGTTTTTGCTGAACCGCGTTGGTGTAGGACTTATCGTTTTTAGTATTCGAATAGGCAGTCATTGCTTTCACTCCATTACGGTTTTCACTCCAACGACCGTGGTCTCACCCGGCACCATGCCCGAGCGCACCCCTCCTGGACCAGGCCACAACACACTCATCCGGTTGAGACGGATGTTTCCGCCAGTCTTGCCCAGCACTGGTGGCGCAAGCCGGCCAAAAATCGTGTCAACGCCGACAGCCGACCACGTTCCGAGCACGAATCCTTCGCCACCAACGCGCAGACTTCCGATCGTGTGCGCGGGCTTCTGACTTTCAATCAAGCGGCGCAAACGTTCACGCCATAAACGAGTCTGGTCCGGCGACGGCGGCATGAGCACGCGAAACCGGTAAGCACCCAAACTCACCGGATCTCGATCCGGATTTCCAAAACTGCGCAGAGGCGTGCGCGAAAGTGCGGAGCTCCCGAGTCGAAAACGATTGCTTGCCCTGCCAAACAAACGTACTTCGCCGAGCTTTGCTCGCACTTTCAGTTTGTCGGGACAGGCGGCCTGACTTATCGCGCCCCAATTTCGTTCGGCGGGAACTTCCTGGACCACCGGCTCGAGACCAAACACGAGCTCAATTGCCTGCTTCAGGCCTTTGACTGTGCCTCGCCGGCGGTACAACTCGGGAATCGCCTGCAGAATCGCGCGCCGTCGCTCCGTGGTCCAGGAACGATCCATCGTGACGTCCAGGAATGTTCCAAGCCAGGGCAGCACTTCCTGCGGCACACCCTGGGGATCGAGCAACGCGGGATAACGTTCGATCGCCGCATCGAGATCCGCGATTGAAGAGTCAAACAACGAAAGGAATCGCTCGGTGAAATCCTCAGCATCGGGATTCTCGCGATAGACCGCCGGCAACCAGTCGAGACTCGTCTTACGCGGAAACTCCAGACGCACCCGCCGCACGACCGGTGTCGCGGCGCCATCGCCAATGAATCGCAAGCGAACGAACAGATATCTTCCCGGCGGCTGTTGTTGGATCAGAAAATCCAACGAGCCGGCAGGTGCGATCTGCCAATCACGTTGATGCGGAACTCCCGACGGGAAACCGGCCCACACTCCAAGCGGGCCCGCGTCTCCCTGTGGCTCCGGGTCCTCGAGCTCGCTGGTCGATACTGAAACTTCGAGCGCGGTTCCGGTTGGAACGTCAGCATCGAGCCGCACGCGATGCCAGCGACAACGCGGAATGCCACTGTCGATTGCCTTCGTTAACAGTTGGCCGCGGCCAAATAGTTTGGTTGGCGGCGCCGGCGGAATTGTTTCGTCGCACAACGGACGGCCATACCACGAGAAACAACATGTTTCGGGAATCTTGTTGGCGTTCAACTGCTCGAGACAGAAGCCGTGTACCGAAGCTGCGGTGAGACCCGTGCGATCAAACGCTCCGCGCAGTGCTTCGAGGGTTGCGCGTTCGAACTCTTTGCTGTCCTTCGGTAAGCGCCAGATTTCGAGCGCGCCATTCTTCTCAATCACCAGCCAAACAGTGCAATCGTTACTTACCGCGAGCCGGTCGACTGTTCCGGGCGGTAATTGAGGAAGCCGGCCGCGCAACTCACCTGCTGGTCCAAAGCGATGTATTTGCCAGTTACCGTTTTCTTCGGCGGCCACCAGCAACAGCCCTCGCGGTGTAAATGCAAGTGGACCAGGATTCTTCAGCTCAATGCGCGCGCTGAGTCGTGCGCCACGACCGGACCACACCCAAACCATGTGCGCGCCACGATCGGAAACCGCAACGCGACGTCTCCACGCAGCGATCGCAACCGGGTTGACGAGATAATCAGGCGGGCACAAGCCGTCCCAAACGGAGAGCCATTGACTACTGCATGGATCGCGCCGGAGCAGTCGCGGAGCGGGCGGAACAGGTGTAATCAAATACCAATCACAAGTTCCACACCCGCGGGCCAGGCGAACAGGCGGAATCGATCCAAGCAAGTCTGATGGATTGACTTCGTTAGGATTGAGTGCGGCAAGCCGCAGACCCACCGGATCGTCGAAGCCGGCAAGGTTTACAGGTTCGTCATAAGGCTGATCGCCCGGATCCCAACCAGCGTAGGCGTCAAGCAAGCGAAAAGTTGGAAAGCCGGCTGTGCAAGTCATGAGCTTCCCTCCGAATCGCGCATGATCACGTCGTGAACTTCCGGCCAGAACAGCGCGTTAGGACTCGGCACAACATCAGCACAACCGAGGGTGCGCAATCCGTCGACGATAAAGTTGAGTGTGGAAACGGCGAGCAATCCTCGTGTGCGCGCAAGCAGCCGGCGGACCAGCACCGAGTATTGAAGAGTTGCACCAAAAGGCCAGCCCTGTCCGTCTTCGCCGCCCGTGAGTGGGTGCAAATACGTGTTCAGTTCTTTGATCAAACGACGAATTGTTTCGCTTGAATCGACAGCCGGATCGATCACGACGCCTGCGACCGCGCGTATCTTGTGATATCGAGGCGCAGCGACAACTACCTCGACTCCGAGCGGCGCGAGTTGTGACGTGAGATGTTTTGAAACTGCACGCAGCGCGTTTTCATCAGGTGTGGGCGGACCCTCGCCCCGGTCCGGCGGCACGACGAAAACGCCGACTACTCCGGGAATCGGTCTACCCGGAAGCGACGGATGAAATCCCGAGACCGCATGGGCGCGAATGATTTGTGCTCCCGGTGCACGCAACGCCATCAAGGCGTAGTCGGCGACGGTCACCGCGCGACCACGTGCGCGAAACTCCTGCGGACCGCGTCTGATAGCATTCGCTTCACTTTCGCGATCCATACCTCCACTCGCCGGCATCGGGTTCGTCACCGCACTCACAAACGCCGCTGACGAGAGCATCGTCGTGATTTCGTCCGCGGCAACGGCGCCGGCTGCGCCACCACCCACGCGATAGCGCGCGGCGCGCACGTGCCGGAACCCTTGCGGTAATACCTTACCGTTTATGCCGTCACCGAAAGTGACAACTCCGCTTTCAGCATCAAGCGTGTAAACCTCGTCGTCACTGCCGTGGTCCAACAGGTCATCAACCTGCTTCCAACGACGACCAACAAAACCTGTGGCAGTTTCGACACCCGGCACGTCCGGCTCTTCACCGGCCGCGGACTCTTCGCCGGCGCCCGGCACATCCAAAGGAGATTCAAAACCACCGTCGTCAACTTCGAGGATCAATGAACCGGGGATCACCGGTGTTTGACTCACGCGCATCTGACGGTTCTGACTGTCGGGAACGGGATCAAGTATCTCGTCGAAAATCGTGCGCGCGGCAATTGCGCGGGTCATGTTTAGTTTCACGAAAGAGAACCGCAGGTTCTCATCGAATTGGCCAAACATTATGCGAAGCCGCAGCCAGCGTAGATTTGTTTCAACTTCTTCTTCGAGACCCTCCGGCCGGCCTGGCCGCCAACGACGCGGTAGATTTAGTTCTACGATTCCGCTGCGAAACAGGCCGCCTGTTTCATCGCGCACAACTTCGGCAACTTCGTAAGTCGCGCCGTCCAGGATTTCCCAGCGCAACATTGGACCAGAAGCGACCGGCACCGGATCGATACCGCCGGTTGAAGCCGGAGGCGGAGTGCCCGCAACGGCTGCAATCCCGATTCCGAGTGACAGGAAGTTCGTCGGTGCGACGTCCCCCGCAAGACCGAGTAGCAATGCGCGTCCCGGGATCGGTCGGTCGCCGAACGGGCGGTAGGTTTCGCTCGCGTCGATTTCAGTGAATGCTCCACCTTCCTGCACGAATATCTTTTCGATCTTTGAAGGCGCACCGTACAGATCAAACTCTGTTTCAAACACGACCGGGTCGCCTTCGCCGGTCGCAGGTGGCGCGCTGACCTGGAACCCCCGCGGAACAAGGATCGATCCGGGGGCGCCATCGGCAATCGTGAACTCCAGCATCGCCTCGGCCGGCGTGGCCGCGAGGTTATTTGCTCCGGTGATGTTCAGAAACTCGATCAGCGACTTGTTTGGAAGAAGATTCAAACGCTCGATCACGGGCTCCATCTGTTCCCCGAAGAGTTGGACCAGGGCGGCTCCCGCATCGTGTGTACTAAAGTTGGTCCATTCGGGCGTGTAACCTTTGATCCTTGCCCGGATCTCGTCGCTCACCGTTCTTCGCGACGCCGGCAGCAGTTCCGGCTGCTGCACGGTCGAACCCGGCACCGGCGCCAGTCGCACTTTCGGTTTTGGTCCTGCTTCTTTTCCCCACCAGGGTTCGCTCATCGCAGTCCTCCCTGGCTCGATGCCTCAGGCTCGAGGCGCACAACTACGTCACGGAGGACGACTAGCTGGTGCGGCTTTATCTCAACGTCTTTGCAGTTTTCCGCGGGCGCGTTGCAGTCGAGGCCGATGGACACCGACTGAATGTTTGCATCCAGACCGGCAGCCTTCTGGGCTTCGCTCAAAAGCACTGACGGACGTAGCGGTTCGCCGAAGGGCCATCCCAGCTTCTGCACTCCGCCGCGCAGTGGGTCGAGAAAATTCTGTAACGCTATACGGATGCGTTCACTTAACGCCTTCGGATCAGGCGAGTCGCCGCGCGCGTCGACAAGCAGCGAAACCTGGCGATAGTCGGCACGCGAAACAAAAACTTCGTTTGCTACGAGCCTGGCGTTTTCTACGCGCGCGCGTGCAGCCGCAAGCGCGCCTTCGTCCGGCTGAGGCGCAGCGACGTAAGCACAGTCTTTATCGTATTCAGGACCTTCAAGTCGTGGCGCTTCAGGCACGACATAGATCGTCACTGCTCCGGGGACAACGCGGCAGGGATGCAATGGATGATGACCGAGCGCAGCATGCGCGCGAGCGAAGGCGACGCCGGGAGTTTCAAGCACTACTCTTTCGTGATCTGGTCCAGTGATGGCGCGCTCCACACGGCGCAAAGCCGAAGCGGCACGACGTCGCGCTGAGTCAAGCGATTCAGGCTCGGCGCCGCCCTGGGCCGCGACAATGTTCCTCGCTTGAACGTCGATCTGCGCGACGACTTCGAAGCTGCGATTTGAACCGATGTTTCCGGATTCACCACCACCGGTGAAATAGCGGACGCGCAGGTTTGGATCATTCGTACGATTCACGACCGGCACTCTTCCCGTTAGACCATTGCCGAACCGCAAACGTCCTTTCTCACGATCCACAAGAAACACACGCTCGTCGGGTCCTTTGAACGTCAGCGTAGCCGCCGGTTTCCATTCAAACTGCCCATCGCGCTCGCTCAGGCTTAATTCAACCGTATCTTCGAGTGGCGGATGGTCCGGGAGCGGCGGCAAGCCGGCGCCAAGGGGCGTGCTCAATTCAGGAAGCGCCAACGATTGGCCGGGCAGCGGCAGCCAGTCGACCTTGATGTTGTGCTCCTGAGTACGGCGCTGGTGTTTTGCGCTGACCACATTGGGAACGATTCGTTTCAGCACGGGTGGAAAACTGAAGCTCGCATCGTCGATGCGCAGCACAATCGCATACGGCCATTGACTCGGAGGATTTGGGCCAGGCTGATCGCGTTCCCAGTCTCCCGGTAACTTGAACCTGACTATGCCGGAACGTCGCAGCCCGCCCGTGCCGTCTTCAACCGCGTCTGCCGGAAACGGTTCTAACGAGCCGGTGTTACTGCTCAAATAAAACCAGCTAAGCGTCGCGGGTGGTGGTACACCGGCGACTGCTCCGTAAACCCACTGCGATCGAATCTTCTCCGGCGTTTCGAGGTCGATAAACAGGGAAACGAAATCACCGAATGCATTGGCGGAACCCGGTACTTGTTCAGTCAGCCAGAGAACAATTTTGACGTCGCCTGATGAGGCGCCGGACGGAAGCAGGCACATGCGGCGCTCGTGAAGTAGATCGAGGGTGCGATCTTCTTTGCCGATCGAGAGACTAATGCTGTCTTTATTTGTTTCGACTTCATGAGTGGGCAGCAACAGCACGTCATCGTCAGTCGAAAAAATCAGTGGCGGAACACTTCGCGCGAGTCGAACCGTGGTCAAGGCGTCAAACTTTTCAAACGAGCGCGGCGAGAAGCGCATGACGGTCGAGGCCGCCCTCGCCGTTTGTACCGGTTGGCCCATCAAACTCAGCGCCGCATGCACGAGAGAATCCGGAACCTGATCCATCCAGAAAACTCTTTGCTCGAGCAGGAACGCAAACAACTCGAGCAGTGTCACACCGGGATCCACCGGCGCATGCAGCGTCCAATCACCGGCGGACGCAGCGGGAATACGCCGGCGAATCGCCGTGACCATTTCGGCCCAGGCCAGGTTATCGAGTCTGATCTGTTCGAGTGCCATCAAACCCTCTCGATCGTTCCGAGGTAAAACGGAAACACCAGGTTGTTGCGGGTGTTGGTTTGCCTCACCACGTACCGAATCTGGACCGTGACGCGTGTTTCATCTTCCGGATCCACTTCGGCTGTAACGCTTTCCGTCTCGACGCGCGGCTCCCAATCTCGAATAGCCTCGCGCACCGTCGTTTCAAGTAAACCGAGGTACTGCACGCTGCCGGGCGCGAACACGAGGCTCGGCGCCTGGCAACCGAAGTCGGCCCGCATCACTCGTTCTCTTAGATCAGTCAGCAACAGAATCCTGAGCGACTGCTCCACGTTCACATCGTTTCCCACATAGGCCAGGCTGCCCGTCTCGTCGGGCAGAATGGGAAAGCGCCAACCTTTACCGAGAATCTCGTTTTTCATCGCCTAAGAAGTTTTCGATATCGTTGAAAGCACCGCGGGTGTCAGCGGCGGCACCGGTGGACCAGTAGGCAACGTCGGGATGTTGCTTATGTGTGTGTGAGCGTTGAACGCAGCGAGCAAAGCCTGGCCGAGTACCACAGGCTGGGTCGCGCCCGCGCCCCCGAGTTTTATGTCGGAGCCGGAAAGGATGATCTGCGTGGCTTCGAGTGTGATCTTTCCCGGCTCGATGATGATCGATTGGCCCGTCGCCGTCTTGATCGTGATCTTGTTTCCTGTATCTTCCATTTCAACCGTTTGACCGGCTTCAGTCTTGATCCTGATCTTCTTCTTGCCACTCGAATCGTCCATCAGGATTTCGTTTTTACCCTTGGTGCGAATCAACTTTTCGTCTTTCGTCGACCCCTGGCGAGATGACGGCGGCTTGTCTTTGCCGTTGTATAGCCCGCCGAGAATGATCGGCAGACGCATGTCGCCGTGAATAAACGCGACCAGCACTTCGTCGCCCACTTCGGGAATGAAGAACGCTCCGTAGTCGTTGCCGGCATAGAACTGACGCACGCGGCACCACTCCGATTCCATCTGCGGATCAAACCAGGGAAACTTCAATTTCACGCGTCCCAGCTTCTGAGGATCGTCGACGTTGGTCACGAGTCCTTCCGCAACGCCGTAATAGCGCTGGTCCGTCGACCGCGAACGAGGAGTTGCCGGCATTTACTTTGTCTCTCCGTCGTAAACTCGACGCACGTCGAAGTTCGTCAGGTAACCGTTGTTGCCCAACGTATGTTCAACTTTTTTCACGTAGTACTCGCCGCTGAAACGTTTGCCGAGGTTCTTTAAAAACACGTTATCGCCCGGACGCAGATCCGGAAGTCCAATCACCTGGCCCGAACCCGTGATGAACTCGTAAGCCCTTTCGGCAAGCAGGCTGATCGCAAGCTTCTTCGCCTCATCCTGACTCGTCACCGGAGCATCGACGACGACCTCCTGCTTTCCGTTCAACTGTTTCTCGGCCGCTTCCGGACCGCTCGTCCCCTTGCCACTGCCTCCCCCGCCGGGCAGATCCTTCGGTTCCGCGGTGTACTCAAACACGTCCTTCAGCTCCGGATTCCACCCGCGCACAGTGACCTTGCTAACCTGCCGGGAGACGGTTAACTGCGGTGAGAAATTGATGAGGTTCTTGCCCCACTCGAATTCGTAAACGCGAATCTTGTCGCTGCTCCGGCCATCGGTCGGCTTAACGAAGTAGAGCGTGTCTTTGCCGCTGTCGGGATCTGTCTGGACGAAACAGTCAAAATCGATCCGCTTGGCCCGTTCCATGATGAACTGCGCGTCGTCCTGGTTTTTCTGGACCACCAGATCGTGTTTCTCGGTCGTCTTCGTGACCTTCACGTCAAGGCCGTTGCGTTGACCGATAATCGTTGCGATATCCGAATCGCTCTGGTTTACAAATTTCTTGATGTCCTTGTCGGTCGGCTTGCGATCGCGCAACTTCAACATGCCGTCGAGACCGCTGATGGAGATGGTGGGTGAACCTGACTCGGGAAACTTGGGCGCGAGCGTCGTGATCTGGCCACGGGCCATCGACAACAGATTGCCCGCATAGCCCATCTTCACGTGTACGCGATTGCCGAGATCGTAAGTCACCTGTTTTGGATCGGTGGGCTTGTCGCTGTACTTGAAGAAAAAGGTTTTGTCGTCCCAATTGTTAACGTTGAGTTCGAAGCTGGTCATGTTTTCCATGTCCATCACGACTTTGACTTCGAGTATGTCGCCCTTCGACTTCGGGTCGAGCTCCTGACCTTCAATCTCGATCCGGTAATCCGGAGCGTAGTAGTCAGTGGGAAGTCCCGGTTGATTGACTGAGCGTTCCGCCACGATCTGTTCATCTCCTGAAAGCTGGTCTTAAATCCATTCGCGGCAGAATCAGCACGCGCCCCGGCTCGATAATTCGTGGATCGCGTATGCCGTTGGCCCGCGCGATCTCTCGCCACACGCCGGCATCGCGATAAACCGCGGCGGCGATGTTGCTCAACGTGTCGCCACGACGAACGACGTATTGCTTCTCAACGTCAGGCGAGCTTCGCGGTGGCTCCTTCAACTGCACTTCGACAGGGCGGTACTCCTTCAAAATGATCGATACCTTTGCTCGCAACGGAACGCCTTCGGGAGTGAACATCAGGTAGGTGACGTTGCAACTTTCCATCACGCCCTTGAACATCTGTTTGGCCCAGGTGAAGCGGACGATCGGCGGTGCGTGCAGCTTGTCGTTGATGTTCATCAATCCGCGCAGTGCGTTGACATACTTCTCGCGAACGTCTTCGAGCGTGTCGGAAGTGTCGAGCAACAGGTCGGCGGTCAGTTTTTCGCTGGCGCCGCGAATGTACTGAATCGGCGGCGTTTCGAGACCAGGGATCGGGATTTCCGCAAAGGTGTTTGCTTTTTGCAGTTGATACTCGGTCGGGTTAAAGCAGAACGGAATGATCTTCGCGTTGCCCCTGGGTTCGAGAATCTCCAGTTGCGCTTTAACGAATCCCTGTTTTAGTAGACTCAGCGGCGTAATCATTTGTGTCAGGCGTGCTCCTCTTGTCTATCGCCAAGGGAACGTTCGCAATCGGATCGCTTCTGGCGTGTTTTTTCTTCTTCTCGTTCCTTGTTCCAACGTTTCGCGTACTTCGAAAACAGCCGCGCGAAGACGGCCTCGTCACTTTCCCCTTCCACGTCAAATTGCACATCCAGGTTGTGAATCGTTACAGCCATCGTTAGAGCACCGGGTCAGGAGGTGACAGTGGAATCTGCATGATTCCGTGATGAGCGATTTCCAAAGTTTCCACTCCAACCGCGTTCTGCATCGCGTTCAGCTCTGGTCCAACCCACTTCACTGCGATACCCGCGCTGAACGTCCACGTCATCGCCGGAATTCCCGCGGGCGTGAGCAGGATGATCGCGCCGTCGCGACGCGCGCCCAGCGATTGGTTCAGTCCGGCGAGATACCAGAACCAGAGTCCGGGTTCGCGCACGATCCCGCGTTTGAGCGAGATGCGCGTCCACGAGTGACGAACTGGTAATTGGTGAACGAAGTCGTTTCGACCTCCCTCCGCATACGGCAACACTTCGAGATCGGCGCCGAGTCCTTTCGCTTCCATAAAAGCGCCGCCTACAAACAGAGGCAGTAAGATCGCCTGCTGCGGAGGGATATAAGCGTCCGCCGGATCGAGCGTGACGATGAAGCGATATGCGGCGAGTGGATTCTCAATCACGACTCGAAAACCTCCAGTGTGGCGTCAGCACTCACGGCTATACGCAGCGTGATGAACTCCATCGGAATTGCCGGAGCGACGTCGATCTCGCAGAACAGACGCCCGTTATCGATGTCATCCTGAGTTGTAGTTTTCTCATCGCAACGCACCCGAAAGGCCTCGTCCGGCCGCGCCCCCTTTAGACCACCCGCGCGATAGGTTTCCAGCAGGACGGTCGTGATTGAGCGAACAAACGTCAGCCAGAGCTCCGGTCCATTGGTGTAGAAGACCAAAGGCTCCGCCACTCTGCGGATCGCTCTCACCAAACGATGAATCAGCCGGCGATGCGCAACGAAGCGGCCACTGAAGTCGTTGGACAAAGTGCGTCCACCCCAAACCTGGATTCCGCGTCCCGGCGCACACCGCAACAGATTGACTCCGTTGGTGTGCAGGATCGTTTGCGCGGGTTCGCTGAAACGAGTTGCGACGTCGAGCGCTTCGAAGAGTTGGGCGTTAGCCGGTGTGTGGTGCGCGCCGCGCTCGCGGTCCAGTCGACTAATAACTCCCGCTACATGTCCTGATGAAGGTATCGAGCGTAGTGGATTGAGCACGCCTCCCAGTGGATCGCTCACGGTCAAACGCGGGTGATAGACGGCGGCCGCGCGGCTCAGTCGATCGTCGCCAAGGACTCCGCGCAAGACGTTCGCCCAATTCGCAATCTGTTCCGCGGTCTTGATCGGAATACCTGAAGACTCTTCGGGAATGTCGACCAGAATCAATCGATCGTGTGAAGCCTCGGCGCGCGTAACCAGGCTGCTGATTATTTCCCACCGATCATGAAGGTCCGGCAGATCCGTGTGCAGATCGGGAGTGGAGACGATCGCGATTTCAGGCTCCTCAGACATTGCCCAGCTATCGGGTTTGTTGACCTCGATGGCATTGATGTATTCGAGTCTGCCGGGTGGTTCGTGCTTGTCGAGGATCGACGAGAAAGTGAGAGTAATGGGTGGCCAAAGGATCTGACGTGGGCCAGGTGTCGGCGCCGGAAGCGTAATTTCCTGACCGGCGGGAACCAACCGGATGAACTGTGAAAGTCGTTCAACCTGTTGATGCAACGGTTCGTCAGTATTGTCAGGCGAGAGCCCGATCAGATACTCAACCGGCTCATCCGGAACATGAACAACGAAATCGACTTCCGCCTGGCCAAGTGGACCTTCGCGCCGGTAACGAATGTGTACTTCCGTGTTGCGCGCCCATTTTCCGGGCGAGCTCGCCTCGATGCGATAAGCGGTCCGGGAGAAGGCCGTCGGCGACTCCGGCGTAAGCACATCGTTAAGATCGAGCTCGGCAACTTGCCAAACAGCCGAGGCAGTCTTGACGTCCGGACCACAGAGCCGTACCACATGGGCCACCTCGCCACCATTCTCGAAATAACCGCGAATGGCGTAAGGCATGACGGCGTCGCGATCCAGACCTCCAAACTCGCGCAGGTAGGCGCGCCAACCTTCGACACGAACGAGCTTACCGGGAGTGCCCCGCCGGGTGCGTCCCATAAAACCTGCCACGTCTGAACGCAGTGGCGAAGGTTCGACAGGACGCGCACCCGTAGTGAAATACAGGCCCGGGATGGTTGCAGCAGCAGTGCTCATGCCTGACCGTCAATCTCGATTCCTTCGTGACAAATCTCGAGCGACTCCAGCGCGATTTCGTTGTTCTTTGCGTTGAAGCTTGGCCCGGTGTACTTGCAAGGCCAGCCGCGGCGGAAGTTCCAGCGCATCACTTCCTGGCGGTTCTCGTCGAGCATGATGATCGAACCTTCGGTCCGGCGGACCAGGCCGTTCATTGCTTCCACGAGCCAGTTCCAGAACGCGAGGTCGCCTGTGTACCCGCGTTTGAGAGTGATGTTGGCGAATTTGATCAGGCCAGGAATCTTTCTGACCGTGAGCGACTCGCTGCCGTTGCGATATTCGATGGGGTCCATCGAGGTGTCGCCGATCATGGCTTCGGAGAATGAGCCTCTGACAGCAGTGCCATCTTCACTCACGCCCGCGACGACGACCTCGAAGTTATAGCCAGTGTATGGATCTTCGCGAAAAACCGGAGGCATCTTCTTTCCCTTTCGTTAGCGGTTGACAGTTACAGGAGCGTGCTAAGCCCCCGTCGCCTCGCGTGTCTTCTGCTGAATGCGGAAGATCACAAACTCGGCAGGCTTCACCGGCGCGATCCCGATGATGCAGATCAAACGGCCGTTATCGATGTCGGCTTGCGTCATCGTGGTCAGGTCGCATTTGACGAAGAACGCTTCTTCCGGCTTCGTGCCTTCAAGCGCTCCCGAGCGCCAAACCGTGGTTAGGAAATTGGTGATGGTCGCGCGGACGCGGGCCCAGAGTGGCTCGTCGTTTGGTTCAAACACGACCCACTGAGTGCCTTCGTCGATCGATTCTTCGACGAAGATGAAGAGCCGGCGCACGTTGATGTATTTCCACGACGCATCGGACGTAAGCACGCGCGCGCCCCAAACACGCTGGCCGCGGCCTGGGAAGTTTCGCAGGGCATTGATATTTCGCGGATTGAGTAGATCTTGTTCGCGCTTGGAAACGTCGCGCACAAATCCATTCCTGAAGCGAATGCCACGCACGACTTCGTTCGCGGGCGCCTTGTGAACCCCACGCTCGACGTCGACGCGCGCGTAGATGCCGGCCATGTGTCCCGACGGCGCGAGATTAACGTCGCGCTTCAGCAATGGATCACGCACCACGAGCCACGGGTAATAAAGCGCCGCGTACTTCGTGTCGATCGGCTCGCGGAACTCGCGTATCCCTTCGATGTCGAGCCCGTCAGGCGGATCGATGATGGCGAAACGATCTTTGAGTGTTTCGCAATGGATGATCAGCGCCGACTGAACTGATTGAGACCACATGCCGGGCGCCAGGGCAATCGAGATCTCGTCGATGAATTCGAGTGCCTGGATACCCGTCGAGGCTTCACTGCCACCCTCAACGCCGACAAAGTCGTCCGGCGTGAGCGTATCGAGGCGGTCGGCGCCACCAGTTAGATCTCCCCAGAACCTCACCGGTCCGAGAGCCGGCGCGGGAATGATCGGCAGTTCAGGAAGTGTACTGACCGCACCGGCAAAGTCGGCGCCGGCTACGAGATCGACTAACTCCGATTCGTTGGTGACGCGGCGAACGATGTAATTTGGACCACCGTCATCTACGAAGCGAAGATTCGAGAAGGTCTCCTCTTCGACAATGATGTGTTCGCGCCTGTATTGGACAGTCAGCTCACCTTCAATCAACCGCGCTCGCATATCCTGGAAATACCTGTTCGCGGCGGCATTGGCCGACAGCGTCACGGCGTCGCCGGCGATTGAGTCGACGGTAATGACTTCCTTCTGGGTTCCGGAATCCAATTCGAGAATCGCGCCGGTATAAAGTTGCGCCGCGTTCTGAAGATTGATGATGTTCAGGTTTGCCGGATCGATCACCGCGCGCCTGCGCCTGACAGCGGTTCCAGCAGGCCATGTCGCGGCCGGCGGCACCGGATTGTTCAGCGTGAAAAAGAAGTCGGCGCTTGGCGTAAGGTTGGAAACGGTAAAATTGTTTCCGTTGATTGTGACGACGTCTGCGTTCGCGAGACCGATCACGTCCGTGGCTACAACGTTCGTTCCACCTGGGGCCACCGCGCCATCAACTGTCCCGCGTGGCTGGACACCTTCCGTGATCGCATCACCGTCGGCAAAACCGGCGGGGGGAGCGGCTGGAGCAATGTCATAACTCCCCGGATTCCTGATGGCAGTGATCGTGTAGTTATTGCCGTCGATCTCAACCTGATCGTTGACGTTGAAGCCGGTCCGGCTCCCTACCTGGATGGTTGCGTCACCGGCGTTAGCCTGAACGGCGACTGTGGTTGATGCGGGATTGCCGGCGGCTCCCGTAGTCGCGAGCATTCGCAACGACGCTCCGGCGACGGGGCGAACGCGAACACGCAAACCGTTTCCGGCAGCGATGCCGGTGGGGTCAACTGCATTTCCGCCCCAGTCTCCGGAGGCTTTCGCGCGCACTGTCAGGGAGACGTCGGGTGGAGGAGCCGGCGCGGCTGTGCGAGCAATGATCTCGACAAAGTCGCGCCCGGTCACTACGGCCTGAGCGATCGGATTGTTGAGTGTTACCTCATTGGTCGTGGTGTAACTGTTGACGGTGAAATTCCCGACGTTCGTGCCGTCGACAAACAATCGAACGACTGTGCCATTGGCTATGCCGATCGTGTGACGCAAGCGCAAACTATTCGCGCCCACGTCAGCGTCGCGAATGATCTCGGAGATCAGGCCACGCTGGAGCGCGAGTGACGCGGTAGTAGCATCGTGGCTGAAGACACGTTTGACGTAGAGGCGCTGTCCGCCGTTATCGAAAAAGCCTTTTACAGAAAGTGGGAATTGCCACCACCTTCCGCCTTCGGGGTTAGCGCGAGACCCCCACTGAGTAACCAGCGCAGGCGCCGGCTCAGGCAGCAAGCCGCCAAACTTGCGCTCGAAGTTAAGAAAGCTCGTTACGAGCTCCGGCTTGCCGGTCGTCGGCCCACGGGCCGTGATTCCTATGGCGCCGCACGTACTAGTGCTGACACCTTCGATTGGTTTTGCGCCAGCGTCGATTTCTTCGACATAAACACCGGGGCTCAGATATTCAGGCATGGCTTCGTCCTCTCAATTGATTTGAATGTCGTGGTTTACTCCCAGATCCTGAGGAATCGTGATGGGTATTGTTCCCGTCCGGCCCGTGCGCGGATGGGTAGCATCTATGAAAACCGGCACGTTTGGCGTCACCCAGCGCAGCGGCAATGCAAAAACGCCGCGCTGATCGGTGAGCACGCGCTCCTGTACTCCCTGGCTGACGATCACGTCAGCCACTTCGTCACCGTTGATATCGACTGTGCGGCCACGCAGCACAGGCACGTTTGCGGGAAACGGATAACCACTCGCAGGTGTCAACACGACATCCTGTGGCAAGGGCAGATTTGGTGGGAGCGGAAAGTTTGCCGGCGGATTGGTGTCGTTGTAAGGAAACGCATCGAATTCAACACCGTCTACATTCGCGCGATACAGCGGCTCATAAAATTGCGCCTCGATCCGGCAACGATAACGTCGTGGTCCGCCAAGGATTTCGGGGTGACGTTCCAGGCCCGGATAAGTTATGTAACCGCTTGGTGTCATCACAGCTTTTATCTTCGTGTCGAACCAACCTCCTGACGGAGTCTGACGATCGAGAAAGGCCGTTATTGGACCAAAGGGATTCTTCCCGGTGATGTCGTCGAGGAGACGTAACCCGATCGGGCTGTAAAGCATCCACCTTTCGCCGGGAAGCGGCTTTCTCACGATCATGGTTGCTGGTCCAGTTCCTCGTAATCGAGTTGCCGCGCAGCGACCGGACGCCGGCGATCGGCAACATCAGGATCGATATTCACCACCCTGACTTCGTACGCAACGGAGAGGTGGTACGGCTTCTGCACTGAAAACCAGACTCGCGAACGCTCGTCGAGCGTCAACATTGCCGGAGTGATCTTCAGTGCCTGATCGCTGCCCGCCAGGCCACCGGCGAGCTGTGGTCCACTGATGATTGCTCCGTCGTAAAGGGTCTGCATTACGCGTCCGAGAATTTGATGGTCCGTCGACCGGTCGCCACTCCAAGGGGTCATCAGATATCGCAGCAACAGCGCCAGGGGCGGCTTCCTGATGATTACGTCCGGTGGCACTACATCTCTGACTCGCGTCCGGTTACGAGCGCTTGGGTCTTCGATTACGTCAAACAAAAACAGCGTGAGTGTTGCCGGCGATGTTGGAATGCTTCCCTGTAAATCATGGACCTGCGCAACAGGCGGCGGTGCCGGTAGCAGTATGCTGAGCGCGTCAGTGAGCACGTTCTGAAGCGTGAGCGATACGTCTGCGATGACGTTGAAATCAGGCACACAGATCCTCAGGAAATAATTCGCAAGCTCCGGACGAAACGGCGTTAATCGACCGGCACTTACTGCAAGCTGCGACGACGGTCGGGGCAACCGTCATACCAGCTACTCGTCGCTGATTTTCCGAGGAAATCGGAGGTGTTAGTTTTTAAGTAGCACTGAAGTGGACATTTTTGTCCACGCGCGGAAGGATCGTTTTATCCACTCTGCGAGCGAGGCTTTGCACAAAAAGTTCTTTTGGCGGAACGTTGCGGCTTCGCCGCCTGATGTGAGATGCCGTCTTGAAAATCAAGAGCCAATCCCGAAATTTGACTCACTCACTTCGGCTTTGCCGCCGGATGTGAGGCGCGGCTATGCCGCGCCGGTAGCATAAAATATTTTTGGGGCTATGCCCCTGGTGCGGGCCTGAGGCCCTGAATTGCCGGGCAAAGCCCGGACCGAGGGCGTAGCCCAAATTTGAATAGCTAGAATGGACGGCGGGGCAAAGCCCCGCCTCACATCAGGGCGGCGAAGCCGGAGTGGATGGAGTCAAGTTCAGCATCGGCTCTTGATTTTTAAGACGGTATCTCACATCAGGGCGGCAAAGCCGGAGTGGATGGAGTCAAGTTTCAGAATCGGCCCTTGATCTTAAGACGGTATCTCACATCAGGCGGCAAAGCCGGAGTGGATGGAGTCAAGTTCAGCATCGGCTCTTGATTTTTAAGACGGTATCTCACATCAGGCGGCGAAGCCGG
>Ga0207643_10000479_pt1 | contig 25852 bp, 25 predicted proteins | sample KBSMisM62_FD_184313 | JGI IMG/M metagenome (GOLD analysis project Ga0207643, IMG submission 184313) | Miscanthus rhizosphere microbial communities from Kellogg Biological Station, Michigan, USA - KBS Miscanthus M6-2 (SPAdes) (version 2) | ecosystem: Host-associated > Plants > Roots >...
CCGAGCCGCGTTGAGATTAGACCCAGCCGTCCTCCAAAGAAATGAAAATACTGATACTCCTTTTTTCCGCCAGTCTATTTTTAAGCACTTTCATTTCAACTTCCCACCAGGAACAGGAGTCGCCTGAGCTCAAGGAAGCGATAGAGCTGACCAACTCGCTGGTAAAACTATTCAACGAAGGGAAGTATGACGAGGCGCTGCCACTGGCGAAACGCGCGCTGCAAATCAGAGAAAAGTTGCTGCCACGCACTGATCAACGAGTCTCGAACGCTCTTGTAAATCTTGCAGAGGTATATCTCGCCAAAAAAGACTACAACAGCGCAAAGCAAAACTTCGAACGAGCGTTGCCGCTTCAGGAAGAACGATTTGGTCCAACGAGCGAGAAACTTGGCCCCACCCTTGATCGCTTGGCGGTGCTCTATCATTACCTGGGAAACACGAGCAAAGCTGAAGATATGTACCAGCGGGCGCTCGCGGTGCGCGAGAAGGCGTTCGGTCCTGAAAACGTGAAGGTAGCTGAACCGCTGTTTTCACTAGCCCGCTTTTATCGCTATCGCAAAGATTTCGATCTTGCTTTCGCGAGTTATAAGCGGGTCGTGAACATCTATGGCAAATTCTCAGGAGTCACCAGTGCTGAATTTGACCGGGCCAGTACGGGACTCATGTGTCTGGCGTATGAGAGTGGAAACAACGCGTACTTGAAGGAAGCCGAAATGATGCAGAGCTTACCAGGTACTCCGTTGCTGCCATCGCTGGAACCGTATGAGGTGTTGAATGGCAGGGCGGTCAAATTGGAGAAACCGGATTATCCGCCCATTCCGATATATTATGGTGTGGGCGGAAAGGTTATTGTGCTGGTTGAAATTGACGAAAAAGGAAAAGTGATCAGTGCAAGCGACATGTGCCAGGGCTCACCTTATCTAGTCGAGTCATGCATCAGGGCAGCACTCAAATCTCGATTTACGCCAACCATAGTCTCGGGCGTCCCGTCGAAGGCGATGGGAGTGATCCAATACAGGTTCGTCCACCAGGGTACCAGGTTTAGATAAATGCGAGCAGTAGTCACGATCGAGAGTGAGAGGCCCAGCCGTCCTCCAAAGAAATGAAGATATTTCTACTTTTTTTGTCCGCCAGTCTGTTTTTAAGCACTACTCTCTTTCAGGAATCGTCAGAGCTCAAAGAAGCAACAGAGCTGACTGATTCGGTAGTAAAATTATTTAACCAGCAGAAGTTTGACGAAGCGCTTCCTCTCGCGAAACGCGCCCTGCAAATCAGGGAAAAGTTGCTGCCGGCCACAGACCCCCTAGTTGTAACTTCACTCACGTACCTTGGAGACGTGTATGTCGCCAAGGGAGACTACTACGCCGCAAAGAAGATCTTCGAACGCTTGTTGCCAATTGTGGAAGAACGTTCTGGGCCAACGGATATGACTCTGGCCTTCACGCTCGATCGGCTGGCGGTGCTCTATCGCCGCGAGGGAAGCATGAACAAAGCTGAGAATATGTTTCAGCGGGCGCTTGCAGTGCGCGAGAAAGCATTTGGTCCTGAAGATGTTCAGGTGGCTGGGTCTGTGTTGGCGCTGGCCCAGTTTTATCGTTTTCGCAAAGATTACGATCGTGCGTTACCGAGTTATAAGCGTGCGCTGACGATTTATGGGAAGGCCAATGTCAATGCGGCTAAGTTAGAGCATGCGATCGTTGGCTTCCATTGTTTGGCATATGAGAGTAAAAACCAGGACGTCTACAAAGAGCTGGAAGAGATTCGGAAACAGTTTTCTCTCTCAGCTGCCATGGCCGAGCCACCACAGATCATCAACGGCAAAGCGCTAAGTTTGGGGAGGCCGTCGTATCCGCAAGGTGCGAGGGACCGTCAGTTATCGGGAACAGTGTACGTGTTGGCTGAAATTGACGAGACGGGAAAAGTGATCAACGCGAGGGATATGTGCCAGGGGCCGCCTTATCTGAGCGAGGCAGCGGTTGAAGCGGCGTTCAAATCTCGTTTCACGCCAACCAAACTCTCGGGAATGCCGGTGAAGGTCAAGGGAGTGATCACATACAATTTCGTCAACACGGGCACTACGTTTAGATGAGATGCGAGCTGTAGTTCAACGTGTGACGCGTGCCAGCGTCACGGTCGATGGAGAGATTGTCGGCGAGATTGGAAACGGTCTCGTCGTTTTGTTGGGTATTGCTCGCGACGACACGAAGGCTGACGCCGATTACCTCGTACCGAAGATCATCGCGCTGCGAATCTTTGATGATGCGGAAGGTCGCATGAACGTTTCCGTCAAAGACATTGATGGTGGGTTACTGATTGTTTCTCAGTTCACTTTGTATGGCGACGTGCGACGCGGTCTGCGACCCTCGTGGAGCCACGCCGCCGCTCCTGAGAGCGCGGAGCCTTTGTACGACTACTTTGTGGAGCGCAGTCGAGAGGTGCTCGGGCGAGTTGAAACCGGCAGCTTCCGCAAGATGATGCTGGTAGAACTCGTTAACGATGGACCAGTGACGATACTGCTCGACAGCCGCAAAACGTTTTAGCCACAAAAAGGCACATAAAGCACAAAAGACACAAAATGCTTTTGTGCTTTATGTGCCTTTTTGTGGCTATTTTAGATCATGTCGTCCGAGGCTTTGGAATTCTCGTCGAGCTCGTAGCGATCGCGGTCGCGCTTTTCGATCTTATCAATAAACTCCAGCTCCTCGTTGTCCTCGTAACTAACACCGATCGCTTGAGCATTTTCCTCGACGAGGGATTGATCGGGCGTGGGATTGTCGCCGGCCACGGTTTCCGAACCGCTGGCGTTCACATCTTCCCAATCGGCGTCCAAATCACCGCCGGCATCGCGTGGCGAAGCGGCGGTATTGTTGCGCAGGCGATGGGCCAGCAACTCCGGATCCTTCGGCGCGCGCGAGATCTCGAGCTCCATAAACTCCTCGATCTCCGGATCAGGTACGTAGTCAGGATCGTTCGCCAAATACTCGCCGTGTTTCTTAGCCATGCAGGCCTCCTTCGCTTGTCTTCGATAAGCCAGATTGTGCCACAAGAATACACAAAAGGTTAGCTTGGACATTTGTTGCTTTTGTGCTTTTTTGCGGCAACTTTGTTACACTTCAACTTGAACACAACATACAAACAAACTTCGCTTCTCAGGAAAGAGTTTGAGCACCACTATGCCAGATAGAGCCTTCGATTCTTTGCAAACCTTCTCTTCCGATTCAGGCCCAATTGGACAGTTTTATTCACTCCCGCAACTCGAAAAGAGCGGCGTCGGTCCGGTTTCGCGACTACCGCACAGCCTGCGCGTGGTCCTTGAATCCGTGCTGCGAAACTGCGACGGCGAAAAGATCACGGAAGACGACGTGCGCGAACTGGCCAACTGGCAGCCAAATGGCAAACGCATCGAGGAGATTCCGTTTATCGTGGCGCGCGTGTTGTTGCAGGACTTTACCGGAGTTCCGCTACTCGTGGATCTCGCCGCGATGCGCTCCGCCGTGGCGCGCCTGGGAAAAAACACCGGCATCATCGAACCGCTGGTGTCGGTCGATCTCGTGATCGATCATTCGGTCCAGGTCGACTTCTCCAGCACGCGCGATGCGTTTGAAAAGAACATGGAGATGGAGTTCCGGCGCAATCGTTCGCGTTATCAGTTTTTGAAGTGGGGCACACAGGCGTTCGACGGTTTTTGCGTAATCCCGCCGGGCATCGGCATCTGTCACCAGGTCAATCTCGAATACCTTGCGAAGAACGTTTGGGAGAAGAACGTTTACTTTCCGGATTCGCTCGTCGGCACTGATTCACACACGACGATGATCAACGGTCTCGGCGTCGTGGGTTGGGGCGTCGGGGGAATCGAAGCAGAGGCGGCGATGTTGGGCCAGCCGGTCTACTTCCTGACGCCGGACGTTGTTGGAGTTCACATGAGCGGTAGTTTGCGCGAAGGAGTGACTGCGACTGATCTCGTGTTGCGTGTTACCGAGATGATGCGTAAGGCGAAGGTCGTCGGGAAGTTTGTCGAGTTTCACGGCGAGGGCGCTGCGAGTTTGTCGGTGACTGACCGCGCGACGATCGCCAACATGGCTCCCGAGTACGGCGCGACGATGGGGTTCTTTCCGGTCGATGAAGAGACTTGCGCATACCTGCTCGCTACCGGACGTTCGAAAGAGCACGTCGATAACGTGCGTGCGTACTACAAAGCGCAGGGCATGTTTGGCATACCGCGGCGAGGTGAGTGCGATTACAGCGTCGTGCTCGATCTCGATCTGGAGTCGATTGGTCCAAGCGTCGCCGGCCCGAAGCGACCGCAGGATCGAATCGAACTGTCGGATCTCAAGTCGCAGTTCAACGAACTGATGGTGAAGCCGATCAGTGAAGGCGGTTACGGCAAAACAGAAGACGACCTTTGGACGCGCTATCACGTCAAGATCGGCGCCGACAGGCAACGCGTCGTCGCGGGCGGTGGCGAACAACGATCGGAGAGCGTTCCGATTTCCGCAGTCGATACACAGACGCACGCCAACACCAGCGCCTGGACCGAAACGGAAATGGTCAACAACCGTCCGACGCCCGATATCGTCGCCGAGATTCCCGAAGACGAGTTTCCGACTGGTGATGAGCTGGTGGGCCACGGCGATGTTCTGATCGCGGCGATCACGTCGTGTACGAATACTTCCAATCCGAGTGTGATGCTGGCGGCGGGCCTGCTCGCTAAGAAAGCGGTTGAAAAGGGACTAACTGTCAGTCCGAAAGTGAAAAACTCGCTCGCGCCGGGCTCGAGAGTAGTGACCGATTATCTCGAACGAACCGGCCTGCAAAACTACCTGAATGAGTTGGGCTTCAACCTCGTCGGCTATGGCTGCACCACTTGTATCGGAAACTCAGGACCACTCGATCCCGCGATCGAACAGATCGTAAACGAGCGTGACGTGATCGGCGCTTCCGTTCTTTCAGGCAATCGAAACTTCGAAGCGCGTGTACACCAGAGCATCAAAGCGAATTTTCTGATGAGCCCGCCATTGGTGGTTGCTTTCGCCATCGCAGGGCGAATTGATCTGGACCTGACGACTGAGCCAATCGGCACCGGCCAAGATGGGGAAGACGTTTACCTGCGCGACATCTGGCCCAGCATGGAAGAGATCAAGTCTATAATGGGCGCCGCTTTTGATCCGGAGACTTACCGCAGACTCTACGGCAGCTTCGCCGAACAAAACCCGCTTTGGAACGAGATCCCCTCCAGCACTGGTAACGTCTACCAGTGGGAGCCGGAGTCGACCTATATCCGCGAGCCTCCTTACTTCGACGATTTCCATAGCACGTTGTTGCCGTTGTCTGACGTAAAAGGCGCCAGGCCCCTGGCAATCTTCAGCGACTCCGTCACGACCGATCACATCAGTCCCGCGGGCGCGATCAAGCCTTCGTCACCCGCAGGCTTGTACCTGCAAGAGCGCGGCGTCGATATCAAAGACTTCAACAGCTATGGAGCGCGGCGTGGTAATCACGAAGTGATGGTCCGCGGCACTTTCGCAAACGTGCGTATCAAGAACCTGATGGTGCCGGGCGTTGAAGGCGGTGTCACGATTTATCAACCAGACGGCGAACGCATGAGCATCTACGATGCGGCGATGCGTTATCAGTCTCAAAACGTGCCCCTCGTGATCATCGCCGGTCAGGAGTATGGCACGGGAAGCTCGCGCGACTGGGCCGCGAAAGGCACCAGGCTGCTCGGCGTAAAAGCCGTCATCGCACAGAGTTTTGAACGTATTCATCGCAGCAATCTTGTTGGAATGGGTGTGTTGCCTTGCCAGTTTCAGGAGGACACCAACGCTGCTTCGTTACGACTGGACGGCAGCGAGCGATTTGACCTGCTGGGGATTGAAGCAGGCATCGAACCGCGACAGGACGTGACCCTCGTGATTCATCGCAAGAGTGGCGCCGTCGAGGAGATCCCGATCACGCTCCGGATCGACACGCCGATCGAAGTCGATTACTACAAGCATGGCGGGATTCTTCCGTACGTGCTGCGGCAATTACTTATGGGTACAACAGAGTTCTAGCACAAGGAGAAATATGTCATCAGCTTCAGTAGCTCCGCAAAAATATCAACTCTTCATTGACGGCCAGTTTGTTGACTCGGAATCAGGAAAGACCTTTGCCACGCCGAACCCTGCGACGGGTGAAACACTCGCCGAAGTGGCAGAGGCTGACAAGGCTGACATCGACAAAGCAGTCGGCGCTGCGCGGCGCGCATTCGAAGGAAAGTGGTCCAAACTCAGCGCGCGCGATCGCGGCAGGTTGCTTTACAAACTCTCGCAGTTGATCGAGCAACACTCCGCGGAACTCGCCGCGTTGGAAACTGCCGACAACGGCAAGCCGATCAAAGAGTCGCTTTATGTTGACTTGCCGCAAGTGGTCGAGAACTTCGAGTACTTCGCGGGTTGGGCCACCAAGATCGAAGGCGAAACGATTCCCGTGCCCGGCAAGATGTTCAACTACACCTTGCGCGAGCCGATCGGCGTGTGTGGGCAAATCATTCCGTGGAACTTTCCTTTGTTAATGGCGGCGTGGAAGCTCGCTCCCGCGCTGGCGGCGGGGAATACAGTCGTTCTCAAACCCGCGGAGCAGACGCCAGTCGGCGCGATGGAGCTCGCGAAGTTGATCCAGGAAGCAGGATTTCCGGAAGGCGTTGTGAATATCGTTCCCGGTTATGGTGAGACTGCCGGCGCCGCGCTCGCCGCTCATCCGGGCATCGACAAGATCGCTTTTACTGGTTCGACTGAAGTCGGCAAAATGATCGCGAGGTCTGCGGCTGACAACCTGACGAAGGTATCGCTCGAGCTCGGTGGTAAAGCGCCGAATATTGTCTTTGCTGATTCCGATCTCGAACAGGCAGTAGCAGGCGCGATGATGGGAATCTTCTACAACCAGGGCCAGGTCTGCTGTGCCGGGTCGCGACTCTTTGTCGAAGAGTCAGTTAAAGATGAATTTCTCGGCAAGCTGTCGGAAAAAGCCGGAAGGATTGCCGTTGGCGATCCCATGAATAAGTCGACGCAGATGGGACCGCAGGTTTCTGAAGAGCAACTGAATCGAATCAAGGGCTACGTCGATATTGCGCGCGAAGAAGGAGCGACAGTGGTGGCGGGCGGAGCAACTCCACAGCTCGAAGGCGCTTTCCAGAAAGGCTACTTCTTCAGTCCCACGATCTTTTCCGAAGTTAAGAACAGCATGCGCGTGGCGCAGGAAGAGATCTTTGGTCCGGTGGTGTCAGTCATCAGCTTCAAAGACGAAGACGATCTGATCAAACAGGCCAACGACACGATCTACGGACTGTCGGCGGGGATTTGGACCAGGGACATCACGCGCGCGCATCGTTTCGCGAAAGAGATCAAGGCGGGTGTTATTTGGATCAATACTTTCAACATGTTCAATGCAGCGTCTCCCTTTGGTGGTTATAAACAGTCGGGCTACGGCCGCGAGATGGGCCGGCACGCGCTCGACCTTTACACGCAGGTGAAGAGCGTCTGGGTAGATCTCTCGGGCCGCCCGATTGGCTGGTTTGGGAAGTAAACCCATCCACAGATTACACAGATTTTTTATTGCAATCTGTGCAATCTGTGGATTGCTTTGTTATTATGCGAATCTCTCCCGAGATGACTAAACATTAAAGGAGATGCCAATGCTAGCATTGAAAAAGGCCACAGTTTTCCTCGTTTTATTGGCCGGAACACTGTTGCTCACCGCCTGTCCCAGCCAGACAAACATCGCGAAAATCAATCGCGACCCGGACCATTACCGTAACAAGGAAGTCGGAATCGCCGGCCGCGTTACCGACAGTTACGGTGTGATGGGCGCGGGAGCTTACGAGATCGACGACGGCACCGGAAAGATGTGGGTCGCCACCAGACGCGGTGTTCCGTCACGCGGTTCGCGTGTGGGCGCGAAGGGTTACATACACAGCGGCTTTAGCTTCGCCGGGCGCAGCTTCGGAACGGTGCTGGAAGAAACCGACCGTCGCTCAAGATGAAAATATCTCCCGCAAAGGCGCAAAGGCGCAAAGATAAGTTGATCTGTTTTTCTTTGCGCCTTTGCGCCTTTGCGGGAGAAACTGCATGAACCGCAAGATTGTTGAGAGTCTTGATCAGCAGTTCGCGGTGCTAATCAACAGTCTGAAAGATCTCGCTGGATCGGTTTCGCCGGATCTCCTTCTCCGCAGCGCCGCTGTTATCGAGCAGATGTGCGGCGGCCTCACTGCCAATCTCTGGGACGACCCGTTCGAGTGGACATTGCCGGAGACACTTTCAAACACAGCTCGAATCATCGAATACTTGTCTGAAGTTGATCTCGCACGGCAACGTGCGTTCAACTCAATTCGCGACGACAGCGTGTTGACCAAGTACATTTCCGCTCCCACAGGCGAGCAACTGCTTGTTAACCTGCTGCTCGAGACGCTCGTTAAAGCGAGTGATTACCGTGGCCGGGCGGTGGCGACTAGGTTATTATCTGGGGCGACGTAACAGCCCGTTTTCGCGAGGAACAATCCCCATGTTTTGTCCGCAGTGCGGTCAACAACAAGTTACCGGACATATCCGTTTCTGCTCTCGTTGCGGTTTCCCGATGGATGGCGTGATTCAGTTGCTGGGCAGCGGCGGAATAACTCCCGTGTATCGTGCGCCGGACGAACCGGTCCCCATCTCTCCACGGCGAAAGGGCGTCAAGCAGGGCGGCATATTATTTCTTTCAGGCATCCTGATTGTTTCGATCCTGGGGATGTTCGCGAGTTTTTCGAACGGGTATTTCCTCCAGATTCTGGCGTCGCTGGCGGCGATTATCTGTTTTGTCGGCGGACCGCTACGTATGTTGTTTGCGGCGCTGTTCGAGGAAGGTGCGCCGAAACCTTTCCGGCCATATGGACCAGCGGTTCCTCCCGTGCATGCGCCGCAACAGTTTGCGCCACCTGTGCAGCGCCCGGCGTTGACGCCACCGCCGCCCGCGCGGCCGCAGGGTGCCTGGCGCCGTCCGAATACGGCTGAGTTAGTAAATCCGCCCAGCGTGACTGAGAATACGACCCGCTTGCTCGATAAAGAAGATCGCACCGATCGATAAACAATTAACAGAACTAATTCGACGTGAAGGCGCCATCACTTTTCACGACTGGATGAAGGCGGCGCTCTACGATCCCGAGCACGGATATTACCAGCGATCGGATCGCGAGCGTTGGGGGAGGGAAGGCGACTATCGCACGAGCCCCGAGCGCAGCCAACTTTTCTCTGCTACTTTCGCGCTTTACTTCGCGCGACTTTATGAAGAGCTTGAGCGACCGGCGCAGTGGACCATAGTCGAATGCGGGGCAGGTGACGGGAGCTTTGCGGCGAGCGTGCTGCAGACACTGGCGGTGCAGTTTCCGGCGATCTTTGCGGCGACGAAGTATGTTGTTTGTGAAGTGAGTCAGGATGCGCAGAGACGTCTGCGGGAGCGTTTGGTTGAATTTGGCGAACGCGTTCAGTTTTCTGACGATCTGATTCAGGTCGACACTGGGATTTATTTCTCGAACGAGTTGCTCGATGCTTTTCCTGTTCATCGCGTACTCAGGGATGAAGAGAGACTGGTAGAGCTCTATGTGAACGTCGATTCGACGGGTGCGTTTGTTTGGACGACCGGGCCGTTGTCGACGCCGCGACTGGCTGAGTTTTGCAGCGCGTATTCCGTCGAACTTGCTCAAGGACAGGTCATCGAGATCAATTTAGCAGCTGACGATTGGCTGGTACAGGTGGCGAGCAAGCTCGCGAATGGTTTCGTGATCACGGTCGACTATGGAGCCGAGAGCGCTGAGCTTTACGATTCGGCGCGACGACCAAAAGGAACGTTGCGGGCCTTTTCACGGCACAGTTTCGTTGACGACGTGTTGGCTCAACCGGGCGAGTATGACATCACGTCGAGCGTTAACTGGACACAGGTCACGGCAGTTGGCGAAAAGCTCGGACTGAAAGTCGTCGACTTCGCTTCGCAGGACAAGTTTCTTTTACAGGCGGGACTGCTCGAACAATTAGAGCAGCAACTGAGCAGCGCTGAGACTGAAGGCCAGAAGGCGAGCTTGACCACCGGCGCGCGAGAGATGATCTTGCCGGGTGGGATGGCGTCGAGTTTTCAGGTGTTGGTACAGAGACGCGTTAAGGAGGACGTTTGAGATGTCGCGCAACTTTGAGTTGATTGATGTTTGTCACACCATTGAGCATGGGATGATCACGTACAAGGGCCTGCCCGCGCCGGTCATCGGCGACTATCTCACCCGTGAAGAATCGCGCACGCGTTACGCGCCGCCCACAGAGTTTCACATCGGCAAGATCGAAATGGTGGCGAACACCGGCACGTATCTGGATACTCCTTTTCACAGGTATGCGCGCGGAAAGGATCTCGCGGCGCTCGATCTGTATTCGGTCGCAAATCTTGACGGGATCGTGGTGCGGTGTTCGGAACGCGCTATCGATGAGAACGTCTTTCGTGGGATCGACGTGAAGGACAAGGCAGTGCTGGTCCACACGGGTTGGGACAAGCACTGGCGCACGGAAGAGTACTCGAGCGGAAATCATCCTTATTTGACTGAGGCCGCTGCAACTTACCTGGCCAAGAACAGCGCCACGCTGGTGGGGATCGACTCGTTCAACATCGACGCCACGAGCGACGGTAATCGTCCGGCGCACACAGTGCTCCTGGGCCACGACATTCCGGTCGTCGAGCATCTCTGCGGTCTCGGAGCGTTGCCTAACAGTGGCTTCAAATTCTTCGCCGTGCCCGTTAAGGTTCGAAACTTCGGCACCTTTCCCGTACGTGCATTTGGAATTGTTTTATCTGCGTAATCCGTGTCTAAAGGATTTATTGGAGGCCCGACCATGAAGGTTCTCTTGCTGCTGGTCCTGATAGTTTTCGGCGCTGGCATCGCTTTCAGTCAAACTAACGCTCGCCCATATTTTACCGAACCTGCTCTTTCCCCCGATCGGAAGGAGATCGCCTTGGTCTCCGGCGGCGACATCTGGACCGTCCCCGCGACCGGCGGCGTCGCTTCGCTGCTCGTCTCGCACACGGCGAACGAAGCACGCCCGCTTTATTCACCTGACGGCCGGCAGCTCGCCTTCATCTCGTCGCGCACGGGCAACGGCGACATCTATCTCCTGACATTCGCAACCGGTGATTTGAAACGTCTCACCTTTGACGATGGCCTCGATCAGCTCGACGGCTGGTCGCGCGACGGTCGTTGGATCTACTTCTCATCGACGAGTCGTGACATCGGTGGTCTCAACGATCTGTATCGCGTCAGCCCGACCGGCGGCACGCCGATGATGGTCAGCGCCGACCGTTACACAAACGAGTTTTTCTGCGCGCCCGCGCCTGACGGCAAGACGCTCGCGTTCTCCGCCAGGGGAATCGCGTCCGGTCAGTGGTGGCGCAAGGGCCACAGCCACATTGACGAATCGGAAATCTGGCTGCTGCGATCGTTTGATGGCGGCGCGGGAACTTACGAGAGAGTGACGGCGCCCGGCGGCGCTAAAGAGTTGTGGCCGATGTGGAACGCTGATGGCCGCAGCCTGTTTTATGTGTCCGATCGATCTGGCGCTCAGAATATCTGGAGCATCACACCGGGTCGCTCGGACACTCGCCGGCTCTCAAACTTTAATGACGGTCGCGTTTTGTGGCCCAGTATTTCATATGACGGTCGCGAGGTTGTTTTCGAGCACAACTTTGCGATCTGGAAACTCGACACCGAGAACGGCAAAGCCGCGGAAGTCTCGATCACGCGTCGTGGCGTATCGGCTGGTCCAGGCGTTGAACGCCAGCGACTCACCGATCAGATTAGCGAGCTGCAGTTGTCACCAGACGGCAAGAAAGTCGCTTTCATCGTGCGTGGTGAAGTGTTTGCAGCGTCGTCAGCCGATGGTGGTGACGCAGCGCGCGTTTCAAACAGCTTTGGCGAGGAGTACCAGCTCGCGTGGGCGCCGGACAGCCGTCGCCTCGTCTACGTTTCGGATCGTGATCGCGTGCCGCACCTGTTTTTGTACGACTTCACCAGCAACTCCGAGACGCAGTTAACTCGTGACGCCGCTGACGATTCCACGCCTCGATTCTCACCTGACGGCAAATCGCTGGCGTTTATCCGAGGCGCGAAAGAACTGCGCGTGATGGATATGGCTGCGAAGACGGATCGTTTAGTGCAGACCGCGATCTTTGAACGGCCGCCGCTCATTTCGGATCGGCCGATTGTCTGGTCGCCTGATGGAAAATGGCTGGCTTACCTGCCTGTCGCTGAGAATCAGTTTAAGAACGTTCACGTAGTTTCTGTCGAGGGCGGAAATGGAGGACCGGCGAGTTATCTCGCGAACGTCTCTAGCAACTCGGTGTCGTGGAGTCCAGATGGCGCTTACGTCTTGTTTGACTCAGGCCAACGAACGGAGAGCACTCAACTGGCTCGTGTCGATCTGGCGCCGCGCACGCCGCGGTTTCGCGAAGATCAGTTTCGAGATCTGTTTCGCGAAGAGCCGCCGCGAAATGTAACTCCTGCGAATCGTCCGGAGCCGCGTCCGAGTGAGTCTCCCGCGCCTTCGCCTGGTCTTTCGGCATCGCCTGCTGAAGAGAAGCGTCCCGCAACAAAACCCGTTCAGGTTGTCTTCGACGGCATTCGCCGGCGCTTGAGCTTTGTGCCCGTCGGTCTCGACGTGACTTACCAGACGATCAGTCCAGATGGAAAATGGGTTGCTTTGATCGCGAATGCCGCGAATCAGGGGAACATTTATCTTTACTCGCTCGACGAACTCTCGCGTGAGCCTGCGGTCGCCAAACAGTTGACTTCGACTCCCGGTTCCAAGCGATGGGTGCAGTTCTCGCCTGACAGTAAAGAGATCTTTTTCATCGAGAGTGGCCGGATTGGAGTCGTAAATCTCGAAGGCCGAGCGCGTTCGCTTGCAGTCGCGGCCGAACTGGACGTCGACTTCTCTCGCGAGAAGATGGAAGTGTTTCGACAGGGCTGGTCCTACCTGCGCGACTTCTTTTACGATCCCGGGTTTCACGGCGCGAACTGGGAAGCGGTGCGCGCGGAGTACGAGCCGTTGATCGAGGGCTCGCGCACGCCCGACGAGATGCGCCGGTTGTTGAATTTGATGGTGGGTGAGCTCAATGCGTCGCATCTTGGCGCCGGCTTGCCGCCGAATGCATCACCGCCGTCGACTGGTCGAGTAGGTTTACGTTTCGATCGTCGCGAGTACGAGACTACCGGTCGCTTGCGTGTGACTGAAGTGGTCGCGCTGAGTCCCGCGGCGATAGCAGGCACGATTAAGGTTGGGGATTATCTGTTGGCTGTAGATGGTCGCACGATCGATCAGTTCACCAATCTTGATGAAGCGTTGAACTTCAAGATCAATCGACGAGTTAGTCTAACTGTGTCTTCGAGTGGTGAGGGAGCGGCGAAGCGTGAAGTTATCGTTCGTCCTGTCAATGGTGCTACTGAGCGCGGGCTGCTTTACCGGCAGTGGGTCGAGCGGAATCGTGAGTACGTCTCGAAGGCGAGCAATGGTCGACTCGGCTACGCGCATATGTTCGACATGTCTTCCAACTCGCTGGCGCAGCTAAACATCGATCTTGATGCCGAGAACTACGCGAAAGACGGTGTCGTGATCGATATTCGCAACAACAGCGGCGGGTTCGTGAATGTTTACGCGATCGACGTGCTGGCGCGGCGCAGTTATCTGAACATGACGCTGCGCGGCTTGAGCACTACGCCCGCCCGAACCGTCCTGGGCCAACGCGCGCTTAACCGCCCAACTATTCTTGTTACCAATCAACATTCTCTGTCCGACGCCGAAGACTTCACGGAAGGCTATCGCACACTGCGACTGGGCCAGATCGTCGGCGAACCAACCGCCGGCTGGATCATCTACACGTGGCCCCAAACACTGATCGACGGCACCACCTTCCGCCTGCCGCGCATGAAAGTCACCGCCAACGACGGCACCAACATGGAGCGCAACCCGCGTCCTGTTGATATCGAAGTCACACGTCCTATCGGCGAAACACTGACGGACCGCGACTCACAGTTAGATGTTGCCGTCCGCGAACTGCTCAAACAACTCGGCGCGTCTAATCGAAATCCTTCATCAGGAAGTATCCACCAACCATGATCAGGATGAGTCCGGCCGGAGTGGAGAAACCATCAAAGAAGTTTTGGCGGGTGGCAGTCGTAAAGAGGAAATTTGCGAAGAGTAGTCTGGCGCCGATGATGATGGCGCCGACGGGCCAGATCCGACGTAGCATTTAGTCCCTCCAATGAAAAGCCCAACCGCTGCCTGCGCAGGAAGGGCAGGGAATATCTTCGCCCTTGAGGACGCCATTACCGCCGCAGCGGGCGCACTTGTGGGCGGGTTGAAGCACGGCGACCGCGCCACATCCTTTACAAGTGGGGCATTGTTCGTCGGGGCGAGTGAGGCTAATGCCGGTTCCCCGGCAGCGGGCACATTCTTGCGGGGCATACTGCCCGTACGGGTTAATCATGGACTAAGTCGAGCCGGTTGTTCAAGCACTTTCACCAGAAAGTCATTTTGCCTTTTCGCTTCGCCGCCAGATGTGAAATACCGTCTTGAGGATCAAAAGCCGCTCCTGAAACTTGACCCCATCACTCCGGCTTTGCCGCCCGATGTGAGGCGGGGCTCCGCCCCGCCGTAAGCTTGATTAATTTGGGTTGGGCTATGCCCCTCGTTCGGGCTATGCCCATAAATAGGGCGGAGCCCGAACCAGGGGCATAGCCCAAAAAGTTTATCCAAGATCGACGGCGGGGCGGAGCCCCGCCTCACATCGGGCGGCAAAGCCGGAGTGAATGGGGTCATGGTTTACGGACGGATTGGACCGTTGATCGCGATGATCTTGATCTCGTATTTGTCGGGGTTTTTTGAATCCTTCACAATGCCGGCAATCCAGACTTCACCTCGTGGCGTTGCGACTCCGGCACTCTTTGCCCAGAGATCCTTTGCTTCCGTGTTCGCGATCAGTTGTTTGAACTCATCGTAGAAGATCTGGTCGTAGGCCCTGATGAACGCCGCGGAATTCGCGAGTCTGACGCGTCGACCCGATTTCAACGTCACTCTAATCGGATAACTCAGCATCCCCGCGACCATGCGCTTCTCACTTTTAGCAACCGCTTCCTTGAATGACGCAAAGAAGGCTACCGTTTGCTGCTCATTCAATCCGGCAACCGCAAAGCGATCGTGCTTTATCGGCAGGGCAAAGACCGATGCCATGCAAGCTAGCACTAAAGTAAAACCTATCGCTGCTCGTTTCATAATTAGTGGGACGGTTCGGCTAACATCATCTTGCTAATGATTGGCTGCGTTGCGGCTTTAATCCAAAAGTTTTTGGACTGAGACAGCTCGAATAGTCTTTTGCGGACCTGCTCGCGAGACGACAGGATAGACCCCTCTTCCTCCTCGCTTCCCAGCCACAACAGGGCCGTCAAAACCTCTGTGTCATGCTCAGAGTGCAGCGCCTGCTCCCATTCATCAACTGAGCGTTGAATCTGCGGGCCAATGGTCATGTGTTGATTTCTATCGAACAGACCATCCGTTTCGAGATACACCAGCGCAATCTGATTTCCCGACAGCACATAATACTGACTCAGGAAGTGACCTCCGAAAACAGATAGACCTTGAGCGATCAAACCCTCTGAATTGATCGCTTCTATTCTGCGGATCTGAAGGCTGCTCAACGATATCCGATAACCAGCATTAAATTCCTGTTCATTCAAAAGTCTGCCGGCAGTGTCAAAAACGTGAACCCGCAGCCATGAGTTACCGGGAATCATCATTAGCGGCGCTTCTTCGACGAGAATGTAGCGCTTCTCACCGCTGGTGTTTGAGATAGTTCGGAAAATTCTCGGCAAGAAGTTGTTGTGATGCTGATTTTTACTGGCGTGACCGGTGACAGCAGTCACTGCTTTTTGCAGGACCTCACTGGACTTCGCATCTAGTCCCTCAAGATCCTGGTTTTCGAAGGAAAGCAATACCTGCCAGGCGGAAGGCTCACGATGTCGTTGAACAAGAGCGCGAGTGAGGAACACTCCAACAAAGAACGTTGCCAAGCCTGCGAGAACAAACCCCGCCAGTCGTAGTGTGATTCTCATTTGCGGACTCCTAATCACAGAGCCGCCTCGGCTTTATCGCCTAAAACAGCTCGAACTTGATCGTCAGGTACTTCTTCGGATTCTGGCGGAAGTCGTAGATCATTTTGACGCCTTCCGACGAGAGTTGGTTGACGTTGGTGTAGAGAGTTTCGTCGTTGAGGAGTTTGCCGACAGTGCCTTCGCCGCGTTGTGCGGCGGCGACGAGGTTGTCGATGCGTTCCGTAGTGGTGTTGAAGCGCGCGACGGCGGCGCGAGCGTCATTGTAGATTTGTTCGTCGCGAATGAGTTTGCCGAGCGTGCCGCGGCCAGCGTTGATGTCGGCAATCAAGAGATTGATCTGGTCCACTGACTTATCGAGACGATCGGCCGTGCGATTGATGCGACTGTAGAACTCGTCGTCAGTCAGCAATTTTCCGGCGGTGCCGCGGCCGGCGCGCAGATCGTCGGCGATTGCTCGCATCGAGATAGCGATCTCGTTGGCGTTGTTGTAAAGCGCCGGATCGTTGATGAACCGTCCTGCCGAGCCATTGCCCGACCTGATATCTTTCATCACGTCTTCAGTCTCGCGAATCGTAGAGTTGAGGTTGTTGTAGAGAGCTTCATCGCTGAACAGACGCCCGACAGTTCCTTTGCCGTCTTTCACGTCTTTGACGATGCCATTGATCTCATCGGAGAGTTTACTGAGACGTTGGGCCAGTTCGGTTCCGGACGTGGCGAAGTCGTTGACAGTGTTTGAAGACGCCCCCGGCAACAAAGCGCCATCCTGCACCGGTTGGCCCACTGCAGTTCCCGGAGTGATGTTGATGAGCATTTCGTTGCCGAGCAGGCTGGGCGAACCCTGTTGCGCCTGTGAATCGGAACGGATGCGCTCGTTGGCAGGACGTCCATCGATCGTCGAGTCGACCGTCATCTGTGCCTCGACGCGCGGCGCGCCAGGAACCGGTGATGGTTCGAGCAGGACAATCCGTTCCACCTTGCCTACGCGCACGCCCGCGAGACGCACTTCCGAACCCTCGCGCAAGCCATTCGCATCACCGAAGCGCGCCCTCAAGTGCAACTTTCTGCTGAAGGGATTGATGTCGCCGGAAGCGTTCAGTACGAGGAAGACCAATACAGCGATCGCAAGCAATACGAATACGCCGACTCGTACCTGGCGGAAGCTGACATTTGTTCTCGATCGAGGCATGGCGTTGTTCTCACTCTCTCTTTAATGTCCCCGCAAAAATCTCTGGATGTAGGGATCCTCGGCGCGGCGCAGTGCTTCGTCAGTGCCACTGAAGATGACCTTTCCCGTTCGCATCATCATGACCTTGCTGTTGATAAGACAAAGCCGCTCACCTTCGCGCTCGAAAACGACCTTGCCGTCTTCGTCGACCACTGCGTACTCGGAACAGATGTACTGAAGGTTGTTCATTTCGTGCGTCACAAAGATTGACGAAACGTCTTCGAGGTCGCGCAACTTCATAGCCAACTCGCAGATCGTGCGCGCGGTTGGCGGATCCAAACCTGCCGTCGGTTCGTCAAACAAAACAATCTTCGGATCGCCGACAAGCGCGCGCGCAATGCCAACGCGACGACGCATGCCGCCCGAGAGCTCGATCGGCATCTTCTCGATCGCATCTTCAAGATTGACGAACCGCAACATGCGCCGTACTTCCGGTTCCACTTCATCTTCCGGAACGCCCTGTTCGTGCAGTCGAAAAGCGACATTGTCGTAAACCGAAAGCGAATCGAAGAGCGCGCCTTCCTGAAAGACCATGCCGATGTTTTTGCGTACGCGCATCATCTGCTCTTCGTTGTAATCAGTGACGTCTTCGCCGTCGACCAGCACCTGCCCTTCATCGGGTTTTAGCAGACCAAGCACGAGCTTGATGATCGTCGATTTCCCGCCGCCGGAGCCGCCAAGGATGATCTTCGTCTCACCCTTCATTACCTTGAAACTGAGGTCGTCGAGGATGACGCGGTCATCGAAAGCGAGCACAACGTTGCGGAATTCGATCGCAGGTATAGCGCGATGGCGATCGTCCACTTCATGGAACGTCGACTCCGCTGCCTGTTCGCTGATTGTGGGCGAAGTAGTGTGTATATCGGTTGACATCAAAAACACCGAAGGTGAATCATGAAGTTCCTAGAATAACCTGAAGCGCTTTCGCGAGAAAATAGTCGGCAATAATGACGACGATCGAGGCTAGAACGACAGCTCGTGTTGTCGAGCGGCCGACGCCGACAGTCCCTCCTTCAGTGCTGAGGCCTTGCCGGCAGGCGATCGTCCCGATGATCAAAGAAAATACCAGTGGTTTAACGACGCCGCCGATCAAGTCGTCAGTCGTGATAGCGTCGCGCACCGAGGAGATAAACACGCTCGACGATACCGAGTAAAGCGCAACCGCGGTAACCCAGCCGCCGAAGATTCCGAGCACATCGGCCAGCACTGTCAACAGAGGCAAGCTTACCAGCAAAGCGAACAGACGTGGCCAGACGAGCTTTCGAATCGGGTCGGTGCCGAGCGCGCGCATGGCGTCGATCTGTTGCGACACGACCATCGATCCGAGTTCGGCGGAGATCGCCGAGCCAACACGTCCAGTCACCATCAACGCGCACAACACAGGTCCGAGCTCGCGGACGAGAGAAACGGCGACGAGGTATCCGGTTTGAGATTGCGCGCCGTAGGCCTTGAGCGTGGGAAACGTTTGAACTGTTAGAACGCCGCCGGTAAAAAAGCCTGTCAGAATGATGATGGTTAACGAGCCCACGCCGATGGAGTCCATCTGTGCGATGGTTTCGGGAATGTAGCGTGGTCGCTTGAAAGCGCCTCTGAAAGCGCGAGCTGCCATCACTGTTGTTTCTTGCAGCTCGAGCAGGGCGCGCGTGGCGAAGTTCATGGAGAGCTTATCAGACCAGTCTTTCGGTTGCGGCCAGAGCGTTAAGTAGTTTTAGGACTGCGCGTTTAGAAGAGCGGCCTATGATGCGCAAATTGTACGCAGGGCGTCAAGTAAGAGGTTGGGTCTTAGCCACGGATGACACGGATAAACACAGATAAGATCCGTGTTTATCCGTGTCATCCGTGGCTAACTGGTTCTATGGTCGGAGGGCGTTTCGACGAGCGGGACGTTGGTTGCCGGGGCGTTGGGCGCCGCGGAAGTCTCTGACCTGGAGCCGGAGTTGTCGCAGAGTGGCCAATTGTTCCGGGCGCAGCTCACGACGAATTCTCATTTCCGTTTGGATTCTCATCCGCAACTGAGCTGCCTGGGCTGTGGCAAGATCGTTTATGCGTTGGTCGACCAGGGCTTCGTCGACGGGTTGTGCGTCCAGCGCCTGATCAAGTGCGATATTTGCCTCGCGCACCCTGCGATTAGTCATTTGGCGCTGGGTTTTGGTCTCCTCGAACATCATTCGAATCTTCTGCCGCTGTTCGGGTGTCAGGTTGAGTTGTTCGATCTGATCTACACCGGGCGGAGCTGGTTCCTGGGCATATGTAGGACCGGTTCCCGTGAGGAGTAAAACCGCCGCGAATAAGAGCATCAATGTTTTCATTTTTACCTCAAGCATGATTACTGGTTGATTCGATCTCCGATTAGATTAAGCGATTCGTCTTCGCTGTTGGAAAGAAGTCTCAAGTCCGCGGCCAGTTGTTCACGCTCGGCTCTCGAAAGAGGACGGCGACTCTTCGCAAATTGAGTGGCTGCAGACTTCTTTGGCTTTGGAGACTCCTGAACTATGAGTGGAGTTGGCGATTTTGGCTTCTCTTGTTTTGCGAGCGCTTCGTTAACGAGCCGCTCCACGTCTTCCTTTGTGTAATGCGTTTCGGAAGATGGGGCCGTGGAAGCGACCTGGACGTTCTTACTCTGCATATTCACAAAAGCCATTACTGCAAGCACACAAAACGCAACGACAGCGAACGCGGTCGCGCCTTTCAGCCACAACGGCGACAAATCAAAGAACTGTCGCAACGCAGCGAGCGCGGATTTGCGGGGCGCCTTTGTTGCCACCGGCTGCGACACGAAACCTGCTAAAGCTTCGTCTCGCCACTCAGTGATCGACTCGCGTACCAAGCCGAATGAAGCGACTTCCTCACGACAAGTGCGGCACTCGTTCAAGTGGAGCTGGAAGTCACGCCGTTCACGTTCGTCCGCTTCGTTGTAGAGGAACGCGATCAGATCTGATGCGCGTTCACAATCGGGAGTCTCTTTCATCTCAATTCCTGCTTTCAAACTTCTGTAAACGCATCTGCAACTGCTTCAACGCCGTGTACAGCCGGCTCTTCACCGTGCTCAACGGCAGATCGAGCGCGTCTGCTATCTCGCGAAAAGTGAGCTCTTCAAACTCCTTCATCACCACGACCTGCCGGAGCTCGATCGGCAAACTGTTTATCGCGCGTCGCACCGCCAGCGTCTCCTGCCGGCCTTCCGCGACATGCGCCGGCGAGTGACTTAATGGCGTGGCAAAACTGCTCGCGGCGTTTTCCTGCTCGTCATCGAGTGCCGACTCGCTGCGGACCTTCGCGCGCCGCTGTCGCGAAATGCACTGGTTAACGGCGATCCGGTGTAGCCACGAGGAAACCTTTGCCTCGCCGCGGAAACCGCGCAGATTGCGAAAGGCGGCGAGAAAGGTCTCCTGCGTGGCGTCGCGAGCGTCTTCCTCGCGACCGAGCATGCCGTAAGTAAGCGCAAATATCCGTCGCTCCCAGCGCCGCACCAGCTCGCCAAAAGCGTCGGCATCGCCCGTCAGGGCACGTTCAACGATTACCTCGTCGCTACCCAAAGTTTCCATTCTCGCGAGCCTGAGCGCTCAACAGGTTAGACGCAGTGTGCGTGTCAGAAGTCGATAAACCTTTCTCCCGCAAAGGCGCAAAGGCGCAAAGGCGCAAAGAAGAAGTACAGAACGGTTGGCGGCTTCTCTTTGCGCCTTTGCGCCTTTGCGGGAGATACCGTGTTAAAACCCGTTGACACTGTTGGCGTGGGTCAACCATAATACCGAGGCCCCGAGCGACTGCGCTCGAACCCCGACGACCTGCCGTCGATTGTACCGCCAGAACCCAAGAATGCTCGAAAAACTCGGACGAATCCGTCTCCTTTACATAGTCCTGGGAGTCCTGCTGTTGGTGGGCTTATTGCCCCTTACCTTCGCCGGCTTCCTGCTCTCCGGCCGCACCGCCGACGAGTTACGCTCGATCGAAGGCCGCTACCAGGCTCAGCTCGTGCAGGACAAAGCCCGCCAGATCGAGCTCTACGGCCAGCGCTATCGCGACGTGGTCACGGGTCTCGCCCGTGCCTTTGAGATCTCCGGCGGAATCCAGGACGACTCCGGTTACGATCAACGCCTTGAGAAAATCCTCCAGGAGGACCCGAACCTGATCGCCCTTGCACTCTGGCCGGTTGACGGCACCTTGCACCGCGCCTTCCAGAAGGACGTCATCAAACTTGAGGAAGTCGACTCCCGCATAAGCGAAGTCCTGGCGCGCATGAATGGTCGTGGCCTGGTCGTGAGCCGCCCGCAGATCATCCGTTCCGGACAGGAAATGGCATTGACCATCGCCGAACCGGTACTCGGTGGCGCCAACAACCAGGACGTCGTCGCGGCCGTCGTCGCGATAGTTTCATTTCAGGAGGTCTTTGACGCAGTACAGCAACCCACTTCCAAAAGCGAGCGAGAACTGCTGAACGCCGGACTTCCGGTTGTCTTCGTTGTGGACCAGAATGGTCGCGCTGTAGCGCATCCCGAACCCAGCGTTGCGTTTTCAGAAAAGCCAATGACGGACCTGAAGGTGGTGCAGGACTGGCAGGAGTCAGGCGCGCAGGTCCAGTCTGCGTTGGCGCCGTTTTCAGCCACTCGCGATGGCCGAACCGTCGAGATGCTCGGTTCGTACGCCACCGCCGAACTCGACAAGAATTCACGTTTGGGCGTGATTGCTATTCAGGACGAAGCGGCTGCGCTGGCTTCCGTGTCCGACATGCGCTGGCAAATACTGTGGATCAGTTTGATCGCCGCGTTGCTGACAATCCTCTTCGGTATCTTCTTCGCGAAGAAGCTGACTAATCCAGTGCAAGCGCTCGCGGGGGGCGCGCACCGCATCGCATCAGGCGACTTCTCAAAGCGCATCGAAGTCACGAGCCGTACCGAGCTCGGCGATCTCGGCAACTCCTTCAACATCATGACCGACCAGATCGAGCGTTTCATCGGCGACTTGCAACGCTCGGCGCAGGAGAACCGCGAACTGTTCATCGGCACAGTTAAAGGTCTCGCGGCGGCGATCGACGGTAAAGATCCGTACACGCGCGGTCACTCCGAGCGCGTCTCACGTTTCTCGATGGCGATTGCACAACGTCTCGGTCTCGACGACGAAGAAGTCGAGAAGATAAGAATCAGCGCGTTGTTGCATGACGTCGGCAAGATCGCGATTGACGACAACATTCTCAAGAAGCCCGCGGCGCTCACTGATGAAGAGTACGAGATCATGAAGGGGCACCCGCAGAAGGGTTACAAGATCATGTCGCAGATTCCCGCGATGAAGGAGTTTCTGCCGGGAATGTACATGCATCACGAGATGGTCAACGGCTTGGGTTATCCACAGGGTTTGAAGGGCGACGAGATACCGCTGATGGGCAAGATTGTGGCGGTGGCCGACACCTTTGACGCGATGACCACCGATCGCCCGTATCAGAAAGCGATGAAGTTTGAAGACGCGCTGGCGCGCATTGAAAGCTTTGTCGGCACTCGCTACGACCCCGGCGTCGTCGCCGCGCTCTCCGAGGCGTGCAAAGAAGGCCAGATCAAACCCGGACAAGTCAAACTAAGAAAGCCCAACAAACCCGTGGCGACTCCACAGATGCCTGCGATGGCACCGGTTAATAATTCACTCTCTGTTTAGAGTTCAAGCTTTAGCTTGTGCTCTCAAAAACCGCAGCCTGAAGGCTGAACTCTGAACTAAAAACCTCGCTGTGTAATCTGCGGACTTTGTGCTTATAATCGCCTTACATGGGACTTTTTTGGAGAAGAAAAAAGGATGACTTTGTCTCCCTGCGTTTAAATGAGCCTGCTGAAGCCAGACCGGAAACGCCGGCGCCACCACCACCATCAGTCGAGGCGCCACCCGCCGAACCTATAAAAGCCGAGCCGCCACGCGAGACCGTAAAAGAAGAGCCCGTTCCGTCGCGATCTCCGTTCCAAACCTCTGTTCTGGGACTGAATCTCTCGATGGAGGAACTCCAGGCGCAGGAAGCTGCGCTCGAACAGGAGCTCTCGGCGCGCTTTCGTCGTGCGGTCGCGGCTACGCGCGAGTCGTTATCAGACAAGCTCGACACGGTTTTCGCGGGACGCAAACAGATTGACGACGAGTTGTTGGACCAACTCGAGGAAGTACTGATCGCGGCTGACATCGGCGTACAGACCACGCTCGAGATTCTCGAGACCGTGCGCCGCGGCGTCGCGCGAAAACAGATCAACGATCTCGACGCGCTCAAGCATGCGATCAAAACGGAGCTGTTGAATATTCTTCAAGCTTCTGAACGTCAGGGCGTCGCTTCGGAGTCGACTGTTCCGGAGGGGATCTCGCCTTACGTGATGATGATCGTGGGCGTTAACGGTGTCGGGAAAACGACTACGATTGGAAAGCTCGCACAGCGGATCAAGGCGGAAGGCAACGACGTGCTAATCTGCGCGGCGGATACTTTTCGCGCGGCCGCGTCGGACCAGCTCGCGATCTGGGCGCAACGCACGGGCGTGCCGTTGATCCAGCAGAAGCAGGGAACTGATCCAGCGGCGGTGCTTTTCGATTCGCTCAAAGCGGCGAAGGCGCGTGGTTCTGAAGTGCTGATCGTCGACACGGCGGGACGACTGCACACCAAGTCGAACTTGATGGCAGAGCTCGAGAAGATGAAACGTGTAGCGTCGCGCGAAGTTGAAGGCGCACCGCACGAAACATTGCTCGTCGTCGACGCGGTAACGGGGCAGAACGGTCTCGAACAAGCGCGACAGTTTTTGAAAGTCGCGGGTGTGACGGGAATCGTTTTGACGAAGCTCGATGGTACTGCGAAAGGCGGGATCGCGGTCGCGATCGCGAAGGAGTTGAACCTGCCGATCCGATATGCGGGGATTGGTGAGAAGGTGGATGATTTGGTTGTCTTCGATCCGCAGCAGTACGTGAATAGTTTGTTCGGCAACTGAAACCATCCACAGATTACACAGATTACTTGAAGAGAATCTGTGTAATCTGTGGATGGATTGAATAATGACAGTGCAAACGACAACCTGGACCGACACGGATCGCCGCATGATGGCTCGTGCGCTTGAGCTGGCGGCGAAGGGTGTCGGGCAGGTGAGTCCTGGGCCCCTTGTTGGTTGCGTGATTGTTAACGGTGCGGGCGAAGTTGCCGGCGAGGGCTACTACGTCTTTGAAGCAATCAAGCACGCTGAGACGATCGCTCTCGACGTCGCGGGCGAAAAGGCGCGCGGCGCCACTGCATACGTCTCACTCGAGCCACACGCACATCACGGTCGCACGTCCCCCTGCACGGATGCATTGATCGCCGCGGGCATCAAACGAGTGGTGGCGCCGATCGAAGATCTCAATCCGAAAGTTTCCGGCAAAGGCTTTGCACATCTGCGCGCTGCAGGCATCACTGTTCAGACCGGATTGCTACGTGAAGAAGCAGCGCAGGTGAACGAAGCATATCTTCATTACATGTCGACCGGGCTGCCGTTCGTGCATTTGAAGCTCGCGGTTTCTTTAGATGGAAAGATCGCGACACGCACGCGTGACTCGCGCTGGATTACCGGTGCGGAATCGCGCGCACGTGCGCACGAGTTGCGTCACGCCTACGATGCGATTCTGGTAGGAGCGGGAACCGCAGTGACCGATGATCCGCTGTTAATCGATCGGTCGGGGCTGGCGCGGCGGCGTCCGCTGGTTCGCGTAGTGCTCGACGATGCGCTCCGGCTCTCGCCAAGCTCACAGTTAGCAACAACTACGTCTCAAGCGCCGGTAATTGTCTTTGGTGGCTCTGACTCGCCAGAGTTGCGCGCGCAAGGCGTTGAGATTGTTAATTCGCGCCGCGGTGATCTACGAGCGGTTTTGCAGGAGCTAGGCAGTCGTTCGCTGCAAAGTGTTTTGGTCGAAGGGGGCGCCGCGATCGCGGGAGAATTTATCGACGCCGGTCTGGTCAATAAGGTCACTTTCTTCATTGCCGCGAAGATTATCGGTGGAACTGAAGCTCCGAGCGCCGTTGGTGGAAAAGGCGTGGAGCTGATGGCGGACGCACTCGAGCTCGAAAGAGTCACCGTGGTCCAGCGCGGCAGCGATATTGAAGTCACCGGCTATCCCCGCCATGAAGGGTAAAGGTGCCGAACCTTATCCCTCCAAGCGCCTGGGCCAACACTTCCTCCGTGACCAGCGCACTATTGAGCGCATAGTCGACGCCCTCGACCCTCACGCCAACGAAACCATCATCGAAATCGGGCCGGGCACCGGGGCGCTAACCTCCACATTGGTCGAGCGTGCTGGGCGCGTTATCGCTATCGAGTTTGACAACAAACTTACGCCACTTCTGACCGAGCGCTTCTCAGACTTCCCAAACTTCAAACTGGTGATGGCCGATGCGTTGACGACAGATTTCTGCGCCGAGATCCTTCCGGCGCGTTCGGCAAGACTGGTAGCGAATCTTCCTTACAACATCTCCACCGCCATCCTGCAAAGACTGATCACGC
>Ga0207643_10000480_pt1 | contig 25852 bp, 27 predicted proteins | sample KBSMisM62_FD_184313 | JGI IMG/M metagenome (GOLD analysis project Ga0207643, IMG submission 184313) | Miscanthus rhizosphere microbial communities from Kellogg Biological Station, Michigan, USA - KBS Miscanthus M6-2 (SPAdes) (version 2) | ecosystem: Host-associated > Plants > Roots >...
ACGTCAACGTCTTCGACTATGTGCGCACCGGCGAGCAGATCGCGGGCGGCTGGCTGTGGAACGCGCTAAAGCCGCGGCTGTGACGGTGGATGCCGGAATCGGCGTGTGCCGTCGAACGGACCCCAGTCGTCGGCTACGTCGTGTGCGCCACACTGACGGCGATGGTCACCACGTGGAAGATGAAGCAAGGCATCGAGCGCCACGCGGCGACGTCGCAGCCGGCTGCGGCGTAGCGATCCCTGGTTCGCAGCCCTAAGCCCGGTAGGCGATCACTTCGATCTCGACCTTGGCGTCGATCATCAGCGTCGCCTGCGTCGTCGATCGCGCCGGCTTGTTCTCGGAGAAGAATTCGGCGTACACGCGGTTGAAGGTCCAGAAGTCACGCGCATCGTCCAGCCATACGGTGGACTTGACGACGTCCTTGAGCGTGCAGCCGGCGAGCGCAAGCGCCTTCTCGACGTTTCTAAGCGTCTGTCGCGTCTGCGCCTCGATGCCGCCCGGCACGAGCTCGCCGTTGTCGCCCATCGCGACCTGTCCCGACACAAACACGAACGGCCCAGCCATGACCGCCGGTGAGAACGGAAGCGGCTGCCCGCCTGCACCGGTGCGGGTTCCTCCCAGGAATTGGACACTCATTGGATTCTCCGATGGTCAGTCGCGTCGCGCCAGTCCATGCCAACGACTCGTCGCGCCACGACATCGATGAAACTAAATTACAGTTTATCGGATTCCTGGGAACGGGGCCAGCAAGGCGCCGGACAGGTGCACGCCTGGAACGTTTAGCTATAGTGCGGCCGACATTGGCCACGCCCTTGACGCTATTCCAAAAGAGCGTAGACTCGCCGCCGGATGTAATTTAATTACACTTGTCCCGGTATGCCAGCGCGGTCGAGATCGCACACGACCGGGGCTTAGCGATTACGCCAAGGAGGAGGATCCATGTTTCGCAACGGCATCCGCAGCGCACATCCCTGTCACACGAATTCGACTTTCCGCACCGGTCTCGCCATCGTCGCCGTGGCAGCAGCGATAGCTCTTGCGACCGGATCCGCGCTCGCCGCACCTCCGAAGGGAGGCGCCGCCAATATCGCCATGATCGGCGAACCGCAGACGCTCGATCCAATGGCATCCACCGCCGATCTGGTCGGCATCATCACGCAGCACGTCTACGAATTGCTGTACACGTTCGACGCCAACTGGAACGTGACGCCCATGCTGGCGGAGAGCATGCCGGTGATCTCGAAGGATGGCCTTGTCTATACGATCCCGCTGCGCACGAGCGTCAGGTTCCACAATGGGAAGGAGATGACTTCCGACGACGTCGTCGCGTCTCTGAGGCGGTGGATGGATACCGCTCCGCGCGGCAAAGCCGTCGCGAAGGAGATCAAGAGCCTCGAGGCCAAGGGTCCGAACTCGATTGTCATCACGCTCAACCGGCCCTATGCACCCTTGCTCGCGCACCTGGCGCTGCCTAACGGCTTCGCGGCGATCATGGCGAAGGACTCGATCGCCACGCCGCTCACCCAATTCATCGGCACCGGACCGTACATGTTCAAGGAGCGCAAGCCCGACCAGTATGTGCAGCTGGTGCGCTACGATGGTTATAGTGCGCGCAAGGAACCGGCCAGCGGCTATGCCGGTAAGCGCGAGGCGCTGCTCGACGAACTGCGCTTCGTGCCAGTACCCAATGCGAACACGCGCGTCGAGGGAACGCTCTCCGGGCAGTACCAGTTCGCGGATCTTCTTCCGGTCGAATCGTATTCGAGGCTCGAAGGCAACGCCGGCGCAAAGGCCGTGCTTACCGCGCCATTTGGATTTCCGTATCTGGTGCTGAACACCAAGCAGGGGCCGCTTGCCAATCTCCAGCTACGCCAGGCGGTGGAGGCGGCGCTCAACAATGCCGACATGATGGGTGCGGGATTCGGCGACGCGAAGTTCTATTCGACCGATAGCAGCCATTACGCCAAGAACACCCCGTTCTATGCGACCGCCGGCACCGAAAACTACGGCAAGGGCGATGCCAAGAAGGCGGCCGCGCTGGTCGCGAGCGGCAAGTACGATGGTACGTCGATCAAGATTCTCACCAGTCAGCAGTACGACTTCCATTACCGGATGGCGCTGGTGATGGCAGAGAACCTCAAGGCCGCCGGGTTCAAAACCGACATGCAGGTGGTGGACTGGGCGACGCTTATCCAACGCCGCAACGACCCCGCGCTGTGGGACATCTACGTCACACATTCCGCCGTGCTGCCCGAACCGACGCTTACACCGCCGCAGCTCGGCGAGGGCGCGCCCGGCTGGTGGAGCTCGCCGGCCAAGGAGGCCGCGCTTTCGGCGTTCAACGCGGAGGCCGATCCGAAAAAGCGCGGCGCGCTATGGGGCAACGTGCAGCAGGTCGTCTTCACCGAAGTGCCCTACATCCGAGTCGGAAATTTCAACAGCCTCACCGCGCGCTCCGCGAAGCTCGATGGCTACGTCGCGATGCCGTGGCCATTCTTCTGGAACACGGGACTCCAGAAGTGAGGTTCGCAAGACGTCGCTAGCCACCGGTTCAGCGGGAGATTCGGTTGCAGACGCACGGAATGACCCGCTATCTCGCCTCGCGGTTCGCCGGCATGGCGATCGTGATGCTGCTGGTGGCCACGCTCGTCTTTTTCATCACGCGACTTGCGCCGGGGGATCCGGCGGCGGTCATGCTGGGCGATCAGGCGACCGCGGCCGACATTGCGAAGCTGCGGACATCCTATGGACTCGACAAGCCGCTGCCGGTGCAGTTCGCCTACTGGCTGGGCGAGTTGGTCCACGGCAATCTGGGTCAGTCCATCTTCCTCCAGCGACCTGTAACGCAGGCGCTGCTCGAGCGCGCCGAGCCCACTTTTTTCCTTACGCTCTTTTCGATCTTTATCGCGACACTGATTGGCGTTCCCTGCGGGATCATTGCCGCCGTGTGGCGCGGCAGGATTATCGATCAGTTCTTCTCGGGTTTCGCGATGCTCGGCGCGAGCATCCCGAGTTTCTGGTTCGGCCTGATTCTGATGCAGATCTTTGCGGTCGGCCTCGGCTGGTTTCCCGTAGCGGGCTACGGCGATCCTGGCGTGCCGCTGTCCGAGCGGCTGCATCATCTGGTGCTGCCGTCGATCGTGCTCGGCGTGGTCAACTCGGCGCTGATCCTGCGCTTCACGCGGGCGAGCATGCTCGACGTCCTCGGCGACGATCACATCCGTACCGCGCGCGCCAAAGGACTTTCCGAAGCCAGCGTCATCCTGCGCCACGCGCTGCGCAATGCGCTGATCCCGGTGATCACCGTGCTCGGCCTCACGTTTGCCCTGCTCATCGGCGGCGCGATCGTGACCGAAACGGTCTTCGGTTTGCCCGGTGTCGGCAACCTCGTCGTATCCGCCGTCCTGCGCCGGGACTATCCGGTGATCCAGGGCGCGCTCCTGGTCATCGCGGGACTCTACGTCCTTATCAATCTGGCGATCGACCTTCTGTATTTGGTCGTCGATCCGCGCGTGAAGTACTGATGCAATGAACACGGTCGCAACCGTTCCCATGACCCGCGCACCGTCACGCAGCCCGTCGGCGATCATCGTGCGCAAGCTCTTCCGGCGCAAGCTCGTGCTGGCCGGCGCGGCGATCCTGGTGGTCCTCACGCTTCTCGCACTCTTCGCACCGTGGGTGACGCCCTACGACCCGATGGCGATGAAGATCAGCGACCGTATCCAAAGCCCGCGGCTCGCGCATTGGTTCGGGACGGACGAGCTGGGCCGCGACGTTTTCTCCCGCGTGGTCTTCGGTGCGCGCTACTCGCTGATGATCGGCGCATTGGTGGTGCTGATCTCGGTGACGGGCGGCGTGCTGCTTGGCCTTGCCGCCGGCTTCTTCCGCCGGCTGGATGGGCCGATCATGCGGTTCGTCGACGCGATGATGTCGTTCCCGGACATTCTGCTGGCGATCGCGCTCGTCGCAGTGCTGGGCGCGTCGATGACCAACGTGATTCTCGCGCTGGCGATCGTTTACACGCCGCGCGTGGCGCGGGTCGTGCGGGCGTCGACGCTGGTCGTCCGCGAGCTCTTGTTCATCGAGGCGGCGCGCGCACTCGGCGTCTCGACGTGGCGGATTCTGTTCGTCCACATCCTGAATAACATCGCGTCGCCGATCCTGGTGCAGGCGACGTTCATCTTTGCCTACGCGGTGCTCGCCGAAGCGGGCCTGTCGTTCCTGGGCGTCGGAGTTCCGCCCGATCTGCCGACGTGGGGCACGATGATTGCAAGCGGCCAGCAATTCGCGCATCAGGCGATCTGGCTCGTCGTGTTTCCCGGCGTCGCCATAGTCCTATCCGCGCTGTCGCTGCAGATGGTGGGCGACGGCTTCCGCGACTTGCTCGATCCGAAGCTTCGAAAGGCGATGTGATCGTGCCGACCTCCGCGCAAGCGGTCGTCCCGCTGCTGCAGGTAAATCATCTGCGGACTCATTTTTTCACCGACGCCGGCGACGTCAAGGCCGTCGAGGATGTCTCCTTTGCGCTGAACGCGGAGGAGACACTTGCCGTCGTCGGCGAATCCGGCTCCGGCAAGTCGGTGACGAGCCTGTCGATCATGGGATTGATCCCGAATCCTCCGGGGCGGATTGTAGGGGGCGAGATTCTGTTCCGCACTCGCGAAGGGCCAGTCGTCGATCTGGCGAAACTTCCCCTCAAGGCGCTGCGGAAGCTCCGTGGTCGGGATATCGCGATGATCTTTCAGGAGCCGATGACGAGCCTGGACCCGGTGTTCACCATCGGCGATCAGATCGCAGAAACCGCGGCACTGCACCTGGGCCTGAATCGCACCGAGGCGATGAAGCGCGCGCTGGAAATGCTGGAGCTGGTGGAGATTCCGGCGGCGAGACAGCGCCTCGACGAATATCCGCATCAGTTGTCCGGCGGGATGCGGCAACGGGTGATGATCGCGCTGGCGCTCTCGTGCAATCCGTCGCTCCTTATCGCCGACGAGCCCACCACGGCGCTCGACGTCACGATCCAGGCGCAGATTCTCGCGCTGCTCGACAAGCTGCGACGTGAAATCGGCATGGGTGTCCTGTTCATCACCCACAACTTGAGCGTCGTCGCCGAAATCGCCGACCGCGTCGTCGTCATGTACGGCGGTCGCGTGGTCGAAGAGAGCGACGTCCACTCGTTGTTCAAGAGACCCCGGCATCCCTACACGCGTGGCCTTCTCGAATGCCTGCCTCGGCGTGCACTTGACGAGCCATCGGACGATGCATCCGCAATGGCCGCAACGAGAAGGCGATTGAATGCGATTCCCGGCCAGGTCGCGAGCCCGCTCGACCCCCTGCCCGGCTGCGCGTTCGCTCCGCGCTGCGCGCTGGTACTGCCTGAATGTTCCACCGCGATGCCACCCCTTGCGGAAGTCGCCGCCAGTCAGCGCTCGCGCTGCGTACGCTGGGGCATGCTTTGAGCGCGTCCTCGGACGGCCAACAACAAGCTGCGAGCGCGCCAATGCTCGCGGTCCGCGGCCTCAAGAAGTACTTCGGACACGGTGATCGCCCGGTGCGCGCTGTCGATGACGTCAGCTTCGAGATCGCGAAGGGCGAGGTGCTGGGCCTCGTCGGCGAATCGGGTTCCGGCAAGAGCACGATCGGACGCTCCGTGCTGAAGCTGATCGAGCCGACTGCCGGCGAAGTGTGGTTCGGGGGCTTCGATCTCGCGCGCTTGTCCGCCAGCGCCATGCGTCCCTACCGCCGTCGCCTGCAGATCATTTTTCAGGATCCCTACGCGAGCCTGAACCCCCGTCGGCGCGTTGGCGATACGTTGGATGAAGCGATGGCCACGCACGGCCTCCACCCGGGAGCCGCGCGCGCGAAAAGAATCGCGGAGCTATTGTCGCTCGTCGGTCTCGCGCCCGAGCATGCGCAGCGTTTTCCACACGAGTTTTCGGGCGGGCAGCGGCAGCGGATCGGCATCGCCCGCGCGCTTGCCGTCGAGCCCCAGTTCATCGTTGCCGACGAACCGGTGTCCGCGCTCGACGTCTCCATTCAGGCGCAGGTCATCAATTTGCTGTCGGACTTGCGTGAGCGCTTCGACCTCACCATGCTGTTCATCTCGCACGACCTCGACGTCGTCGAATACCTGTGCGATCGGATCGTCGTGCTCTACCTCGGCAAGGTCATGGAAGTCGCGCCAGCGAAGGCGCTGTACGAGACGCCCAAGCATCCTTACACCGAAGCACTTCTCGAAGCGTCACCGCGGCCGGACCCAGAAGCGCGCCGCGGCCGCCGTCTGCTCGAAGGCGATATTCCGAGCCCGGTCGATCCACCGTCGGGCTGCGTTTTCCGAACCCGTTGTCCGTACGCGTTGCCTGCGTGCGCCGCAACCGTACCTGCATTGCGCGAAGTGGCTCCAGGTCGATTCAAAGCCTGCATCCGCGACGATGTTCTCTGAAGACCTATGATGAATCTCACCACGATCCTTTCAGAAACGCTCGACGTGGCGACCAAAGGGTATCCGCTATCCAGCCCCGCACTGCCGATCTCCGCCATCGGCGCACAGCGGTGGAGCCTTCTGGCCGGTGACCTGCCGCTGCCGCAGGCGGTGATCTGCGATTCGGCGCTCGCGCACAATCATGCGTGGATGCGTGACTTCACCGCGTCGACGGGGGTGTTGCTGGCGCCGCACGGCAAGACGACGATGGCGCCGCAGATCTTCGCGCAGCAGCTTGCCGCGGGCGCATGGGGCATCACCGTCGCCAATGTGCAGCAGCTCGTCATCTGCGTGCGCTTCGGTGTGCGTCGCATCATCATGGCCAATCAGCTGCTGGGTAGAGCGGAGGTGGGCACGGTGATCCATCTGCTGGAAGCGCACCCGGACCTCGAGTTTCATTTCCTGATCGATTCACACGCGCAGTTGACGTCGATAGAACGTGTCGCCGACTCGCAATCGATGTCGCGCAAGCTCACCGCGCTGCTCGAGCTAGGCGTTGCGGGGGGCCGCACCGGCGCGCGGACGTTCGACGAGGCGGTCGGCGTCGCACGGGCCGTCGCTGCAAGCAAGACCATCGCCCTGTCGGGCCTCGAATGCTACGAAGGGCTGCAAATCACCGGCGACTCGGGTCGCGACGCAATCATGGTTGCCGGACTGATGCAGCGCGTGCACGATGTCGCGCTCGCCTGCGACCGCGAAGGACTCTTCGCCGGTCGTTCGATCATCCTCACCGCGGGTGGCTCGGCCGCGTTCGACATCGTCGCGCGCGATCTGCCGATGAAGCTATCGAAGCCTGTGCTCACGATCCTGCGCAGCGGCTGCTACGTCACGCACGATTCGGGCTTCTACAACCGTATGCTGGAGGGCGTGAAAGCGCGCAGCGGCACCGCCTGGCAATCGCGGCCCGGGCTACGGCCGGCGCTCGAAGTCTGGTCGCGAGCGCAATCGTGCCCGGAGCCGGGGTTGGCGATCCTCACCATGGGCAAGCGCGATGCGTCGTTCGACCTCGAGATGCCGATCGTATGCAAACGCTACCGGCCGGGAATCGACACTGCGCCGCAGCCCGCGCCGGCAACGTGGAAGATAGCCAACATGAACGATCAGCACGCGTATTTGCGCTTCTCTGCCGACGACGATGCGGCCCCGCAAGTGGGTGATCTTGTAGGCTGCGGCATCTCGCATCCGTGCACGACCTTCGACAAGTGGCGCGCCCTGTTGACGGTCGATGACGACTATCGTGTGACCGGCGCGATCCGGACCTTCTTCTGATGGCCATCCTATGAGTCCGGCGGCCAAACATCGCAACAAGCTCCATCGTGCCGTGGGCGATGTTCTCCTCACGATGCGTGAGCGCGTCGACACACTATCGCAGGGACAGCGGCAGGTCGCCGCGGCCATGCTGGCGGATCCGGATTTCGCCGTGCGCGCCAATGTCGACGCGTTGGCGCGCCGGGCCAAGGTAAGCTCGCCAACCATCATCCGCTTCTGCCGCGCATTGGGTTTTGCGGGCTTGCGCGAATTCAAGCTGCACCTGGCGCAGAGCCTCGCCATCGGGACCTCGACACTGCATCGCGCCGTCGTCCCAGGCGACAACATGCAGGCCGTGACGCACAAGGTTCTGCAGGGCGCGGCCAGCGCGCTCGCCAACCTCGAACAGCATATCTCCCCGGAGGATATCGAGCGCGCCATCACGCGGATCGCCAAAGCGCGGCGAGTCGATTGCTACGCGGTGGGCAATACCTCGATGTTCATGGCCAGCGACGCACAGGCACGCTTTTCCAGGCTCGGCCTGGTTTCGAACTTTTATTTCGATGCGCATCTGCAGCTCGTGTCGGCGGCGACGATGAACAAGCACGACGTTGCGCTGGCGATCTCGCATATAGGACGAATGCCTTTCCTGCTGGAGACCGTCGACATTGCCAAAGAACAAGGCGCGATGATCGTCGCCATCACACGCCCGGGTACACCGCTCGCGGAGCGCGCCGACGTCGTCCTGCCGGTGGTCGTTCCGGACGATCCCTCGATGCGCGTCGGAACCGAGGCGTATCTCGCGCAGATGGCGTACGTCGAAATATTGATGGTCGGCACGGGCTTGCGCCGCGGCCCACCTGCGCTGCGTCAATTGAAGCGCGTGCGGCAGGTGTTGCGGGAGCGCGGCGTCGACAGCGAAACGCATCCGGTGCTCGAACGGGCGTGGTCCAACGGCGACGTGCAGCCGCTATGAGACAACGAGAGAATCACGCGCTCGTCCTGAGCGGCGGAACGGTGGTCGACGGCACGCGCGCCCCGCGTTTCGTCGCCGACGTGCGCATCGAAGGTGACCGCATCGCGGCCATCGGCACGAGCTTGCCGAAGCGGGACGCCGAGGTGCACGACGTCACCGGGAAGATCGTGGCCCCCGGCTTCATCGACGTGCATACGCATGACGACCAGATCATGCTAGCCGCGCCACAAATGCTGCCGAAGATCAGCCAGGGCGTCACGACCGTCGTCATCGGGAATTGCGGGATCAGCCTGGCGCCGCTGGTGCATGCCGACGCGCCACCGCCGCTCAACCTGCTGGGGAGTGACAAATACATTCACCCGACGATGGCCGCGTACATCACGGCGCTCGAAAAGGCGCGGCCCGCGGTAAACGTGGCGGCGCTGGTCGGCCACTCGACGTTGCGAGTGGCGACGATGGGCGATCCTTCCCGTAGCGCCACGCCAGCGGAACAAGCGAAGATGGTCGAGCTGCTGCGCGAGGGCATGGCAGCGGGCGCGGCGGGTTTGAGCTCCGGAGTGTTCTACGCGACCGGCGCCGCTGCCGACATCGATGAGCTCACGTTGCTCGTCCGAGTAGCCGGCGACGCGGGCGGCGTATACACCACGCATATCCGCGACGAGTCCGACAAGGTCATCGACTCGCTGAACGAAGCGTTCGCCACCGGTCGTCGGGGCAGTGTTCCGGTGGTCGTTTCCCATCACAAATGCGCGGGGCCCCGGAACTGGGGCCGCACCGTGGAGACGCTCGCGCACATCGACGCCGCGCGCGGGCACCAGCCGATCGCGCTCGACGCGTATCCGTACATCGCGGGCTCGACGGTGCTGCGCGAGGAGGCGGTCGACGGCATCATCGACATCATGGTCACGTGGTCGACGCCGCACCCGCAAATGTCTGGGCGCATGCTCGCCGCCATCGCGGCCGAATGGGGTTGCTCGCAACAGGCGGCGTGCGAAAGGCTGCAGCCGGGAGGCGCCTGCTACTTCCAGATGCGCGAGGATGACGTACAGCGGGTGCTCCAGTATCCAGCCACCATGATCGGCTCGGACGGCCTCCCGCACGACCAGCATCCGCATCCGCGGCTATGGGGAACCTTTCCTCGGGTGCTGGGGCATTACAGTCGAGATCTGGGACTGTTTTCCCTCGAGACCGCCGTGCACAAGATGAGCGGGCTTTCCGCGCGCAACTTCCATCTCGACGATCGCGGCGAGATCCGCGAAGGCGCATACGCAGACGTCGTCGTGTTCGACGCAGCCACCGTCAAGGACGTCGCAACCTTCGAGCAGCCGAACGCATTGTCCGTGGGTATCGAGTCCGTATTCGTGAACGGCGCAATCGCGTATCGAGCGGGACAGGTTGCGAGCGAGCGCAGCGGACGGTTTCTGCGACGGACCCACCGCTCACGCGGCATGAGACATGGCTGACTTGGTATATGACCTCCCGGTATTCTAGATGGCCGTCACTCCACTGCCTTGTCGCGGTTCCTCGCCTTGTCCATTCCCTTAGCCGTGTCCATGTTCTTGACACCCTTGAGCACGGTCGCCTCCAAATCGGCGTCTGTGAAATCGGTGCCTGCAATGTCCGCGCCCGACAAATCCGCACCGGCCAGCTTCACATTAGATAAATTGGCGCCTCTCAAATTGACGCCTTTGAGATTGGCAAACATCATGAGTGACCGGCTCAGGTCCGCGCTTTGCAGATTGGCGCCCGCCAGATTTGCGCCGCTCAGGTCGGTTCGCATCTGTCCCATACCTTGGTTCTTCATATCGACGCTCAGATTGGCCCGGCTGAGATTAGCTCCATGCAAATCGGCACCAGGGAGATCGGCGATCATCCGAACACCGGACAAATTGGCGCCGGCAAAATTCGGCTTTTCCTTGACCTGACCGCCGAGGATGACCAGGCTCAGCATGGAGCTGTCAGAAAGGTCAGCACCCGCGAACGTCGCGCCCATGAGCCACGCTCCGTTCAGATTCGCTCGCGTAAGCTTTGCGCCCGTCAGGTTGGATGAGACGAGACGAGTCGCAAACAAATTGGCGCCGGTGAGATTGGCGCCTTTGAAGTCGATATTGCTCAGATCCAGGTCAGATAGATTCTTGCCAGCCAGGTCGGCAGGCCTATCGCGGTCTGCTCTTGCCAACAGTTCGCGCACCTGATCGGCCGTAAGGTCTGCCGCAGCACAAGACAACGGTCCAACGCCCATGGCGAGGACGAGAAGGAGAATCGCGCGCATCGGAGCATATTTTCCGCTCTAAATTGCCCGGCGAGAACAGTCCACTTCGCGGTTCCTGAAGTTTCGTGATGTCAGCCGAGGAATAACCGAAGGAAACTCGAAGCCAGCAGACTTTCCTGGACGCGCACGGCTGCGAAGAAGGTCAGGATTACTTGATCAGCCGACCGATGGCGGCGTCCGACACGGAAGCACTGCTGCGGTCCAACAGGCTATCTCCAAGCTTCGTGCGAAAGTTCGCGGCGATCGAGTGAGCTCTGCGAACCGTCGTTCCTGCCGCTGCCGCGGATTAACAGAGCGGCGCTCGCGGTAACAGTTACTGAAGTTCGATCAAGGGCTTACTAAACGTTGCTCGGTCTATTTTTCGTGAGATATGCCGATATACGCCGCTCGACCGATCCGTGGTGCACCTGAAAATAGACGGCTACATCCACAACGGCTGCTTTCGACCCAAGCGGAAATACATTCCGCGTGAAGGCGGACGTTCGATAGTGAACGGGCGGCGCCTGGCAGAGGGACGCGCACAGCCAACGCCGTCGATCCCGGCTCGCCCCCATCAACGGGGTCGCCGTCCACTTAATCCGATCTTCCAGCAGAACGGTCCAACCGTTTGTCTAGGCCACGTAGATGAGCCCCAACTGTTGCAGTGCTCTGACGCAGTCGTCCAACCCTATCTCTTCGATGATCTTGCCGTTCTTGAGGCGGAGCACAGTCGTACCGGTAAAATGCATCTTCCGACCCGTTGCGGCCGGTAATGATCCCACTAGAAAATCGCTGAACGCAGGTCCTGTATGAGTGCCGCCGCCTTCCCAGCGCCCGACCACGCAGTCCCCTTCGGCGATTAGATCCGCTGCGCCCCAAAAATTCAGATCGGGAAACGCCTCGCGGAAATCGGTCATGAACGCTTTGATGCCTTCCCGACCCCGGCGTGGCTCGTGTAGCGAGTAGTGCAGCAGCATTTCGGGTGCTGCAATCTCGTCGACCACTGTGAGATCACAGGTCTTTCCCCAGAAATTGGTGAACCAACGGCCCACGATGGCCTTGTTATCTTGCTCGACGGACATGTTGTCTTCCTCTAGTTGATTGAACAAGAGAGAGGCTTGCTGCGTCTCTCTGCGTGGAAGAGTCAAGGCGAATTGTTCAGCGACACGTTCAGTTCAGACGGCACTGCCGCCTTGATCTGGATGCTTTGCTCGCCGGCATAGCGCGCAGAATCAGGGGCACGAATCTCAGCGCGGCCAATGCGGGGCAACACCTCCCCGACGATGCGGGCATCGCGGACCACAGGGCGTCCAGAAACCCGCGAACAGACCGGCCGAATCGAAGCGTAGAATTTGATAGCAAGACTCGGAGTGCTTGTTCCGATGCGCCGAAATATATTGACGCTGTTGAACAATGCACAACGAGGCTGATCATGAACATGACCACGAAGTCCAGAAGTCTGGCCACGGCAACATTGGATGACCCCCGCTGGGCGGCGGTCGTCGCTCGCGACGCCAAGGCGGATGGACAATTCTTCTATTCGGTGCGAACGACCGGAGTGTATTGCCGTCCAAGTTGCGCGGCCCGAACTCCCCGTCCCGAAACGTTGCGTTCCATCTCACGGCGATCGAGGCGCAAAGCGCCGGTTTTCGCGCCTGCCTTCGTTGTAAGCCAGACGAGCCTTCGCTAGCCACCAGGCATGCCGCGCTGGTCGCACAGATGTGCCGCCTATTGGAATCTTCTGAGCAGCTGCCAAGTCTCGCTGAACTCGCGCAACACGCGCAGCTCAGCACGTTCCATCTCCATCGGGTGTTCAAGGGCATCACTGGATTAACCCCGAAGGCATACGCCGCCGCGCACCGCGCCAAGCGGATGCGTGAGGAACTTGGCCGCGCCGGTACGGTAACGGATGCAATCTATGGCGCCGGATACAACTCTGGCGGCCGGTTCTATGCCGAGGCCAACAACGTAATCGGGATGACCCCGACCCGTTATCGCGCTGGTGGTGTCGACACCGAGATCCGCTTCGCCGTTGGGCAATGTTCACTCGGCGCCATCCTCGTTGCACGCAGTGACCGGGGGGTGTGCGCTATTTTGATGGGTGATGACCCCGACGCCCTCGCGCGCGATCTGCAAGACCGGTTCCCGCAAGCGACCTTGGTCGGTGGCGATGTCGACTTCGAGCAATGGGTCGCTCGGGTGATCGGATTCGTGGAAGCGCCCGGACTTGGTTTGGACCTGCCGCTGGACGTGCGTGGTACGGCCTTTCAGCAACGCGTGTGGAAGGCGCTACGGACCATTCCACCGGGAAGGACTGCGACCTACAGCGACATTGCACAGCGCATCGGTGCACCGAACGCGACTCGCGCCGTGGCGAAAGCCTGTGCCTCCAATCTGCTTGCTGTTGCCATCCCCTGCCACCGCGTGGTGCGCAGGGACGGTACCCTCTCGGGTTACAGATGGGGTGTGGAACGTAAGCGTGCGCTGCTTGCAAGCGAAGCGCACGAATGAACGCACGCGACGTTGGTGCCATCGGCTCAGTCCCCCCCAATGAGCTTGTGGGGCGGGTTGCTGCCATTGAATGGCCGGAGGTCGAGGCCGATTTGGATGCCCAAGGCGCGGCCGTGATCAAGGGTCTTCTCGCTCCCGTCGATTGCCATGAACTCTCTTCGCTATACCAACGCGACGACATATTCCGAGCTCGCGTAGTGATGGCACGTCACGGCTTTGGGCGTGGCGAGTACCGCTACTTCGACTATCCGCTTCCGCCACTCATCGGCGTATTGCGTGAATCTCTATACGCGCACCTGGCCCCGGTGGCCAACCGCTGGTACGACGCCATGGGGATGACCGCGCGTTTCCCGGACCGGCATAGCGATTTCATCGACCGCTGCCACGCGGCGGGACAGGAGAAGCCAACGCCGCTTCTGCTGCAATACGGCGCGGGCGACTACAACTGTTTGCACCAGGATCTCTACGGAGAACATGTCTTCCCGCTACAGGTCGCGGTGCTTTTGGAAGAGCCGGGACGCGATTTCCGTGGCGGCGAGTTCGTTCTTGTCGAGCAGCGCCCGCGCCTGCAGACGCGCGCACAGGTCGTCGACCTGCGCCAGGGCGATGCGGTGGTGTTTGCCGTCCACCATCGCCCGGTGCGCGGCACGCGCGGTTTCTACCGCGTCAACGTGCGCCACGGTGTCAGTGAAATGCGCGCCGGGCATCGGCACACCCTGGGAATCATCTTCCACGACGCGAACTGACGGTGTCCCGTGATGCGCCAGTTGTTCGACGTGGCTGACACAACGCAAGCCGAGCTCCTGTGTGTGGGCGCGGTTCTTCTGCGCGGATTTGCACGTACGTTGGGGGTGGCGCTGCTCGACGGCGTGCGCGAGGTGGTCGAGCAGGCGCCGTTACGCCAGATGATCACGCCGGGCGGGTTGCGCATGTCGGTCGCGATGACCAATTGCGGATCGCTTGGATGGGTCAGCGATCGAGCCGGCTACCGCTATGCGGCGCTTGACCCGGCATCAGGTCTGCGATGGCCGGCGATGCCCGCTGCGTTCGCGGCGCTGGCCCGCAACGCGGCCGAACCGGCCGGTTTTGCAAACTTCAACCCTGATGTTTGCCTCATCAATCGTTACGAAGCGGGCACGCGACTGTCGCTGCATCAGGATCGCGACGAGCGCGACTACGAACAGCCCATCGTTTCGGTCTCGTTGGGGATGGGTGCGATATTCCTGTTCGGCGGATTAAGGCGATCGGACCGGACGGCGCGGCTGCGGCTCGAACACGGTGATGTCGTTGTCTGGGGTGGACCGGCGCGGCTGCGCTATCACGGCGTACTGCCGCTCGAGGCGGGGTCACATCCGCTGACCGGCCCGCAACGATTCAACCTGACGTTTCGCAAGGCAATGTGAAGCGGTCGATGCGATCGGGAGTCTTCTCGCTGCTGGTGAGCACGCTCTGCTGCGCGCCAGTTACCCCTGCGCAGCCATTTGCTCCGCGCCTTTACGAGGTACACACCGAAACGGGCTTACCACATCTGGAGGAGAGCCTGCGCTACGCGACCACGCACTCGAAGCTGTGCATCGGTCGGGCGCAACTTGCGACCGCGTTTCCAATTCTGGAACACGAGGCTCTAAGAGGATGCAAGCTCGACCACGAGCACAGCGCTGCGTCATCCGTGCACCTGCTCCTGAGTTGCGAGGCCGGGAACAGCACGACCGGCGCGGCAGAGTGGCAGGTCGACGAGCTCGGCATCCGCGGAACGTTGGACATCAAGCTGGGCGGCAAGAACATGACTTTTTACCAGCGCATCAGCGGCCGACCCATCGGCGGTTGCGTCCCGCGCGATTGACAATGTCCGGTACCACGTTCGAGTGGATCCGTTTTCGGCACCGCGCCTCGTACATTTTCGCCAAATCCCGTCATTCGAGTATCGGTCCGGCGCGCTGCAGGGCGGTCGAATGCAGGACATCGGGCGCACGTCGGCTCCAACAAGATCCGAACCGAGTCGGATCGACCGGCTCAAAGTCGACCCATTGCGGTCGCTGGACTGCGCAAAGCGGTCCTTCCGCCTAACGTCGGGGACGAAGTGGCGTTCCTTCAAGACTTCCGATTAAAGTACATCCTTCGACATGGTTCGTCGCCTCAAGGCGAGAAAGGGCGTCAAGCCTCGAACCACTTTGAAGTTGCATAAGGAGCAACGCAATGCCTCGATACTTGATCTCATTCGACGACGGCTCGATGAACCATATACCCGAGCAAGACTGGCCGGCCGTTGGCGAGTTGGCGCATGCGGTAGTCCGGGAGGCAAAGGCCGCCGGGGTCTGGATCTTCGGTGGCGGGGTCCAGCGCCAGCGATCGAGCATCGTAGCAATCGACGGAACCATTACAGATGGACCAGTGCCGGAGAAAAAGGCGGTGGTAGGCGGGTTCTCGATAATCGAGGTGTCCTCGCGGGAGGAAGCGCTGGTGTGGGCCGCCCGAATCGCCCACGCGTGTCGGTGCGCACAGGAGGTCCGTGAGATCATGTTTGACGCGGAGTCTTGACCAAGCCGCGAGATCGTTACGCGACAATGAGCAGTTCGCAGTGAATCAACTCCGGGACGGATGTCGCGGTCCGGCTAGAAACTGCTGTGGGTGACTTCGGCCGGTAGCGCCGTCGAATGACTGCTTTCGGCTTGTTCTTCGAAGGGCGCTCCTGGCCCGAATGCGGACCGTCCGATGCGCTCCAGCGCCATCGCCGGATACGAGATAGGCTACAGGTGTGGTGACGGAGTTTGATGCGTCGCGTCGCAGGCACCTACAGGTGTCCGCCGCCAGTCACTTGCAGATCGATCCCGGTCGTGAAGCTCCCGGCCTCCGAGCACAGCAGCAACGCCGCACCGGCAAGCTCCTCGGGCGCTGCGGCGCGATGCATAGGATTGGCCGAAAACTGAATCTCGCGCCAGGCACTCTCGTCGTCGCGACGCCATCGGTTGCGCGCGGTGGCAACCAGCCCGGGAGAAATGTTGTTGACCGTGACGCCCGTACTGGCGAGTTGTCGCGCCAGGTTCAGCGCAAGGTTGTACTGCGCGCTTTTCAATGCAGCATATACAGCGAGCGTCGGCTCGGGCCGCGTCTGATTGATGCTGCCGATCGTCAGGATGCGGCCCCAGCCCCGACGCTTCATGCCAGGTACCGCCGCCTGCAGGAGCTCGACGGTCGCGTGGAAGTTGACTCGGGTCTGGCGGTCCCTTTCTTCCGCGCTCACATCGACGAATGCGGTGCGCTGCTGTATCGACGCGCATAGCACGAGCACGTCGATTGTCCCGAGCACCGCCTCCGCGGTCTCGAACGCCCGGGTACCTTCGCCCGCAATCGCGAAATCGGCCGGGACCAGGACGTGCCGCGCCCCCACCTCAGTGAGGATGCTCGCGAGTTCGCCTGCGCCGTCGGCAACGCCCATCGCTGCATCGGCGGCAGGAGCGAACTGGATCGCGATTTCTGCGCCAGCATCCGCGAACGCGAGGACGATCGCTCGCCCGATCGAGAGGCTGCCGCCAGTGACCAGCGCGCGGCGACCGCGCATAGAAAACCGCGTCGCAATGCGCTCAGCAGCACTCATTTCATCTCTTCAGCGTCCATGACGCGATCTCCCATACCGGCTTGCCGCGCGTATCGCTGCGGCTATCGTCGAATGCCGCACGCTCCGGCATTCTCCCCACGGCGTCGTACGCGCCTTTTGCCACGTCCGCGCCGAGCCCGAACGTCTTGATCGCTGAGTCGGGCTCGAGCGCTGCCTGGAAAATCGCCTTCGTAGTCGACAGGCCGACGAGCGTGCTCGCATCGCCCTCGGTGATCCAGGACCAACCCCGCCGCTTCCACAACACGGTTTCGATCCATTCCTTCTGCGCCTCCGGCGTTGCGCCCCAATTGGGCGATCCCACCTTGACGATCTCGTCAGTGCCCGCCTTGACGAGGGAAACCACCGCCCGGTGATTCGCGACGAGCAGCGCAGTCACGACCTTGGGATTCGCAGCCAGGTAGTCGCGCCGCACGACCAGCCAGATGCGATGAGGGTAGTAGGCCTCAGGCGCGAACGGCGTTTTGGCGAACGATGCGATGGTCTTGCCCGCGCCTTTGCCTTCCGGTCCTTCGTAGGCAGCACCGGTCTTTCCATCATTGCGCAGCACCGTGACGAGATCCCCTGCGCGTTCGGCTGCGATAGCTTGTGGAATGAGGCTCACGAAGGCGTCGACACCGGACTGCGCGCGCGTCAGCTCGGTGAGCGCGTTCATGTTTCGCAGGTTGATGCCGAGATCCTTCGGGTCTTCCACGCCGAACTGCGCCTTGAGCATGCGAGCGAACATCAGGTGAAGATCGGACCCGACGATGGTGAGGACCGTCTTGCCCTTCAGATCGTCGAGGTTGTGAATCGGCGAATTCGGCGGTACCTGCAACGGAAACGTATTGCCGCCGCCTACGATGGCGATCGGAACAACGGGATCGGGACCGGTCAGCGCACGAATGCAAGGTGTCGAACCAAGGGTGCCAAATTGCAACTGGCCGGCCGCGATGCCCTGCAGCATCCGCAGGAGTACGGGGAACGACAGGAACTCTGCGTCGATGCCCGCAAGTCCAAGATCCCGCGCAGCCTGGTCGAGGAGCTTCTCCTGTTGGATGCGCAATACGAGCGCACCGGGCTCTTGCGCGAGGCCGGCGCCCATGGCCATCTTCGCCGCCTGCGCAAACGCCGGACTAGCCTGGAACATGGGGAGCGCGAGGAGCGCGGTCGCGCTCTGGATGAACTTCCGACGCTGAATGGTCTTCATAGTGGCGCTTCCTCGTTAATGGCCTGCACGGCCTCGTCGTGAATGAGTTCCCATACTTGTGCGGTGAGGCGCGCGACCTCGGGACCATTGCGCAAGGCCGTACGCGGCCGAGGCAATGCGACGTCGACAACCTCCTTGATGCGCCCCGGCCGTCGCCCCAGCACGAGCACGCGATCGGCGAGCAAGACGGCCTCGTCGATGCCATGCGTGACGAACACCACGGTAGGGCGATCGCCTGCGGTTCCAATGCCATCGCCCCACATTCGCAGCAGCTCGTCTTGCAAGATGATCCGCGTTTGCAGGTCAACGGCGGCCAGAGGTTCGTCCATCAGCCACATCGTCGGATCATTGGCGAGCATCCGCGCAAGCGCGCAGCGCTGGCGCATGCCTCCGGAGAGTTCGTGCGGATAGCGATGCTCGAACCCGCGCAGGCCGACCATCTCGATCAGCTTGCGCACGCGCTCGCGCGTATGCGCCGCGTCCACCCCGCGCGCCTGTGGGCCGAATTCGATATTGCCCGCGACCGTCCTCCATGGGAACAACGCGTAGTCCTGGAACATCACGCCGCGCTCGGGACCGGGTGCGGTGATTGGATGCCCTTGAAACAGCACGTCACCAGACGTCGGCGCGTTGAAGCCCGCGATAAGCGACAACAGCGTGGATTTGCCGCACCCCGAAGGCCCGACAACCGTAAGAAATTCACCGCGCCGAATAGTGAAATCGATGTTGGCGAGCGCCTCGATCGCTTCGCCATCGCGCGCCGAAACGTAGACCTTGCCGACGTGCTTCAATTCGACGATCGGGTTCATCGATCGCTCCATGGCAGCATCCAGCGTTGCAATCGCCGCAGGCCGGCGTCAATGAGAAAGCTCACGGCACCGATCACCAGCATGTAGAAGACGAGCGCGTCAACGTCACGCCTTACGTAAAGCGTTTCCACCATGAGCTGGCCGATGCCGGCAACGCTGCGGCCCTGGCCGGCGATCTTGATGCCGATGGCGAGCTCCGCGGCGATGATCGACGCCCATGCGAAAGCGAGCGCGATGCGGGCGCCCGTGAAAAGCATCGGGATCGAGCCCGGCAGCAGCACCGTGCGGACGACGGTCCAGGGTCCGGCGCCGAGCGCGCGTGCTGCCGCGACCAGACGCCGATCGACCAGGCGCGCAGCGAGGCTCGCATTGACGATGAAGGGAAACACGGCAGCGTAGGCGACGACGAACAAGGCGGCGTCGCCGCGCACGCCGAGCCACAGTATCGCCATCGGAATCCAGGCGATCGGTGCGATCGATCGAAGTCCGTCGAGCACCGGGCGGAAGGCGCGGTCGAGCGCCGGGACCGTGCCGATCGCGAGCCCGGTGGGAATGCCCAACGCGCCTCCGATCGCGAACCCGATCAGCACCCGCTTCAAGCTGCCTGACATTGCCTCGACGATGACGCCGGAGGACGTGAGGATCGCGCCGCTTTCGACGACGCCTGTCGGCGAAGGCAGCAATCCGTGCGAATGCGTCATGCGCACGGCCACCTCCCACACCGCGCAAAGAACGAGTGCGACGGCAAGCGGCAACAGGACACGAGCGCCGCGTCCGACCTCCGAGCCGCTCACCGCGTTCCCTCGGAGGCCGGGAGCCAGCGCAGCACGCGGCGCTGCAGCGCTTGCAGCAGCGTGTCAGCGGCGAGGCCGAGCGCGCCGACGATCAGGATGGCCGCGAGCACGCGGTCCATCTGGAAGAATTCCTGGTACCAGAGAATGCGCCAGCCGATGCCTGCATCACCGCCGACGATCTCACCCGCGACCAGCGCCATCCATGCCACACCCAGCGACAGCCGCGCGCCGGCGAAGATCGACGGTAGCGTTGCGGGAAAGATCACGCGGAGCGCAAGCGTCGCGCGCGATGCACCAAGCGCTCGCCCGGCGTTTACGAGTGTGGGATCGACCCGACGAATGCCGTCGAGCGTGCCGACAAAGATCGGGAACAGCGCGGCGTAGAAAATGAGAAACACCGGCACGCCGCCGCCGACGCCGAACATGAGGATCGCGAGCGGAATCCATGCGATCGGGCTGATCGGACGCAGGAACTCCGCGAAGGGATCGATAACTGCGGCGAACCACTTCGAGCTTCCTGCGACGAGCGCGAGAACCAGCCCCAATGCAGCGCCCGCCACGTAACCGACGACAAGATGAACGATGCTTGCCGCAATGTCCCTGGGCAATTCGCTTCCGCGCATGGCGACGAGAGCGTTCCACACGGTCGCCGGCGAAGGAACGAGCGTTGCATTGCCCGCAACGCGAGCCGCAATCTCCCATGCGGCGAGTGCGCAAGCGATCCCAATCAACGGCTCGAAGAGGCGTGCCACCTGCCTTGCCCTCACGTTGGCTCCACAATCCGAGGCGGCCCATCCAGGCACGCCGCGAGCACGTCCGCTGTGAGACGCACGCCAAGCCCGGGTGCTGCCGGCACGGCAGACACGCCATCCGTCAACTCCGGAAGTGCACCGCCAACGAGACCGTGGAACAACGGGCTTTCGTCGAACTGCAGCTCCAGCATGTCGAAGGCTGACATGGCGGCCGACGCGTGCAGGCTCGCGGCGTGGGCGACAGGCCCGCTGGGGTTGTGCGGCGAAATCTCGATGCCGTACCGGGCGAACTCGTCGGCGCAGCGAAGCATCTGGCGCAGGCCGCCGACGTACTTCACATCGGGCATCATGACGTCGTAGCAACCTGCCTCGCAGAACGGGCGGAAGCCCGCGAATCCGATGCCCTGCTCCATGCCCGCGAGGCGAATGCCGTGCGCCGTTGCGCGATTGCGCAGGCGGACAAGCGCGGGAATGTTCGCCGTGGTCTCCGGCAGCGGACACTCGATCCAGTGCAGCGCGTACTCGGCGACCGCTTCGATCAACTGCGCTGCGGTAGCTTCGTCGAACCGCCAGTGGCAGTCGACCATGAGGCGGCGCGCCGGGCCTGCAGCCTCGCGAGCCGCCGCGACTCGCGCAAGGCCGGCGCGCATCGCCGCAGCGCCCTGGCCGCTTGCGCATGCTTCGGTCGTGACTTCGTCGAACGGCGCGATCTTGAGCGCATCGAAGCCCGCGAGCAACGCGTCGTGCAAGCTGTGCGCGAATCCCTCGGGCGACCGATCCTTCGTTCTTCGATTGATGTTCGCGTAGATGGGCACCGTTGCGCGTTTCGCGCCGCCGAGCGCGTCGACCAACCGCGATTGCGATTCCTGCGCTTCGAGGTCCCACAGCGCGGTGTCGATCGCCGAGGCAGCCGCAGCTTCCTCGAGCGTCGCAGGCACAGCCGCCTGCAGTAGCGCAGACCTATCGTGAGGGCCCGTCGACCCTAGGGCCGATGCCATCCGTGCTGCCGCGTCAACCACGGCTTCCTCGCGGCCCGCGAGCGTCGCTTCACCCGTGCCAACACGCCCATCGACGCGCTCGATCTCAACGAACAGCCACCGCGTGCGGTCCGAAATCCGCGCGGTCTTGAGCGTGATCCGTCGAATCGCGGTGCTCATGCAAATCTGGTTGGGTGCTTCAAGCCCGCCTCACGGCTACCACCGGCCATTCGGGATCGGCAGCTACACGCTCTTTGAGCAACAGCTTCGCCTTGTTGGAGTGCCCCCCCATGATGAGCGCTGCGGCCTCGACATCATGCCCCGCGAGTGCCGCGATCAGGTGCCGATGATCATTGGCAACGCCGGCAAACCGCGACTCGCCGTAACCGTAGTGCCGCCAAAGCGCCGCAAGGAGCGTCCAGTGCTTGTCGATGATCGGAAGCGCGTCGGCGTTGCCCGCAACGCGATTGATCACCTGATGAAAAGAACGATTGCGCGACACGACTGCCGGATAGTCGGCGGCGGCGATGTCGCGCTCCAGATCGTCTTCGATTGCGCGCAGCTCATCGATATCTGACGTCCGGCAGCGCTCGGCCGCGCGCCTGACAAGCATGAGTTCGAGGGCTACGCGGATCTCGAATAGGTTGTCGATGAAATCGGCGTCGATCGTGCGCACGCGGGCACCGCGATTGGGCTCCATGACAACCAGGCCCTCGCCTTGCAACTCGCGCAGTGCCTCGCGCACGGGCATGTGGCTCACGGCATAACGCGTGGCGAGTGCGTCTATGGTCAGCCGATCACCGAAGCGGAACCGCCCTGCGACGATATCGTCTCGAATGCGCTGCGCAACGTCGACGATTGCGGTCGAGCTAATGCCTGATTTGATCATAGTTATAGCTAATATAGCGACAATTACCAGCCAAAGCAACGTTTATGATCAAATAATGGCTTGCCAAGCTAAACCCAAGCGGTCGGTAAATTGGCAGGCGCCGCCAAGGCACACAGCCTCCCCGAAGCGCGAAGACCTAAGGCAAGCACGCGCGCTTCACTTGCAGTGGTCGCGCTTGGGTCGCTGGAAGGCCGAATAGGCCGGAGCGTTTGCAATGAATCCGGACTCCAACGATGAGCGTGTATGGGTATCTCAAGAGAATCACCGCTATTCACGTGATGAAACAGGGACGACGCGACGTGGTGCCGTTGGCGCTCCTATTTCCCGAGCTCCGCACCTTGCTGCAGCGGGTGCACAATCCGCTCGCGTGGAATGGCGACGTGCGTAAGCGAATTGATCAGATGCGCCTCGGTCCATGATGATGCTCGAGGCCATCCGCGAAGTGCTGAACGTCCGGTTGCTGCTGTTGGCGGAGGCGGCGCTACCGCAGAGGCAGTTTCAGGCGTTTCGCAAGCTGGTGCTGGATGAGATCGGCAATACCGGATTGGAGCAAGACCTGGTACGGGTGGTGGCCGATATGCGGCAAGGGGAACGGTGCGGGGCGGGCGGGAAGAGATCTGCAGTTGCGCGCAACTCGACGCATCAGCCACCCATAGGTCATAGGCCTGCCGTCTTCGACTCGCTCGACTTTATAGGCGCGCAGCCACTTGGAGTTGTGCTGCACGAATAGCCGGCCGAACGCACGCTCCATTTGCCTGATGCTGGCATGACTAAAATACCGCTTGATTGCTCCCGACCGTCATAGCTCTCTTCACCGAAGCGATTGAGCCATTAGTCAATCATGATTGGAATCGCGGCTGTTGCGCGCGTCGCTGTGCATGTGTGGTCATCTTGGCCTCCATGTCACTTGACAGCGCGACCGCGGACAGCGGCTAGATGCGCCCGCAGATCGCGAGCACGAGGTGCTGCGTCGCTTAGAGCCGCGGCCGCATTTTCGATCTCCTCGATAAGCGCACCCAACAACCTGAACGATCCCATGGCCCCTCTGCGAATGACTGCTGCACGATGCCGCGTGCTACTGTACCTTCAGTCGCTCTAAAAGTTGCATCAGCGTGGCGCGAGCGCGATACGGAAGTCGTCCAAAATACGACGCGAATTCGCTTTTCTGAATGGCGTTGTGCAGAATCGGTACGTCGTATGCTTTCTCATCCTCTGAGCTTGGCGCTACCACCAGCCAATTGGTCCAGGGGCTCACCAATCGATATTGCAGCGCTGCAGTCAATACCAGGAACCTCGCGGTATCGATCCGTCGACGTTCGACGATGCGCTCGCTCGTGTCCGACCTTGAACCAAGTGCTTCGTACTACGTGCCTGGCTGTCCGCGATCGGCCAACAGCGGCCGTAGCGACTTGTGCTCAATAGCAGCCACTGGCAGGCTCGGCGCCCGCCGTAGACATCGGACGAAGTCAGCCTCCACTCTTGCCATGGCCGTTTGCCTTTCCTCCACCGCTAGCCGACTCGGCGGTCCTCACCCCCGTGGCATTGGTGCCGGAGCCCGTCAGGACGCTCGACCCACCGCCTCGAGTGCCGCCGGCGGCGTTGGATGCGCCGCCACCCGCGGCGGTCATCACGCCGCGTCCGAACGCTTTGCCCTGGCCGTTGCCTGCTGCCGATACCATGCTGGGTGCCCCGCCGGTCGTTGCCCCGAACGCAGTTGTGATGCCCTTGGCCGAGTGTCCACTTGCACTATTGCTGGGGTGGGAGCCAGTGGCTGTCGTCAGTGCTTTGGAACCGTGACTCGCCATCGCGCTGTTGGTGCCGGTCGTGACTCCCTTTGCACTCCGCCCATGGGTCGTGCCAGTTCCTACCGGACGCTGCGTCGCTGCGCTCGAGGTCGTTTTCGCGGGCGTGGACGAGGCCACGGTAGTCGCGGGCGCCTTCAGACCGCGATTGATGGCGCCCATCGTCGTGCCATAAGTCTTCGCAATCTGTCCCCAGCCCATGCCTTCGGCGCGCTGCTGCAATACGCCCGGAAGCGTCTCGGTCTTGCCATCCGCGGTCTTGATAGAGCCGCCATCGAGGGCGGCCTGCAATTGGGGCGCCGTCGGGTTTTCAATGCCGGCTTGACGCAATGAGAGTTGGGCAAGCGCAAGCGCATGCGAGACGTTCCCCCAGCCCATCGGTTTGGTTGGAATCGCGAGCTCGATGGCTTTCTGTGTCGTGTCACCCGCCGGCGAACTCGAGGCGAAGACCAGATTCGCAGTGGTGCCAGTGCGCAATGCGGTCGCGAGTGCGACGGCGTTTTCGTGCGAGCCGGCCATGGTGACAAATGGAGAAGCCACCTTGTTGGCAACCTGCATCTGCCCAGCCGATAGCGCAGGTGCCGTCGCGTCGGAGACCAACTCGACACCTGTGGCACTCCTGGTGGTGCCCGTCCTATTCGCGGCCGCGACAGGCACCAGACACGCGCCTACTAGCGTCATCGCCGCCATCATTGCCCAGAGTTGCTTCGTCCGCGTATGCATGAATTTGCTCCTTTTTCCTATGCGCGACGGCTCACCCGGTGCCCACGTACTTCTCGGTCTGTAAAATGATCTCGGTGGCTGTCGCACTGTCACGGATCAGACCACCGTCCTTCTTGGCGACGACGGTGATGCGTGTCGCATTCGGGGTCAACGCCTCGATTTCGATATCGATGTCCCGATCCGCCGCGCGTGCGGTGATCAGTGCCTTATTCTCGTCACGTTTTCTTTCGGTAACCTTGATTTGCATCTTGCGCAGTGCTGCAATAGTCGCGTTCTGAACCTTGGATTGCGGCGCCGCAAACGTCTTGTAGACGATCCCACCTAACGTGTGCGAGACGCCGGCGGCCATGCCGACACCAGCCGCGGTCATCCCGAGCGCGACGCAACCGCTCGTCACAAAGCAAACCCCAATTGTCAGCGCGATTGCGCCGAATGATGAGTGCAGACTAGCCATTACCTGGTTATGAGGATGGCATACCGGGTGATGATTGAATCGAGCGGAATCGGACCAATGGACAATGTGAACCCGCGCGATTCGCTGTGTAAATCTGCACATGGCTGATTTGCTTGTAGGAAAAGCACTGAATCCGCACGGGGCTCCGTTCGGGCTGCGCCATGAAGTGGTTCGGCAATAGTAGGGTCGGGTTGTTTGAGCCTTGCGCGCTGTCGCTGAAATGCAGACTTGAATGGCTGCTTGGGCGATACCGACCGGCCGCTAAAGTCGAATTGCGACAGTCAACGATCAAGTAGCCCGCGTTCAGACTCCACTGTCGCTGAACGGCCACAAGCGGACGCTGGGCAAAGCGGCAAAAGCGGTCGCACACGGAAACGCTATTG
>Ga0207643_10000484_pt1 | contig 25662 bp, 19 predicted proteins | sample KBSMisM62_FD_184313 | JGI IMG/M metagenome (GOLD analysis project Ga0207643, IMG submission 184313) | Miscanthus rhizosphere microbial communities from Kellogg Biological Station, Michigan, USA - KBS Miscanthus M6-2 (SPAdes) (version 2) | ecosystem: Host-associated > Plants > Roots >...
CCGAACGCCGTCGCGATCGCACGCGCGTACGGTTCGTGCCAGCGCGTGCGGATCGCCGCCGCGCTCGGTCTGAGCCGCGCGTTGCGCGGCCACCCGTGGCGGGCTCTCCGCGCCTCCGCGTCTCCGCGGTTCGTGACCCGTGGCTGTCGCGGCGATGTGGGCACAGGCGTGGGTCTCAGCCGGACCTCGGTGACCTCGGTGCCTCAGTGTGTCGTGATCGAGTGTGAGGAGTGGACATGATTAAAGGCGGCAATCGTGGGCATGGGGTGATCGGGGAGCACGTCCTCAGGCTCGATCGGGTCAAAGGACAGCTCACGTAGAATCATTTTATGAAGCAAGTCAGAGCGATCCTTATATTCGTCGCCATCCTTTCCTCAACTGTTTACGCGCAGTGGCCCAAGTTCTCGTCACCAAGCGTCCCGAAAACAGGCGATGGCAAAGTCGATATGACGGCACCCGCGCCTCGGCAACCCGACGGGAAGCCGGATCTCTCGGGAGTGTGGGAGACGATCCAGGGAAGGAGAGGCGGCGGTCCTCCTCCTGTCGCCGCCGCAGGAACAGGCGAACTGCCGCCCTCTGGCTCCTTGTTCGGAAACATTGGAGACCAGGTCCAGGGTGGCGCGCCGTATCAGCCATGGGCAGCCGAGCTGGTCAAGAAGCGGATGGCCGACAACAGCAAGGACAACCCGGATGCGCATTGTCTGCCGCTCGGCATCATGCAGAACACAACGCACCCGTTTCCGAAGAAGATCATTCAGACTCCCGCTGAGGTCATCCTGATCTACGAGGGCTCTGCCACGACCGTCCGCGAGGTGTATCTTGACGGGCGCACGCCCGATCCCGAAGCGGATCCCTGGTATCAGGGCTACTCCGTTGGGCGCTGGGAAGGCGACACGCTCGTTGTCGAGACCACCAACTTCATCGACGACGATCACTGGAGCACGTGGCTGGACGTCAGAGGAAGTCCACTGACGCGCAACGGCAAGATCATCGAGCGGTTCCGCCGGCCCAATTTCGGCTCGCTCGTCATCGACGTCACAATTGACGATCCGAAGGCGTACACCAAACCGTTCAACGCGACGATCAACAATCGCCTGCTGTTCGACACGCAACTGATCGAGTTCGTCTGCATCGACAAGAGCGCTCAGCACTACGTGGGATCGGACGGAAAGGCCGGGGCACCGCGACAGGTGAAATAGGGATGTTTGACACACAGCGTGTGCGTAACGTTGGCGTGTGCATGGTTGGACTGACAGGAGCGCTCGCAATCGCGACAGTTGTCGCAAGGGGACAGGAGACGGGTTCGAGCCAGCAGGCTCCTAACCCGGCGCAACAGAAATATCCGTATCCGGTTGTGCGCGACTTGCGCGGCGTCGTGCCCCCGGGGCCGAAGCCATTGCCGTCACCGCCGCTCGGCGCCGGACCCTGGATGTTCCAGACGACCGAAGCGAAGATCCGGGTCTCGGTGGTGACGAAGGGGTTCTCGCATCCGTACGGGTTCGCTTTTCTGCCTGACAATGTGATTCTCATCAGCGAACGTGGCGGTGCGCTGCGCGTGGTTCGCAACGGCGCGATCGATCCGACTCCTGTCGCGGGTGTGCCGAAGGTGATTTACCGGGGCACCGAGGCGGGCCTGATGGACGTGATCCTGCACCCCGCGTTCGACAAGAACCACAGGGTGTATTTCGCCTATCACAAGCCGATCGGCGACAACCTGGCGAGTAACGCCGTTGGGCGCGGCACTTGGGACGGCAAGGCACTCACCGACGTCAAAGAGATCTTCCTCTCCGACGATGTGGATACGGAAGTCAGTCGCATCGCATTTGGCCGCGACGGGATGCTCTACATGACGATCGGCGGACCCGGCACCGGGCCCGCCGCGAGCCTGAACCGGCCGCAGAACGGCAACGACTACGCAGGCAAGTTATTGCGCATGCGTGACGATGGGAGTCTGCCACCTGACAATCCATTCGCGGGCAAGGCGGGCTACAAGCCGTACATCTACGCGATGGGATTCCGGAATCAACTCGGCCTCACGGTCAATCCTTACAACGGCGAGTTGTGGGCAGCAGAGCAGGGACCGAACGGTGGTGACGAGGTCAACGTGATTCTGTCGGGCAAGAACTACGGATGGCCGTTTGCCAGCTACGGTCGTGACTACATGGGGCCGCGGTTCAACGCCCAACACACCGCGCAAGGATTCGAGGAGCCGACGGTGTACTGGGTGCCGTCGATTGCCGTCTCCGGCATGACCTTCTACAACGGCGATCGCCTGCCGGCATGGCGGCGGAATCTGTTCGTCGGCGGAATGCGCGAAGGCGAGATGTCGCCCACCGGCAAACTCGATCGCATCGTGTTCAACGACAAGTGGCAGGAACTGCGCCGCGAATCGCTGCTGCGCGATCTGCACCAGCGCATCCGCGACGTGCGGCAAGGGCCCGACGGTCTGCTCTACGTCGTCACGGAAGAAGACGATGCGGCGTTGTTGCGAATTGAGCCTGTCGAGTAACAACGTAGGGCGGGTCCTGCTTTGTGGACCCGCCTGACGCGCCGGGTCTAAAAAGCAAGACCCGGCCTACGCATACCGTAGTGTCCGGCTCTAGCCGGACCGCTCAGTCATCCCACGCGGTACGCAGTGCGCGCCGGGTCGGCGTACGGTACCGGCGCGACAGTCGCGCGGATTTCCAGCTGTACATGACGCTCGACAGTCGGTTTCGACGACCCGCCGCCTTCTTCGCCCCACACGAACGTCACCTGTGTGCCGGGCTCGCTGTGTTCGACATCGACAATCGCGAGCGTGAGCATCGCTCCCTCGTTGGCGCTGTACCCGCACCACGTCGATACGCCGATGATTTTGCCGTCCTTGACGACCTTGTCGTACGGCAGCGTCGAATACACCGCCGACGGGAAGTCGAAATACTTGGTTCGCTGCCCCTGTTGAAACATCGTGGCAACGCCACGTGTGACATCCTCGCCGTTCAGCACGAGCGTGACCTTCTTGCGCCGCGGACGCTCGGCGATCTTCTCGAGCGCTTCCCGTCCGATGAAATCATGATCGAACTTGACCGAGGGACCGTACCCCAGGTCCCACGGCGTGAGGTAGTAGTCACGGATGTCGTCGGAATAGAAGCTGCCCCCCAACGACGCGAGGGCTTCGTACGTATTCGCCGGCAACCACTGACGATACGGTTTCATCTTGTCGCCGGTGTAGACCGCCGGCAGCGGCGAAGGGATCCAGCCTGATTCGAGCGTGTTGCTCGAGTAGGTCCGGGCGCCAGACTGCTTGAGGCCGAATTCCTGACCACCCTCGACGATGGCGGCTCTCACGGCTTCTCCGTCCTCCCAGGGTCCAAACAGCTCGAAGCCTGGTTGTCCGACCATCCCGTGACGCAGCGCGCGGACTCTGCGTCCGGCAATTTGAAAATCGGTCATGTTGAAGAACTTCACGTTCGGCACCGGCTTGCCGGTGACCTTCTCGATGACCTTGAGCGCATTCGGTCCCTGGACCTGATAGCGGTACGCCTTGCGCACGATCGGGCCCGGCTTCGCAACCGTGCGTTCATCGCGCTCAATCTTGACGTCGTACTTGCCGGTCTCACAGTGATACTGCACCCAGTTGTGGATCGACGGGCGGCCAACCAGGTTGAAGCGGTTCTCTTCCAGGTGAAAGAGGATGACGTCGCCAATCACGTAGCCGTCGTAGTTGCAGGCGACGAACTGCTTCGCCTTGCTGGGTCCGAAGTTCGCGAAGCTGTTGATGCCGAGCATCGTGAGCACCTTGAGGGCATCCGGGCCCTCAACATACATGTCCGTCATGTGGTACGACTGATTGAAGAGGATGCACGTATCCCGCCACGCACGCTGTTCGTCACGCCAGTTGGTGAACTCGCTGGGGACGACAGGGTAGATATAAGGACCGGTTTGCGAATTGCGTAGAAGCTTGACTGGATTGCCGGCGGCGTTGATCACATCCTCGAAACTCTTCGCACTCATTCGATCTCCTTCTCACACTGTCTGAACCGTAGGCCGAGTCCTGCTCTTGGACCCGGCGGGTCTAAAAAGCAAGACCCGCCCTACGCTGATCCACGCGCACTCCCCACAACTCTTCTGACGCGATCCGCGCGCCCTCCGCCAGCGTGTGCAGCTTCGCCCACATCACCTGAGGGTGCACGCGTTGATACTGCTCCAGTTGAGCGAAACCGCAATCGGTGCCGGCGATCACATTCTCACGGCCGACGAGCGAAGCGAACCGGACGATTCGATCGGCCACCAGGCGCGGGTGTTCGATGCTCGTCGTGTGATGCGTCACGACACCGGGAATCAGAATCTTGCCCGGAGCCAGCTTCGCCGTCTGCCATACCCGCCATTCGTGCTCGTGCCTGACGTTGGCCGCTTCGATCGAGTACGCCCCTGCCCGCACGTTCAACACCAGTGGAAGAATCGCCTCGAGCGGGGCATCCGCCACGTGCGGCACGTGCCAGCTTCCGAAACAGACGTGGTAGCGCACACGCTCCTCGGGAATGCCCCGCAGCGCGTGATTGAGCGCGTCCACACGCAGCTCGGCCCACTGCTGGTATCTCTCGGGACCGTGCTGGACGATCTCGTCGTACATATTCGCGAGCACCGCATCGTCGACCTGAAGGACGAGGCCTGCGTTGACGATCTCGAGATACTCTTCGCGCAGCGCTTCGGCGATGGCGAACACATACTCGTGCTCGTCCTTGTAGTACTCATTCGACGCATCGTAGCCAGTGCTCGCCGGCGCCACCGCCGTCAGGAAACCCTCGGTGACGCCGCCGCTCTCCATCGCCGCCTTCAAGTCACTGATGTTGCGGCGAATTGCCTCGTGGCCCTGATATCGAATCGGTCCGATGCACGCATGTCCTGGAGCGCCACTGGCGCCGCGCGGAAACTGCGCCGCCATGAACTCCGCGAAACGGAATCGATCCCGCCCGAGCCATGTCGCCTCGTAGAGCGTGTCGGGCCTGAATTCGAATCCCGTCATGCGGTCGAGGACGTAATTGGCCCAGCTCGATTTGCCGTATTCACCGTCGTTCACGATGTCGAGGCCGGCGTCGAGTTGCTGTCGCACCACCTCCGCCGTGGCTTGCTGCAACGCTTGCTGGTAGCGCGACTGCTGCGCTGGCTGCTGTCTGGCTGCGGTGGCTTGCTCGAGGAGCGCTTTCGGGCGGATCAGGCTGCCGACATGGGTCGTCAGGATGCGATCGGTGCTGCGTCTCATCAGATTCGGTAAAGTCTCCGCTCCTGTTCGCTGACGCGAAACTCGGTTCGATATGCGAAATCATATAGAATTTACCGGGGTTTGGGCCATTTGATGACTCGCGGAATCTTCACGGCCTGTGTTGTCTGGATCGCCTCGGTTGGCGTGGCGATGCCGCGCGCCTCGGCGCCTCAGGCATCGGCGTCAGACGCCTCGTCCACCATTGCTGCCGCCGACCGTGGCGTCGTCGACAAGTACTGCGTGAGCTGTCACAACCAGCGGTTGAAGACGTCCGGCCTCGCGCTCGACACCGCTGAACTGAGCGACGTCGCCGCGCATCCCGAAGTGTGGGAGAAAGTGATTCGCAAGGTCGGGGCAGGCATGATGCCGCCCGCCGGTGTCCCGCGGCCGGATGATGCCGCGAAGCGAGCCCTGATTTCCCGGCTGGAAGGTGTGCTCGACAATGCGGCCAAGGCCAGGCCGAACCCGGGGCGACCGTTGGTCCATCGACTCAACCGCGCCGAGTACGCGAACGCGATCCGCGATCTCCTCGCCGTCGAACTCGATGTCTCGTCGATGTTGCCGCCAGATGATTCGAGCGGGGGTTTCGACAATAACGCCGATGTCCTCGGGCTCTCACCAGTGTTGCTCGAGAGCTATCTCACGGCGGCGGAACGCATCACCGCCCTGGCTATCGGCGATCCCAAGGCGCCGCCGATGGGTGAACTCTTCCGCGTGCGCCAGGACGAATCGCAGGACCGCCATATCGAAGGCTTGCCCCTCGGAACGGTCGGCGGAATCCTCATCCCCACGACGCTACCGCTCGACGGCGAATACCAGTTCCAGGTCAGGTTGTTCCGCACCAACCTCGGCACGATGCGCGGGCTCGAGTATGCGCACCAGCTCGAGATCTCGGTGAATGGCGAACGCGTTCATCTCGCGTCGTTCGGCGGCGACAACGAGATCACCGCGTCGAGCGACAACCCGACGATCACCGGGGACGATGTGGACGGGCGGTTCACGGTGCGCGTACCGCTCAAGGCCGGTCCGGCGCAAATAGGCGTGGCGTTTGTCGAGAAGACGCATGCGCTCAACACCCGTCGCCTGCAGTCCTACGTCCGCAGCTCGTCGGACACCATCGACTTCTCCGGTTATCCGCACATCGATGAAATCATCCTGACCGGACCGTTCAAGGTGACCGGTGTTGGAGACACGCCAAGCCGGCGGCGCATCTTCGTGTGCCAGCCGAAGGCGGCGTCGGAAGAAGACGGATGTGCGAGGAAGATCCTGGCGACACTGGCGCGGCGTGCGTACCGAGGCGATGTGTCGAAGGAAGATCTGCAGACGCTGCAGGATTTCTATCAGCGCGGCCGCCAGGACGGGAGTTTCGATACTGGCATCGATCTCGCGCTGCGCCGCATGCTGTCCAGCCCCAAGTTCCTCGTCCGTGTCGAACGCGATCCGGCATCGGTTCCGGCAGGGAGCGCGTATCGACTGTCCGATCTCGAAATCGCATCACGCCTGTCGTTCTTCCTGTGGAGCAGCATCCCGGATGACACATTGCTGGATGTTGCGAGCAAGGGCGGCCTCAAGACGCCCGCGGGTATCGACCAGCAGGTGCGGCGCATGCTCGCAGATCCGAAGTCGCAGGCGTTCGTCGACAACTTCGTGGGCCAGTGGTTGCAGCTGCGGAACCTGAAGACGAAGCAGCCGAACTCGCACGAGTTCCCCGACTTCGACGACAACCTGCGCACGGCGCTCGGGACCGAAGCCGAGATGTTCTTCGCCTCGATCATGCGCGAGGATCGCAGCGTCGTCGATTTGATGACGGCTGACTACACGTTCCTCAACGAGCGGCTCGCCAGGCATTACGGCATCCCGAACGTCTACGGCACGCATTTCCGGCGCGTGACGCTCAAGGACGACACGCGTCGCGGGCTCCTGGGAAAGGGCGCCGTGCTGATGGTGACGTCTCATCCGCATCGGACCTCTCCCGTGCTGCGCGGGAAGTGGGTCCTCGAGAACATCCTCGGGTCGCCGCCACCGCCGCCGCCCGATGTCGTGCCGCCGTTCGATGAAGAAGCTGGCGCCGCAAAGCCGAAGTCGGTGCGTGAGCGCATGGAGCAGCATCGGCGCAATCCGGCGTGCGCGAGCTGTCACCGGATGATCGACCCGGCAGGGCTGGCGCTCGAGAACTTTGACGCCATTGGCGGCTGGCGCACGAGAGACGGCGGAACGCGAGGCGCGCCGGTCGACGCATCGGGGCAGCTTATAGACGGAACTCAGATCAACGGAGTCGTCGAGCTCAGGGCCGCGCTGTTGCGTGAGCCCGAAATCTTTGTGCGGACGATGACCGAAAAGCTGATGACGTATGCACTTGGCCGCGGCCTGACGGCGACTGACATGCCAGCTGTGCGCACTGTTGTGCGCGATTCTGCCCGCGATCAATATCGCTTCTCGTCGGTTATCCTTGAGATCGTCCGGAGTGTGCCGTTCCAGATGCGGACGAAGTCACCCGCGGCGGAACCCGGCGTTGTTAATACTGCGAGGTTGAACTAGCCATGTTCATCACGAAGGCGTCTCTGTCGCGTCGAACGGTACTCCGTGGTCTGGGCGCGACGCTTTCCTTGCCGCTGCTCGAGGCGATGGTGCCCGCCATGACCTCAACGGTCAAAACGGCGGCGGCTCCGACGAAGCGATTCGGCGCGATCTTCGTGCCGATGGGTGAGCGCCCGAGCCATTGGACGCCGACGACGACAGGCGTCAACTTCGAGTTCAGTCCCATCCTCAAGCCGATTGAGTCCTTCCGCGATTCGATCGTCGTCGTGTCGAATCTGGATCGTCCGCTGCAGGGCACGCATGCGGTGAGCACCGGCACGTATTTGACCGGCAGCGCGCCGAAGCGCACCGAGGCCGAGGACTTCGTCGCCGGGACCTCGCTCGACCAGATCATCGCCGGGAAGATCGGCGGCGACACCGTATTCCCCTCGCTCGAAATCGGCACCGAGGACTTCACCGGATACGTGGGTGCGTGCGACGTCGGTTACAGCTGCGCCTACATGAACACCATCTCGTGGAAGACGCCGACCACGCCGATGCCGATGGAGACGAACCCGCGCGTCGTGTTCGAGCGCATGTTCGGCCGGCCGGGATCGACGGAGGAGCGCGTGCGTCGGATGGAGCAGAACCGCAGCATCCTCGACTCGGTGAAGGGCGACGTGTCCAGTCTCGAACGCGGGCTGGGTGCGCGCGACAAAGTCAGGCTCGACCAGTATCTCGAGCACGTGCGCGAGATCGAGCAACGCATTCAGCGCGCCGAGAAGCAGGCGACTTCCGAGATCACGATCCCGGTGGCGCCGGTCGGCATCCCGGATTCGTGGGAAGAGCACGCCACCGTCATGTTCGACATGATGGCGCTGGCCTTCGAGGCTGACATCACGCGTGTCTTCTCGTTCATGTTGAACCGCGAAGCGAGTCAACTCGTCTTCCCAGACCTCGGCTTCAACGAGCCGTGGCATCACGTGTCGCATCACGGTAACGAGGCGTACAAGCTCGAGTTGCTCGTGAAGTTGAACACGTGGCAAATCAGCCTGTTCGGCAAGTTCCTGGAGCGTCTGCAGTCGACGCCCGACGGCGACGGCTCGCTGCTCGATCACTCGGCCATCGTCTGGGGCAGCGGCATGAGCGACAGCAACACGCACTCGCCGCTCGACGTGCCGTTCCTCATGGTGGGCAAGGGTGCCGGGGCCTTCACGGGCAATAAGCATCTTGCCGCGCCGAAGGGCACGCAGTTGGCCAACGTCATGCTGACAATCGCGCAGAAGTACGGGGCCGAGATGGATCGCTTCGGGGTGAGTACCGGAGCGTTCGAGCTCTGATTCAACGTTCGATACCCGATTACGACGCACCCGAGCCACCGAGGCACAGAGAATTCTTGGATCTCGGTGCCTCGGAGTCTCTGTGTATCGGATGCAAGCGAAGTCACGTGGAGCAATGAAGTGAGTCGATTGAATCGCATTGTTGTGCTCCTGACCCTCGCACTCACGACGGGCCTTCTCGCCGACAGTGGCGATACTCCCCTCATCGACGCCGTCAAGCGCGGCGATCACAATGCCGTGCGGACGCAGCTGCGCGGCAAGATCGATGTCAACGCGCCCGGGGTGGACGGCACGACGGCGCTGCACTGGGCAGTGCGCGGTGACGATGCCGAGCTCGTGACGATGCTGCTGCGCGCGGGGGCGAACCCGAAGTCCGCGAATCGATATGGGCTCGCGCCGATCACGCTGGCCGCGATGAATGGCAGCGCGAAAGTCATCGACTTGCTTGTCTCCGCCGGGGTCGACGCGAATACGAGCACGACGGAAGGCGAGCCGGTGATCATGACTGCGGCGCGCACCGGCGCCGTCGACGCGATGAAGGCATTGATCGCCCGCGGCGCCAATGTGAACGCGCGCGAGAAGTGGTTTGGCGAAACCGCCGTCATGTGGGCGGCCTCCGAGAACCATGCCGACGCGATCCGCGTACTCGCAGAGGCGGGCGCGGATCTCAATGCGCGCTCCACGCAGCTGGACGCTCCAGTCCTCGAGTTTCCGCGCAGCGGCGGTCCTAACTCTCCGCTGCCGCGCGGCGGCTGGACGGCCCTCATGTTTGCCGCCCGCGACGGCGCGATCGATGCCGCGCGCGCGCTGGCCGACCTCGGCGCCAACCTGAATGCGACGGCGCTCCCGCAGACCGACGTTCCGCTGAAACCTGAGGAAATCGCCGCGGCACAGGCGAAGAACATCGGCACCTCCGCGCTGGTCTACGCCATCATCAACGTCCATTACGACCTCGCGTCGATGCTGCTCGACAAGGGCGCGGATCCCAACGTCGTCGACGGAGCGGGCATGGGCGCGCTCTATGCCGCCGTCGACATGAACAGCCTCCAGTGGGTGCAGGGCCGGCCGGCGCCGATCCTGACGGACAAGCTCGATGGCTCGGATCTCGTCAAGCGGCTTCTCGCGAAGGGCGCAAATCCCAACGCGAGACTCACGGGCAAGCCGCTGAAGCGCCATCATGATGCCGGGTCGACGATGAACTTCGGCGAAGGCACGACACCGCTGATTCGCGCGGCCCGGACCAATGACGTCGCCGTGATGAATACGCTCCTCGAAGGCGGCGCCGATCCGTTTCTGACATTGCCCGATCGCACCACCTCCCTCATGATCGCGGCCGGTCAGGGCTATGGCGGCATCCGCGGCGAGGGTATCCGCATCGTCGTACCAACTCCGGAGAGCTCGATCGAAGCCATGACGGTTCTGCTCGATCGCGGACTGGACGTCGACGCATTCAATAACGCCGGCAACACGGCGATGCATGCCGCTGTCGCCCGCGGCGATGCCGTCGTGAAGTTCCTCGCCTCGCGCGGCGCGTCGCTCAATCTGAAGAATAAGGCCGGGTTCACACCTCTCGATGTGGCGCTCGGGAAGGGCGGCGGTCGCGGGGGTCGCGGCGGCGGCGTGGTCCGCGAGAGCACGGCGGCGCTCCTCAAGCAGTTGATGGAGCAGTCAGGCACCAAGACCGGCGCCCCGTAGTGTCCGGCTTTCTTGTCCACCGTAGCGCGCAGCGCGAAGGTGGAAGCGCGTAGCGCGAAGGTGGAAGCCGGACCGGGTCATGCGATTCCTCGATCTGACGATGGCACTGCTGTTCGCTTTTGCGGCAGCCCTCCAGTTCAACGATCCCGATCCGATTCGATGGATAGCAATCTATAGCGCAGCGTGCGTGCTGTCGCTCCTGGCCGCGACCCGGCGTCGTGTCGCGCCGGCGGCGCTGCTGGCAGTCTTCGCGATCGCCATCGTCTGGGGGGCGCTGATTGCGATCGGCGGGCCGGCGGCATCGGAATATGGGCACATGTTCGATGCGTGGGAGATGAAGTCACCATCCGTCGAAGAAGCGCGCGAGGCAAGTGGCCTCGTCATCGTCGCGGTCTGGATGATGGTGCTCTATATCCGTGCCCGACGGGGTCAGACCCCTTCACGCAACTTCACATATGAAAATATGTGAAGGCGTCTGACCCCATGACTCGCAGCAGCATCCCGTCGATCGCGCTGATCGTCATCGTGCTCGTCACGCTCGTGTGGGTATCTCGCGATCGCCTCATGCCGGGGGCTTCGAGAGAGCACGCCAGTGAGAAGCCCGCGTCCGCAGTCAGCGGCGGTGCAACGAGCGCGATGTTCACATCGCGCGCGATCGGCGATCCGCCGAAGGGGGAAGAGCGGCCGCAGATCGCGCACGTCGCCATCGTCGATCTCGATCGCGATGGTCTCAATGACGTCCTGGTCTGCGATTCGCTTCGCAATGTCGTCACGTGGATTCGGCAGGCAACTCGCGGCACATTCACCGAGTCGGTCATTGCCGGAGTGTCGGCGCCTGCTCACGTCGAGGCCATCGACTTCGACAAAGATGGCGACCTCGACCTGGTCGTCGCCGCGCTCGGTTTCCTGTTTCCCAACAACAACCGGGTCGGGTCGGTGATCGTGCTGGAAAACGACGGTCAGCAGAAATTCCGGTCGCACTACATCGCCGATCGCATCGCGCGGGTCGCTGACGCGAGAGCGGCCGATCTCGATGGCGACGGCGACCTGGATGTCAGCGTCGCCGGTTTCGGTTATGACGATGGCGAGACGAGCTGGTTGGAGAACAAGGGCGGCTGGAAGTTCGAGCAGCACGTGCTGCAGCAATTGTCAGGGCCGATCAACGCGATCCCTGTCGATATCAACGGCGACACGTTCCTGGATGTTGTTGCGCTCGTCAGCCAGGAGTGGGAAGAGATCTGGGCCTTCATCAACGACGGCAAGGGCAACCTCACGCCGCGGATGCTGTGGGGTTCGACCAACCCCGACTTCGGCTCGAGCTGGATGACGATGGTCGACATGGACAAGGATGGTGATCCTGACATCGTGTACGCCAATGGCGATGCATTCGAATACGCGCCGCCGAACAGCCGGCCGTGGCAGGGGGTGCAGTGGCTCGAGAATCGCGGTGACCTCAAGTTCGAGCTGCATCGCATGATCGATCAGCAGGGCGTCACCAGTCCCGAGGCGGTCGATCTCGATGGCGATGGTGATCTCGACGTGCTGCTCGTCAACGCGAATAACGACTGGGACAATCCTGCGGCGCCGAGCCTGTTGTGGCTGGAGAACGACGGCAAGATGCAGTTCACCATGCACCCGATCGCCAGCTCACCGACGCACCTGCTGACGCTTGCGGTTGGCGATCTCGACGGCGACGGCAAGCCCGACGCCGTGACCGGCGGCATGCACATCAGCCGGCCCTACGACCGCATCGGGCGCATCACTGGCTGGTTTACGCGACGTTAAGCTGAAAAGGCGGGTCTGAAGACCCGACTCTACTAGTCCGTCCGCAGTGCCTGGATCGGATCGACGGCGATGGCTCGGCGCGCGGGAAGATAGCTGGCCAGCACGCCGGCCGCGATCAGCAGCGCCGAAACAGAGGTGTACGTCACCGGGTCAAGCGCGGTGACGCCAAACAACAAAGACGACATCAGACGGGTAAGTCCGGCAGCAGCCACGAGTCCAAGGGCAGCACCAGTTCCAACAAGCCGCAGCCCATGCCGCACGAACATTCTCAATAATCCAGCCGGCTGCGCGCCCAAGGCAGTTCGGATGCCGATCTCCCGGATCCGCTGCGACACCACATAGGCGATCACTCCATAGATCCCCACGATGCCGAGCATGAGACCCATCACTCCGGCGATGGCGAGCATCACGAGTGTGAACGACGTCCGTGCCATGGACTGGTCGTAGAGTGTCTCGAGCGTGGTGACGAGAAACACCGGTTGCCTGCCGTTCACAGACCAGATGGCTTGCTGCGCCTCTGCCAACAGGCCCTCCGTTCCTGCCCGGTTGGAACGGAGGGCGAACATACCGGACACCACGGCGTCTCCGTTCTCGCCGCCCCAGATGTAGCGGTCCATCAGGGCCGGCCAGTAGGCGAACTCGGGCGGCTTCACGTGCACACCGTCGTCGTACACGTTTTCGACGACGCCGACGATTTCGCGCCAGGGATCGGCAGGCCCGATTTCGCGAATCCGCTTGCCCAGCGCGGCACCAGGATCGCCCCACCACTCGCGTGCGAGATTCTCCGACACGATCGCGACGCGACGGCCGTCGTAGAGGTCGGTCCAGGTGAAGTCGCGTCCCGCAACGACCCGCGTTCCCATCGTCTTGAAATATCCCGGTGCGATCCTGCGGATTTGCCGGAGCGGCTTCATGTGGTCTTGTGCGAACGTCTTGTCCTCGGCATCGATCGGATTGGCGTTGACCAGAAACGATTCGAGCGGCGCGCGAGACCCGAATCCCACCGACGTGACACCGGGGATGGCGGCGAGCTTGTCGAGAATCTCGTGCTGCATCCGCATCACGCGCTCGGGCTCCTTGGCAATGGCCATCGGGATCATGGCATGCAGTATCTGGATCTCTTCAGGATGCGTGAACCCCGGCGGCACGCTGCGCAAGTGTTGAAACGTGCGGATCATCAAGCCCGACCCGATCAACAGCACGAGCGCGAGCGCCACCTGCACGACCACCAGGACGTGACGCGAGCGATGGCGCTCGCGATCATGGCTGACCGTTCGGCCGATCCCGCGCAGCGCCGTCGCGATCCGGGGTCCTGCGTATTTCACGATCGGGATAACACCGAACAGGACGCCAGAGAGCAAGGACACGCCGAAGGCAAACGACAGCACGAGCGGATCGATGGCGATTTCGTTCAGCCGCGGCAAGGTGTCGGGACCTCTGGCGACCAGGATCCGCAACGCGGCATACGCCAGGCCGAGACCCAGCGCGCCGCCCAACACTCCCAACGTGAGGCTTTCGGCGAGCATTTCACGGGCGATCCGTCCCCGGCCGGCGCCAAGCGCGGAACGAATCGCGAGCTCCTGCTGGCGCGACTCGGCGCGGACGAGCAACAGATTGGCCACGTTCGCGCAGGCGATCAACAGCAGTAATCCCAGCGTGCCCATCACGACCCACAGCGCCGTCGAGATGTCTCCGACGACGTCCTGCTTCAGCGGCTGGACCTTCGGCGCAAACCGAGCATTCTGAAGCACCGCGCGATCCATTCCCGGATTCGGAGGCCACGCGTTCAACCAGACTCCCAGCAGGCGAGCCACATCGGCGTTGGCTTGCTCGGTGGTGACGCCGGGTTTGAGCCGCGCGATGCCCTGGTATTGGAAATTTGCGAGGAACTGTATGTTCCGTTCGAACCGCTGCGGAAGAATCAGCTCGGGATCGCGCTGAAAGCGGAATGCTTCCGGCATGACGCCGATCACCGTGCGTGGCCGTGAATCGATCGTCAACGTCCGTCCGACAATGGACGTATCACCCCCGAAGCGACGCTGCCAGTAGCCGTAGGTGAGCATCACCGTCTCGGGCGATCCTGGCGTGTCGTCGGTCTGAGAGAACCAACGGCCCAGCAGAGGCTTGACGCCCACGGCGTCCAGGGCGCCGTAGGTGACGAACAGCGCGCGCGACACCTCGGGCTCGGCAACCCCGGTGACACTTGCGCCGCGTGACGACCACACTCCGAACTGCTCGAAGATCCGGTTCTCCTCGCGGTACGTGAAGTACATCGAAGGAGAACAAGGGGCGGTGGCGATGCCCGGTATTCCCGCAACGGTGTGCGAAACGCTGACCAGGGCCTCCGCCTGCGGATATGCGAGCGGCCTGATCAAGATGCTGTCGATGACGCCGAAGGTGGCGGTGGTCGCGCCGATACCGAGCGCCAACGTCACGATGACGGCAGCCGTGAAGGCGGGAGCCCTTCGCATGCGCCGGAGCGCATGGCGCGTATCGGACAAGACCGTCTCGATGAAGGGAAGTCTTCTCTGGTCGCGATAGCTTTCCTTGATGGCTTCCACGCTGCCAAACTTCAGCAGTGCCTGGCGCCGCGCTTCGATGAGCGACAGGCCGGCCCGAACGTTCTCTTCCGTCTGCATCGCAATGTGTTCTTCGAATTCGGCCCGCAGGAGTTCTTCGTCCCGCGCAGACGTCACCCACGATGTCAGCCGATGGAAGAGCCGCCTTGCGGCCTTCATTTCACATCCTCGCCTTTCACTGCAAAAAAGCGTTCGATGATCGCCGCCGTCTGCTCCCAGCTCCGGGCTTCGGTCTGCAGTTGCTTGCGGCCTTGCCGTGTCAGCCGATAGAAGCGCGCCTTGCGGTTGTTCTCGGACGCTCCCCATTCGGAGGCGATCGAGCCTTCCTGTTCGAGTTTGAGCAGCACCGGATAGAGAGTCCCCTGATTGACCGTCAGCAGGTCTCCGCTGATCTGCTCGATTCGTCTGGCGATTCCGTAGCCATGCAGGGGCCCGAGCACATCCAGGGTCTTGAGCACCATCAACGCGAGCGTGCCCTGTCGAACGTCGGTATCTTTCATCTCTATTGGGATTCCAACAGGAATGATGCCATGCTTCCTTTGGGAAAGCAACAGGGGCAGTTGCCTTCGCGGGACCGTGGCTATGCGTCGAGAGTCGAACTCATTCGAATCGCAGCGCCACCGACGGCCGCACGCGCGCGGCGCGCCACGCAGGCATGGCGCACGCAAGTATCGAGACGAGCAACAACAGCGTGGCGACCCCCGCGTAGGTGGCAGAGTCGAGCCGCGTGACGCCGAAGAGCAGCGTGACGAGCGCGCGACTCGCGACCGCCGCACCCCCCAGCCCGATCCCGATTCCAAGACCGGTGAGCGTCAGCCCTTGACGAAAGACAAGCGCCACGATATCGAGACGGGATGCGCCAAGCGCCGAGCGGACACCCATCTCACGCGTACGCTCCGTGACGCTCCCGGAGAGCAGACTGTAGGTCCCGATTGCGGCAAGGATCAGCGCCGTTGTCGCAAACGCTTCGAACAGGAGCAGCGCAAACCGGCGATCGGCTGCCGACGCTCTCACGCGCTCCTCCATCGTGGCCACGCGAATGATTGGTTGATTCCGATCGATTGCCGCAATCGCTCTTCGAATCGCCGGTGCGAGCGCGGCCGCGTCGGCCTGTGAGCGGACAACGAGCCATCGTGCGTTGTCGGTGAAGCGCCATTGAGGAGCCGTTAGGTATACGGCGTCGGATCGCGTGACCGCCAGGGACGTTTGCGTGACATCGCCGACCACGCCGACCACTGTAAACCATGGTCCGGAGTTGGGACCGATATGAAGACGCTGACCGATAGGATTCAATCCCGGCAGGCGACGACGGGCGAACGATTCATTGATCACCGCCACCAGCGGAGCACCAGCGCCGTCGTGCGAGTCGAGCGCCCGACCTGTCCGCAACGGGATGCCCATCGCCGCGAAGTAGCCGGGACTGACCGCATATCGATATGCAGACGGGTCTTCTTCGGCCGCCGCCGGCGGGGTCGATTCGAAATGAACTCCGTAGGCCTCTTCATCGCCGCTGAGCGGTAACTGACTTGTGAATGCTGCAGCGGTGACACCAGGCACCTGTCGCACCGCCTCGAGAACAGAATCGAAGAATCGATGCGACGTCTCAGCGTCCCGGAATCTCTGGCCCGCTACCTGGACCTGCATTGTCAATCGCTCCGTCGGGTCGAAACCAGGTGGCATGGCGAACAGACGCTGCACGCTGCGCAGCAGAAGTCCGGCCGCGACGAGCAGCACTAATGCGAGCGCCACTTGCACCACGACAAGACAGCGGCGCGTCAGCTGATGTCCGCTCGCGATGCGAGTCGACTGTTGCGGCGCGCCGCCTGGCCCGGACGCACGGAAGCCGTTGAGTGCGGGCAGGAGGCCGACGAGCAGGCCGATCACCGTCGTCAATCCGGCGGTGAAGGCCAGCACCGTCCTGTCGACGACGATTGCGTTGCTGCGGGGCAACCCGGGAGGGCTGAGCGCCACCAACGCGTCGACCGTCGTGTGCGCGAGAACGATTCCGAGGGCGCCGCCGATTGATGCGAGCAGGAGCGTCTCGGCAAGCAACTGCCGGATGATCCGCGCCCGCGATGCACCGAGGGCCGTTCGTACTGACAATTCCCCGCGACGTGAGGCTCCCTGAGCCAGCAGCAGGTTCGTGACGTTCACGCACGCAATCGTCAGGAGCAGGATGACTGCGCCGACGATGGCAACGAGTGCGGGCCTGACGCTGCGCGTGAGTTCATCCTGCAGCGAGTGAGCAATGAAGCCATCCTGCAGGGACGCCCATTGCGGTCGTTCGAAGTCTGGCAACTGCGCTTTGGCGATTTCCTGGAGTTCGTGACTGGCGCGATCCAGGTCGATCTCGGGCCGCACGCGGGCGACGAGGCGAAGGTGATGTCCCCACTCCCTGCCGTTGAACGGCAGCGCAGGGTCGTAGCGCAGTGTTGACCAGATCTCTGACTGCGGACTCAGGACGTTCTCGAATCCGGTGGGCATGATCCCAATGACGGTGACGGGAATGTCGTTGAGCAGGATCTGGCGTCCGACAAGCGTCGGATCGGCGTTGAAGCGCCGCCGCCATAGCGTGTCGCTGACGATCGCAACGAAAGGACCGTTCGGATCGTATGGCGGGTCGTCCGCCGCCTCGAAATCACGTCCGAGAGCCGGCCTTACGCCGAGTACTCGAAAGTAATCCGCGCTCACGTACTCGCCATCGAGGCGCTCGGGTTCCGCGACGCCGGCCAACGTCGGCTGCATCGGGCGCATGACCGCCATCGCGTTGAAGGAGCGATTCCGCGCGATGAGCTCTCGATACGTGCCAAATGTGACGTCGAGGCGGGAGCCACCCTGACCGTCCCAGATCAGCATGAGACGCTGCGGATCGGGATACGGCAGCGGCTGGAAAAGGACGGGGTTGACGGCGCTGAAGATCGCGGTGCTGGCGCCAATGCCGAGAGCCAGCGTCAATGCTGCGACCAATGCGTGAATCGGGTAACGCCGCAGCCGCCTGGCTGCGTAACCGACATCGGCGAGCGTCGTCTCCACGATATTTTCCCAGCCGTAGGCGCGCACCTGTTCACGGACGGCCGTGACGCTGCCAAGCTCACGTAACGCTGCTCGCCGCGCCTCCTCCGGCGACAGCCCGCGTGCCTCGAACGAGGCGGCAGCCTCGTCCACGTACTGCTCGACTTCGTCAGCGATGTCGCGATCGGCGGCCGGTCGATTGATCAATCCGCGAAGGCCGCGCGCGAGCTCGCGCCATAAGGACATCGTCTAGGCCTCGGCTTTCAGAATTCGAGCGACGGCGGACGCTCGACGTGACCAGCTGGACGTCTCCTCCTCGAGCTGCTTTCGTCCGGCACGCGTGAGGCTGTAGTACTTGGCGCGTCGAGAATTGGCCGTCTGACGCCACTCGGCCTCGAGCCAGCCGGCTCGCTCGAGGCGGTTCAGCGCCGTGAGCAGAGAACCGGGATTGACCTTGAAGACGCCGCGCGAGACCTGTTCGACGCGGCGAGTGATACCGAAACCGTGCATCGGCTCGAGGCTCACGGTCTTGAGGATGAGCATATCGAGCGTGCCCTGGATGACGTCAGTGTTGGGTGCGTCCATTGAGTTCTCAGGCTCATCGACGATATCGAGTTCTCATCTTGATTGTCAAGATGTGACGATCAACAGGGCCGGCGAGTTCCGGGACTCGGGACTCGGGATTCGGCTTTGCGGCTCCAGTAGAGCGGCTTCACGGCCCGAGTGGTAGAGGCGAGTCTTCAGACTCGCCTATTCATCTCTCAGCGCAATCAGTGGATCGACGTGTGTCGCACGTCGCGCCGGCAGGTAACTCGCCGCGAAGGCGACGCCACCCAGCAGCGCGGCCACCGATGCCAGCGTCACGATGTCTGTCGGACTCACGCCGAAGAGGAGGGTCGTCATCAGCCGCGTGAGAAAGGATGCGCCGATGAGCCCCGCAACGATCCCGGCGATCGCCAGTCCAGCGCCTTGTTTGAAGACCATCCCGAGAATGGCTGCTTTCTCGGCCCCAAGCGCCATGCGTATGCCGATGTCACGTGTCCGCTGCGAGACGAGGTGTGACATCACGCCGTAGATGCCGACTGTGGCCAGTAGCAGGGCGAATCCTGCAAACGCAGTCAGCATGACCATCGCGAACCGCTGGCGTGCGAGCGACCGGAACACTCGCCGGTCCATCGTCGCCGCGTCGTATATGACGACGCGCGGATCGATAGACCGGATGGCGCTGATGACCGGTTGCGTGAGCGCCTCAGGGTTAGCAGCCGAGCGAACGACGACATAAACATTGCTGGCGGCGACCTGTTGATGCGCGAAGTACATGACCATGCGCCCGTCGACGTCGAGTCCATACTGCTTCACGTCGCCGACCACGCCAACGACGGTTCGCCAGGGGCTCTTCGAGTCCGCTCGGCCCGTCTTGACCCGCCTGCCGATTGGGCTCTCATTCGGCCAGAAACGCCTGGCCATCTTTTCGTCGATCAGCACCACCGGCATGCCGTCGCGGACATCGCCGCTCGTGAAGAAGCGGCCTTCTTTGAGCGGGACACCCATCGCTGCAAAGTAGTCAGGCGTGACGATGCGCTGATCCAATTGCAAGTCTGCTTCGCCCGGCGGCGGCGCATAGTCCTCGACCGTGACGGCACCCCAACTGATCGACGGCGTGAACGGGAGTACCGATGTAACTCCTGCGCGCACGACGCCGGGTACCTGCCGCAATCGGTCCTCCAGGTTTGCGACGAACTGCGAGACCTGTTCTGGCTTTCGCAGTTCCATTCCCGACACCGTCATCTGCAGTGACAACACGCGCTCCGGTTGAAATCCGGGTGGGACGTTCGAGAGTGCAGTGAAGCTGCGTATCAACAGGCCGGCGCCCACGAGGAGCGTCAGTGACAAGGCCACTTCCGCGACCACCAGAAGGCCGCGCAGCCCCTGCCTCGAAAGAGCGAGTCTCCCGCCGCCCGATGCCGAATTGCGACCGCCGATCTTCAGCGCGCTGTGAAGGTCGAGCCGCAGCGTACGAATCGCCGGCGCCAGCCCGAACAGCACTCCCGTCAGTAGCGACACGAGGAACGTGAAGGCGAGGATGCGCACGTCCAGTTGAATCTGCTCGAGGCGCGGGATGTTCCCGGGATTGATCGTGCGCACCGCCCATAGTGTGATGAACGCGACGCCGATGCCGAGGGCGCCACCGAGCGTACTCAGGCAGATCGCTTCGGTGAGCAATTGACGTATGACTCGCCACCGCGCCGCCCCCAGGGCCGTGCGCACTGCGACCTCTCTCTCGCGCGTCGCGGCTCGCGCGAGCAGCAGGTTCGCGATGTTCGCGCAGGCCACCAGCAGCACGAGCGCAACCGAGCCGAAGATGACCAGGATTGCCTGGCGAACATTGCCGACAACCTGCTCGAGCAATGGCGTGACCGTCATCCCGAACGTCTGGTGGCGGCGGTCTTGTTGACGGATACGAGTGGCGATCGCGTCCACGTCGGCCTGAGCCGCTGCCCACGTCACGTCCTTCCTCAGGCGCACGAGGACGTTGTAGTTCTCGTCGCCGCGGCGCTGCCACGTGTTGGCGGCGTCGGCCAGCGGGATGTAGATATCCATCTTTTCAATGGCGCCGACGGTCGGGATCACTTCGCCATTGAGAAAGAATTCCGGTCCCAACACACCGACGACTGTGAGTTGGTCCCCATCGAGTGTCAGTGTGCGGCCGATGATGTTCTGGTCGCTGCCGAACTGCCTGGTCCACATCCCATGGCTCAGAATCGCGATGTGCGGTGGACCAGGCCCATCATCATCGGCATTGAACAGGCGTCCCATGATCGGCTGCGCGCCCAGCATCGCGAACAACGTCGACGAAGTGCGCAGCACTTCGAGGCGAACGGGTTCCTCACCGCCGGTCAGCGTTCTCGTGCCGCCGTGCACGAGGGCCATGTCCTCGAACGAACGGTTCTGCGCCTTGATGTCGAGAAAGTGACCGGGCGACGGCCAGTCCTGGAAGATGCCGATTCCGGGGGAGTGTATCCAGATCAGACCGAGACGCTCGGGATCCGGATAGGGCAGCGGCCGCAGCAACACGCCATCGACGACGCTGAACACGGCGGTGTTGGCGCCGATGCCCACCGCGAGCGTGATGAGGGCGGCCAGAGTAATCGCCGGCGTTCGTCGCAACGACCGCACAGCGAGCCTCAGTTCGGAGAGGATTGCTTCCATACGGTTACGGGGCTACGGCTCGCGCGCCATCCGGTCAACTCTCAATGCCCAACTCCCAACTCCCAAGTGCCGAACCAATTTTGGGGGTTCGGATTGGAAGTTGGGAGTTGACTCGCCCCCTCGCTATCGCGGGGCGGGCTTCGAGAGGTACGCCTTGGAGGCAGCCTCGTCCTTGATTGGCGTCACTTTGTCTGGATCGATCCGTACCATCAGATAGTCGATGTGGTCGTCGATCTTGGTGAACCAGTGCCCCGTCCCAGCCGGAATCACGACGACGTCGCCCGGTTTGAGGTTGTAGCTGACGCCATTGCGAATCTCGGAGCCGTTGTTGCCCGGGCCATTGAACTCGCGCACGGTCAGTTGCGTGGCGGGACGCCGCTGCCGGTTGGTGATATCCGGCCCGAGCATCAGCGTGGCCGTGCCGTCGATGATGTGGTACACCTCGCTCACCAGATCGTGCTCGGCGACTGAATCCGGCGCCGGCTTGTCCAGCTTGCCGCGGTGCACCATGCCGATGCCGATGTGCGCCTTGCCGATCTCGATGTCCCTTACCTGTTGATCGAGCAGCTTCTCATCGATCGCCTTCTTCGTGTAGGCCTGAAGCTCGCTGAGCGGGATGTAGTAGCCCGGGCACATGTTGCACTGGGGCTGCGGATCGGTCGGGTTGATCTTGGCCTGCGCGACCAGGCCGACGACGCAGCACGCCACGCCAGCCAGTCCGAGAAGAATCTGTTTCATGATCGGCTCTCTCTGCCCGTTATGCAGGCTCGACGCGCCCGTGATTATTTGCGAGGCCAGGGGACGCCCTGATCCATCTTGGTGACCGGGCCAACGCCCTTGAAGATGAATCGCTGCACTCGCGCGCCGGTGTACGTCTCAGCCGTGTAGAGGTTTCCCTTCGAGTCGGTGGCCAGGTTATGGACGCCGAAGAACTGGCCCGGTTGGCGGCCGCCGTCTCCGAATGACGTCAGCACGTCGAGCGAGCTGCGCAACAGCACGTTGATCTTCTGGTCCACGCCGTTGGCAGCGTAGATATATGTCTGCTGCGGATCGCGCGAGAACGTCATGTCCCACACCGATCCCGAGCGATACGTCTTGCGGTCGATGAACGCTTCCTTGACGAACGTGCCGTCCTTGCGGAACACCTGGATCCGATCGTTGACGCGATCGCAGACGTAGACCAGACCGTCGGTCGCCACGATGACGCAATGCACCGTGCTGAACTGCTTCGACGGCGGCGCCGATGGGTTGTACGGAGGCACCTTCACATCGTCGGGCTTGTTGCCGTAGGCGCCCCAGTGACGCTTGTACGCGCCGGTGTTCGCGTCGAAGACGATCACACGGCGGTTGCCGTAGCCGTCGGAGATGTAGACCTCGTTGGCGCCGGGCTCGTGAAAGATCTTCGTCGGCTGCCAGAAGTTGGCGGTGTCGTTGCTGCCGTTGTGCACGCCATGCTTGCCGAGTTGCAGCAGGAACTTTCCGGTATCCGAGAACTTCAGGACCTGTGTGTCCTTCTGGCCATTGCCGGCGATCCAGACGTTGCCGTCGTGGTCCACGGTGATGCCATGGTTGCTGTCCGGCCACTCGTATCCGGCGCCGGGCCCACCCCAGGACTTCACGAGGTTGCCGGCCTGGTCATAGACGAGAACGGGCGGTGCGACCTTGCAGCACACGCCGATGGGATCCTTGGCGGGCGCACTGCTTTTCGCGCCCCCCTGCACCTCGTCGTCTACAGCCTCGGCGACGGTGAGATCTGCAGCCTTGAAGTTGGCTTCGACAGTGCCAGGACGATGGATCGTCCACACGCGGTCCTGTGCGTCGACCGAGAGGCCGATCGTCGAGCCTGTGACCCAGTGATTCGGCAGCGGCCTGGGCCAGAACGGATCGACTTCGAACATCGGGGCCTGCGCGGCAGGCTTGCCTGACTGTGCCTGAAGCGCACCAGCGGCAACCAGGACCAACCCGATAAGAATCGCTTGCTTCATGGCGTCCTCCAGCTTTGGACGCCGCGAACTGTACCACGAAGGCCAGGCCACGAAGTCCACGAAGATTCTTCGGCCACGAAGAACCAGACGATGCTTTCACGAACGCACTTGACATATTCCCATATGGGAATATATAGATCGATACATGGCGCGTGCATCGACGATCTCAGATCCGTTCAACGCCATTGCCGAGCCGCGTCGCCGGCACATCCTGGAATTCATCGCGTCCGAAGAGCGATCGGTTAACGAGATCGCGCAGGCGCTCGAGCTGCAGCAGCCGTCGGTGTCCAAGCACCTTCAGGTGCTTCTCAATGTCAACCTCGTGACGGTCAGGCGAGACGGCCGCCGGACCCTATATCGAACCAACGCTGAGACACTTCGCACGATTCACGACTGGAGCGGGATGTTTGCCCAGCACTGGCGTGGACAGCTGCGACGCGTCAAGGCACACGCGGAGGGAAAACGATGAGCACGACTGTTCCCACTTCGGAAGCCCAGACGTTCACCATTACGGAAGAAATCGCCGTTCACGCGTCCGTTGATCAGACCTTTCAGTCATTGCTGTCACAGATGGGACGACTCAATGAGGCGCCCGACGGCACTCCGCTGCCGATGGTCCTCGAGCCGTTCCCCGGTGGCCGCTGGTATCGTGACCTTGGCGGCGACAACGGCCATCTCTGGGGGTTTGTGCAGAGTATCAAGCGGCCCGCGCTCCTCGAGATCTGGGGACCGCTGTTCATGTCGACGGCCGCAACGTCGAACCTGCTCTATCGGCTCAGCGAGACACCCGACGGCACACTCATCAAGTTCACGCACACGCTTGTCGGGCCGTTCCCCGAGGAGCATCGGTCGCGGCTGAAATCGGGGTGGAGCGCGTTGCACGCGCGTGTCCGCAAAGCTGCTGAAGCCGCCGCACAGTAGGAGATCCATCATGAAAATCATCGACGGTTTGCTCGCAGAGCTCGAACAGGAAGCGACAACGACACGGCGTGTGCTGGAGCGGATACCGCAAGCGCACCTGACATGGAAGCCGCATCCGAAGTCGATGTCATTGGGGCAACTGGCGCTGCACGTCGCAACGGTGCCTGGCAACGTCGCTGAAATCGCGGCGGTGGATACCGTTCCCACTCCGCCGGCATTCATCCAGCCAGAGGCGGCGTCCAGCGCGGAGCTCGTGCCGGCGCTGACCGAAAGCGTCGCGAAGGCGAAGCGGGCGCTCGGCGGATTCGACGATGCGAAGATGGGGGCGATGTGGCGGCTGCAGAACGGCGGCCAGGACGTGATGGCGATGCCGCGTGTCGCGTTCGTGCGCGCGATCATGCTGAATCACTGGTATCACCATCGCGGACAGCTGCTCGTCTATCTGCGCCTGCTCAATCTGCCAGTGCCGTCCGTCTACGGTCCGACCGCCGACGAGAATCCGTTCGCGGCTTCCGTGGGTGTGTGACGCTGACCGAACCTCCGCGTGACCGTCCCGCGCCCACCCGGTGAGGCTCTGGCGCGGTCGCGTTGGTCATCGCGACCGGCGCGACTGAATGCTAGACTCGCACCGCGCCAAGTGGCACTCGACGGCGCGGGAGGGGCATTGTGAAGAGCGCACAGGCGACGACACTGCCGGCGGTCGACGAGACACGACTGCAGTTGGCCGACGTCAGTCGCAGGTTGAAGGCGATCTTCGTCGGGTCGATCGGCAACCTCGTCGAGTGGTACGACTTCTACGCCTACGCCGCCTTCGCCCTGTTTTTTGCCGGTGCGTTCTTTCCGGGCAGCGACCCGGTCGTCCAGCAGTTGAATGCGGCCATTCTCTTTGCCTTCGGCTTCATCGTTCGGCCGATCGGTGGCTGGCTTTTTGGCCACCTTGCCGACCATTACGGGCGCCGCAGCGCATTGATGCTGTCGGTGCTGCTCATGTGTTTCGGGTCGCTGATGATCGCGGTCACGCCGACCTATGCGTCCATTGGGATCGCGGCGCCGATTCTGTTGGGCGTGGCGCGCACCATTCAGGGCCTGAGCCTCGGCGGTGAGTACGGGACGAGCGCGACCTATCTCACCGAAGTGGCCGATGAGAAACACCGCGGCTTTTATTCGAGCTTTCAGTACGTGACCCTCATCGGCGGTCAGCTGTGCGCCATCCTGGTCCTCCTGCTCCTGCAGCAGGTGTTTCTGACGACCGAGCAGCTGCGCGCGTGGGGTTGGCGCATCCCCTTCGTCATCGGCGCCTTGCTGGCGATCGTGGCGCTGTTCATGCGGCGCAATCTCCACGAGACCGACGACTTCGTGGCGGCCCGCGCCGTGCG